>Ga0209702_10005523_pt1 | contig 17107 bp, 19 predicted proteins | sample FRY01_FD_187210 | JGI IMG/M metagenome (GOLD analysis project Ga0209702, IMG submission 187210) | Freshwater microbial communities from Lake Fryxell liftoff mats and glacier meltwater in Antarctica - FRY-01 (SPAdes) (version 2) | ecosystem: Environmental > Aquatic > Freshwater > Ice > Glacier...
TGTTGTTATTTAACCCGTGCGTGTTCGCGGTGTCGCCATAGCTGCCCAAGTTTTCATAATCTGGTGTGGCTCCAGTAGCTCTGTTGGCTGTCGTGTAGTTGTTATCTGTTGTCGGTTTCAGGTTGCGCCAGCACAGCTCAAGCTCGTCACGAGCGGGCAGGTACCAGTCCGTTTTACTGCCGATACTCAGGTCGTTGCACCAGTGAGCCGCTGGATATACCGTTGAGGTTCCTGCGGCCACCATTCCCAACGTCGCTTTTAGACCCTCTGTCAGCGTTCCGGTTTCAGAAGGAGCGGCTGTGTTTGCGTTTTTGTAAGCTTTTGATGCGCTTTCACCGCTGGATTTAGGCGCGACTATTAACCGATACTTCGACATGATTGACCAGTCAGTGAAGGTGCCTGAGCCTCCTACACTTGTTACATTTATTGTGAGGCTTGTGCCACCCGCACTAGTCACCGTGCCTATCATCTTATTGTCTGGGTCTGCGCGGCTTCGTATTTCTAGTGCTTGGCCTGAATAAAATAACGGCGTACTACTCTGGTCAATATCAGTTGCAAAGGTTTTGCTACCAGTTCCGATCGCCGTGCTTGTGACCGATTGATCGACTTGGTTCCATATCAGGCCAGAATAGAAGCCGCCCTCAAATGCGTCACCAAATGCTGCTGGCGTAGATGCCGGAGTGTCGATGTAGTTAGTAAAAGCCGCCGCTGTGGTAAAACTAGTAGCGGTTGACCAGTCCGAATACACGCCATTGCTATTCTTATAGCGCAATCGCCAATAGTATTGTGTGCTAACTACAAGCTCTCCAGATGGTATCGTAAATGAAACACCTGCTGTTTGGTCGCCCGATGAATACTGAGGACTTGTAAATGTATCGCTCGTATTGACTTGCAATTGAATCGCTGACTGAGGAAGGCTATACAAACTGAAATATGAACTGCCTGTAAATGTTGGAGTCTCTCCTATGTCTGTTGCTGAATCTGACGGAGTGATGTTGGAAGGGGTAATAACTTCTATTGCGCCACCAATAACGGCAGTACCATCCTGCTTAGTAACCGAAACCCGAACAACTCCCGCTAAATCCTTAACAGCAAGAATTCTATCTCCGGCAGCAGCGGTATAGCTCACGCCGCCGTTGATGTTCATTGTCGTGGCATTGTAAGTCAGAGGCCATGCGCCCGAAGGCAGCAATACCATCTGCTGACCTGCTGTCATTGTGAGGCTTGTTGAAGTAACTGTGCCTGTAATGACTACTGTGTTACCTGTGGCCGCAGTAAGGTCTACAGCCGTAGCTGAGGCTATGTCAGCGCCCGCTTTGAAGGTTTGGACGCCTGTGAAGGTGTTAGCTTCGAGGACTGCTGTGACTATGTTACCAGCGCCTGTCAGAGCCGCGCTGTTCACAGTTTTTAGGACTACATCACCGGTTAGGGTGTTGAGGCTTGATACGCCAGCGGCAGTGGTAACAGTGTTAGCCCACGCTGAGCCGCTGTATACACGAAGCACTGTGGTGGCTGTGTCGAAGTACAACGCCCCAACCAGTAGAGCCGCCCCGTCATTGTCCAGCGTAGGCGCTGTCGCCTTAGGCCCAAGGTAGCGGTCATCGAAGCTGTCGTAGCTTGCTGCCGCTGCTGTTGCGCTGTTCGAGGCGCTGGCAGCATTAGCTGATGCGTTTTGGATCGCCACGATGTTGGTCGCGTTGGTGTTCACTGAAGCTATGTTGGTCGCGTTGGTCGATACCGCCGATGCGACCCCAGCCACGGTTGTGACATTTGCGGATATGTCTGCAACGGTTGTTACGTTAGCAGCTACACCCGCCACGGTTGTGACATTTGCGGATATGTCTGCAACGGTTGTTACGCTTGTGGAAATGCCAGCGAGGGTTGTTACGTTAGCAGATATTCCCCCTACGGTATTGACGTTGGCGATGTTGGTTGCAACGGTGCTTACATTCGCGTTGTTCGTAGATACAGTCGAGACCGCCGCGGCTATGCCGGAAACAGTTGTCACATTGGCCGCTATTCCAGCTACCGTAGTTGTGCTCGCTGATATACCCGCTACTGTAGTAACGTGAGAGGCAATTCCTGCTACTGTTCCTATGGTGTTGGGGCCGAGTAAGTTCGTTCCGACCGCCTGTACGTTCACATCTGTAACTGTGACCGCCGCAGCTTCTGCGTGGGTTTTTGCACTCTTAGCTGCTGTTCCGTCTGGGCTGGACGCATCTGTCGCCCATGCCTTGGCAGATCCGCCTGATGCCGTTGAATCGCCGATGGCCATCTCTTTCGCGGAGTAGCTTGTGCCGTCAACGGTAGTGGTGGCCTTGGTCGCCCAGAGCTTCGCATTCCCCTCAGTGGGTTGGCCTGCCCCGGTTCCGCCAACTGCCCAAGATTTTGAACTGTTATCAGTACCAGAAGCATACCCGTCTACTTTTACGGCGTAGTTGGCTGCGGTGGCAGCGCTGCTGCTGGAGTTTGTGGCTTGCGTTGAAGCGCTGGCCGCACTGTTACTGGCATTAGTCTCGGAGGCAGAGGCGTTGGTTGCAGAGGTAGACGCCTCGCCCGCTTTCGTAGTCGCGGTGCCGGCCTGGGTGGTTGCGGTGGCTGCACTTAACGCGGCAGCAGTTGCGGCAGTGGTTGAATTAGGGGCAAGGTGGAAGAATCCTGTCGATGTGCTGTAGTAAACAGTAATCGGAGCGCCTACGGTAATATCACCTGCGGCAGTTGCTGCGCTACTTGTCAATCTGATTGACTTCACCCCAAGACTATTAACATTGATAGTCGAGGCGCCAGTATTAGTGTTAATCGGGCGGAATGTAACTCTCAGCCCATCAACGTACCCGCTAGGAGTGTGAGGAAGTGCGACAAGATAATTATTAGCCGTACCTGTGTCCACTGCATATTGAGTTGTTCCACGGGTTAAATTCGCTTCTGTTGGAAGTAAAGAAAACGCAATCGCAACGGCAGCATCAAGATCGTTCAGATTAGTGCTCTTCGCCAACGTCGCTGCAACAATGTCGACGGGACTATTGAATGTACTCAAGGTAAATCTCCTTTATCGCTGTAACCGTCGCGGCGTGTAGTGAATCGTAAGACCTTGGATTGTATGCCCCAGATCAATATCGCTTTTTGAATAGAACACCATACTTATATTAGTCCCGCTTCCGTCAATGTTTATTTCTGGCGAGGCAATCAGTGTGCTGTCAAAGTAAAAACCCTCCCAATTATCAATATCCCACACACCGCCGCTACCCTGTGTAGCTGTACTTTGTACTAAATGCTGGCTAACTTCAGAAGATCCATAGGAGAAATCCGGGTGCATTCTTATTGTTGAATATCCAACAGCCGAAAATTCTAGTATCGCTTTCCGGTATCGTTTAATCGTACTTGGCGATTTAGAGTTATTAAAAGCCAGCCTGGCAACCGCCTCAATATCCGCACCGTCAAAGCTACTTCCTTTGTCAGCTTGATACACTTTACCGTTACTCGCGCCGAAGAAAATAACATCCTTCCCTGTTGAGTCTTCACCAGATATAGCGCATGTAACATTGACCGGGTATGCGAAGCTGCTGAAGTGAAATTCAGCGCCGTTCCTTCCGTCCACCCGCGTCATTATTATGCCAGTTCCAGCGCTTCCGTAGAATCTTATTTGGTTTCGAGTCTTGTAGACAGTTGATGCAACAAGAACCACACGCATGGCATCGATCAGAGGTTGCGCATTTCTGCTAACTGTAGCGTTTTCAAAGTTACCGTAGGCTTGTGTTCTGGTTATTTGAATAACCCCTCGGTCATCAAACCAAAAAGCAACGCCCATATTTTGCATGCTGTAAGGTATAGCGCCAACTTCAGGGGCAAGATCTCCTAATACGAAAGAGGCAATAGAGGCTCCCTCAAGCTGCTTAGTGCTGTTTCGTGTGGCGATGGCAAGTACGTCACCAGGCTGAGATAACATCCCTGATATGTCCTCCCCCATACCTATCTCGCTTGCTCCTGTTACTGCAGACCACTGAAACGGAAATCCAATTGACGAGCTTTGTAATGAAGCCCTGAATGTAAAGTGAAGCATTTTTTTATGGGCAATAACGTGCAAAGGAGCGTCTGTCGTCATTCCTGTGTTTATTGGAATGTACACGTCACCGTCAAACTCAAATCCTTTATTAACTCCATCACAGCCGTAAATCCTAATGGTGTCTGTTGATCCGGCAAAGTTGTACTGTACTGTCTCGTAGCGCCCGCCTTTTAAGATAGCTATTTGCGTCAACAGGCTTGATGATGTTGCTCTAGTAACACCAGCAGTTTGCAAGTCATTGGTAGCGTCAAATGTTCCCGTGATGCTGGTAAGGATAAACCGCCCTACTCCAGTACCGGCAAGATAAGCGCCTGAGTCAAGAACGTGGCGTTTAACGACACCAGTAGCCCCAGATACTAACTGAGTAACTGTAACCCCATCGGCTATCTGAAGATTGCCACCCGTAAATGATAAAGTGTAATACATCGGAATAACCGACCAACCGCTTGCGGTAGCCTTGTAGATATAGCCATTGGTTGCATCCTGATCCACGAAGCTATACAGAACGCCTCGTAGCAGCGCCAGTCCGCGAATAGAGCCTGTCCCGGTAGGTGCGGCAATGTCGGCACGGTAATCGTCAGCAACAAGGTTAAGGGTTGTGGCGTTGTCTAGGCCTGTTGGGTAGCCTTTAGCCAAAGGAACGGAAGTCATTGCGCCCTGAACAACGGCGCCCACGGTGAAATTCTCAGTAGCCGAGTTAAATACCCCCGTCACTTTAGTGATCGCAAGAACGCCAGCAGATGCAACAATTACCTTTCCGGTCGCCCCGCTGGTGGCCCCAGTAATGGTATCTCCTACTATCGTTGCCCCAATCGTGCTGACCGTGCAATAAAAGTAAGTTCCAGCCGATGGGGAAGGCTGTCCGCTGTAAACCTCAAACCCGTCAATACGCGCATAACCGCCGGAAGTGGATGGCTCGTAATTTTGTAACGTGATTGCAGAACCTGGGGAAATTGTTATAGCTGGTGAAACCTGGTCGAGTCCACCGGATAACCTGACGTATTCTTCTACGGTTTTAACCGGGATAAGTTTCATACTAGGGGAGACCCGAACTCAATCTGTTGTAATTGCTCTGACTCTAGTTTTCTAAGCAGCCTTTTAAATTCACGCTCCCCCACCTGATAAAGCTCTGGAGCATTTGCCTGACCCGCATAAAACATCAATGCCCGCCAAACAATAGCCATGTGATGGCTTACCGGTATAAGAGGCAAATCAGCATTAGCTTCCATGGTTTGAGCGCGTTTAAAATACTCTAAATTGATAGTGTAGATTGCGTCAGGAGTGGGCCATACGCTTAGCGAAGTGTCAGGCTTTTGAGTAATGTAGCGAGGCTCCCCAGTTGTTGAACGGCTTGACCCGAATTCATAAATTTCCCTGAAGTCTGCCCAGTTCATCCAGTACATATACTGTTCGCCGTTCACGCCGCTACTTGTCAGGTAACTGCGGAAACTATGCTTCGCCCATTCACCATGCTCATCTGCCGCAATAGCCGTATTGACGTAATTATTCGTCCCAGCAATGGTTTGAAAACTAAGTTCTGTGCGCAGGAAGTCCCAGTTATTATGTCGGTTTTGAATATCCTCATAAGCAGATAATATCCAATCGACTAACTTTCCGCTTTCACCTGTTTGAGATAGGACTGTTGCAGGTCCTGTGCCGGATACACCGGCCTCTTGTCTTAGTCGTTGGCAGAGTTGCAAGAATGTCATATATTGATTTCCAGTCGTGATCTGGTAGCAAATGGGTAGCCAATGACCACCCATCAAAAGCAAATTAAAAAAAGCGTCCCTGCTAAGAAGAAATACCTTCCTTTTACGCTGTGCGTGTAAACGTGTAAGCCGTAGCCGACGAGAACATTAGCGTAAATTGTGCCTGACCAGTAACGCCAGATGGAACCGTTAGCAAGCCAAATGATGCCGCAACCGCCGCAGCGCCTGCCGATAGAATGCCATTAACAGCCACCGCAATAGTTACCGTATTAGCGCCAGCCGTATTATCAATGACAAGGTTGTGTATAGTGCCTTGCGTTGCGCCTAGAGCCGTACCTAAAAGCGTACCTGTCGGTAGCGTGATAGTTGTAGCCGCGGCAGAGGTAGAAGTAATCCACCCTGCCGCAACTGCTGCCGCTGTTGCCGTTGCGGTTGAATTGACTGCCGTTGCTGCTCTCGTCTGACGCACGTTAGTGGTAGTCAAAGTCGTGATCGTCGCGCTAGTGATAGTAGAGATGCCTTTGCTTTCATTAAGCACCAATGCTTTAGACGCAGTTGCAGTGCCGGCGGTCACGCCATCAATAACAGCCTGTTCTGCTAGTGACAGCTCTACTTCAGACGAAGTACCACTATTTAGAGTAATGGTCGCGCCTGTCGCAAGTCGAAGCCTGCGGGTAATCGTAAGATTGTTAAACTTGTCAAATAATTTCATCGTGGTTCACCTTTTTAAATTTAGTTGTAAGCGTGATATTTTGGTTTAAAGACTGAGTTCAATTCCTTTGAGCCAAGACTTTCCTTTGGGACTGTCCTGTATTACATCAAACGGGTAGTCGGGCACTTTCTTCTCAACCATTTGAATGTTTTCCGGTTGCGAAGGGTTCTGCACTCGCTGCTCGTACTTGATGGAGTGGCAACGCTTCAACGCTTCAACGTATTTGCGTTTCACCATGGTATTCACTCCACGCTGAATCGGCATGTTAATGCCATTCACGTTCGGGCTGATTACATCCAGTGTGCCAATTTCACGGGTGGGATGGACATATACCATGACCTCTTCGTGCATGAATGATTCAAGCGCAATATCATCCATTCCCATGTTACCAACCGGCTCAACTTCTGCACCAGGAGACATGAGCTCGCCCATACCTCTGGACTTGCCAGATACCATATCGCTGTGTTCCGTTCCGTTCTTCATAAGTTTTCCTTGATTAAAAAAAAGCCCCGGGTAAGGGGCTTCGGTTTACACTTTTCGGCGGATTACGATGTCAACGGTGCGGCAGGAACGCTGCACAGGTCGTAATAGGTTGCGGTAACATCAGCCGCATCCAGCGCCGTAGTGCCTGGCGTGAAGTTTGCGGTACTGGCCGTCGCTATCTTGACTGCTCCGATAACACATGTTCCGTCAGTAGCGGTGGGCCATTGAAGGACTTTAGTACCAGCTACCAGATCGGCGGTTAGTACGGCAGTACCTTTAACGGTCGTAATCGTCCCGCCTATGTTGGTACATACCAGATACAAACACTTGGTCAGAAGTCCTTGTGCTGTAGCGGCAGTAAACGGCAAGTCAGTAGCAGCGGCTGCTCGTGATTTTGCTATACCGTCGATTGAAAAAGTGGTAGCCACTACTGTAGCCACCCCCAACTTAGAGCCGTTACCAATCGCGAGAACACTGTTACCAGTGTGCAGCGTAAGGCCGCGGATTTGGTCATTTACTGTCAACATAATAATGATTCCTTTGAATTTTAATCGGGCAATAAAAAGCCCACCGAAGTGGGCTGATGTTTAGGTTGTCTGAACCATAAGTTTACGAAGTGGTATATTATTATTACACCAAGTCACTTACCGCACACTCAATACGTGTCATCCAATTCTCATTAAGACGAACAGATGCGTACCAGAAATCAGCACCAACATATCCGAACATGCCGGACGGGTTAGCGTGATTCTTCACGGATGCAGAGATAACTGTGGGGCTGATACCTGTATAGCCATGGCCTTTCAGGTTGATATGGCCGCAAGCAGACTCAGCCAGCACGATGAAGGGATACACGTCGCAGCTTCCTGAAGTCTGTACCATGCCATTAGCGGCCGCTGAACCGGCAGTCAGGTAAGGAGCAAACAGAGGAGAAGGAATGAATCGGAATTCTTCACATGCACCAATCTCGCGGGGATGTACGGGCTTAATAGCAGAGCCGTACTCTACACGCTTAGTGAAGCCTGGCAGATCACGAACATCAGCAGATCCATCAGTGTGGAAGAACACCAGGTAAGAGGCTTCTACCGGCGCTGTATTGAAATTCTGACCAGCGGCAACAGTCGTGGTGACGTGCTTTGCTCGGTTAGATTCCATTGTTCGCGCTGATTGACGCAGCTTTCGCAGACTTACCGCGGTATTCACACCAGCACGGGTTGAACCGTTGGCATAAATAACGCTAGTACCTGCTTTTACCTGACCATAAGCAACAAGCTCGGCCACTTCAGACAGAGTTTGCGCAGTAAGTTTCTGCATGTCTGCAGGGATGTCATCTTCGTACATCAGTTGAGACTTGCTGGAGAACTTGAACAGAACAGAATACTGCTCAACCGTTGCTGTCACATCAGTGTAACTAACTGAGTTGGACGCGGGAGTTGTGCCTTCTGCTGTGATGAAGTTCGCTGCTGTAATGCCCGGGGTTTCCGCAGCAGTCGCATTGAAGGGCTTGAGACGACGGAACACTACAGTGTCTGTCTTGTTCAAGGGCTGTTCTTTCTGGTCGCCAAACATGCCGAGAACTTGAATGTTCTCTACCATTTTCAGCATTTCCATTTCCGCACGAATGAGATTTCGTGAGGCTACTGTCGAATAATTCTGTACTAAAGCCATGATATTTATCCTTTATGCTTAGCTGTAGACTTCTCGTCCTATAGCTGCGCGTAGCTCTGCTTCGGTCATGTCACCCTCACTTTTTACAGGGGGGAGATTGCGACCATTAGGGTTTTGTGCAAGATTCAAGCGTTCGGCTCGCTCAGCAGCGATTACCTTGGATGACTTGCGGGTTTTTTGGTAAGTCTCGTATTCGTCAAATATGGCAATCACCTCAATTGGGTTGAAGCTGTTCTTCTTCCCATTCTCAGCATGCCACTGGGCGAACTCAGGAGTTTCCTGTACTGATCTCCAATCCGGATGCTTCATCGAAATGAACATCTTGGCCGTTTCAGTCTTTCCATCGGCTATCTCTTGCTTGGTGGCCAGCGTTTCGGTGTTCGGCATTCTGCTTAGCATGTCTGCGCTTAACGCGGAGAGTCGCTTATCAGTAGCTTCTGTCCACTCAGGCCAGTCCTCCTTCAGTTGGTTCCATTCATCCAGGTTCGTCGCTGCCGAGTCAATTTGCTCCTTTGTCGGCGCTTGAGATACAGTTTTAGCTGCCTCTCTCGCGGCGTGAAGATCATTGGTTACTGACCCAATGCGTTGCTCAGCTTGCTTCAGTCGCCCGTCTAGCTTATCCATCCCGCTCAGTTTCGATTGCAATGCCTCGAATTCCTCGCGTAGGGCCGTTGGTATGCCTTTCCACTTATCAATAACTGGCTCGGCTTCCAGCGCTTCCGCTACTTCAGTATCTTTCGGCGGCGATTGCTCGGCACCATCAAATACTTCCTTAGCAATTTCTGCGCGGATCTGATCTTCGGTCTGCTCTACGGTGGTATTCTCTTCAGTTGCCATACGTATGTTCCTTTACCGGCTTTCGGCGGTAGTGTTGTGGGGTAATTTCTTAGCCCAAAAAAAAGCCCCATTTCTGAGGCTCAATAATCATTAAACTCTGTATCGTCCACTTGCCTATGCTTCCGTTCCCTTGGCGTAGGTAGGTTGATCAATTCTTTGAGAATGGCGATCTTGCCGCGTAATGCCGCGGTAGCCGATTCATCCTTTTTAAGAGAATCGTTACTCTCTCTCGCCTTGATAAGCTCAGCTTCTGCCCACTGTGATACAAATGCCCATGTGGACGAATAAGAATCAAGGTGCGCATCTCTTGCGCTACCACCTATTAACCCTAGTGACTGAGGAGCATCATCTGGAGCGGTGACATCACGGCCAAACAGGTTAATAACCCATTTCATATCTACCGCCTAAGCTGCGTAGCTCGTCTTACAAGAGCAATAACTGTAATTGTAGCTCCTGTACCCGGTGTAGTGAGGTTTGGGCGTATGTGAACTGGCCGCTCAACGATTGTTATCGCCTTGTTTGCTGTAGCAGTCGCCGCAGCGCCGCCAGCAGAGTTTGATAGGGCCACCCATGTAACTCCGTCATTGCTTCCTTCGATCGCAAATGTTGCACCACCCCACGTCCCTGTTGCCGTGAAACACACGTCTCCAAACTCAGGTAACTGAAAAGGTGCGCCGTCCGCGTTAGCGGTAATTAGCGACCACGATAGCTTGATAGCACTACCGTCTCCAGAACCGACCTCCATACTTCGTGTAATTGCTGCTGTAGGCATGATTATTCCTTTAGTGAATTAGTTTAGAGGCCGAATGCCTCACCTGGCGGGGCTTTACCTGCTGGCTCCACCGAAGTCTTTGCTATTTGCTTCTGCGCACGCTGCTGTTTCCTGTCCTCGCTTTGCATCATGTGATTAGATACAACGTGATCATCTTGCTGATTTCGTGCCAATTGGTTCTCGGACTGCTGGACTTGAAGTTCCATCGTCTTAGATGCCAGCAATGTCTTTAGCTTGGCGTTCTCGGCAGATAGCTTACCGTTGATCTCTCTGTCTTTTAATGCCCTATCTTCGTCAGCATTGGCATCGTCTACCTGAATTTCCTGCATCCTTATCTGAGTATCAGCCAGAATCTGATCTTCTCGGGACTTCGCCGCAATGCCAGCCACTTCCGAGCGTCCCTGAGCTGCTATGTTCGCCGCTTCAATCCTTGGGTCAGCAGGGGGTTGCTGTTGCGCCTGTTGATCTCTCGCAGCCTTAATAGCGTCATCGTCTTTCAGTACATCCAGATGCTGCGACTCGAACAGTTGCTTGATAACCTTTTCCCAATCAACAATGATAGCCGCGTCTGGGTCGGCCCTAAGCTGCATGATCTGCATTAGTTTCTGTACGTTCTCGTCCTTGGCTATCAGCACAGACGTTCCTCTGGCCACTACGTCAAAGTCTCCTTTGATCTCCGGCTTGGGGTTATACATCATGTTCCAGTGGTAGTACCGCCCGATATGCGGCCTGGTGATAAGATCATCCCACTGCTTAACTTGTCGCCTACGGGTTGTATCAGCGCCCTGCATCAATATCTGTAGCTCGCCTAGCGTCTTAGTACCACTGGTAGCTTGCTGCCCCTGAGCCTGTCTCGGTGTGCCGGACTCTAAATCCATGAATTCCAGGGCCAGGTTAATGATGTTCTGCAGCTCACCTTGGTTGTTCTGTATCTGAAATTGCTGGAACGCCTTCCGAACATCACCTTCCTCTGACTCATCTATCCAGATCTTCTTACCTGTTATTTCCCATACGTCGTCTTCCGGTCTTACGTCACGGCTGATGACAATTTGAGCACCGCTTGAGTCCCCGGCGTTGTCCATCATAGCCCGCCATGCCGCAGTGATAATCCTCTGCTGCCAGATTAGCTTCCTGGGCTCACCGATACCCCACGGGGAGTCGTCTACCTGTACCCACGGGAAGAAGTCGTAAGGCAGCTCGCCGCTATCCAGTGTATTCAACTGCGCTTTGATAGGACGGTCATTGACGAATACTACGCAAGCAGATATAGACTCGTCTGAATCCTCATCCACCTTAACGCCCATTGCTATCAGGTCCTCTTTATCTACGTCACCGTTGTACTCCCATCGCTCATACGGAGCACCGCGGGCAATAGTGGACGCCTTGATCTGCCGTTGATCGCCTTTATCTAGCGCAACAACTGTCCTAACAGGGTCTTCCTGCAGCGCCTTGATGATCTGCCGCCTATCATAGCCAGGTACACCCATGAGCGCCCGCAGCTCTCTAGGTAGCAGATGATCACGCTCCCATATGTATGATCCATTTTTGGGATTGTCGCCACAATGCGGATCGGGATAGATATTCCAAATGTCTCTCGATGTACTGGCCGGCTTTAGGTTCTCGACCACTTTCAGTGTGTGTACCGAGCCATCGCTGTCTGCCTGCTCTACCCATGCGCGGCGTATCGTCTTAACGATGTTCGGGCCTTTCATAACCCCGGTGCCTAGACGTATAGCTGACCGAGCTACCTTGCGGCACTCAGCGTTGTAGTCGCACTCCTCCAACTGATCGTCGATTTCTTTTTCCATCGCAGCCGCGCGCTTCTTTAGGTCGTCTTTCTTCGCCTTTGCTGCGCTTTCATCACTTGGCTCTTGTGGTGCCTGTTCGGGCATACCTGCGCCCATCGGGTCTGGCTGCATTTCGCCCTGGACAATGCCCTGTGGTGCCGGTGCAGGTACAGCGGACTCACCAACCGGGGTGCTGTCTATACCAAAGTTTTTGTCATCCGTTGGAAATTGGATTTCTGTAAATCGACCTTCCGCCGTCTCGCACTTGCCCCTGATTATATTGACGATTACGCGAGATCGGCGCTGCGTCTTGCTGTTCTTTGTGCCAAATGCATCGCCCGTAGCGTAGTCCGTCATCCCGGCCTTGCTAGATGCACCATCCAGCCCTTCAAACGCTCTCTGATCCTCGCGCCACTGTCGCTCAATCCCCGATGCCGATCGAGCAGATATGGCTTCGTCTCTCTTTGTCAGCAACGATTTAGCGAGAGATTCAATCCTCGCCTGCCTCGCGTCCTGAGCGTTTTGGTCTGCTGTCTGATCCATAGTATCCTTAATGCAAAAACCCCAATATCGTGGGGTATCGGCTTATTGTTTAGTACCCAACCACATCATCCAGCGCTTCTCGCGCCGATCTGCCGCGAACAGGGATGTATTCATCCTCATTCTTGAGCCCGTCTGCGTCAACTGCTAAATAGCGAAAAACATCAGCGCCATGAGAAAATTCGTCGTGTACTGGCGCGCCTGGCTCATTAGTAGCTATGTTGATGGCCCTGCGGTATCGTTTAAGACACTCCACTAAACGCGCAGTTTTGGCCCTGTCGAAATACACTTGGGCAAACATCATGCGGGCGGCCTTGATTCCTGGCTCTATCCCTATGTTCGGCGTCATTTTGACGTTACGACCGAAGGCCTTTAGTAGCTCTGCTGTACTTTTGCCGGTCTTGAAGTCTTTAGTAGCGCCATCATGCGGCAGATAGTCATAGCCCCAGTTTAGCCTTTTGTTCTGCAACTCAGCGGCGTACCAGTCGAGCGTCTTGTGATCGTCCTCGATATAATCAATGATTCGTATCTCTGACCGCAGCCGCTGAACCAGGATAATTGACATTGAGTCATTCCAACCGAGATCCCAGATCGTGTGGACCTTGAGCGTTGGGTCATAGGGCACATTACATATCCTGCCGCCAATAATTGACTCCGAAACTTCGCGAGCGTAGATAGCGCCTGAGACCGCCAGTCTGCACTTACCCTCCCATATTTGAGCGTAGTCCTCAGAATTTGTTAGCTGACAGTGTACCCGCTCCTGCTCCAGCACCTCTGGAAACCATTCGTTATCACTGTAGTTCACCTCTGCCACATACGAGTTGGGCGGCGGCTCTAAGACAAAGCGCGTATAGGTTTCATCAGTATCAAGCTCCGGGTTGAAACTTATCCATATTTCGCTGCCCGGCTTGCGAATTGTTGGCGTCAGCACATCCCACGACCGCTTGCGTATGCTCTGAGCCTCCTCGCACCAGGCTATGTCTAATCCCTCGTAGGACTTGATTGACTCGACCGTTTGAGTTGATAGACCGCTGAACAGGAAGTTTGTCCCGTTTTTGCCTCTTATCTCAGTCTCAAGAACCTCGTAAAACGCACCCAGGCCCATCGTCTGAATCTGATCGCTCAGTAGGCGATGCACGGAGTCTTTGATCGACTTTTGCACTTCTCGGAAACAGCCAATCCGCAGCTTAGACTGCGAACCAAGTACCAACAATGCTCTAGCGAAAGACCAGGACTTTGAGCTGCCCCTACCGCCGTGTGCAACTTTATAGCGATATGGCCTGAACAGAAATTCCAACTTTTTGGGAAATCTGACCGTCGACTCAATCTTTTCCAAAAACCACCCGCAAACTCACATCTACCGCGCCTCCATCAGCGCCAGTGATCTCTGACCTCGCCAATTTGGGGACGTGGTACTCAATAACCGACTGAAACATCGCAAACGCGCGCTCCGGGTTGGGTTTGACGACATAGTCACCGCTCGCGTCAGTCACTCCATCACTCACCTGATCGAGCCATTTAGTGAGCCGGTGTGCATTGCTATCGACGAATTTCCCGATTGCTGCGCGTGCGTCCTGCGTAGCTACGTTAGGGATTCCCTTACGACTGCCGCCCTTACCCCTCTTCTGGCTGGCTCTTGATGTCACTGTGTCAGTCATGTTACTGCTCGCCTGGTTGCCATGAGTTTACGCTGATACTCTCTGCGATGAGCTGCGTCTCTGTATTTGTATGTGCTGGTGTTAGCCATATTATTGCCACCGGCGCCGTTGTTAGCCATGTTTGTTACTGCCGCATCTATCTCATGCTCAGGCGCGCAGCCTTCAGCCCACTGATGATCCAGTCCTTTATGCCGAGTTGCACATACTGAGCATAGAGCGTGACTAAATGCCATAAATCCTCGTTTTGGAGTTAATCCACTGTATGTATACACAGAAAAGCCTTAAATGCGACTTTTCCGGCCTCCTGTGGTGGCGCAGGCTGAACGATCTCTGCCCTCCCTATGCCTATGGCAGGAGTTGTATTACCGATGCGCCTTGGGCTTCTGCGGATGTATTACTGTCCGGCTCTTTGATCTCAATGCCTAGACTGTCTATATATGCGACTACCCGTCTGATAGCAGCATGAGACGGGCTGGCTAGATCATATCCGCCAGCGTATGTGACAGTCATTGAGTTGCTGTCGCCGCGGTCTGTTATTTCGATTGTTGCTGTTGACATTAGTATTTACCGCCCATGCCAGTTCCGCCCATACCGGGCTTGCGGGCCATCGTGCCGGCCACTGGGGCTGGTTGAGGACTGCCAAAAACTTCTTTTGCTACCTGGTCGCGCATAGTGCCCTCGTCTGTGTCTTCGCCGCTTACCGCTGATAGTGCTTGTTGTAGTAGCCCCATTAATTCACCCAGTGTTTCGGGCGTGATCTGAGTGCTGTCGTCGATGTAGGATTGTAGACGTTCGATTGACTGCTGAATAAGGCTTTCTACCCCTTCTGTCTCGGCATCCACATCCATTACCTGCTGGTCTGCTGACATTCCAATTTCTCTCATTGCGTCGGTCCTTCTATCTCGCATTAAAAAAAACTCCGGACCGATTGCGTTTAAGAGCGCGCAGCCAGGAGACACGCTGCTATTTCCGGTAATTATATTTACCGGAATTAGTGAATCCTTACGAATCAAGGGGTTAGCTGTTTAACCCCTGATTACTGCCTATTATCGAGGGCTAAACACTATATGTAGTGGTTTGACTATCTCGATCTGCCACCACACCCAGGCACACAAGCCGGTAGCAAGCCGGTCGAATCTTGTGCCAATTGTAGAGAGTCTGGATAGAGATACCCGATTGCCTGGATACCTCGGCCAGAGACTTGCACCCGTAGTGCTTTGCTTGCTGTGCGGCAGTCATAAGGCTACCGCGTAATCATGGCCATCTGGCCGCTTGTCAAACCAGCGCACTGCTAAACTGCTATTGATGACAGCGTACAGTGTTTCGGTTTTATAGTAGCGAGTCTCGCCCCCTACGCGACAAGGCGTGCAATCAGGTATCGCACCACCTATCGCAGCTTTCTTGCGCTCCAGCGTGGCGTGATAATGATCATCGGCCGCCAGACTGCGCGCAGTTGGTAGTATTGTTCCGCAAGTCATTGTCATGTCGTTCCCCTGTCTCGTTGTTGGTTTGAGACTATATATTGCAGTAACAATTTGATTATTGCAATAGGAACATACTGTTATTTTGATGTTATTTAGCAATTAGAGGATGATTCTTGGGTATTCGAGAGCGTTTAGGTCAGAGGCAGGTTAGGCATTTCCTCCTATTTCCCCTTATTTAGCTTGCTGCCTGGTCTTATCGAGTATGTAAAAGTCCGCCATTTATAACCCCGGTATGCCAGTAGCAGCGTCTACGGCGTCACTGACGATCTGTGCGCTTGAGCCCTGCTCTCGATTAACGTCTAGGGTGCCTATGCTGTCTATGGCCCCTGAGAGCGATAGAGACTCACCGCCTGGGTGTAGGTCGATTACTGTCAGTGTGCGCTCATCTGAGCTGTATCTGACCACAGTGCAGCTTGTGATTAGTAGAGCGGATAGAGCGATGATGATTAGTTTCATGATTGAGCCTATTGGGACACTGTATAAACGATCAGCTAAAATACATTATAAATTGTTGCACAATATGAATAATGGTGTATTATCTCTACATGGTCAGCAATAAAGCGGGCCGACAAAAGGGGCAATAATATGAAAACAATAGTCAACTTAACACAACACACCGCTTCCCCGGATCAAGTAAGCGCGGGAGTGTTCGATAGCAAAAACTCGGATGCAGTAGCAATACTGCTAACGTTTGACAAAATACCCACGGCCTATGACATCTTTCAGAAGGCGCGAGAACTAGCAAGAATTGCCACTAACAGTGGCGCAAAGAGCGCCATGATAGGCGGCGCTCCTTGGTTCATGAAAGAGCTAGAGTTTCAGCTTAAGCAGGCCGGTATCGCCCCTTTCTACGCATTCTCCACCCGCGTAAGCGAAGAGCAGGTTCAAGCAGACGGTAGTGTTAAGAAGATTAACGTCTTTAAACATATAGGCTTTGTTCCTGCTGGCGGCATACAACCGTTACGCACAGAGGACGATATGTCTCGCGAAGGCGAATAGCACCCTCACAGCCACGGACGGCTACAGCCAATCAACCAACGGCCAGCAATCAAGCGGGCCTCAAATAGGGAATACTAAAATGCCATACTTGTCTCATTATACCGAAACACTACAGACAGAATTATTCAATTCAACTGGTGCGTTTTTTGCATTTAGTCAAAAGCAATTCGACGAAGCCAAACAAGAAGGCATCAAATACGCTTCAATTGGCGGAGGAATGATCTGCCCGATTGATAACATCGACGCCCTTACTAGTGGTCTCGATAGCATCACAGCAGATGGTATCAAGGCAGACATTGCAGCCAACGGCCTAAAAGTTATCATTCACCGCGAGCTTGCTAACCACGAAGCACAGATTACCTGTGATATTTCCGACACTGTGGACGCCCTTACAG
>Ga0209702_10005524_pt1 | contig 17106 bp, 36 predicted proteins | sample FRY01_FD_187210 | JGI IMG/M metagenome (GOLD analysis project Ga0209702, IMG submission 187210) | Freshwater microbial communities from Lake Fryxell liftoff mats and glacier meltwater in Antarctica - FRY-01 (SPAdes) (version 2) | ecosystem: Environmental > Aquatic > Freshwater > Ice > Glacier...
GGTCGCGGCAACAGTAACGCGGGCGCTTGACGCAGCTTCGATCACGGGGGCGAACTTCAGCGATTGGTTTAATGCTGCTGAGGGGACGGTTTATGTTGAGGCGTCTTATGCCGTTGCGTCTAATCTTGGCGATAGATTTACAACGCAAATAGATGACGGAACTGCAAGCAACAGAATCCTAACCGTTGTCGACATAGCTGCGGTAGATGTAGGCGGAGTGCGCCAAGCACTAATTGATGGAGGGGCACCTGTTGTCGGTCTACCAAACAAGTTTGCTTTTGCTTACAAGGCGAACGATTTTGCCGGATCACTTAACGGCGGAGCTGTTGTAACTGATACGGGCGGCACTGTCCCCACAGTAAACCGGATGACGATTGGTTCGCGCGGTGCAGATTCATTTTTTAACGGTCATATCAAAGACATTCGCTTTTATCCCACGCGCCTCACCAACGCGGAATTACAGGCTTTGACAGCGTGACCGCCCTAGTCACCCTATCCGCACAAGCGCTTTACATAGCATGTAATCTGATCGCTGCCGTAGTCCTGCTGTTCGCATCGCTTTGCTTCGCCTGCATGGCGGTTGAAAAGGCCGGGCAAATAATCCGCAAGGTGAAACTATGACGCAGGGGGAGCGATTGGCCAGAATAGAAACGCTACTCGAAGCGCAAGCCGCTAATTATGCGGAGATGGCCGCAGACATTAAGGCTATCCGTAAGGACTTGGACGAGGACAAGGCGGAGCTTGCAACCCTTAAAAACAAAGGCACCGGAATCTTAATCGGTGTGGCGCTTGCGGCAGGCGGCGCTGGCGCGGCGCTTGCTAAACTATCACAATCGTTTATGAGTTAGCCACTGGGCCTAGGCTCGACGCGGGAGAGAATCTTTGCATATCGACCCAAATCTTTATGACTATGCGACGGACAAGCAACGCGAAGCACTAGAGGCCATCGAGAAACATGGGACCACGATTAAGGCATCTTTGGCCATTGGGCTAAACAAAGGCGCAGCAAGCGCAATGCTCATTGCGGTAAAGAAGCGGGCGGCCAAGGAAGGGTATGCGCCGGGCCATTTCGATCACGGTGTAGCGCCCGGTTATGCAATGGGGAAGGTTACGGTCCACCGTGGGCCGGATGGCCAGATTAAAAACACTTGGGAGCGGCAGTCACCCGATGACGCCGAACGCGCAGACAATCTGCGGAAGTTTATTGAGGAATTAGCCGGGCCGATCAAGGGCCTTGCGCCATTGGTAAAACCGCCAGCGCATACAAGTAGTGACATGCTATCCGTCTATCCGATAGGCGACCAGCATCACGGTATGTATGCGGAGGCGGCACAGACGGGCAAAGAATACAATACAGACATATCTGCCAACCTGCTAACTAGCGCGGTGGATTTTCTTTGCGCATCCGCGCCGCCTAGCGGGACTGCGATATTACTGGACGTTGGCGACTTCCACCACGCAAACTGCGGTAACGCTGAAACGCCGCAATCCCGCCACGCAATGCACGTTACGGCCTCCTACGGCAAGATTATGCAGACTGGGGCTATGATGCTGGTCCACGCTACCCTGCGGCTGCTGGAAAAGCACGACAAGGTTCACGTTTGGATTATGCCGGGCAATCACAACCCCGACGCCGCTTTTGCAACGGCGCTGGCAATCTCGTTTTGGTTTCATAACGAGCCGCGTGTGGAGGTTGATCTCGGTAATTCCGCCTTTAAGTATGTGCGATTCGGCAAGAACCTAATTGCCTCGCATCACGGTGACGGAACAAAACTGGCCAACCTGCCGCTGATTATGGCGGTTGACCGTCCGGACGATTGGGCTGCAACTGACCATAGAGTTTGGCACTGCGGCCATATCCATCACAAGACGTTCAAAGAGGAGCCGGGGTGTGATGTTGAAACGCACCGCACACTCGCGCCGTCTAATGCTTGGGACCATAAAAAGGGATACCGCTCCAAGCGCGAAATGCAGCGAATAGATTATCACTTTGAAACTGGCGAATGCAACCGGCAGCGGTGTGACGAAAAAATGTTAGGGCTGAATACATGACCGATTATCAAAGCATCGCCGCGCTTCGTTTTTGGTTGGGCGCGGATGCAGAGGCCGCATTTGCCGAATATCAAACGGCGGAACAAAAGGCTTACGAAGCGGGAACGCTTATTGTGCTAGACGAGGACGAGGAATGACCGACTGCCGATGCGGGAAAACCGTTGTAACAGACCATGCAACGCCGCGCCATGTGCTCGCGCTAGCTGAAATGCTGGACCACGAAGCCCAAGCCCTGAAAATGCGCGGGCGGGAATGCGCGCCTGCTGTTGCCAAGCAAATTAGGCGGATTGCGGACGTTCTGGAGGGTAAGGTCTGATGTGGAAAAAAGGCCGAGCGACAAAGTGTCTATCTAGCCTATTGATAGACAATATGTCTACCGACTATTACGACCGACATTTTGTCTATGGAGATTAGCATGACATTGGCACAACGCAACGCAGAGATATTCAAGATACTTGATGACCAGACGAAGCGTAACACAGTGTCAAAGGCCGCTGCTCGCGCATCACTCATCGCAGGAGGTATTTACACCAAGGGTGGAAAGATTCGTGCTGAGTTTGGTGGAGAGCGGAAGGGAGCCGTTAAGGCTTGAGTCGCCTCGCAACTCATGCGGATTGCGGCAATGGCTAACAATCGCCTTCGAGGCAGCATTCAAGCAATTAGGGCGGGAGCTAGGGCTATGATACCACGCATCACGATTACGAATGATCTGGATCCGCCCAACGCAAACGCCACGCACAACCTGTGGGGCATCCGCATCCGGCCAGCGTCTGTTTTGCCATATCAAACAGCCATCCTTGCACAGGAGCGATACGAGTGGTGGCACCTTCGCAAGTGGGGCCTAATCGCTGCACTGCCAATCTTTGCGGGTGCTGCATATCTCATCGCTCAGGGCGTTAACCCTGTTCTACCCGTTGCCATTGCCATGATGCTTGCCTTCGCGTTCCAAGTGGCGCTGCTGGACCTGTTCGGTCCGTTCAAGCGGCGAATGGAACTGATGAGCCATACGATTGAATATATATGGGCCATCGAAAAGGATGGTGCCGACCGCGAAACCTACATTGCCGGTGAGGTTCGCTCGCTGATGAAATATCCGAAGTTCAAGGACTGGACGGCTGAAAAGATACGCGCCGGGATGGCTGATCGTGAACAGGCTGCGCGCAAGTGGGTGGAGGCAAATTATGATTGACGCAAAGAAGCTGCAAGGCGCAGTTGGCGCGGTGCCGGATGGCATTATCGGGCGCGGAACATGCACCGCCCTTTTCCGCAAGTGCGGCGCAACAGCCGACATGGCGCAGGAACTAGCTATCGCAGCAAACCGCTGGTTTGATGAATATGGCATCCTAGAAAACGAATTGCGCCTTGCCCATTTCCTCGCGCAGTTAATCCATGAAAGCGGTTCGTTCCGTTATATGGAGGAGCTAGCCAGCGGCAAGGCATACGAAGGCCGCAAGAACCTCGGCAACACGCAAGCCGGTGACGGTGTGCGTTACAAGGGGCGCGGGCCGATTCAATTAACGGGCCGGTCGAACTACCGCACGTTCGGACGCCTGATAGGCATTGACCTTGAACGCCATCCGGAAGTCGCGGCGCTGCCTTCAATCGGGCTGCATACGGCGCTTGAATATTGGAAGTCGCGGGACTTAAATGGGCTGGCGGACGCTGACAACGTGAAGGGCATCACGCTCAAGATTAACGGCGGAATGAACGGCCTTGATGATCGCAAGAAGCACCTTGCCAAAGTGAAGGCGTGGTGGGGACGGGAGCACGAAGAATGAAACTACTTAATGATTGGTTTACCGGGCCGACAAATGACAATTACGAAGCTGGCCGCTTTCTATGGTTTATATCCGTAGCCGCAGCGATTGGCTATTCAGGCTGGCACCTATACCAGAACGGCACTTTTGACATCATGCAATTTGGCCTTGGCATTGGCGCGTTACTGGCGACCGGCGGATGGGGGATCAGCACCAAGGACAAGGGGGCGAAGTCGGCGCAATGACATTCCTCGCAATTCGTAAACTGTTGGCGGGCGTTCCCTGGCAAGTTTGGGCCGCTGCTGGTCTGGCCTTGGCATTTTGGGGGTATGGTCACCACCAATACAACGCGGGCAAGCAAGTCGTGATCGATCGGCTGGAAAAGGCGGAAGCCAAAGCCAAAGCGGACGCTATCAAAGCTGCGCGATCTGCGGACGTAAAGCAACAGGAACGCGCCGTGGAATTTGAGGCGCGGCAAGACATTTTAAGCGAGGCGATCAATGATGCTGAAACTGACAATCGGAATCCTATCGACGCTCTTTTTGGCGGCATGTAGTCAAACGCTAGACCTAAACCGTCCCGCGCCACCACATGAGCGGCTTGTGTGCGCTGCATTGCCCGCTGCGCCTGATATTAGCCCGCTGGAGGCCGTTACGGCAAGCAATGGGGCGTTGGTCTACATGAAGGCCGATGTTGACGCTAGGGATACAGGAATCGCCCGTTACATAGTCGCGGTTCGGGGTGCTTGGTTCGACTGCTCAAGCAATCTTGAATGGGTTCGAGATTACTACGCGGCGGATTAGTCCACCTCGCCTATATAATCTAGCAACCGCCTGAGCGCCTTTATATCTTTCTTGTGCGTTTTAACATCGTCTGGATGGACGTAGTCGCCCCCGGCGTTTGTTTCTACACACTGCAATGCGTCCTTAAGCCATTCTCGGACAAGGCCATGTAGATGCGCGGGGTCAATATCAATCATCATTGTCTTTCTCCTGATTGCGGATTGCTTGGGTGTCTGTCCATCACCATTTCATCTCGCCAATAATAATCCAAAAAATCATGCCCGCGTGACCTGAAAGCATCTCGGACGGTGGCGCTGTATTCGCAGGCCACCAGAACGCGTAGGCGCGCGCTCATTGCTTTCGCCCTAACTGGTCAGCCAGCGCATCCGCCAGCCGCTCAACCTGCACAGCCACCTTCATACCCTTTTGATATTCAGCGCCCCTGTTGCCTTGACCGTAAAGGTGGGTTGGCTCGATGACGACGGCCTCTAGCATCGCCTCTGTAGGCTCACGCGGCACCAGAACCATATCCCCCTGCATGGCGGCAATGGCTGCACGGGCGGCCGAACGACAATCACACAAATTGGGTTCATGCGCCCGCTTGTCGTCACAGAAGGCGGGCTTACCTTCAATTGTCAGGCCGCAGCCTTGCGCGTCCCGTATCGCCCGCTCCACTCGCTCGACGGTTGCATCATCCATTGTCTGTGTCCCTAGTGAAAGGGGCGTTCTTTCGTTTGCAAGATCGCGGCGGATTGGACCTGAGGTTTTGCAATAATCATCTATTGCTTTGATAAGGCCAGCATCCGGTCCACCGCCTGTTGTTTGCGCGGCAAATGCAAGTTTGTCCGCATCCCGCAGCAGAGCCTCGCAATGAAGCGCCATAGTCCGGTCTGCCTGCAAATCAGCCACTACTTCTTTCACTATTGTCAATATGCAGCGCGGGTGTTGTTCGTCACTCTGATACCAGTCCATCACTGGCTCTAGCGCATCCCGCATAGCATCGGCCTGTGCGGATACACTGTCCCGCTGGACACGCTCTTTAGCTTCGCTCAAAGCTGCAAAAGTCGCCCGACAGGCAACATCACTTGCCCACTCCGTCCACTCAAAGGCACTAGGTCGTGCCCTCCAGAACAGGCGCTTGTATGGCTTAGGTCTTGACGCAAAATCCTCGGCACTTAACCATTGCAACAAGTTGGCTCCGGATATGGAGTAGGTGTCGATCATTTCTTGGATGATCTCGGCAGCACCGCGCAACTCATCATCGGCAGGGGCAAGCGTTTCCTTGCGCTCGAAGTCCCTGCCCATCGAAGCGTGTATTATGCGTTCTATTCCGGCAGGAATATGCCGAATCCCCGTGTCCCGCTCGATCTGGTCGCCGCGAATTTTGGCCTCGAATGCGGCGAAGGCTTGGACAAGGGGGGCCGTGTCGCAACTGCCGCGAATTGTGTTGGCAGATTGATGATGGCGGCTGTTTTTCTTTGACCACCTAGCAGCAGCTTCCCGCGCGTCCTGCGTCACTTCTGGTTCGTTCGTCATGGGGTTTGTTCCTTGGGGGCGGCGAGCATAAGGTGGCGCTTACGGACGGCTTTGATCGCGTTCTCGGCAAGGAATGTCATATCAAATATCCTTATCGCGCTGCCGCAAGTTGAACAGGATGACTCTGTAAACGTGCCAAGCGCGCCGCGTTCCCGATCGTGCCTCTGCAACAAGCGCCTCACTCTTCCCCCCATCCGTCAAATACTTCGCCAGCAACTCATCGGCCTCGGCAAGCAATGGGTCCGGCTTGGGTTCGTATTTGGCGCTCAGTGCGTCGCGTTCGGCTATGACTGTGGCGAGGGTGGTTATGGAGGGGTGGTCGCCGTGGTTGTTGGCGTCCCATCTCGTAGCTTGCCCTCTGTTTGCCTTATTCGTCATGGCACACGCGGCATCAATGGCCTCTTTAGGTGGTGTGGTCATGGTCTCTCTCCTGCTAGGCTCATCGCCTCGTCTATCAAATCCTGCGGTGCAGTTCCAGCCATAAAGCGGCCTACCAGCGCCGGAATGGCCACCTTAACAAATTCGTCAAACGCAGCTTGGTCCATTTTGGCAAAGCTAATGCTTCCGGGAATGAAATGCGTTTCGCCCCTGCTGTCCTTGACCGCTTGGCCGGTTCCGGTGGCCAGCTTGGCAAAGTACAGCGCGGCCTTTTCGTTTATATGCGGTTGGCTGTTGTCACTAATTAGCTTCAGCATGACGAAAAACAAACTGTGAAACTTGCCGTTGCGGACCTTGGTGGCCTTCAATTCGGCAACATCCCCAAGCTTGCAGCGCGATGTAAACGCCTGCGCATCGTCGCTAAACGGACGCCAGCCATCTAGGGTTAGGCGGTATAGTGGACGATCAGTCACCTAGTTTCCCCTCCGATATTGCCCGCGCCCTATGGTCGGCAGCGGCTTCCGCATACTGATCACTGCCGTGCGCGTGGACCGCGTTATGGCATGTCCAGTGCATCGCAACAACATATTCATGATTGCGGCGCGTCCCTTGGTCGGGATGTTCCTGCAACGGGTGGTGGACCAGCGTTGCCTGCCGCCCGCATCCGCAAACGCAAAGGCTATCTGCGATTAGCGCAATATGATATGCGCGCATCCGGGCGGTTAGTTTAGGCATGATGTTTAGGCGGGCGCTTATTAGGCAACCCGCCTTCCCTTGGTTTACCAGTTGGCGTTCATGGTGGCGAACGGGATGGCGTCATCCAAATCCAGATCATCGGCCTGCTGGCTCGGTTTGCTGGCGTAGTCCGCTGCATCCGTGCCGCCAGAACCGCCCTGCGGGCCGTCCAGCATGGTCAAGGTGCCGTTAAAGCCGCGCAAGACCACTTCGGTCGAATACCGGTCATTGCCCTGTGCATCCTGCCATTTGCGGGTTTGCAGTTGGCCTTCAATGAAAACCTTGGAACCTTTGCGCAAGAACCTTTCGGCAACGCCAACCAGCCCTTCGCTGAAAATTGCCACCGTGTGCCATTCGGTCCGCTCCTGCATTTCGCCGGTGTTTTTGTCATTCCACTTTTCGCTGGTGGCGACCCGCAGATTGCAAACCTTGCCGCCGTTCTGAAATGACTTAACTTCGGGGTCCGCGCCTAGGTTGCCAATTATCATTACTTTATTGAGGTATGCCATTACGTTTCCTTTTTCGCTTTGATTTGATCCTTAATCCATCCCATAGCGCCGTCAAATCTATCAGCATCCATGTTGGAAACCTTGTCGATCCTTGCAACATTCAACAGTTGGCCTACGGGAATATCGTGGGCCTCCAGATAGTCGATGATCTGCGTTATCTGCGCTTCGGTGATTGCTTCAACCTTGGGCGGCGGAGGCGTTGAGCTTGCTGCGTTGCCATCATCATCTTCGGCGTCAAGCCCAAAAGCCGCCTGCAATGAATATCGGCGGGCGTAGGTGATAGCGGAACCGAAGCCCTGCGCCGTTGATTTATCAGCCTTCACAAAGACCAGACCCGCGCTTAATTCCTGCCCGCTTTCGTGGATGTAGATGGTTTCAATGCAAGCGCCATCTGGCTTGTCGTGGCTAACTTGGCGATACCATAGCCCATGCGCCGTAATAGGCCGCACCGCCTCAATGACTGCGGTTAGGTTGGCATACTTGCCCTTAAACTGCGGGTTGTTAGCATTCTTCTTTGCGCCTTCAAGTTCAGGCAATGCCTTTGATAACGCGGTGATTATTGATGTGTCTGTCATCGTGCTTTCCTTAAAAATTCACGGCTTCAAACCGCTGATGGATAGCGCGGACGGTTTCAACATCCCTGCTGCAATAGTCTGCAATCTTGGAATACTCGCCCTTAGCCCACGCCTCCGCAACCATCGAGCCGTCAAAGTCACCCTTGCCGCCTAGGCCAAGCGCCTTGCACAGATTGCCCTGACTGATGCGGTCACGCGGGCCAGCCCATGCGACCATCGTATCAAATACGTTATCGTCCCAAGGCTTTACATTGCGGGCAAATGCTACCGATGGCGGCAACTTTACCCCAAGCACAACAGCGCGGCAGAGAATGAACCGTAGATCAAAGCCGGTTATGTAATGGCCGATAAAACGGTTCTGGCCTTGTGTTGGCAGTTCGTCAAACAGTTCTGCTAATATGGACGCTTCGTTATCAATCGAACCGCCAATGGAACTGACCCGCACAGGACCATCGCCAATCGCAAACCCTATGCAGCAAATATGCCCACGTGCAGGATCGAAGCTGGTCTTGCTGATAATTTCATCTGCTGCAGCATCGCCGTAGTCCGCAATCCATTGCTGGATGCTTTCGGGCTTTTTGAATTGCCCCGGCGCGGTGATGGTTGCCCGCACCTCCTCGCGATATTCCGGCGACTGGCTGGGGATGGTTTCAATATCCAGATACACGTTATTCATGCTGCTTCCTCCAAAGTCTTTGCTGCTTCAATTGCGGCGCGGGGCGTCTTTCCCTTCCCCTTGCGCCCGTCCATCATTTCCACCGTGAATATCCCTGTGGGCCAGCGGCGGATTTGGTGAAGTCCCTCCGCCATCATCGCATCGGCAATGCGGTCAATTGCGTTCATCTGCTTTCTCCTTGGCTTTGCGTGGCGGCGAGTTTCGCGACTGTTCTAAACCGCTAGATGTAACGGCAAAAATTCCAGCCATGTTCTCAATGTCGCGGAAGATAGGCCGACGGCTTCGGCGCATTCTTTCCAGCTTGAACCTTCCCGCCTCATAATCACCGCACGGCGCAAGCGCGTTCCCGTCACGTTATTAAAATGCAGTGATCTCCTGAGAGGCCGATTGCCTGATATGACGTAAGCATCATATTCGGCGGCATGTGGCGGGGCTGTGCTTCGGATGGCGATATTTGTTCCGAAACTGTCCGCGTGTTCTATGCCACCACCCTTTCGAGTGTCAGCTTCCCCATATAGGGCTGATCTTCTATGCGGGGCGCGGTTCATCGGTTTTCTCCTTGGCTTTGCTCTCCGCGAATGTCAGCCCGTCTGCGCCGCGTAGTGGCCAAACGCTATCGCTGCTTGTGCGGTAGTTTTTCATTGGTTGCAGGCAGGGTGTCATGGCGTTTTCCTTAGTTCTGCAAGCGCCCGCGTTAGGTCCATGCTTGCGCGCTTGATTGCCCCCTGTTCTTTGGGGAAGTCATCACCGCTAAAGGTGTATCCGACCCGCTCATAGGGGATCGGCTTGGGCAGCGACTTTGCCCTTTTCAAAAAGCGTTCAGCCTCAAATATCGCGTCTTTTAATTTGTCGCGGTTCATTGTCCGTCCTCTGCAAGAATGTAGCGCGAACCTTCGATCACAATTTCACGCGGCGCGGTCTGCTTTGGTTGCGATAGGTCAATGCCGGTTATTTCCTCGAAAATAGCCGCGTCAAAGTTTGGCAAGTCGCGAACCTTCTGCACGTCCTCGGCTCTTGCAGTGGTGTAGGCTTTGCGCCATTCTTCGTGCCAGTCATTGACCCGCAAATATCCCCCGCAGGCGGTAAACGTGGGATTATCCGCCTTTTCGGCACCAGTCATGTCAGCACCATGGACCCATGTTGTCGGGCTTGGCTCATAAAGCCATGATGGCTTGTCCGCAGCATCCCATTCACTGCGCTCACAGTCTTTGCCAAATGCACGAACGGTGGTGGGCGTGTCGGTATTAAAGTAGCCCGAGTTCCGGCTACCCGTGTTCCAGTCACCCGTGTTACCGTAGCCCGTGTTCCAGCTACCCGTGTTACCGTAGCCCGTGTTCCAGCTACCCGTGTTACCGTAGCCCGTGTTACCGTAGCCCGTGTTCCAGTTACCCGTGTTCCAGCTACCCGAGTTCCGGCTACCCGTGTTGCAGCTACCCGTGTTACCGTAGCCCGTGTTCGTTTCTTCAGTCATTTCATTCTCTCCGTTATCTCAATAAATGCGTTATGCGCCTTGATCGCGCTGTCGATCAGGACCGGCACGGCAACCAATGCCGCTGCAATGAATGGCAAGGTGGCGAGGATAGTCATTTGCCTTCCTCCATATTACGCAGCGCCATATCCAGCGCATCCCGCGCTTCGATGATCGACTGCCGGTGTGCCGCAATGTGCGAGGGTTCGGCGGACGCTAGGCGGCAAGCCATCTTCCACGCTGTAAACGCGGTGTGCGTATAATCGGCGGGCGGCAGCTTGTCGGCAAACGCGCCTATTAGGATGCGGGCGTCCTGTGCGTAGCTCATGATGCAACCCCCACAACACCCGAACGGTTCACTTCAAGCGCGTGGGCAAGCGTCCGGTCGCGTTTTGATGCGTGGCGCTTCCAATCTGTATGGATGGCGAATCTCGGGATGATGCTGTCCGCAATTGCTTCGGCTTCGTCGCCCTCGTCATCCGGGCCGGCATGGAAGCGACCGCAAGCAATGGCTGCGGCGCGCAGGCCCTCGGTTATCTCATCAACGTAGTCGGTCCGCTCGCCAAGGTAGTCCAGCAGCAGTAACTGGCGTTCGGCGGACAGGCTTTCAAATGCCGCTGCGATTTGTGAGAGGGTCATGTCGCCACCTGCTCTGCAAGGCGTTTCATGTCAGCCAGTGCATCTTCATTGGAAGTAATCCAATTGGGGATGCGCTCAAGGGCGGGGTCGCTGGCCTGATAAATTAGAGCGGCGGCGGCACTAGTGCCATAAGCGCCCTCAAGGACTCGCCCGCCCTCGCCAGCCAGAACAACTGTCCACCCTGCGCGGCAATGCGTTGTCCCGCAATATCCGTTTCTGTGCCAATCGGACATATCCAAAGCGCCATCTTTGCTGGCGGCATCGAAAATGCGCCGGTGGATATTCTCAATTTTTGGAATCCAGTTTGCACCGCTAAGGTTTGCATCGCGAAGGCTTGCACCGCGAAGGTTTGCATCGCGAAGGTTTGCATCGCCAAGGTTTGCATCGCCAAGGTTTGCACCGCGAAGGTTTGCACCGCTAAGGTTTGCATCGCGAAGGTTTGCACCGCGAAGGTTTGCATCGCGAAGGTTTGCACCGCGAAGGTTTGCACCGCTAAGGTTTGCACCGCGAAGGTTTGCACCGCGAAGGTTTGCACCGCGAAGGTTTGCATCGCGAAGGTATGCACCGCCAAGGTTTGCACCCCAAAGGTCTGCGCCGCCAAAGTCTGCGCCCCGAAGGTATGCACCGCCAAGGTTTGCACCGCCAAGGTATGCACCGCGAAGGTCTGCACCGCCAAGGTTTGCGCCGCTTTTCTGCGCCCACTTGATTGCTAGGCCTAACTTAACGCGCGGCCCCATATCTGGCGTGACTTTGATTGCCGCTGTGAACTGGACATCACCAGACCAGCGATTGCGGACTTCAAATTTCTCAATGGTGGCTGTCATTGTCGCTGCTCCAATTCAGGAGCGGCATTCGCTCCGTTAGCCCCTTATTGTGCTAACTCGTGCGCCATGTCAATAACTATTTGTGCAATAAAGTGCTTGCGCCTTATATTGTTATGTGTCTATACAACGATATGGAAAACGAAATCACCCCCAAAATGATCGAAGCAATGGCGCTTGAATCTAGGGTTACCCTGACGGCTGTTCTTAAGCAGGCTGGCGTTTCTCGCGGGTCATTTTACCGCTGGAGGCGAGGCGAAGGCGGTGTCCTGCCATTGACTAAAGCGCGGCTGGTTGACGCGGCTCATGCGCTGCGATCTGCGAGCCGGGATAGGGCGGCGTGATTCCGCGCCATTACACAATTTGGACACTGACTTTGTTCCGCATAAACGAGCGCCACGATCTGCGCCCCGTTTCGGTTCACCATGCCAATGACAACGGCGGTGCATCATGACTTCGATTGAGCACCTTATAGACAAAAGCGACAAGGGCGCATGGGCTAACGCTATGCAATACGGCGTCCACATTAAAATTCAAGAACACCGGCCCCGCACCTTACTAAATGTCGACAGTGCCAGCGGGATACTTGATCAATCTGCGGAAGTAACAAGCGGCGGCGGGACCACCGGCTTTCATGGCGCTGCGAAAGATTGATTCTGGCACACAATAATCTAACAAAAAGGAGAGCGGGATGAAATGGATTGAACTCAAGATGCAAGGGCGCGGATGATGATCGACAATATCAACTTTGCATCGCCGCTTGACATGGCCGCGCATTTGGCAGGCTACATGAACTGCCCGTCAAAGGTGCAAACCCATGTCAACAACCATTTCGGCAGGGCCAAGCTAACGCGGGAACAAGCCGAAAAAGCGATCCAGAGGGTCAAGGACGAGGAAGCCAAGCGCAAGAGAATTTCCGAACACCGCAACAGCGATTCGGAAGAATCTGACGGTCTCGATTATGATGTTCGCCGCCTTAAGCGCGGGCGCAAGCAATCCAAAGCGGTTGAATTTGTATCATATAAAAACACGGCGGACCCTTGGCCAAGCTGGTATAGGCCACGGGGCATATTACCCGCCGACATGCTCATTAGATCGGTTGCTAATGAATTTGGCATTTCCGCTGACACGGTCAAGGCCAAGGAACGCCCCATACACCATGTCCATGCTCGATCCGTCATCGTCAAGATATTGCGTGAGCGCAATTTAAGCAAGCCCATGATCGGGAAGTTGCTTGGCGGGCGCGACCATTCAACTGTATGGAACAGTCTTGTTAATTTCGATATGTACGAACGGATTAACCCGCTTGTCAGCATCGTTTACAACAAGTTTAGGGGCAAGGTATGAGGGCGGAGACAGGCCTACAGGTCGACATACTAGCGGAACTGGATAAGCGCGGGCTGTGGGGCGTCCACGTGCCTAATGGGGCCGTGTTTGCCGGTGACGCTCGCCAGCGGGCCATTCAATCCAATTCGCTTAAGCGGGCGGGTATGCGCCCCGGCTTCCCTGATTTGCTGGTCTATGGGCCGCAAGGGGTAGGGCATATCGAGGTAAAGATTGAGGGCGAATACGCGACCGATTTGCAAATGGAAATTGAGCACAAGTTGACCGGATGGGGCCAGCGTTATGCTGTCTGCCGGTCTGTTGCTGATGTTGCCGAGACTTTGGAAGATTGGGGCTGGTCATGAGCCGCTGGTTCCGCTTTTATTCGGACGCTTTGCGCAAGCCAAAGGTCGCCAGATTGGCAGATAAGGACTTCCGCTTATGGGTCGAATTGCTTGCAGTTGCCGCTGAAAACGACGGTGCGATTCCATGCTTAGATGACCTTAAGCACCTGCTTAAGAGGCGCTTAGACCACCTATCAACGGCTGTTAAGCGACTGATAAGCACCCGCCTTATCGTGCAGTTAAACGATGGTTACGAACCCTATGGGTGGGCCAAATATCAATACAAATCAGACACATCAACCGAAAGGGTGGCTAAACATAGACAGAAATGTAACGTTTCAGTAACGCCACCAGATACAGATACAGATACAGATACAGATATAAAAGAACCTAAAGGTTCCAAAAGTTTGCTTTTGAAGCCTGTTGATTTGGGTTCGCAGATTTGGTCTGACTGGGAGCGTGTTCGCAAAAAACCAATCACGCAAACGGTTATGGTTGGTGTGGAACGCGAGGCTGCGAAAGCGGGTATATCGGTAAGCGCCGCGATTACACACGCTGCGGAAAATAGCTGGCAGAGTTTCAAGGCAGAATGGATAAAGGAGAAATCCAATGGCGGTAAATTTCAAAGCAGCGGCGGCGCAGGCCCTGATAAGCGCGACGGATTCACAAGAATCCTCGATGAGCAAATCGAGCGCCACGAGGCGAGTGCATTTCGCTAAATGCCTGCGGGTCTGGAAAGCAACTTTGTCCAGCCGCAACCGTGACGAGATGGACGGCCAGTTAATCGAGGCGACCTATTGGCGGATGATTGGCCAGGGTATGACGGCGCAGGAAATGAGCGATCTAACCGAAATGGTTTTGGAACACTGCGACTGGTTCCCCACAATAGCCGAATGCAAGAAGATTATGGCTGGCGGCGGTTACAGCAGTCGGTTTTATGTCGGGCGGCGGGTTGACCATTTGAAGCGGGAAGGTTACATTTTGCCCGGACCGGCCACAAAGGAGATTGAGCATGAGTGACCTAGACGCAATCCGCGCTGAGGCAGCGGAAAAGTAAGGTTTTTTGAAGTGTTTATTAAAATTTTAGGAGAGATTAAATGACTGGTGAATTAGAAAAAAGTATAAACGATTATCTTGTGCAACAAAGCGGACAAGATTTAGTTGACGCCATTAACAAACTGCGTTCGGCCATTCACGAGCACTCGCCATTCAAAGCAGAGCCGGTCGATTTTGTAAGGTGGGTTTCAAATGAAGCTGTTTATGCGAACGATTACAACCCAAATTCCGTTGCGCCGCCGGAAATGGAACTTTTACGGCTTTCTATTGACGCCGATGGATACACTCAGCCGATTGTCTCCATGCCGGACCAAGACGGAAAATTTGAAGTAATTGATGGGTTTCACCGTCACCGGGTAGGCAAGGAAATGCCTAGCGTTCGCGAAAGGGTGGGCGGTTATTTGCCGGTGGTTTGCATCCGCCATTCGCAGGAAGATAAAAGCGATAGAATGGCCTCAACCATCCGCCACAATAGGGCTAGGGGCAAGCATCGAGTTGAAGCGATGTCTGATATTGTTATTGAACTTAAGAAAAGAAATTGGAGTGATGCCAAGATTGCAAAAAACCTAGGCATGGAGCCGGACGAAGTTTTGCGGCTTTGTCAGATCAGCGGTCTAACCGAACTGTTTTCCGATGAAGAATTTTCCATGTCTTGGGATGTTGATGATTTTGAAGATGTTTTGGAAATAGAATTAGAGGAGGTGGAATAATGGAAAGGATATTCCACACATGGGATAAGTGGGAGTGCTATCCTGCCGGATTCTACGCAACCAAGCCGCCATTCAAGGACATGACAACAGACGATTGCAAGCGCGCCTATGCTGATTTTTTTCGTGATACAAAGCGGTTTGAGGCCGCTTTATCTGCCGTGATTTACAACTGGCCTAATAGCTGCGAGCATTATCTGACCAATGAACGCATGAACCGGATTGCATGGCTTGGCCAAGCCTCTATGTGTTTTGAGACAGGCGTTTCCAAATACTTTTGCGGCGGGTTTTTTTTACTAACGCCAGAACAGCAGAAACTTGCTGATTTGTCCGCATTGGACGGTTTGAACAGATGGGCTATGTCGCAGGGATATTGTGATTTTTCAATGGAGGAGGCCGCCAGCAAAACGCAGGCGGATTTATACTGATGGCAAAAAAGATTTATCGTAAGCAAAATGTATTCGACGCGGCCCGCGACCGCATAAGCTACAGTTTTGACAATTTTGAGAGGATTTACGTTAGTTTTTCAGGCGGAAAAGATAGTAGCGTGATGCTGCATTTAGTCATGCTTGAGGCGATCAGCCGCAAGCGCAAAGTCGGAGTTTTAATTATTGATCTTGAGGCTCAATACAAGGCAACCGACGTGCACTTGCGTGAGATGGTCAAAAAGTATGCTGAGCACATAGACTTGCATTGGGTTTGCCTGCCTATGTCGCTGCGAAATGCGGTCACCAATTATGAGCCTGTTTGGCAGTGCTTTGACCCAAACAAAAAGGATATTTGGGTGAGGCAACCGCCTAAAGAGGCCATTACCGACCCTGAATTTTACCCATTCTTTCAGCCCGGAATGGAGTTTGAGGAGTTTGTTGTCTTGTTTGGGGAGTGGTATGGCCAGGGCCGTCCCTGCGGAGGGTTTGTTGGAATTAGGGCTGATGAAAGTCTAAACCGCTTCCGCACAATCGCGGTTTTTGACAAAAAGATGCACGGCGACAAGCGTTACACAACGCACATTGTTGGTAAAACCTACAATGTATATCCAATTTATGATTGGCGAACGGAGGATATTTGGCGCTTCCATGCGAAGTTCCCCGACAAGCCATCAAACGCAGTTTATGATATGATGCAAAAGGCAGGCGTTCCCTTAAGTCAGCAAAGGCTTTGTCAGCCATATGGCGACGATCAGCGGCGGGGGTTGTGGCTTTATCATATTCTTGAGCCTGAAACATGGTTTAAGTTAATAGCCCGCGTTAATGGGGCAAATTCCGCCGCGCTTTATATTCAGGAAACCGGTAACATTACTGGCTATAATAAAATAGCCCTGCCAGATGGGCATACGTGGAAATCATTTTGCAATCTGCTTTTAATGTCCATGCCACGGCCAACTAGAGATCATTACATTGCAAGGTTTAGGTCGTGGATGAAGGGCTGGCGCGGACGCGGTTATGTTACATTTCCTGACCAAGTACCTAAGGTGCTTGAGGACCAGCACTGGGCACCTTCATATCGGAGGCTGTGCAAGGTTCTCCTGCGAAATGATTGGTGGTGCAAGGGGCTTGGTTTAACGCAGCCAAAGTCTGCGGCTTATGGGCGTTATCTCGATATCAAAAAGCGCAAGCAGGCGGACGCGGCTGAAAGTGCAGCATGACCCCGCACCCCTCACCGATTACATTGGCGACCTCATTTTATACCAGCGCGGCAAGCTGTCAGCAGCGGACATTCGCGAAAGGTGGCGGGTGGGGGCTTACAAG
>Ga0209702_10005528_pt1 | contig 17080 bp, 18 predicted proteins | sample FRY01_FD_187210 | JGI IMG/M metagenome (GOLD analysis project Ga0209702, IMG submission 187210) | Freshwater microbial communities from Lake Fryxell liftoff mats and glacier meltwater in Antarctica - FRY-01 (SPAdes) (version 2) | ecosystem: Environmental > Aquatic > Freshwater > Ice > Glacier...
TCGCAAAAATATGTGATAATTTGCCTTGTTTTTGCTATTCACAAATGCGATTTTTTTCTATAGGGGTTTTTCGTAGTCATAGAATAGTATTACGGATAAATCATATCAGTTCAACTAGTCTAGACCCAATAACTTTAATATATAATAGTAAACTTTGTTATCAAGATCAACTTTGATGGTTATTCAGAGTTTCCTTAATGTATATCAATAATTTATATCGATTCAAGTGAGCCGTATTATTTAGTATGCTTGGATTTTTTCTTCATTGATCAAAATAGAAGTAATAGAACGAGACATTGACCACAATCTTCCAGAGAATATTCCTGCCAAAAATACCCAACCAAACACATTAAGGAAACACTGCAAAACCTCACGACTTATTCTAAAATAATTGTAATCTAGTAAGTCATGTGAGGTTTGCTGTCATGTGCTTCCTCGGGGAAACGCTTCTAACACACAAAGTTGACTTTGATGTAGAATAGTAAACATTGTAATCAAGATCAACTTTGGTGGTTATTCAGCGTTTCCTTAAGCTGATTGCCTTGTAGCCGATGAGCAAACAATATCTTTTTGTTTAGTTCAATGAGGATAAAGATGATTAAGATCGCGATACCTCGATTATCCATATGGGAAATCACTTGTTCACTACCAGGATGTCGCACAATCGTAAAGATCCTTCCTGCAATTTGACCTAATCAGATTCATAATATCAATCCAATAATCACATACCAAATGTTTAAAGTATAGGAAAGAAGCTTATAGATAGACACTTCCGTCATAATCATCAAGATCACTACATAGATCCTGAGACGAATCCTCAGTTTACGATCAATATGTTGTTTAGCTAGCTCTTTTCCGATATGTAATTTGTTGAAAATAGACATCGATAATGAGAAATAATACATGGCAGTATATCCTTTTGTCAGTATATAACAACTATCAACTTTGAAATTTTTTAGCTTTATCTATTGAGATATTTTGTTATACTGCAAATATGAAAATACATCATACGCCTGTACTAGCAAATGAAACCATCGAATATGTCAGAACCACTGATATTCACTTATTTGATGGGACATTTGGTCATGCTGGTCATACGATATTGGCACTACACAAAGCTTCTCAAGGAATTCTTGACGCCACTGACCGCGATACTCAAGCATCGAATATTGGTGTGGAACTTTTGCAACAAGCCTGACTGACTGATCGTATTCGTCTCCATCATCGTAGTTATGCTGATCTGTTTGAGATAGCTCAAGAGTTCTGAATAAAGTATGATTATGTCTTGATTGATATTGGAGTTAATCTTCAGCATTTTATGGATGGAGAGCGTGGATTTAGCACTCAACGTGATGGTCCATTAGATATGAGATTTGATACGACACAAAAACAGTCAGCATATGATATTGTAAACTCATATCGTGTTCAACAGCTTGCAGAAATACTTGTGCAATATTGAGATTATCACGATACTCGTGCTAAGTTGATCGCTGAGACGATCCATAATCACCGTAAACATACTTCTATCACTACGACATTTGAGTTAGTAGAAGCACTTAAGGAAGCTAAATGTGGGATCAAAGATCAGAATATTGTCTTTCAATGTATTAGAATCGAAACAAATAACGAGCTCAAAGAGCTTGAACATTTTCTTACTATTGCTCCGCAAGCATGTAATACACATGGGCGTATTGCGGTGATCAGCTTCCATAGTATCGAAGATAGGATGGTCAAACTTGCAATGCAATGATGGGCTGAACAATGAATTGGGAAAATCTTAACAAAGCATGTGATCAAACCGTCCTTTACTGAGGTCAAGCACAATCCACCGTCGCGTAGTGCAAAGCTGAGAGTGTTTGAAGTAGATATCCTTTGAATTGCAAAGCTATAATAAATCACTATAGTTGCGATACAGGTCAGCTTTTATTTTTTATACAAATCTATTGATGACTACTACGCAAGATTATGTGATCAAATTTCAATGTGATTTTAAATGAGAACTCAAAGAAGACAAAAACGAACCTACGAGAAATGATATCAGATCAACGTTAGAAGAATGAATCCAAGGCCTTACTACTTCATTTGATAGCCTCACTGGTGCAAAGCGTGAAGCAGAAATTATCGCAAAAGCGGTCTTTGATAAAGTATGAGCATGATATTTTGGTACATGTACACTTCGAGTCGATGGAACAAAATATGAAATCCCTGCATCCATTGACACTGATACTCCGATCGATAATCCGATGACTATGATTGCTGAAATTATTAAAAAACTCACTAATGGCATGAGACACCTCAATCAAAAAAAATAATATCCAATTATAATTCCTTCTTTGTATTTACCTTATTGTCGTATTATGGCTACAAAATCTACCACTAAAAAAGCTACCTCAAAACCTACAACTAAAACTGTATCGCCAAAAAAATCCTCCACTAAGTCTATGAGTACAGCAATGATGGCTGATACAGATATTGATGATGGCGCTAAAAAAGACAAAATCAAAGAGATATCAAGACAGTGATATCAAAATCTTACCAATGAGCTTCAAGAACTCAAACATACTAAAATGCCTGCTGTAGTAGAAAGAATCAAAGAAGCAAGATCCTACTGAGATCTTAGTGAAAATGCTGAATATGATGCTGCCTTAGAAGAAAAAAACATGATCGAGAGTAGAATGATGGAGATTGAGATCTTGATTTCTGATGCAGTGATTATTGATGAGTCTGACTTAGTCACTACCAAAAAAGGAGACAGAATTGTAAGATATGGTTCCATGGTGACGATAGAATTTGAAGACAATAAAGTCTATACAGTACAAATCGTAAGTATTGGTGAGGTAGGTTTCCAAGACTCCATCAAGACTATTTCATTTGATTCGCCAATTGGTGCAGCTATTGAAGGTAAAAAAATTTGACAATCTGCAAAAGTAAGATCAGAAAGAGGAAGACATGATATCAAAATCATTAATATTGCATAAATACTATTGTAATCTCATATTGTAATGTAATAAAAAAATACTCTGCGAATCATCGTACTAGAGTATTTTTTTCATTGAGACAATGATTAAGGAAACACATGACAGCAAACCTTCTACGATGCCCGGATGGGTACACATGACTTACTAGATTACAATGATTTTAAAGTAAGTCGTGAGGTTTTGCAATGTTTCCTTAAGTGCATCGGCTGATGTATTAGTATTAGTCTGTTAGTGTCCACTATGTCATTTAGACTTACTAAAAAACATTGTAGACCAAATGATAATTGATTATAGGTTTTCTATAGAAATATTATTTCTTTTTCTGGGTTCATCCGCTAATAAGTTGATTTTGAATATACCATTCAAGGATCCCGTGGATGGTTTCCTGATTACTAGGTTTAAATAATAGTGCAGGATGAGTAATTTTGGTAGCACCAGAGACGTCTGACTCATAATACAACTGAGCGGATCATTTGTCGGTAGTATTGATTGCAACGATCCATTTGATATCACTAAAACTGAATTTTACGATGACGAGATTTCACCTTTTAGTGATTGATTGAGGAGTAACACCGATTACACTCATAATCAGTCATGTCAATGTAGGTATAGGAGTTTGTTCAGTTATGATTAGCTCATCTTTGGAATCACCACCAATAATATCTCAAGAGTTTGTAGTATTACCAGAATTATCACTATTGAATCATTGTGATATGTCTCATGTAAATATCTCCCTAATAATATCATCATCAATAATATTTCTACTCGTCGGCTCAAGAGATGATCCAGTTATCAAATCACCTGAATTAGTCAGTCTTGGTCATTTACCGATAGACGAAAAACCAATACTTGCATCTCAATTGATTAATAATTTGGTAGTAGCAATGAGTTGTTTAGTTAGCTCTCTTTGGCTAGTAGAAGCAAATGAATCACGACCATCTAACCATGGTATAAGATGGAGCTGATGAAATACAAGAATAATATCACCATACGGTTGTTTGATATTTCACTGGTTACCTAAGTTAGTAATAAATGAGTTATATGATATAAGGACATTAGTATCTTTCTCATCAGCAAACTCATTGTTATTGATCTGTCTCATGAGATATTGATAGATCGACATAAGCTTATATCGATTCATGATAGGATTGGAATATACTTTATTGGTGATCTGACCAGTATCGATTTCTTGATTAATTTCCTTCATTTGAGCAATATCTTCTGACTCGTTGATGATATCTTGGCTACAAGATCTAAGTAAAGATTTGATCGTGCCATTTCATTCATAACGATATTGTCTGACCATTGAGTCACAAAACATCTGTTTTAGCGAATCGTTGTTAGATTGAGTAAAGATATAATCATGGATAGTGGGTAATTCTGATACTGAATTGGTAAGATTGTAATGGTATCGTGAGTTGATTGAGCTTGATAATTTCAGATCACAAAATGTAAAAGTAGTGAGATTTCTATTGGTACAACTCAACCCAAATGATTTTATCAATCAATCTTCCAAGAGTGTAACTTGAGGCTTAGTGAGTTTGTCAGAAATATCCATGAGATTGACTTGAGAATCACCCATACCCTTGAGTAGGGTAGTAATCATAGCTTCACTATATATTTCGGACTCAAAATGCGGTACCCACGCACTACGACTGATCTGTCTAGGTAAGATGATTCCATTGTACTGTACGATATTATTAATCGAATTAATCATATTATCTTGACTCCAAATCGGTCAGCCTAATGCATATATTTTACTTGATTTATCAAATACCAATTCTTTTGCCGCATAAAAATTCAATGGATGTAAGAGACCGACTTCTTGATGATATGCTTTATATCATGTGCTATTATTGATAGAGATGGACTGTAGAGTACTGGGCTGCCATATCCACAAGATTCCCACTACGATGATGCTCAAAAATGCTGCAAATACAAAAATTAGATACTTATTAACAAATTCATATACCTGTGTATAGAATTTTATAATATCGAGGGTTTTATATTGTGGAATTGAACGATTCTGACTCATCGTAGGTCGATAATTGTACTTGCTATGATTATACTTATTTGTGTATTTTTTGTCAAATATTAGACCGTAAACCACATTGCTTATACCAAAAAATCTTTCCCTTGGGAAAGATTTTTTGGTATAATTGTATAAGAACAATTATTATTTAGAAGCTCTAACAGCTTTTTTGAAATCTGAACCAGCCTTGAATGAAGGGATCTTCATCGCAGGGATATTGATTTTCTGAGAAGGGTTTTGTGGGTTAACACCCTGTCTTGCAGCTCTTTGAGAAGCTTTGAATGTACCAAATCCTTGGATACTTACAGATTCACCTTTAGTAACGCTAGTAACGATACCATCCAAGAAGATATTAAGAACATCTCCAGCAAGTCTTTTTGAGATTTTAGCTTTGTCAGCTAAATGTGCGATAAGTTGAGTTTTAGTCATCGTGAGTAAGTAATATAAATAAATGACAATGCCATCATGCATAAAAAAAACGTAATTTCAAGGGATTTTTGGACTTTTTGTCTATAAATGCCTTATTATAGCTTATTTTATATCAACTGGTACATGACAAGTATAAATGCAATCATACAAAGTATGCCTTGAATAAGCCAGAATCTCATCACTATACTACTCTCATTCATTCCACGATGTTCGAGGAGATGGTGTAGGGGTGCGATGGAAAAAAGCTTGCGTTTAAAGATCTTTTTCCAAAAAATCTGTAATCAGCTCGTCATAAGTTCAATTAAACACAATCAAAACAGTACGAAAAATGGTATGACAAATCCAATCTTAAATCCAATCAAATATACTAAGGTCGAAAACAATCCTCATAATGCTAGGGATCAACTATCTCCCATGAAGATTTTGGCGGGATTGATATTGAACCATAAGAAGGCTAACAAACATCCTAATACTATACCAATCACAGTAGTTGCAATATACTGACCATAATAAAAGGTAATAATAGCACATACGGATAATATCATAAGCATTACTCCTCATGCGAGTCCATCTAGCCCGTCAGTAATATTGATCGCATTGGTGATGGTAAGCGTCATGACAAAAGTCAGAATCATATATCATAAACCTATCTGATAACTACTTCCTAATCGATGAATATTGACTCGTCATAGATTGGTAAGACCAGCAAAAGGCCAAAAATCTACCTCATTGATTCATAACTTAAAATGAAACCAATAACTCACAAATCCCGCAAACAAAAACATACCAAGCAGCTTGATGATGGCAGGTAATCATTTGCTACGTCACCAGGATTTGATATTGAGATAATCATCCACAAGTCACCGTAGTCACATTCCAAAAAAAGCCACAAGCAGTACATATGTCTCTTCTCTTGAGAGTAGATTATTATTGATGACTCACCACTTCTGCAAGAGAAGAGACAAAATAATCATGACGATCATAATGAGTAATATAAGTCATCATCACATCGTTGGAGTGCCACTTTTATGTTGATGAAGAGCGTGAAATATTACAGCTTTGTCTCAAGTTCCACTATCTTCACGGATTGTTTTACCAGCTTTGAGGTAGCGTAATAAGCGGATATAATATGGAAATATCACTGCCGTAATAATACAAGCAATCATCGAATAGATCAAGATTTGAGTCAGATTTTGTAACATTACATATAGAATAATAACAAAAATATAGCACTAAGAGTATGTGCCAAGTATGTAGAAGTATCTATTTAAATCAATAATGAATTGTCTGACCGTCTGGTGTGAGACTAAAGATACGATGAGTGCCATAATACTCTTGTCGATGTGCATTGTAGTAGCTAAACATTGTTTCCAATGTAGCTTGATCGATTTCATCGATAGTAAATTTTTCCATCAACTCTCTTAAACGATCTTCTGCTTGATCCTTCGACTCATCTCCATGCACTACCGTTTCAAATTCTACTACATAACCATATCATGCATTTTGGTCGAGGCAGATCGTAATATCCCCCAACTCATAATTGGTTCTGATGCGACTTCGTTTGGAAAGATACTCCCGGCCTATATCTATTAATGCACGATCCAAATCCTCCAAATTCATATCAGTAAATTCATATTCAAACTCAAGCCTTGAGACACTATGAGTACTGCTATCAAGATTGTTGGATGATTTGACTACGAGTATCGTATGATCTCAAGGTAAAATATTGCGAGTTCTGACTGAATGATGGTTTCCATAGAGACAGATGTGATGCAATAGCTCCTGTTCTTTGAGCGGCATACGAGAACCCAAATGCTCGTAAATATCCAAGATGTGTCCTCCAGTAAAATAATGATTGAGTTGGCGTTCTGGTAAGATAAAACCTTGAGTATCAACTCAGTGTTCCTCAAGTTGCTTAATAAATTGATCAGCTTTTTCTTGAGTACCTAACAAACATTTGATTTCGATTTCAGTTTGGTTCATCAGAAGAAGGTAAGGATAAAGGACAAGTTCTCGTTAAAATTATGATGCTATAATGTGAGCAGAATTATTTGTATCAACCATCGATCAAGAGTTATGAACAACGTAAAACTGTTATATCAAATAATTTATTTCTCGTAGGTTATAAACGAGTGGTGGTCAAAGTCAATTTTGGAGCTTTCGTGTCGATCATCTCATAATGCAGGAAAATATACATCCCCTACCAACTCAGCATCCAAGCGAGTCAGGTGAATTGTATCAACAAGATTGCGATCTATTACATACTGATAGATCTGACCCCCGCCGATGATATTGACTTTGCTCTCTGGGTAACGTTGCTGGATTCGGTCAAAACATAACTCAATACTCGTAAATATCTCTACAAGTTTACCTTTGGTATCTCAAAGATCTCAAAAACTAAGCGTCCTACTGATGATACAATTGATGTTTTGATCAAATGGTCTGTAGTGAGCTGGGATTGAGTCTCGAGTCTTGCGTCACATGACTACGATGCTAGGATGATCACTATTTTTTTCTTTCCTCAACTGTACAAACTGCTTCATATCTTCACGATTTGCTTGTTTGAGTCAATCATCAAGATCAACTCATTCCCAAGGCATACAATTGCGTATTGAGTCTCCGATAAGATTATTGCGATCGACTTTGACGATGAGAGAGATGGACATGAGATTTAAGACAATAAAGCTAGAAAGTTAGAACGAAAATCATTGCAAAATTTATGAAATAGAAGATTTATACTTTTTTTGTACGATATGCTATTTCATACAAACTATAATGATAGATCCGTATTTTTGGATGGAAAAGTGGTCGATGTGCGACGCTGCAAATGATATGCAAGTAACAGTAGCATCACTCCACCAGTAATCAATACAGTAGCTTGTATGGTGCGATCTGACTGACCTACATAGAGTCCTCACAATGCTCGTAACAATACAAGCGATGTTTCTACGCGTCAAGTGCGATATACGACATAGCTATTGGATATCACAGCAAGTATGAGTGCTGCTATGGGTCGCCATAGTGTGTCAGCAGAGATCCAGTTGAGATAGTAAATGAGATAGACTGTTGTCATCACAAGCGTGGCGATCTGTACCCAACCAAAATAAATCAGAAAGATCGATCTAAATCGATGAGGAAAATGTTCGACTTCATGATGTGCGACGTAACGATCCAGCACAATCAATGACACCAACAATCATACAATGATCAACATCGCAGCAGTCAGATATCCATAATGCCACGCCACGATCCATGAAGCGTTTAATATGCATGATACTACATATGCTCGTACAATATGTTTGGAGACGCTGATCTGTGACCACGCAATCATCCCCGCTACGATGATCAGACCCAAATAGATCACTGACCAAATCCCAAAGGTAAATCACGCAGGAGTAATTAAAGTCGTGAGATTATCTGAGAGGACTCCCGTTGTTACTCAGTTGAGAGGAAGTGTCACGGCCAAAGCATTGACTCCAATGGCAATAATAGTGGATATAGCTCGTAAGATACGTTGTACAGTCGTCATGTGTTGAGTAAAAATAAATACTTATGATTAGTGTATCGTTTTGAGGATATAATAAAAGATCAAATTTTGGGTTGCAGTTATGATCTAATCTATTATAGTCAAGGTATGTATACAATATTGACAACTCTTCTCAAACAATACAAACTATTTCCTAAAGACATCTTGGCTCTTGGTGATACATCCATCGACTGACTTCAATTATGGTGATCCAGCCATCAAGTCTGGTGAGTGGTCTCAAGTCGTGATTTGGTCGATCAAGCCAAGCAGATATTGCCTTTAGCAAAGTATTATGCTCAAAAGCTCGATGCATTTCGTATCACAGGAAGCGCTCAGCTCAGCTACATGCTTGACCAGCAGATCAATACGATCCCTGTATCCAAACGAGATAAAGTAATCGCTACGATCGCCAAGCACACTGATCCTTATGGTCTGATCGTGATCGACCTGATGCTACCCACTTATTATGATGAGCTGAGCAAGCAATGAGGTAGTACCACGATCACTGATCACAAACTCAGTATCACTACCCGACAATCCAAAAGATCGACCTATATCCATCATGATCTATCCTTTGAGCTCGTGGATGAAGCACAATGACTCTATCATAAGACCGATATCACGCAGCAATATGATACAATGAACTTGTCAGATATCAAAAAATTATTATCCAAGTACTGCGACTCCATCCAAGTAGTCGACTCCAAATGAAGAAAACTCTCCAAACCTAAGGATCACATCGTACTCGTATGTCAGATGTGATGACCAGACTGGAAAGCGAAAGTAATTGTGTAATTTGAGTATTTTATTTTATTTTATATATCTCATGATTACCCAGCACCCTGAATATCAATATCTTGATCTACTCAAAGAGATCATGAAGTCATGAGGCAAAAAAGAATTGTTTCTTACTCCAGAGGTCCAACAACAATATATTGATCGTGGAGAAGAGTTTCCATATATCACATCGTTGTTTGGTAGAATGATGAGATTTGATCTGAGAGAGTGATTTCCACTTCTGACCACCAAAAAAGTATTTCTCAAATGAGTAATCGTAGAATTATTATGGCTACTCAAAGGTTCGGGTAATATCAAATATCTGATCGACAATAATGTGCATATCTGGGATGAACGATGATGGAAAAAATACGTCGAGATGAAAAAACTTGAGTGAGAAACAGATCTGATGGATGTCAAAGCATATATCGAGAAAGTAAAGTCCGATGAGGAGTTTGCAAATAAATACGCTGACCTGGGTCCAGCTTATCCTGTCAATCGAAGACATTTCAAGGGTCATGATGATCGTGAAGCAGATCAGATCGCTTGGGTGATCGAATGACTCAAAAACAGACCAAATAGAAAATCATATGTCGTATCAGCTCGACATCCTTGTTATACGTATGAGATGGCGAGAGAGTGAGAGTCGATGGCACTGCCACCATGCCACACGACGTTTCAGTTCAACGTCAATGACCAAGGAGAGCTATCATGTGCACTGTTTCAAAGATCAGCAGATATGTTTTTGGGTATACCATTTAACATCGCAAGTTATGCACTACTGACTATGATGATAGCACAAGTGACTTGACTCAAAGTGTGAGAGTTCGTCCATTTTATCGGAGATGCACATATCTACAGTAATCAGATCGAGCAAGTGACCGAACAGATCTCCAGATCTCCCAGACCAATTCCTACCATGAAACTCAATCCTGACATCATGGATATCGATGCATTTACCTATGAAGATTTTACACTTGAGTGATATGATCCTCATGGAACTCTCAAAGGAGAAGTAGTTAATATTGGTGGGTTTTAATTTTTTTTATGACTTCAAAAACCTAATTATTATTTTGATTTTAACTTATATTATTAATGCCGACAAAATCAGCAAATAGCGGCCTTTCAATGGCAAATAAAGCTAAGAAAGACGAGTTTTATACTCAACTCTCAGATATTAACAAAGAATTAGGTCATTACAAAGACCATTTTAAGGACAAAGTTGTGCTCTGTAATTGTGATGATCCAAGAATGAGTAACTTTTTTCGCTATTTTTCCTACAATTTTGAATATTTGGGACTTAAAAAACTAATCGCTACATGTTATAAAAACCAAGATATGAATTTGTTTAGTAAAAATGCATCAGAAAAAGCGATCTATCTTGAATATACTGGAGATAAAGATGGTGATAATGTACCAAGTATCGATGAAATATGAATCAAAGAACTCGAATGAGATGGAGATTTTCGTAGCGCAGAGTGTATTGAGCTACTTAAACAAGCTGATATAGTGGTTACAAATCCGCCATTTTCGCTATTTCGTGAGTATGTAGCACAGCTAGTAGAACATAATAAAAAATTTGTTATTTTATGAAATATGAATGCACTTACTTACAAAGAAATTTTTCCGCTAATTAAAGATAACAGACTATGGTTTGGTCACAGTATTCATAGTGGAGATAGGGAGTTTATGGTTCCTGATGATTATCCGTTAAATGCAAGTGGAACAAGAATTGATAATGATTGAAATAAGTATATCAGAGTAAAATGAGTCCGTTGGTTTACAAATTTAGACTATAAAGAGAGGCATGAGGATCTAATACTTTATAAAAATTATAGTCCAGAAGAATATCCACTATATGAAAATTATGACGCCATTAATGTGAATGTTACTAAGGATATACCGATGGACTACGATTGAATAATGTGAGTCCCTATTACTTTTTTGGATAAATATAATCCAGATCAATTTGAAATCATATGGCAAGCTGCATGAAATACTAGGGCATCAGCTCCTAAGAATATATTAAAAAGATTAAGTTATTCTCAACATAGTGAAGATAGATGAGGATGTCCTATTGTCGATTGAAAGCTCACATATGCACGTATTCTTATTAAAAATAAAAAACTTTAACTTCTTAATGTTCCATAATATGAAAATCCAACTCAAAGAAATCTCAATTAGAGAACTGACTAATGGTTACAAAAATAGCAATGAAGAATGAGTAATTTGATATGGTGGAAAACTTAATATTCGCCCAAAATATCAGCGTGAATTTGTCTACAAAGATAAGCAAAGAGATTCTGTCATTGAGACGGTTCGCAAAAATTTCCCTCTCAATGTCATGTATTGGGTAGTTAATGAAGATGATACTTACGAGGTCTTGGACGGACAACAGAGAAGTATTAGTATTTGTGAGTATGTGGAGGGAAAATTCTCACTCAATATCGAATGACAGATACTGTATTTTCACAATCTACAAAATACAGAAAAAGAGCAGATTTTGGACTATAAACTCATGGTATATTTTTGTGAAGGTAACGACAAAGAAAAACTTGATCGGTTCAAAACAATCAATATTGCAGGTGAAAAGCTTACTGATCAGGAACTGAGAAATGCGATCTATACTGGTACTTGGCTGACAGATGCTAAAAAGTATTTTAGCAAATCGTGATGTCCAGCATATGGTACAGCGAGTGATTATATGACTGGCTCACCGATTCGTCAAGATTATCTTGAGACTGCTATCTCATGGATGAGTGATGATAATATCGAGCAGTATATGGCAGAGCATCAACACAATCCAAACGCCAATGAACTATGGTTGTATTTTACGAGTGTTATCAATCGAGTAAAAGTGGTCTTCCCCAACTATCGTAAAGAAATGAAGTGAGTAAACTGGTGAGAATTATATAATAGCTATAAAGACTGAGCTTTTGACTCACTCAAGATAGAAGAACAGATCAAACAACTGATGCAAGATGAAGATGTAACTAAAAAATCCGGTGTCTATGCCTATCTTCTTACTAATAAAGAAAAATATTTGAGTATTCGTGCATTTACGGATAAACAAAAAAGAGAAAGTTATGAGAGACAATCATGAATCTGCCCTGTATGTACCAAACAATATGAAATGAATGAGATGGAAGCAGACCACATCACACCACGACACGAATGAGGCAGATCGATTGCAAGTAACTGTCAGATGCTATGTAAAAATGATAATAGAACTAAATCTGGAAAATAAATTTATTGTTTTACCTATATATGCCCAAAAGAACTAACTACATCTCACGAGACGAATATTTTATGTGAGTAGCTCTGCTTTCTGCTCACAGGAGTAAAGATCCTTCGACGCAAGTCGGAGCATGCATCGTCGATACGACCAATAGGATCTTAGGGATATGATACAATGGTTTTCCTCGTGGATGTCATGATGATGAGTTTTCGTGGAGTAGTGAAGGAGATCTCTTGGATAAGAAAAACACCTACGTCGTTCATGCAGAAGCCAACGCAATCCTCAATACATGATCCAATAATACCACATGAGCGAGACTGTATGTGACACATTTCCCTTGCCATGAGTGTACCAAGCTCATCATCCAGTCAGGTATCTGTGATATTATCTACATCTCCGATATTAAAGCTGGCATCGAAAGCATCCAAGCATCCAAACATATGCTAGACTCAGCTGGAGTCATCTATCATCAGCTCGACTCGACCAAGTCAGATCTTACGATTTCTTTCAACATATAAATATATTGTTCTCAATCTTCCGACATTTTAGAACAAATCTTCAGATATCTTCCACTCTCATGAACCAATCCATCGCACTCAATATCCTCAAATCTGGTAACAATGTATTTTTGACATGACAGGCAGGAAGCGGTAAAACCTATGTGATCAACCAATATGTGAGTCGACTATGGAGTTGTGGAGTACAAGTAGCGATCACTGCGAGTACTGGGATCGCAGCGACGCATATCGGGGGAGTAACAATCCACTCATGGTCGGGAATTGGGATCAAAGATCGTTTGTCGCAGTATGATATTGAGCTGATATCCCAAAAAGAAAACATCTATAAAAATATTACAGGAGTGTCAGTATTGATTATTGATGAGATATCGATGTTGAGTGCAACAACGCTGGATATGGTCAGTCAAGTGATGCAGCATATCAGACAGGATTATAGAGCGTTTGGGGGAGTGCAAGTGATTATGGTGGGAGATTTCTTTCAGCTGCCACCAGTCAATAAGTCATGAGCGAAAGATTTTGCATTTGCATCCAAGTCATGGAAGTTGGCTGATTGTGCGATCTGCTACCTCGATACACAACATAGACAAAACGATGACGACTTAACCAGTATCCTCAATGCACTCAGAACATGAGAAGTGTCAGATGATATCATATGACAACTTACCAGTAGGATCGGTAAGACGATCGAGCACAAGTCTCCGATCAAGCTCTATACCCATAATATTGATGTGGATCGTATCAACCTGACTGAATTAGATGTGCTCGAGACCGATGAAGTCGATTATCAGATGACGTCGGTGTGAGATCCCAAATTCGTCCAGCTCCTCAAAAAAGGCATCTCTCCGTATGATACGCTCACTCTCAAGATCGGTGCCAAAGTGATATTTATCAAAAATAACCCCGTCAAATGATATATGAATGGTACGACTGGCGTGGTGACTGGTTACCGAGGTAAGGACAGATATCCGATTGTCGAGGTCAGTGAGCGCACCAACATCAGAGTAGAACCAGACTCACGGAATATCGAAGACGCACGTGAGATCGTCGCGAGTGTCACACAGATACCACTCAAGCTAGCTCGAGCGATCACCGTACACAAGTCCCAAGGGATGACGCTGGATGTAGCAGAGATCGACTTATCCAAGTCCTTTGAGTCCTGACAAGCCTATGTGGCTCTCTCCAGAGTCAAATCTCTGAGTGGCCTGTCGCTGTTATGACTCAACACTCGCTGACTCGAAGCTCATCCTCTCGTGCTCAGAGGTGATCGTTATTTTCAGGATCAATCGAGTGTACTAGTTCAGCAGTATGATTATTTGACTGATCATGATTGGGTCTGACTTCATCGCAAGTTTGTCGAGGCGATCGGAGGTCACTATATCGCTGATAAAGATAGGATCCATGTAGAAAAATCGATGAAAGCCAAACCCCCACGCAAATCCAAAGCCAAAGCATGAGATACAATACTCAAAACTCTCGATCTCGTCAAAGAACATAAAACTCTCGAAGAAATCGCTACGATACGTGAGCTGACTTCTACTACGATCATCTCACATCTCCTCACAATCAAACAACAACATCCTGATACATCACTCAGTCTCTATCGCCCCAATGCATCTCAGATCAAATTAGTCAAAATCGCTCTTAAGTCTCTGAGTCAAAATCCTGCGAATGCTAATGCACAAGGTCAAATCAGTACCAAGATGATCTATGAATATTGTGATAGAAAGATTGACTATGCGACGATTAAGTTGTGCTTGATGTATATTTAGTACAAGTTATATTTATCTTTAAATCACTTGATATTATCGATTTTTAGCTCAAGAAGTATAAATTGCGAACGTTTTAATTGACTGATATACACGAGTATATTCTAAAGGTATATTTCACTCAACTGTTAGATGAGCCAAAATCATATAATCTACTCCATTAGACCTGTAAGCATAACATCATACATCTCATATCGGTTTTGGATCAAGTGGTAATGTAGTAATATAATTTGGAGCTAAGTCGGGTACCCATCAGCTTGATCATTGAGTAGTGTATGAACCAAAAACAGAACAATTACCTCTCCAACCACCGAAAAAAGGACCAGGTACCGTTACTGGATACAATCAATTATGTTCCGAAGCATAAAATTCAAGCGCTGTTTGTATTTGCTTAAGGTCTGCGATACGAGCTGTATCTCTTGCTCTGGCTTGTAAACCAGTGAGTCTTGGTATGAGTGCTACTGCCAATATACCGATAATGACAATCACGATGAGAAGTTCGATGAGAGTGAATGCTTTAGAAAGTCTAGAGAGATAGAGAGAGAGAGAGTCTTAGATGATTTCATATATTTGATACAGAGTAAATTATCTAATTATATGTTTATAGTTTAAGTTTGTCAAATCAGTCATATTACCACATCCTTGCTCAAGATGTGTAAATTGCAAAAGATTTAAAGGTGGGGAAAGCTGGACGTATATATTCAGGCAATATTTTTCATTCAACTGTTCTGTTGACTTGAAACATATAATCAAGACCATTAGACCTATATAAATAACATCCACTTAAATCTATCGGTTTAGGATCTACTGGTAGTGAATTAATGTACTCTGGTGCTAGTCATGGTATATACCCACTTAATCAAGTAATGTCCCTAGGGATTCCACCAGGATTGAATCAGATACAAACAGAAAACCGCTGATTAGAAGTGGTAGGATATTGCCCATTATTCTCACTCGCATAAAATTCAAGCGCTGTTTGTATTTGCTTAAGGTCTGCCATACGAACTGTATCTCTTGCTCTGGCTTGTAAACCAGTGAGTCTTGGTATGAGTGCTACTGCCAATATACCGATAATGACAATCACGATGAGAAGTTCGATGAGAGTGAATGCTTTAGTGAAGTTTTTCATGACAAACAAAAAAAGAATACTACTACTATTATACCCCCCCCCTTGGGATTTGTCAAATCGTATGTTGTTGTGGAATTCAAGTGACATCTTTTAGTCTTTTATCTGTAGCAAACAAAATCTATGAGACCCACATCATAGTGTTGAGCAACATGCTCGCCTACCTGGATAACACTTCTCATCACTGGATGGAGTTGTTGTTGACAATCTGTCTGGTTGTCGTACTAATGCAGTGATATTATGTACTGTATACTGATCTGGTGTATTGCAACGCATATCCATTGATCCATTGGATATATAGACATAATTACCTCATATCGAACGATTAGGAGATGGATCTATCGGTATGGAAGTCAGATATTGCTTCATCAGTGTGTTAAAACTATCATTACCGAAAGCCTGTATTCCTAAACTTCCATCTCATCAAGCGCCTGGAGGATTTTGTTGAAATCATGGTCGACATTTTTGTAAGTTAGGTGCTCAAATACATAATGAACCTACACTAGGAGGCACTTTTCCATTATTATCAACCGTGTATGCAGTAATCGCAGTACGTAATGTAGTTATATCTGCAATACGAACTGTATCTCTTGCTCTGGCTTGTAAACCAGTGAGTCTTGGTATGAGTGCTACTGCCAATATACCGATAATGACAATCACGATGAGAAGTTCGATGAGAGTGAATGCTTT
>Ga0209702_10005531_pt1 | contig 17075 bp, 16 predicted proteins | sample FRY01_FD_187210 | JGI IMG/M metagenome (GOLD analysis project Ga0209702, IMG submission 187210) | Freshwater microbial communities from Lake Fryxell liftoff mats and glacier meltwater in Antarctica - FRY-01 (SPAdes) (version 2) | ecosystem: Environmental > Aquatic > Freshwater > Ice > Glacier...
CCTCCCCGAACAACAGAAAATCGCCGCGTTTCTTGGGGCGGTGGACGGCAGGCTTGCGGGGTTGCGGCGGACGGAGGCAGCGCTGATGCGGTTCAAGGCGGGGCTGATGCAACGGCTGTTCTCGCAAAAGCTTCGCTTCACCCAAGATGACGGCTCGGCCTTTCCGGATTGGGAGGAGAAGTCATTCGGGGAACTGGTGGCGCGTGTCGGTGAGCAGTTTGATCCGCGCAAAGAGACCAGCACCCCGCGCGTAATCGAGTTGGAAAATATCGAAAGCGAAACGGGCCGTTTGCAAGGGTTTAGCGAAGTTGATGGACAAATCAGTCTCAAAAACCGTTTCAAGTCGGGCGATGTTCTTTTTGGGAAACTGCGCCCCTATCTCAAAAAATTTGCGCGCCCCGATTTTGATGGCGTCTGTTCGTCGGAAATTTGGGTGCTGCGCGGCAAAAAGGCAATCTCAAACGCGTTCCTTCACGTGATTGTTCAATCCCCTCGGTTTATTGAGGTGGTAAATATCTCATCGGGTTCAAAGATGGCCCGCGCAGATTGGAACACAATCGCGCAGACCGATTTCCCGCTACCCCACCCCGACGAGCAACGTAAAATAGCGGCGGCACTCTCGGCGCTGGATGCCAAAATCGCGGCGACCGCCTTGCAGATCACCCAGACCGAACGCTTCAAGCAAGGCTTGTTGCAACAGATGTTTGTGTGAGGGCGCGGGATGAGCGGCGAAGTGATCCTGTATCAAACCGAAGACGGGCGTGCGCAGATCAGCCTGCACGCGACCGATGGCACCGTCTGGCTGACGCAAGCTGACTTGGCGCAGTTGTTTGACACCACAAAGCAAAACATCAGCCTGCATCTGCGGAATATCTTTGCAGTGGGCGAGTTGGTGGAAGCGTCAGTTGTCAAGGAATACTTGACAACTGCCACTGACGGCAAAACTTACCGCACCCTGCACTACAACCTCGATATGATCTTGGCCGTTGGGTTTCGCGTCCGCTCCACCCGTGGCACGCAGTTTCGCCGCTGGGCCAACACGATCTTGCAAGATTATCTCGTTAAAGGCTTTGCGATGGATGACGCAAAGCTGAAAGCGGCGGAACAGTGGGATTATTTCGACGAATGGCTGGCGCGCATCCGCGACATTCGTGCGTCTGAAAAGTGGTTCTGGCACAAGGTCCGCGACCTGTTCACCACCGCCGTGCGCAAAAAAGATGTAGGCGTGGCCAAAATTGAGCAATTCATGAGATGTCTAGTGCAACAAATATTTTCTCAAGGAGAAGGCCAATGTCCCAATCTTTAGAACCCTACATCAAGATCACTGTGGAAACATTTAGGGATCATCAAACTGGAAAAGTGCGCGTTCGCCCAGTGCGCGGCGAGATACATCCCGATACCATGAATGTAGAATGCGCTCGTTCCGTGAGATATGAACACCCCGTCGGAACAAAATTCAGAATTACCGCCAAGCTTACCGACCGCGATGGAAGTAAACCCTTTCTATACTCGCACCATAGCTGGTCTATGCAGGTCGTTAAATGACGACCATCCAGTCCGAAGCACAGCTTGAAGCAAGCCTGATTGAACGCTTGACGGCGAAGGGCTGGGTGCCAGTGCGTCTGGCCGATGAGGCAGCGCTGTGGACCAACCTGCGGACGGAGTTGGGGGCGCATAACGACACCAGCTATTCGACAGCGGAATTTGTCAAAATCCGCAACCATCTGGAAAAGGGCAATGTGTTTGCCAAGGCCCACACCCTGCGCGACCGCTTTCAGATGACGCGCGATGATGGGTCCAGCCACTATGTGCAGTTCATGAACGCGGAACACTGGTGCCGCAACCGATATCAGGTCGCCACGCAGATCGGGCTTATGGGGCGTCGCAAGAACCGCTATGACGTGACGCTGCTGGTGAATGGCTTGCCGTTGGCTCAGATCGAGCTGAAACGGCGCGGGGTGGAGCTGAAGGCGGCGTTCGACCAGATCAACCGCTATCAGCGCGACAGCTTCACGGCAGCGGGCGGGTTGTTCCAGTTTGTGCAGATCTTCGTGATCTCCAACGGGGTGAACACGCGCTATTACGCCAACAACCGCAACCAAAGTTTCAAGCAGACCTTCACCTGGTCGGATGTAGACAACAAGGCGATCAACCGGCTGGAACCGTTTGCGGATTTCTTTCTGGAGAAGTGCCATCTGTCGAAGATGATCGCCAAATATGTGGTGCTGCACGAAAGCGACCAGATCCTGATGGTGCTGCGTCCGTACCAGTATTACGCGGTAGAGGCGATCACGGCACAGGTACAGGCGGGTCGTGACAATGGCTATGTCTGGCACACCACAGGATCAGGCAAGACGCTGACCAGCTTCAAGGCGGCGCAAAACCTGTGCGAAAACCCCAAGGTCGAAAAGGTGCTGTTCGTGGTGGACCGCGCCGATCTGGATTATCAAACGACCCAAGAGTTCAACTTCTTCTCACCCGGCTCCGTCGATGGCACCGATGACACCCGCGCGCTGGTGCGCCAGTTCATAGAACCAGGTCGCAAGCTGATCATCACCACGATCCAAAAGCTGAACACTGCGATATCCAGCGAACGCTTCAACCCGGCTTTGCAAGCGGTCAAAGATGGCCGTGTGGTGATGATCTTCGACGAATGCCACCGCAGCCAGTTCGGTGAAGCGCATCGCAAGATTCGTGAGTTTTTCCCGCGCGTCCAAATGTTCGGTTTCACCGGCACACCAATTTTTGCCGATAACGCGGTGGGGCGGCGCACCACGGCGGATTTGTTTGGCGCACGGCTGCACACCTATGTCATCACCGATGCGATCCGCGATGAAAACGTGCTGCGCTTTTCTGTGGAATACATGTCCACCTCGCCCGCCATACCTGGCGAAGACGCCGCTGCACGGGTCGCACGCGAAAAGCAATTGGCATCGCGCGAGGTGATGGAAGACCCGAGACGGGTGGAGAAGATCGTCGACTGGGTGATCGAAAATCATGATCGCAAGACGAGGCAGCGCCAATTCGGCGCGATGATGTGTGTAGGCTCGGTCGATGGCTTGATGCTCTATTACGATTGCTTTGAGGCAAAACGAAAGGCCGGGGCGCATGACCTGAAGATCGCGACGATCTTTACGTATGCCGCCAACGAAGCTGACCCCGAAGCAGATGATCTGATCCCCGAGACGGATTTCCCGAGTGGTCAAGCGTCTCCCGCGCAATTGCCTCGGCGCGACAAGCTCGTTGGGTATGTGGCCGACTATAACGCGCGCTACGGCACCAATGAGTCCGTGATGGATGGCGGCGGCTTTTACACCTATTACCGCGCATTGGCAAAACGGGTGAAGTTCCGCGACAAGAAAGAGTTCACGCCAGACAAGGGCGTCGACATCCTGCTGGTCGTCAACATGTTCCTGACCGGCTTTGATGTGAAAACGCTGAACACGCTCTACGTCGACAAGAACCTGAAGTTCCATGGATTGATCCAAGCGTTCTCTCGCACCAACCGCACGCTGGGGCAGGAGAAGAGCCAAGGCAACGTTGTCTGCTTTCGCGACCTCAAGGAACGAACCGATGAAGCGATTGCGCTGTTTGCGGATAAGAACGCGCGCGAAACGATTTTGGTCGGCACGTATGAGGAGCAGTTGGACACGTTCGGTGCAGCGGTGCAATCGCTGCTGGAGCTGACCCCCACGCCAGATGATGTGGATGATTTGCCACATGAAGAGGCTGAGGCCGAATTTGTTAAACGCTTCCGTGAGTTGATGCGCATCCGCAACGTGCTTGCCAGCTACTCTGAGTTCAAGCCCGAAGACCTGGCGATGGAGCCACAGGCATTCGAAGAGTTCAAATCCAAATACCTCGATATTGCGCAAAAGACCAAAGAGCCAAAAGACGACGAACCGTCACCGCTGGATGATCTGGACTTCGAGCTGGAGCTGATCCGGCGCGATGACATCAACGTGGCCTATATCGTGGCCCTGCTGGCCTCTCTGAACGCGTCGATCCATGAAGGCACGATTTCCACCACCAAAGCCAAGGCGCAGCGCAAGCGCATCTTTGATTTGCTGCTGTCAGAAACCCAACTGCGCGATAAACGCGACCTGATCACAAGGTTCATAGATCAGAAGCTGCCGATGCTCGGGCCAGACGCTGACGTGAGCGCCGTGTTCTCAGCTTATTGGAACACAGAACGCGACGCAGCCTTCGCCAAGTTTTGTGCGGATGAACACTTGGACCCGGTCGCGTTTGGCAGTTTGTTTGGACAGATGATCTATACTGGCAAAGCACCACTCGGGGACGAGGTGGTAGCCACCCTGAGCCAAAAGCCGAGCATTCTGAAACGCAGGGCGACCGTGGAGCGCATCATCACTGGCATGCAGAACCTGCTGTCGACCTTTGATGACGGCACAGAAGAGATCAGCGAGGATTGATCGTCGGCAATATTCTCACGTCATCTATCGCCGTGCCCATTATCACAAGTCAATGATTGGAAACTTCTGAATTGCAGCCCAACGTGTTCGTAAGTTTACGTCGCCGTAGTTGTCGGCAGCAGTCTTGCCGGGATGACCTTGGATAGCATCAGCAACGCGTGTTGATATTTCCAGTTCGTTTGTGAAGGTCTTGAAACGGTGACGCCAGCCGTAGTTAGGCGCCACGTCTTTGGGGATCAAATCCTGCTTCTGCAACCAGCCAGCTAGCTTTCCGCTCATCACCTTTGCATCACGGTCTGGGCCTTTGGGTGAGCTATTCGAATGGAAAAGTGAGCCGGTTTTTCCGGATACAAACGTCATAAGCCCCAGTGTGATTAACTGTGGATGAAGTGGAACGTCGCGATACATACCCGTTTTCATCGTTCCGGCTTCGGGCGAAATTCGCAACACATAAAAATCTCCTTCCAAACGAAAATCCTCAGCGCGCGCTTGGGTGATTTCTGAAGGTCTTGACCCTGTGAATGCACAAATTAGAGGAACCCAATTGATTGTGGCTGTAGTGTGCGGAGCTTCAGTTGTTCTTGGGTTTCCTGTTTGTTTGGCTTTGTGGCTGATCGTCGCGCGAAGGATCGTGACCGCTTCATCATCGGTGAAGCCTCGCTCGCGGCTACGAATTTTCTTGGGCACTTCCTGGGTTACCTTTTCAGCCGGGTTCTCCTTGATCAGATCATTGGTGTGAGCCCAATTGAACATTGCGCGCACTGCCGCAAGGTAAACGCTGGAGATTGTCTTGGGGGCTAGAGTCGCCACTTTCTCATCCCGCCAATCAAGCAGGTTTCTTTTGGTGATCTTGTGAACGTCGTCATGCTTCAGAAACGCGCGCAAATCCTTGATGACCGGAGACCAGCGGCGCTCAATCTCACGGCCTTTACCGATCTTTTGGCGCGCAGTGACAAAATCATCAAAAAGTTTTTGAAGGGGAAGAGTTAGAGGCGTTTTTGCAATAGGTGCGGCATTCACGAGCAGTGGGCTCGTTGGAACACCGTTGAAATCGCCTTCATCACGTTCGGCAGTTCTTTCGAGCGCCTCATATTCGGCTTGGCACAATGCACGTGCAAGCTCGCGCCATTCATGCGTCCCATAGCTGACACTCGTATTCCCTGATCGTATGAAAAAATTGATCCGATGTATGACAAGCTCTGCCAATTCTCGGTCATCCAGGCGGCCAGCAATGCCAAGCCTCAAGCGTTCTGCATATCCGTCATCATAACTGATATTGGCATAGCCCTTAACGGTATTTCGATGAGCTTGATCTTGTTCTAAGCGCATCTCATAGTTTTTTCGAGCTATCTGATCCACTGAAAGTGGAAATGCAGGCATTGGCATCGGTGCGCCTTGGCCTTCTGATAGCGTCCGCTTGGCATCCATGATCTGTGCTTGGAATTTGGCGACAACACCGGCATGCAGTCGATACGCCACTCTGAGATCAGAGCCGATGGCCTCGCTTAATTCCCGCTGCCCGATGATACTTCGAAGATTTTCGGGCACGCCTATGCGAACTTAATGACATCCATTGCGCGTCTGGAAATATCTAAGTTTGCCTGCCATCTCACACCCGTTTTGTAGCGCGTTTTGTAGCACTAAAATGGGATAACGCTTGCAATCACAAGGGTTTATTTGTTCTCAATGGGTTAGGTTGGTGCTGTGAGAGAGGATTGAACTCTCGACCTCACCCTTACCAAGGGTGTGCTCTACCACTGAGCTACCACAGCATTTGGCGCACAGCGGCGCATGCCGCATAGCGTGGCGGCTGAGTAGTCGGAAATTTCAGAGGGTGCAAGCGCAATCTGGACGCTTTTTGCGGGTTGGGGTATGGAAGGGACATGAATGATGATCCGAACTCCCATATCCCCTCGAAGCCTCCGACTGTTTCGCGCCAGAAAACCGGTGCGGACCTGCGGGCGGCGCGGCAAAAAGCGGCGTTGAAGGCGAATATGGCGAAGCGGAAAGAACAGGCAAAAGCCCGCGATGGGCAGGCCGTAGAAAAAAGTCAGGGGCAGTAAATGGATTCGATTTTGGTACGGGGCGGCGGAGAGCTGAACGGGGTGATCCCGATTGCGGGGGCGAAGAACGCTTGCCTGACGCTGATGCCCGCGACCTTGCTGACCGAGGAGCCGCTGACGCTGACCAATGCGCCGCGCCTGTCGGATATTCGCACGATGACGGAATTGCTGGGGTCTTTGGGCGCGGAGGTGGCCAGTCTTCAGGGCGGGCAGGTTCTGGCCATGTCCAGCCACAACATCCACAACCACACAGCAGACTATGACATCGTGCGCAAGATGCGTGCGTCGATCCTGGTGCTGGGGCCGATGCTGACGCGGGATGGGCATGCGATTGTCTCGCTTCCAGGCGGCTGTGCGATTGGGGCGCGACCAGTGGATTTGCACTTGAAGGCGCTGGAGGCAATGGGGGCGGAACTGGAGCTGCGCGAAGGCTATATCCACGCGAAAGCCCCCGGTGGGCGGTTGCGGGGGGCGGTGTTTGAATTTCCCTTCGTTTCGGTGGGTGCCACGGAAAACGCTTTGCTGGCCGCCGTTTTGGCAAAAGGCACGACCGTGTTGAAGAATGCCGCGCGTGAGCCGGAAATAGTGGATTTGGCCCAATGCCTGCGCCGAATGGGCGCGCAGATCGAGGGCGAGGGCAGCAGCACGATCACCATTCAAGGCGTGGACCGATTGGGCGGGGCCACGCACCCCGTGGTGACCGACCGGATCGAGTTGGGCACCTATATGCTGGCCCCCGCGATTTGTGGCGGCGAGGTCGAATGCCTGGGCGGGCGCATCGACCTTGTGGGCGCGTTTTGCGAAAAGCTGGATGCGGCGGGGATTTCGGTAGAGGAAACGCCGCGGGGTTTGAAGGTGAAGCGCAAGAACGGGCGCGTCAGTGCCGTGGATGTGACGACAGAGCCGTTTCCCGGCTTTCCCACCGACCTGCAAGCGCAGATGATGGCCCTTTTATGTACTGCGCAAGGCACCAGTGTTTTGGAGGAACGGATTTTCGAGAACCGCTTCATGCATGCCCCCGAACTGATCCGCATGGGGGCCAAGATTGATGTGCATGGCGGCCAGGCCACCGTGACCGGCGTGGAAAAGCTGAAAGGTGCGCGGGTGATGGCCACGGATTTACGTGCGAGCGTGAGTTTGATTTTGGCTGCCATGGCGGCCGAAGGGGAAACCGTGGTCAGTCGCGTCTATCACCTGGACCGAGGCTATGAGCGGGTTGAGGAAAAGCTGGGCGCTTGTGGCGCGCATATCGAGCGGATCGCGTCATGAGCGATGCGCGGTATGAAGAGGGGGCAGAGTCCCCGTTGAGCCTTGTGGTAACAGACATCGAGGATCTGGCTGTGGCCTCGGCGTTGTTGCAAGACGCGGTGTTCACGGGGGCGGACATACGGTTTGATGCCAAACGGCGGGAGTTCGGGCTGCTGCTCAATCGGTTTCGCTGGGAGGACCGGGCGGCGGCTGAGCGCGCGGGGCGGGCTTACGAGCGTGTGCGCGCGGTGCTGGTGTTTCGCGATGTCCGTAGCGTGAAATCGCAAGGCCTATCCAAGGATGGGGATATGGTTTTGTCCTTGCTGTCCCTTGGGTTTGAGGCGGGGACGGAAGGCGCTGGCCGTGTGGTCTTGACGCTTGCCGGGGACGGGGCTGTGGCGCTAGAGGTGGAGGCGCTGAACGCCGATCTGCGCGATGTGACGCGCCCCTACGCGGCCCCCTCGCGCAAGGTGCCCGATCACGGCGCGTGATGTGAAGGGCGAAGGGGGGCGCTGCCCCCTGCGCCCCCTGCGCCCCCTGCGCCTTGTGGCGCATTCCCCCGGGATATTTTTGAACAGATAAGACAGGGGGCGCGCTTGAGCTGAGGTGCTGCGCACGGTAAGGGGGGACATCTTTTACAAGGGGGCGCGCGATGCCGGTTTTTTTATCCACCTCTGATCCTGAGTTTGAAGCGGGCTTTGTGCGGCTTTTGGGCGCCAAGCGCGAGGAAAGCGTGGATGTGGATGACGTGGTGGCGGGGATCATTGCGAATGTGCGCGCGCGGGGGGATCTGGCGGTTCTGGAACTGACCGCGCGGTTTGATCGGTTGGAGCTGACGGCGGCGGGGATGCGGTTTTCGGCTGAGGAGATCGAGGCGGAATGTGCCAAGGTGCCTGACGCGGACCGCGTAGCGCTGGAATTGGCGGCGGCGCGTATCCGCGATTACCATGCGCGCCAACGTCCTGAGGATGCAATGTGGGAGGAGCCGACCGGCGCGCGACTGGGCTGGCGCTGGACGCCGGTGTCGGCGGCGGGGCTGTATGTTCCGGGGGGGCTGGCGAGTTATCCTTCCTCGGTGTTGATGAATGCGATCCCGGCGCAGGTGGCGGGCGTTGGGCGTTTGGTGATTTGCTGCCCGACGCCGGACGGTGTGGTGAACCCTTTGGTATTGTTGGCTGCAAGGATTTCAGGGGTGACGGAGGTGTACCGCATTGGTGGCGCGCAGGCAATTGCGGCGCTGGCCTACGGTACTGAAACGATAGCGCCGGTGGACAAGATCACAGGGCCGGGCAATGCCTATGTGGCGGCCGCCAAGCGCCGGGTGTTTGGCCGCGTGGGAATTGACATGATCGCAGGCCCATCCGAAATTCTGGTGATTGCCGACCGCTACAACGACCCCGATTGGATTGCGTTGGACCTGTTGTCGCAAGCCGAGCATGACGAAAGTGCGCAGAGCATTCTGATCACCGATAATGCGGGCTTTGGCCAAGCGGTGGCTTTGGCAGTGGAAAAGCGGCTGGAAACGTTGGAGCGGCGCGCGATTGCGGGGCCAAGCTGGCGCAATAACGGGGCGGTAATCGTGACACGTGATCTGGCGGAGGCGGCGGTCCTGTCAGACCGTATTGCGCCTGAGCATCTGGAACTGTGCGTGGCCGACGCGGAGGCACTGTGTGCAAAGATCACCCATGCGGGGGCTATTTTTCTGGGCCAATACACGCCCGAGGCGATCGGTGATTATATCGGCGGGCCGAACCATGTTTTGCCCACCGCCCGCTCTGCCCGGTTTTCCAGCGGCTTGTCGGTGCTAGATTTCATGAAACGCACCACCCTTGCGCAGATGACACCCGCCGCCTTGCGTGCCATCGGCCCTGCGGCAGTGCGGCTTGCCACATCGGAAAGCCTGCAAGCGCACGGGCTTTCCGTGCAAGCCCGGCTGGACCGCTTGAACGACTAGAACTTGTGCCGCCCGACACAAAAGGCCAACATTTCCCATACCCGTGATGGACATACCCCGATGACCCGCATCTGCCATATCGAAATTGACGAAACCGGCCTTCGTGCCCCAACGCCCGAGATTGAACAAGAGCGCAAGGTCGCGATCTTTGACCTGCTGGAGGAGAACAGCTTTGCGCTGCCCGCGCGGGAGGGCAAGCCGGTGCAAGAGGGGCCGTATCGCCTTGGGCTTGCCATCCGCGAAGGGCGGCTCGTGTTTGACATCGCCACCGAGGCGGAGGCGAAGGTGGGGGAGTTTCACCTGTCGCTTGGCCCCTTCCGGCAGGTGGTGAAGGATTATTTCCAAATTTGCGAAAGCTATTTCGAGGCGGTCAAGCGCCTGCCGCCCAGCCAGATCGAGGCGATTGATATGGCCCGGCGCGGCATTCACAACGAAGGCGCGCGGGTGCTGCAAGAGCGGCTGGAGCGCAAGGCAGAGGTGGATATCGACACCGCCCGCCGCCTTTTCACCCTGATCTGCGTGCTGCATTGGGGGTGATGGTGGCCGATTTCCCCCAATCGGTGCTGTTTTGCTGCGATCATAACGCGGTTCGTTCCCCCATGGCGGAAGGGTTGATGAAAAAACTTTATGGGCAGCGGGCCTATGTCCAATCGGCGGGGGTGAAGAACGACATGGAGGTGGACGGGTTTTCCATTGCGGTTTGTCAGGAGTGGGGCATCGAGATTTCACGCCATCGCAGCCGGTCGTTTGAGGAAATGCAGGAATGGGGCGATGACCTGAGCCAGTTTGATCTGATCATAGCGCTGTCGCCTGCCAGTCAGCGTATGGCGCTGGAGTTGACGCGGTTTCACCATTTGGACATTGAGTATTGGCCAATCCTTGACCCCACAGGTCTGGGGGACGCGCGCGATGCAAAAATGGCCGCATACAGGCAGGCGCGCGACCAGATCCGCGTGCGGATGCTGGAGCGGTTTGGCCCTTCGATGGAAACCGAAGCAGAGGATCCGACATGAGCAAAGACCTGATTTCCCACTACTATGCGGCCTTCAATGCGGGGGATGCGGTGGGGATGCTGGCCTGTGTCACGCAGGATGTGGAACACCGCGTCAATGAAGGCGGTATTCGCCGGGGGGCGGCAAAATTCGCCGAATTTTGCGGCCATATGGGGGTCAGCTACCGCGAGGAGCTGCGCGAGATCATGGTGTTTGTGAACGCGGATGGCACTCGAGGTGCTGCGGAATTTGTGGTGCATGGCACCTATCTGCAAACCGATCCAGGCTTACCCGAGGCCAAGGGTCAGACCTATATTTTGCCTGCGGGCGCGTTTTTCGATCTGCGCGGCGGCAAGATTTCCCGTGTCACCACGTTTTACAATCTCAACGACTGGATCGCCCAGATATCGTGATGGATTTTCGCATCTTGGGCGGCGCGGCGCTGGACGGGGCCATGCAGGATCAGGCCGCCCTGCGCATCCGGGTTTTCCGCGACTGGCCCTATTTGTATGATGGCACGATTGCTTATGAGCGCGCCTATCTGGAACCCTACTGCACCAGCCCCGGCGCTGTCGTGGTGGGCGCGTTTGAGGGTGCGGTACTTGTCGGGGCCGCCACAGGCACCCCGATGGAGGATCATGCAGACGCGTTTGCCGCAGCTTTTGCGGGGGAGGGCCTTGCCATGAGTCAGATTTTCTATTGCGCAGAATCGGTGCTTTTGCCCGCCTATCGGGGGCAGGGCATCGGCCACCGCTTCTTTGATCTGCGCGAGGCCCATGCCAGACGTCTGGGCCGCAGCCATGTGGCCTTTTGTGCGGTGATCCGGCCCGATGATCATCCCATGCGCCCGGCAAACGCCCGGTCAAACGCGGATTTTTGGCAAGGCCGGGGCTATGCACCGCTGCCCGGTGTGATCGCGGAATTTGAATGGCTGGATTTGGGCCAAGCCGCCCCCAGCAAGAAGCCCCTGCAATTTTGGATGCGCAAGCTGTGAAGGACACATCATGAAAATAGCCGCCGCCGCTTATCCGCTGACATGGTTTGATCACTTCGACGATTGCGCCGCGAAACTCACCGACTGGGTTGCGGATGCCGCAGGGCAGGGCGCGGATTTGCTGGTGTTTCCCGAATACGGCGCGATGGAGCTTGCCAGCCTTGGCGGGCGCGATGTGGCAAAGGACATCGAGGCGGCGCTGCATGAGGTGGCGCGCCATGGGGCCGCCGTGGACGCGCTTCATAGCGCTTTGGCAGCACAGCATGGCGTTTATATCCTTGGGGCATCGGCGCCGTATTTCATCGGCAGCAGGCCTGTGAACCGCGCGACATTTTATGGCCCGCAAGGGGTGATCGGCGTGCAGGACAAGCAGATCATGACGCGGTTTGAACGCGAAACCTGGGATGTGGTTGCGGGCCAGGGCCTGCCCGTGTTCGATACGCCCATCGGTAAAATTGGCATCATTATTTGCTATGACAGCGAATTCCCCCTGCTGGCCCGTGCGATGGTGGAGGCGGGGGCGGAAATCCTTTTGGCCCCGTCTTGCACCGACAGCTTTGCAGGCTTCACCCGCGTGCGTGTTGGCTCCATGGCCCGCGCGCTGGAGAATCAGTGCATCGTCGTACACGCCCCCACGGTCGGCCCTTGTGATTTTTGCCCCGCGGTGGATGAGAACATCGGGTCTGCTGCGATTTATGGCCCGCCGGATCGGGGCTTTCCTGCCGATGGCATTTTCGCGCAAACCCCGCTGAACGAACCCGGTTGGGCGGTGACAAAGGTGTCCTTGGCCGCCATCCATGATCTGCGCCGCGATGGGGGGGTGTTGAACCATCTCCATTGGGATGAACAACTCCAACGGCTTGGCACCAAAGACAGGCCGTAACGCACACCGCGTCAGCGCCGTTTGAAGGGGGCTCAATGCCCCTGAAAACGGCCCCGCCTCCCTCCCACGCGCGCCCGTTTGTAACAAAAAGAATCCCCCCTCTCCCCCGGTTTGTCATGAAACCGTTACAGGAAGTTTGCACAACCGTCACAGACGCCGGGTAGGCATTGCCTTAAGCCAAACAGGCTGCCACCAGACAGGAGACTGCCATGAAATCCGCAACAATGACTTCAGCCATCGCAATCCTCGCCCTTTCCGCAACCGCCGCTGTGGCGCGCGATCAGGTGCAGGTCGCCGGGTCCTCCACCGTGTTGCCCTATGCCACCATCGTCGCCGAAGCTTTTGGTGAAAACACTGATTTCCCAACACCCGTCGTGGAATCCGGTGGCTCATCAGCGGGCCTCAAGAAATTCTGCGAAGGGGTTGGGGAAGGCACGCTGGACGTGGCCAACTCCTCCCGTGCGATCAAACCGGCCGAGGTTGAGGTCTGTAATGCCAATGGCGTGACCGACATTGTGGAAGTGCGCTTTGGCTATGACGGTATCGTCTTTGCTTCCGATATCGCGGGCAATGCTTTCGCCTTCACCCCCGAAGATTGGTACCAAGCACTTGCCGCCGAAGTGGTTGTGGATGGCAAGATCGTGGCTAATCCCTACACCATGTGGAGCGAGGTTAACCCCGCCCTTCCGGCCCAGGAAATCATGGCCTTCGTGCCCGGCACCAAGCACGGCACGCGCGAAGTGTTTGAGGAAAAAGTCGTGATTGCGGGCTGCAAGTCCACAGGGGCTGCCGAGATTGTGAACGCCGCGCGTGGCGATGAGAAAGCCTGTTCCGCCCTGCGCACCGATGGGCGTGCGGTGGATATTGACGGCGATTACACCGAAACCCTTGCCCGGATTGACAGCAACAAGAACGGCATCGGCATCTTTGGTCTGTCCTTTTATGAAAACAACACCGACAAGTTGCAGGTTGCCACCATGGGCGGCGTTGTGCCCTCCACGACAACCGTTGCGAACGGCGAATACCCCGTGTCGCGTCCGCTGTTCTTCTACGTCAAGGCGCAGCATATCGGCGTTATCCCCGGGCTGAAGGAATATGCCGAATTCTTCGTCTCCGACGAATTGGCAGGCCCGAATGGTCCGCTGGCAGCTTACGGCATGGTGTCTGACCCCGCATTGGCGGATACGCAGGCGCTGGTTGCAGGCTCGGGCATGTAACTTAAATCCCGGGTGGCCCCCACAAGGGCCGCCCCCTTCCTTTGTCAACCTTACCTCCCCAGCAAAACGGTTCCTTTATGTCGCCCTTCATGATGCTTTTGCTGGTAGCTGTCCTTGCCATCCTGGGCTATCTCACCGCCCGCAACCGCGCCTTGTCGATGGTGGGGGGTGACAGCCGCAAGCTGGCCTCCTTGCCCGGCTTTTATGGCCAGAACGCTGCCTTTGCCGCCTTGATCCCTGCCTTTGCCGTGTTTTTGGTCGGCGGTTTGCTGACCCGCCTGTCCACCCAGTTTGAAGGGCTTGGGGCCTGGTCCACGCTCATCACCAGCTTTCCCGGCCTTGTCCCTTTGCTGGCGGTTCTGGCCGCCGCTGTCTGCGTCACACTGGCGTTCACCCGCTCCAACCCCAGTTACCGCGCACGGGTCGCATCAGAAAAATGGATCATGGGGCTGCTGATCGCCGCCGCCTCCATTGCCATTCTGACGACTGTCGCCATTGTCGCATCGATGCTGTTTGAATCGGTGAATTTCTTCCGCCAGTACCGCGCCGCGGACTTTTTGTTTGGCACTACCTGGGCGCCCGATTTCCGCGGTAACTCCTCACTTGGGCTTTTGCCTTTGCTGTGGGGCACGCTTTATATCTCTGTCGTGGCCTTGCTGTTTGCCGTGCCTGTGGGGCTGTTTGCGGCGATTTATTTGTCGGAATATGCAGGCCCCAAACTGCGCGCCGTGGCCAAACCGATGATCGAGGTGCTGGCAGGCATTCCAACCATCGTGTATGGGCTTTTCGCGCTGGTCACTGTTGGCCCCTTGGTCCGCGACTGGCTGGCGCAACCGTTGGGGCTTGGCACCTCCGGCTCCTCGGTCTTTACCGCCGGCCTTGTGATGGGGGTGATGCTGATCCCCTTCGTGTCGTCGCTGTCGGATGATATCATCAGCGCTGTGCCGCAGGCGATGCGGGACGGCAGTCTTGCCCTTGGCGCCACCAGATCGGAAACCATCCGCCAGGTCGTGATCCCCGCCGCATTGCCCGGCATTGTCGGGGCGGTCTTGCTGGCGGCCAGCCGTGCGATTGGCGAGACGATGATCGTGGTTCTTGGCGCAGGGGCCGCCGCCGCCCGTCTGAATGAAGGGCTGGTGGAAATGATCAACCCGTTTGAGGCGATGACGACTGTGACCGTGAAAATCGTCAGCCAGCTTACGGGTGATACCGATTTTGCCGCCCCCGAAACCCTCGTCGCCTTCGCGCTTGGCCTCACGTTGTTCACCATCACCCTGTGCCTCAACGTTCTCGCCCTGTACATCGTGCGCAAATACCGGGAGCAATACGAATGACCACCCCCAAAGGCTCGCTTCTGGTGCAAGACGCCCGCACCCGCAAACGCAACGCTGCCGAGGCGAGGTTCAAAACCTACGGTAAGCTGGCGATTGGCGTGGGCCTGTTGGCGCTGGTGATCTTGATCAGCTCCATCCTTGGCAATGGCACATCGGCGTTTCGGCAAACCGAAATCGCGATGAATGTGACGCTTCCCGAAGCGAAACTGGACAAATCCGGCACCCGGGATATGGAGGTGATGAAGAAAGTCACCACCCTGACCTATGGCCCGATTTTGGCGCAAGGGTTGGCGGATACGTTGGCCGCTGAAGGAATTGTGGTTGAGGGGCTGACGGCCAAGGACATCGACGCGATGATCTCCCGCGAAGCCTCGGCACAGTTGCGCGACCGGGTGCTGGCGGATCCGTCGCTTGTGGGGGCGACTGTGGCGATCACGGTTCTGGCTTCGGGCCGGATTGATGGTTATTACAAAGGCCGGGTTTCCATGGAAAGTGCTGTGTTGGACAGCAATGTGACCCCCGCGCAGTTGCGCCTTGCCGATGCGTTGAAGGACAAGGGTCTGCTTGTCACCAAGTTCAACTGGGATTTTCTGACCGCGCCCGATGCATCTGATCAACGGCCCGAGGCGGCTGGTTTGGGTGTGGCCATTCTGGGGTCAGCCTATATGATGCTGGTGGTTTTGGTGCTGGCCTTGCCCATCGGGGTTGCCTCGTCGATTTATCTGGAAGAATTTGCACCCAAAAACCGCTGGACCGATCTGATTGAGGTCAACATCTCCAACCTCGCCGCCGTGCCTTCCATCGTGTTCGGTATCCTTGGGCTGGCGATTTTCATCAATTTTGCGGGCTTGCGGGCATCCGCCCCCATCGTGGGCGGGCTGGTGCTGACGTTGATGACATTGCCGACCATCATCATCTCCACCCGCGCCGCGCTGAAATCGGTGCCACCATCCATCCGGGATGCAGCACTTGGGGTGGGGGCATCCAAAATGCAGGCGGTGTTTCACCATGTCTTGCCCTTGGCCGCCCCGGGTATTTTGACAGGCACGATCATTGGGCTTGCACAGGCTTTGGGCGAAACCGCACCCCTGCTGCTGATCGGTATGGTGGCCTTTGTCCGTGAATACCCCGCCCCCTACACCGCCGCCGATGGGCTGTTCGGCGAGCCTTCAACCGCCCTTCCCGTGCAGGTTTACAACTGGACCCAACGCGCCGACCCTGCGTTTTTTGAACGCGCTTCCGGCGCGATCATCGTTTTGTTGATTTTCTTGCTCATCATGAATGCCGTGGCCATCATCTTGCGCCGCCGCTTTGAACGCCGTTGGTAAAGGGGCCAAATATGGACGATCTACGCATTGTGGAGAGAGATGTGACAACCCAAATCCCCAAAATCACCGCGCGCGGCGTCGATGTGTTTTATGGCGATGCCCACGCGATTAAATCTGTGGATGTCGATATCCTTGACCATACTGTGACCGCCTTCATCGGACCCTCGGGCTGCGGCAAGTCTACGTTTTTGCGCTGCCTGAACCGGATGAACGACACGATTGATATCTGCCGCGTCACCGGGGAAATCCTTTTGGACCGCGAAAACATCTATGACCCAAAGGTAGATTCGGTTCAACTGCGTGCCAAGGTTGGGATGGTGTTCCAAAAACCTAACCCGTTTCCGAAGTCGATCTATGACAATGTGGCGTATGGTCCCAAAATCCACGGGTTGACGCGCAACAAGGCGGAGCTGGACGCCGTGGTCGAAACTTCGCTGCGCCGGGCCGCCCTGTGGAATGAGGTCAAGGACCGTCTGCAATCGCCCGGCACCGGGCTTTCGGGCGGCCAGCAACAGCGCCTGTGCATCGCGCGCGCCATTGCCACCTCGCCCGAGGTGTTGCTGATGGATGAACCCTGTTCCGCATTGGACCCCATCGCCACAGCACAGGTGGAGGAGTTGATTGACACC
>Ga0209702_10005532_pt1 | contig 17074 bp, 14 predicted proteins | sample FRY01_FD_187210 | JGI IMG/M metagenome (GOLD analysis project Ga0209702, IMG submission 187210) | Freshwater microbial communities from Lake Fryxell liftoff mats and glacier meltwater in Antarctica - FRY-01 (SPAdes) (version 2) | ecosystem: Environmental > Aquatic > Freshwater > Ice > Glacier...
GGCTTGCCGTCGCCTTGTCGAAGGCCGGCTTGAAGGCGTCGACGACGACGAGGTCCCATGGAGGCAGGCCACCGTTGGGGCCAACCCAAGGCGCCAACATCGCGTCCGCGGCAATCCCCGCGGCGACCTCCGCCGGCGTGGCTTCGATAGGGGTCGGGGCCATAGGCGGTGTGCTCCCGCATGCCACGAGGGACAAAGGGAGGGACAGGGACAGGACGAGGTGTTTTATGTGCGAGGTCATCATGGGTAAAGCGATCGGCGATTGAGGGCCCGCCGTCAAGCGCTTCTTGCCTCCGGGCTGACCTCCGTGCCCGGTCTCGCCACATCTTCCTGCCCTTTGCTCGGAGACTTCGGGTGCCTATCCAGCTGCTCGTCCAAAAACAGCTGGGATCCCACCGACACACGGAGACATTTTTATGTCAAAGGTTCTGACAGGTAACGTCGTCCATCGGGGCTTTCACCCGCACCTCGATCACCCCGAGCTTTTGCAGCACATCACTTTTCGGCTGTTCGACAGCGTCCCTGCCAATGCCATCACAAGTTGGCGGGGCGAGCTAGCGCGAATGCAGGGGACCGACGGTGACGCGGTGTCAGCGCTGCAGGCGCGAATCGATCGATACGAGGACGCGGGCCATGGGGTTTGCTGGCTCGGCCAACCTCTAATCGCGGCCGTAGCTGCCGAGGCTTTCGCGTATTTCGACGGCGAGCGCTATGAGCTCCTAGAGTGGTGTGTCATGCCGAACCACGTCCACGTGTTGATCCAGACCAAGCGGGGCTTGCCAATGGGGTCGCTGGTTCGGTCGTGGAAGGGGCACATTGCTAAAACCGCCAATCGCATTTTGGGCAGGGATAAGGGCCTGCCGTTCTGGGCCCCCGACTACTTCGACCGCTTCATGCGAGACGACGCGCAATTGCTGGCGACGCGGCGTTACATCCAGCAAAACCCGGTGAAGGCCGGTCTCGCGAGCTCTGCCGAGCACTGGCCGTGGGGGTCCGCAGCGCGCGGTCGTGAGGGGCGCGGGCCAACGGAATAGGTCGCGGGAGCGACCATGGTCCGCGCGCTTGTAGCGCGCTACGGGCATGATAGTGTTGGGGTTCTCGGTATCGAGACGCGCGGGAGCGGGGGACGCGGAGCGCGCAGAATGCGCGCGGACCAAACGGGCGCGCCGGCCGACGGAATAGGTCGCGGGGGCGGCCATGGTCCGCGCGCTTGTAGCGCGCTACGGGACGGATAATGTTGGGTTTCCCGGCTTCGAGACGCGCGGGAGCGGGGGACGCGGGGCGCGCAGAATGCGCGCGGACCAAACGGGCGCGCCGGCCGACGGAATAGGTCGCAGGAGCGGCGATGGTCCGCGCGCTTGTAGCGCGCTACTGGCATGATAATGCTGGGGGTCCCGGCTTCGTGACGCGCGGGAGCGGGGTACGCGGGGCGCGCAGAATGCGCGCGGACCAAACGGGCGCGCGGGCCGACGGAATAGGTCGCGGGGGCGGCCATGGTCCGCGCGCTTGTAGCGCGCTACGGGCAGGATAATGTTGGGTTTCCCGGCATCGAGACGCGCGGGAGCGGGGGGACGCGGGGCGCGCAGAATGCGCGCGGACCAAACGGGCGCGCGGGCCGACGGAATAGGTCGCGGGGGCGGCGATGGTCCGCGCGCTTGTAGCGCGCTACGGGCATGATAATGTTGGGGTTCCCGGCTTCGAGACGCGCGGGAGCGGGGTACGCGGAGCGCGCAGAATGCGCGCGGACCGAACGGGCGCGCCGGCCGACGGAATAGGTCGCGGGGGCGGCCATGGTCCGCGCGCTTGTAGCGCGCTACGGGCATGATAATGCTGGGGTTCCCGGCATCGAGACGCGCGGGAGCGGGGGGACGCGGGGCGCGCAGAATGCGCGCGGACCAAACGGGCGCGCGGGCCGACGGAATAGGTCGCGGGGGCGGCCATGGTCCGCGCGCTTGTAGCGCGCTACGGGCAGGATAATGTGGGGGTTCCCGGCTTCGAGACGCGCGGGAGCGGGGGGCGCGGGGCGCGCAGAATGCGCGCGGACCAAACGGGCGCGCGGGCCGACGGAATAGGTCGCGGGGGCGGCCATGGTCCGCGCGCTTGTAGCGCGCTCCAGGCATGATAATATTGGGATTTCCGGTATCGAGACGCGCGGGAGCGGGGTACGCGGGGCGCGCAGAGTGCGCGCGGACCGAACGGGCGCGCCAAATCTAGTATCTGCATCGTTCGACCTGGACAAAGGCGATGACAAGCACGCTTTCCGTGGTGTAGGCACCTTTTGTCATGCCAACCGCCGCCGCCCATACCAACCAAGTCCGCACCCTCCGAGACGCCCGCGGGATATCGCCGGTCGCGCTCGCCGAGGGCCTGTGAGGCGCGACACACGGCCTCCGTGGCTTCCGAAATCGTGGAACGGCGTAGGGGCGGCTGGCGCTTGTCTGGTTCTGCTTGCGGTGCTTGTCGGCGCCTGCGGCCGGGACGGGCAGCCGGACCGCCTGGTCGTCTTCGCGGCTACGTCATTGCGGGACGCCTTTACGACCATGAGCGGCCCCTTCGAAGGCGCGCACCCGGGGGTCAAGGTCCAGTTCAACTTCGCCGGCACCCAGCAACTTCGGACCCAGCTTGAACACGGGGCGACGCCGGATGTCTTCGCCTCGGCCGACGCGCGGCACATGGACGCTCTCGTCGCCGCGAGGCTCCTCTTTGACCCAGTCATTTTCGCCGAGAACGAGCCCGTGGTCGTCGTCTCGACCGAGGCCGCCGGCCTTGTCCAAAGCTTTGAGGACCTACCCAAGGCCGACCGCGTTGTGCTTGGTACTGCAGACGTTCCCATCGGTCGCTATACCAACCAAATGCTCGCCAAGGCAGACGCCACGCTTGGGCCCGGTTTTCGGGCCCGGGTTGAGGCCAAGGTCATCTCGCGCGAGCTCAACGTCCGGCAGGTGCTCGCGAAAGTCAGCCTCGGCGAGGCCCAGGCCGGCATCGTCTACCGCACCGACGCACGCTCGGCTGGGGCCCGGGTCACGACGGTCGCCATCCCGCCAGAGCTCAACGTCACGGCGTCCTACCCAATCGCGGTCGCCGTCGGCGCCCCGAATCCAGACCTCGCACGCGCTTGGATTGACTTCGTGCTCTCGGATGCAGGCCAACGACTCCTCCGTGCCGCCGGGTTTACCACCCCCGACACCGCGGGGCCGCCATGAGCGGGCGCATCAGAGCCGAGCGCACCGCCATCCGCACGCTCGGCGGGGTGCTGGTCGCCTTCTTGGTGTTGCCGCTCGTGGCGCTCGTTGTGACGACCAGCTTCGTCGACTTCGAGCAAGGCCTCTCGCACCCGCTCGTCTGGCCCGCGCTGCGCCTCAGCCTCCTCACGACGACCATCAGCTTGGCCATCACCGTCGCCCTCGGCACGCCTCTCGCGTGGGCCCTCGCGAACACCAAGAGCCGCTGGTCCCACGCGGTAGAGACCCTCTCGCAGCTGCCTATCGTTATCCCGCCGGCCGTCGCCGGTATCGCGCTCTTGTTCGCGTTCGGCAGCCGGGGCCTGCTCTCCTCCGAGAACTCGTCCTTGACCGGCTCGACGGCCGCCGTCGTTATCGCGCAAGTCTTTGTGTCAGCTCCATTTTTCATCCAGGCCGCGACTAGCGCCTTTCGCCACGTCAACCCGAAGCTCGTCGTCGTCGCCCGGACCTTTGGCGCCAGACCGCTGCGCGTGTTCTTCCGCATCGCCATCCCGTTGGCGGCCCCGGGTCTCGTCGCGGGCGCCGCGCTGGCCTGGGCCAGGGCCCTTGGAGAGTTCGGCGCGACGCTGATGTTTGCTGGCAACCTCGAAGGCCAGACCCAGACCCTGCCGCTAGCCATCTACACCGCGATGGAGGCCGACATGCGCGCGGCCCAGGCGCTCGCCATCGTGCTAGTGGTGGTCGCGTTCGCGCTGCTCCTGTTTGTGCGGGCCACGATGCGCCGGAGCCTATCCGCGGAGGGCAGGGCATGACAGACGCAAACCACCTTCAGCTACAAATATCCACCCGCATCGGAAACCTGCAACTCAACGTACAATTCGACGCGGACATTCAGACGCTCGTGCTCATCGGGCCCAACGGCTCGGGAAAGAGCAGCCTCTTGTCCCTCGTGCTGGGCGTCCTAGAGCCAGACAGCGGCCGCATCGCGCTCGGAGGCGAGGTCCTAAGTGACAGCTCGACGAAGACCTTCATGCCCGTCGAGGCCCGTCGCATCGGCTATTTGCCGCAAGACTATGCCCTCTTCCCCCACCTCACCGTCCGCGAAAACGTCGCCTTCGCCCGCGCCAGCGCCAACCCCTCCGAGCCCCGCGCGGTGCGGACCGAGCGAGTGAACGCGCTGCTCGCCGAGCTCAGCCTCACCGACTACGCCCGGCGTCGCCCCGGGGCCCTGTCAGGCGGCGAGAAACAGCGCGTCGCCCTCGCGCGAGCCTTGGCCGCCGCCCCGCGCGCACTGCTGCTCGACGAACCGCTGGCTGCGCTGGACGTCCACGCCCGCCGCAAAGTCCGGACTCTGTTAGCGGCGCACCTTAAAAAGATTGCGCTACCAACCATCATCGTCACCCACGACGCCGCCGAGGCCCGCGAGCTCGGCACCCACTTCGCCGTCCTAGAGGCGGGACAGATGACCCAGCTCGGTACCTGGGAAGAGCTCGCGGCGGCCCCCAAGAGCCGCTTTGTCGCGCGGTTTGTCGCCTCGGCGTGAGTGTGGGGCAGGGCGCCATCGCCTTGAAGAATGGACGTTTTCTCAGCATTGACTCGCGGTCCAGATTGCACTAGCGTCCCGACTTCGCTGCGCGAAGTTCGTCGTCGCCACCCTCATTCTGCCGCGCGCCGAGCCGCGCGACAGCGGCCACCAAGACATCTTGTGCATCCAAGAAATTCCCACCCGACCGATACCTGCGCATACCACGCCAAACGAGCCCAACCATGAGATCCGCCATCGTCGCGTCCGTCGCGTTGACCTGTACCGCCCTGCTCGCGTGCGACGCGGGCCCGCCGGATCCGGGCCACCCGGCAATTGCGGTCGTCGCCGCGCCCTTGTCGGATGGCCCGGCGTCGGAATCGTATCCCTTCACGCTCCAGGGCACCATCAAGGTCGCGACCTGTGACGCCGCGGGGACCCTCTACCCCCGCAGCATCAACGCGATCACAATCCGTCCTCGCGGCCTAGCGTCCCCGTCCTGTAACACCGCCGTGGGCCAGGGCGACCCGACCTGCGCGACTCGCGTGGTCGACGAGGGCGCCGACGCGACGCTCGTCAACACGGGGCTCGTCGGCCTCTACCGGGCGTCGCTCCAGCGGCTCTTCTTTACGCAAACCGACCCGGTCGCGCTGATAGGCCCCATCTCCTATGGCCTCCGCCAAAATGCCACCACCAACTTTGGACCGCGCGTGATCTTCCAGGGCGGCACGCGCGACATCACTTTTCCGCCGGCGTCCTTGACGGTCACCGCGCCCTCGGTCGCCAACGATCCGACGCACGACTCGCCGCCGGATGGGCAGGTCCTCGATCTGAATCTCCACCACGAGGACATGGCCAGCTTACGCCTCACCGTGCGCTTCTCCCCGACCCGCCGCAACGCAGGGGGCACCCTCGACTTGGGCGTTGACGGGCGCGCCAGCGAGCGCATCGCGAATATCACTATCAGCGCGACCGGCATCGGCCAGCCCGGTGTGGGTAACGCCCCGCACATATTCCGCAGCTCGACGCGCGTCGCCGATACGGGGCAAGATCCGAGCGCCTTCAACGCATTCCTCGAGACTTCCGCGCGGGCGCTCGGCGACCAGCAGGTCATTCGCGCCGAGATCCCGATCTTGCCGAATTCGGGCGTGTTTCCAATGGCCAGCTACGCCATCACTGTGGCCCTCACCTTCGAGGACTCGACCCGCATCGTCATCCCGATCGAGACGGCCATGGCTGCCCCCGCCGCCTGCGATACGGTCGTCCGCGAGCTGACCGTCGCCAAGCCCGCGACCGAGCTCACCGGCTCAATTCTCCTGAAGCCGACGCCAGGCTTCACGACGAGCCCGTATGTCACCTCCTACGCGCCGCTCGTACGCTTCCTCGGGGCGGGGGGCGGCTACGTGAGGACCAACTCGACTGGCGCCACGCTATACATGGCGGCCATTCCCGGCGTGACCGCAGGCCTCGACGCCACGCCAGCGGCCGCCAGCACCGCGAAGACCTTCGTCTGGACCGGGTTCGATCCAGGCACCTATCGGGTCGAGTCGCGACCGCACTCCTCAAACACCATCGGATATGCGGCTGGACACGCGCAGCTCAGCTACCCAGGGCGGCCCCAGTTCCGCTATTTCACGAGTGAGATACCGAACAACGACATCGCCACCGCGCGCTTCGGCTTCCCCGGGATCCCGGCGACGACCGTGTCGACCGCCGCGGGCGACTTCGCCACGACCGGAAACTTCGCCGCCTTGGAGAACGCCCCCGTGGCGCTGACGATCGCCGCGGACATGGCTTACCTTCAGGGTCACCTTGAGCTACTCGGCTGCATCACCAACGCGTCGCTCTCGTCTGGCGCCGCCGAGATCCACGGTGGTCATACCGTGATCAACTCCCTCAGCAGCTCCCTTCGTTATGGCTGGTCGCGTGGGCTCTTCAAGGAGGCTGATAGCGATTACCTCATCGCCGCCATGGCAGGCCCTTGGCTCGAAGGACAGTATCGACTGAAGCTCGATACGCCGAACAACTACAACGGCCTGATTATCATCGAGCCGGCGACTCGGACCCTGTACGACCTCACCAGCAATGAGACCGCTTCGGGCGCAGACCGCAGCTATGCCACGAGCCGCGTCTCGATCGTGTTCAACACCAACGGCCAGCAGGTACGCAAGGCGCGCCTTGAGATCGGTCGGGATACCGGCAGCTCGTCGGGGCTGCTCGCAAACTTCTATGACCCGGCCAACGCGGATGTGCTGCTCGGCAAGTACTACGCGGTGTCCAACGAGCTCGACACGACGCCGGTCGTCGACCCACTGGTATCGCTCTACGCGTTGAGCAGCAGCCGTCCCATCACGATCCGCCCGAGCACTGAGGTCAAGATCTCGGACGCGCCCGAGACGTGGACACGCGAGAATCGACCCGAGATTCAACTGCTCCTCACCTCGCGTGGCTCCGAAGGCTGTGACGACATCTGTATCCAGTACCGCCAGGACGGCTCGTTCTCGAGCTACATCGACGATGGGCAGGGGCCGACCTTCGCCACCGTCACGCCGTCGCAGTCCGTCGTGTCGGGTACGACTGCGTTCACGCTGACCGGCGCGCTCAATGACGAGGTGCCTATGACCAAGGTCACCGTGAACGGGGTCGACTATCCGGTCACTTCGGTCTCGGACGACGCACAACCCCCAACCTTTACGGCCACTTTCAGTGCAGCGGTGAGCGGCCTCGTCGAGGGCCCCAACACGTTCAGCATCGTCGGGCGGGGCCTCTGCGGCAACACGTCGAGCTCGGCGGCTGTGGTCGTCATCACCGTCGACGAGCCGCCCTGCATCCCGACGGCCGAGCTCTGCAACGGCCTCGATGACGACTGTGATGGCTTCGTGGACATGACGATCGCCAATGGCAGTCAATCCGTGTGCCGCGCGCTCGAGACCTTCATCTTGACCCATCCGGCAGCCATAACTGGCGAGTCGACAGCCACCTTCACCTACCAAAATCCGGCGGACGTCGACAACGAGATCTTCGAGTGCCGCCTCGATGAAGGCGAATGGTTCAACTGCAACGATGGTGTGTGGGGCTTCACGGGGCTCTCCAATGGCCCGCACGTCTTTGAGGTGAGGTCCCTGCGCAGCGACGGCGCCGTCGATGAGACGCCGGCACTTTACGGCTGGACCATCGACCCAACCGTGCCTGACACATTCATCACCAGCGGTCCGGATACCCTCACGAGCAGCACGACAGCGACATTCACGTTCGCCGCCTCGGTCGAGATTGTCGGGGTCTATTGGTGCGCGCTGACGGTCGGCGAAGCGCAACCGACGGAGAGTGACTGGGCCGAATGTGACGCGACGACGACCTTCGAGGGCGTGACCAACGGCCAGCACACGCTGTGGGTATACGCCGTGACATTGGCGGGCGTGGCGGACCCGACGCCAGCGACTTGGACCTTTACGGTCGATAGCGACCAGCCCGAGACCGTCATCACTGCTGGCCCGGACCTGCACACGACCGCGGACGAGGCGGCCTTTACCTATGAGGACCCGAACGATTCGTCGATTGACATATTCGTATGCCGGCTGGACGGGGCGGATTGGTTTGCGTGCGCGGGGGGGACCGCGACCTTCGAGGGGTTGGCAGATGGACAGCATGTCTTTGAGGTGTACGCGATCAACGCGCTCGACGTCGCGGACTTGACCCCGGCGAGATGGACGTGGACCGTCGACAACGCGCCTCCGGAGACGACCATCACCACGGGCCCCGCCGACCCAAGCCAGACCGGCGACGGGACGTTCACGTTCGCGTCGAATGAGTCCGAGGTCGTCTACTTTTGCGTGGTCACCGCGGCTGGCGCGACACCGGCTGTCAATGATTACGTATTGTGCGACCCGACGCATGAGGTGCAGGGCCTCGGAGAAGGCGACTGGACTATGTGGGTATACGCGGTGGACACCGCTGGCAATGCGGATCCGACGCCTGCGTCCTGGACATGGACAGTGACCGCCGAGCTGTGCCCGGGCGATGTGACCGGTCCGACGTTGACTTGCGGCGAAGGCTTGGTCGTGGAGTGTGTCGGAGGCACCGCCGAAGTCGACGTCGAGGCGATGGCCGCGACCGCGACGGACGCCTGCATGCCGGTGACAGTCACCGCGAACGCGCCCGAGCGGTTCGTCCTCGGGGAAAATACCGTCGTCTTCACGGCCGAGGATGGGGCCGGCAACACGTCCAGCTGCGCGGTGCCGGTGACGGTCAGCGACACCACGGCGCCCGTCATCGCTTGCCCTGGCGACGTGGTCTTGGCGATGGCCGCTGACGCCTGCGGCGCGACGATGCCGCCGTCGCAGCGGCCCTTGAGCGAGGACGCCTGCTGGGGCAGGGAGGTGACGTCTGAGTCCGATGCGCCGACCTGGTTCCCTGTGGGTGAGACCGCAGTGAAGGCGATCTGGACCGACGGCAGCGGTAACGTGGCTATTTGCAGGTACACGGTCACGGTCATCGCCGGGCCCAACGCTCAAACGCTCTGTACCGAGGAAGCCCTCATCGCGAGTGGCGGTGGCGGCTGCGGTGGCGGTGGCGCCAGCGACTTTGCCATGGCGCTGGCGGGTATCGTGGGGCTGCTGGCCCTCACGCGTCGCAGGCGCCAGCAAGGTTGACCGAGTTCTAGCTCCGCGTGGTTTCGCCACGCGGAGCTAGGCCCTCTCGGGCTGGCGGATGGGCACCGGTTCACCGATGTCTACGCGAGGGTCGCCGTGTCGATGACGAAGCGGTACTTAATGTCGCTCTTCAACATGCGGGCGTAGGCCTCCTCGATCTGTGCCATAGAAATCAACTCGATGTCAGCGACGATGCCCTTGTCGGCGCAGAAGTCCAGCATCTCCTGGGTCTCGGCGATGCTGCCGATCATCGAGCCGGCGATGGTCCGGCGTTTAAAGATGAGGTTAAAGACGGCGGGCGAGGGGTGCGCGTGCTCTGGCACCCCGATGAGGACGAGGGATCCGTCGCGCTTGAGGAGGGACGTGAAGGCGTCGAGGTTGTGGCTGGCCGCGACCGTATTAATGATGAGGTCAAAGCTATTGGTGTGGGCCCGGGACTCGCCGGGGTTGCGCGTGACCACGACCTCATCGGCGCCGAGGGCGATGGCGTCGGCGCGCTTGGACTCCGACGTGGTAAATGCCACGGTGTGCGCGCCGAGCGCGTGGGCCAGTTTAATCCCCATGTGGCCGAGGCCGCCAATACCGACAATGCCGACCTTCATGCCCGGACCGGCCTTCCAGTGTTTAAGCGGGCTGTACATCGTGATGCCAGCGCAGAGCAGGGGCGCGACGGCCGCCAGCTGGTCTTGCGGGTGCCGAATCTTGAGGACGTGCCCGTCATTGACGACGATGCGTTGCGCGTAGCCGCCCAGCGTGTGACCGGGGGCATCGGGGGTAGGCGAGTTGTAGGTGCCAATCATGCCTGGCTCGCAGTATTGCTCGAGGCCGTCGTCGCAGGAGGCGCAGTGGCCGCAGCTGTCGACGATGCAGCCGACGCCGACGGTGTCGCCCACCTTAAAGCCAGTGACGTCCCCGCCAACCGCAGAGACCGTGCCCACAATCTCGTGCCCGGGCACGCAGGGGTAGCGGGTCCCGGGCCACTCCCCGCGGACGGTGTGCAGGTCCGAGTGGCAGACCCCGCAGTACGCGATCTCGATTTGGACGTCGCGGGCGGAGGGCTCGCGGCGAACGATTTCAAGTGGTTCCAAGAGATTGCCGGCGGCGTGAGCGCCGAACGCTTTGACTGTCATGGTGAACTCCGAGATGGCTTGGACGTCGGGTCCTGACAGGGGTCCCGACGGTGTATCGGGTCGTAGGATAGGGACGAGGGCAGGGGCGGAACAGTGGCGTTGGGCGCGCCATCGCATGACGCCGTCCCGGTCGTCTCCAGACCGCCGACCCGTCCGCATCGCGACGTGATCGTGCAGCGGGAGCCCTACTCGTGCCCGCCGGACTTCTTGCCGCAGCTGCCCATGCCGCCGAGGGACCGCGTGATGATGCAACCCCAGGCCGGTGTCCTCTTGGTCTTCGTGGACCCCGCGAGCATTTGCGTCAGTTGGTCCTCCAGCCATGCCTCGCGACCGCCTTGGCCGGGCTGCCGCTCGTTGTCGACCCAGCCCCGGAAGCGCACCGCGCCGGCGCTATCCAAGACTAGGACGGAGGGCGTGCTGACCACACCGAAGTGGTCCGCGAGAGACGCGCCCGGGTCCAGCAACGCTGTGAAGGGGATCTGTCCATCCGCGACCGCCGCCGCGACGACGTCGGGGCCATCGTCGGCGTTGCTAGCGATGGCCACAAAGGACACGCCCTCGGGTGCAAACCGTTCATAGAGCGCGCGAATGCGGTCGCTATAGCGTTTGACACAGGGACAGGTGGCGGACCACCAGACGAGGACCGTGGCCCGCGATGTGCGGACCGTCTCGGCCAACGATGCAGGTTCGCCGCGCAGATCTTGCAGATTCGCCACATCGAGGCCGCTGCCGGTCGCGCCCGTCGTGGCGCACCCCACGGCGCCCGTGAAGAGGGCTATGATCCCGACCGTCGCCGCGACGACAAAATTACGTATATTTTTCATTAGTAATGTCCATAGCGCAGCCCGAGGACGGTGCTCACGCGCGCGGGCGTGTTGTCGCCGGCTCCGCTGAAAAAGAAGCCAGTGTCTATCGATAGTTGCAAGGACCAGTGATCCGCGAGCACGACCGAGCCGGCCACGGCTAAGCCGAAGTCTACCCGTTCGGACCCATCCACCGTCCTGCCGGCGATGGCCAGAGGCGCATGCCACGCAAACCTCGTCACAAGCGACAGGACCGTGCCGCTTGAGACTTCGGCGCCGCCGGACAACGCGACGTCCACCTCTGGGCCGAGGCGCTGCGCGCGACCGGTGTCCTCACGGGTGAACGGCAATGGGACCACTGTCCCAAGATCGAGCCGCACAAACCACGGCAATCGTGTGATCTCAAATGAGATCCCGGCGGACAGCGCGAAGGCGCCGCGCCCCGTGACGTCGGCCCCCAGCACCTGCCTCATCTCGTCGGGCGAACGCCCCGTCGGCGCCAGCACCGCGAAGGTCAGCGCAATTGCTGGCAACTCCACATACTCGCCGATCTGTAGGAGCTCATAGCGAATGCCGGCAGCGACGTCGGACAGCCCCCCGCCGGTATCAGAGATCTCGCCGGCCCGCCGGTGCACAAGACTCATAGGCAGGCGCCCAAAGAGGGAGGCGCGCCGTGACAGCGCGCCCATGGCCCAGACCTCGGTGCGGACCTCCTCGTCGCGATAGTCGCGGTGCGGCAGGTAGTCCCCGTTTGGGTCCCACGTGCCCACGCCGTGCATCCAGCTGAGGCGCAGCCCGACAGCGAAGTCCTCCCAGATGAGGAGGCGCCCGATGCCGAACGCGGTCGCGGACATGCAGCACGGCGCGGCCACCGCCTCCCGGCCCCCCGCCGGGGGGAGGACGACCAAGACCATCGCGACAAGTGCGGACAGACCGCGAAGCATCAGCTCACCTCCTCTTCAATTGGGCTTCAATGCAGCTTCAAGGGACGGTCACATCGAGGTCGATATTGCCCTCGCGCGTCCCGAGGGCGGCGTCGACGTGCACGACCCACGCCCCAGGCATCTGAAATGTCACCGGAGAGGCCTCGTAGACGCCGTCGCCAACCTCAGTGACGACGGGGGCCTCCGACGAGCCATGGCCATGCATAGGCATCTGCGGGTCGACGGTGACCGCAGCGCCGGTCACCGTCGCGCCCGCTTCATCCTTGACCGTCACTAACAGGCGGTTTTGGCCGGTCTTGACCGCGTCCTTAAAGACCGCGGTGACGACAAGGTCGCCGGTGGGGAGGACAATGTCGCCAGCGGGAACGGAAAGGTCGCCGGTGGGGGCGACAATGTCGCTGGCGGGGACGGGGTCTTTGGCATCGCTAACACAGCCCGTAGCCAAGCCAGGGACCAAGAGCGCGAACGCCAGAAAAATGGACTTCAGCATGACGAATCTCCTTATGTTCCAGTGACTAAGTGCGAACCCTTCGCGGGGCCGCGTTTTCCGACCTAGGTGGGCTTGTTGCCCACAGGAACCATGGCTCACCGCTGCGTCTTTTCCGAGGTGGCAAATTGTCGCAGCCCGACTTTAATCGCCACTCAGATCCCTACGGACGGCGTGTATACTCGGGTTTACACGCCGTCCGCCCCAGCCGTCAGCTGTCAACTCGTGTATCCAGTGGGCGCACGTCACGATAGTGCCAATAATCTGCCATCACGAGAGACTCAGAGCCCAAACTCCGCGATAAGCCTCTCACCAAGCGCCACGAGTCCAAGTGCGCGTTCTTGTAGGGGGCCTTCGGCGAATGCTGCCGCGCGGCGGTCCACCTCCTCGCGCATCGCCGGAGTCAGAAAACGCTGCGCCATTGGATAGAGCATATGGTCCTCCTTGCTGATATGGCCGGTGAGGAGCTCGGCGTATTGCAGCGCCGCCGTGGTCGCGCCGCCGAGGGTGAGGTCATCCCACGCCTCGGGCGCGTGGGCCGCTCGTCGCAGCTGGGCCACATAGGCGCGACACCGGGTGTGCTCCGCCAGCATACAGGGTAATGGCCCGTGCGTGCTCGGGAAACCCTCGCTCACGAGGGTCGAAAAGAGGATCTCCTCTTCCTTGCCATGATGAATCGGATCGACGAAGCCCTCGATGACCTCGACAAAGCGGTCGAGCTCGCGCTGCATCGTGTCCCGGTCCCGCCGCGCGTCTTCGGCCCAGCGCTGCAATGCCCCAAGGAGCCGCAAGATGAAACGATGCTCGGCGACGAGAACTTTAAGAGATTCCACGGCTAACTCCGGGCGCCGACGGCTAGTATTTGTTTTGGGCCGGCGCGGGCTGGACACCCACGCAAGAACCCTGCCATTGCGGCGCGGCGTCCGCGCGCGAGGCCAAAAGGAGGACGGCTAGCCGGCCTTGGCAGCTGAGCCCCGAACCGAGGTGTCGCCTTCAAACGCGCCTGCCAGAGCCTACGCGCTCTGGTTCGCCCGGCGCGTGTTCCGCGCCTCGAACCAGAGGGCGATGACCATCATGACCGCGAAGAAGGCCGAGGCGCCATAGGTTCCGAGGTCGAGACCGCCGCGCTCGGCGGGTTTGGTCAAGAGGTCTCCGAAGGTGGCGCCGAAGGGGCGAGTCAGGACAAAGGCGCACCAGAACAGGAAGACGCCCGAGAGCTTCGTGAAGTGGTGGCCGACCGCGCACAGGACGAGTAGCCCCGCGATGAGCGCCGCGCTGACCATAAAGCCCATGCCAAGCTCGTCGGAGAGGTAGTCGCCAGCGGCCGTGCCAAGCGTATTCGCGATGAGGAAGGCCGACCAATAGAAGAGCTCGGCCCCGGTGGTCTCGATACGCTCAACTGAGAGAGACTTTTCCTTGCGATACCACGCAAATAGAGTCAACAGCAGCAGGCCAACCAGAACGGCCGAGCCAGCAGCATAGCCAAGGCCTAGGGTCCGGTCGATGAAGTCCGAGAGGGCCGTGCCGAGGATCGCCGACGCCGTGAAGACCGCCCAATAGGACAGCAGCGTGTATCTGCGCAGCATCAGCTTGATGGCCAGGAGAGCCGCGAAGAGGGCCGCGAAGACGACAATCGTCGTCCCGTAGCCGAGGTCCATGGTCATCGAGAACATGTCGGCGCCGGTCTCGCCGAGGGTCGTCGACGCGACCTTGATAATCCAGTAGGCGAGGGCGATCTGCGGGACGCGGTTCGCGACGGCGAGGGGACGGTTCGGTGTCATGGGGCCACTCCTTGGAAAGCGGCGCGGTCTGCGCGAGCTTGGGAGCCTCGGGCGACGCCATGCGCCCCCAGCGAGCTCCTGTCGGAAGCATGGCCCTTCGCACCGAAAACGCGACAACTTTCCGTGGGACGCAGCCTTGTGCGTGGCCGACGCACACGTCCTCGGACGCGACCGTGAGGCCTTCGTCGCGCTAGATCTGGATATCGCGAGGAAAGGGCCGGCCCGCACCGGACTCCACGAGCTGCTTGAGGTTCACGAGGAAGACGGCCCACTTGGTCGAGCAGTGGGCGAAGAAGCGCTCGGACTCGCGCCAATCCGCGTGCGAAAAGGCGACCTGGGTCTTGCCGCCCTCTTCTTCGAGTTCAAACGAGACCCGTGTGCCGACCCAGTCGGGGTGGGAGGCTACGCATTGCCACTCTACACGGCGATCTGGCAGCAGGCGTTCGACGCGCATCGAACTTACGTGTTCGCCGAAGCGAAAATCAATGACACCGCCTACTTCACTCGTACCGGAGGTGGTCTCGGTCCACGAGTTGGCGAGGCCTCCGATGGTGGAGAGCGCTTCGAACACGGTGGCGGCCGGGGCAGCGATGGCGATGCGGTGCTTGATCTCGGGCGTGGGGAGGTCTCCTTGAGGTATTTGGGCGGACGTTTCAAATGCTTGAAGAAGGTTCATTGGTCAACCCGCGGTGGCTAGCGCGGCGAACTGTGAGCGCGACGTGAGACGCCTGACCCGCCTCTATTTGCACCTGCAAACCTAAACCGAGGGGCCGTTCTGAAGCCGGACGTACAAACGGCTTACGGCCAACGACATCGGCGGCCTGGGTCTGGCGTGCAACCGCAGGTTGGCGCGGCGCCAGAGCCCGTTCCGACGCCCAGGGTCGGGTTGACGGCAGCCACTCAGCAGGTACGGTTGCGCGGCAACGCAAACATTGGAGCCCGACTCATGACCGACACCTACGATGCACCGCTTAGGCCAGTAGTTTCCGCAAATTCCCCCATCGGGGTGGCGCTGGAAAAGGACAAGACCTACTTCTTCTGTGCGTGCGGGCAGTCGAAGACGCAGCCGTTTTGTGATGGGTCGCACCGTGGGACCGGCTTTACGCCCAAGCGCTTTGTCGCGGAAACTAGCGAGACTGCTTATCTTTGCGCCTGCAAGCATACTGCGAACGCGCCCTTCTGCGACGGGACGCACAACCGCTTTACGGCGGCCGACATCGGTAAGCCTGGGCCCGGGGTGCAACCGGAGGCCGGCGCCTCCCCGGAGGCCGTCCCGACGCCCGAGGAGCCCCACGTCGCGTTCATCCACGAGCTGGCGCGTGACGGGCTTAGTAAGCTGGGGCACCACGGCCCGACGACGGCGATGGGGGTCCCGCGCGATCTCCTGCCGAAGTGGGACGATATCCAGATCATCCCCGCGCAGATGGCCGAGAAGCCGCTGATGGAGGATGTCGCGGTCGACACCGCGCTGGTCATCGGGCCGAACGCCAAGAAGCCGCTGCGGCTCGAGATCCCGCTGTTCGTGTCCGACATGAGCTTTGGGGCCCTGTCCGAAGAGGCGAAGATCGCCTTGGCGCGCGGCGCCGAGATGGCTGGCACGGGCATCTGCTCGGGCGAGGGCGGGATGTTGCCCGAAGAGCAGGCCGAGAACAGCCGCTACTTCTACGAGCTGGCCAGCGCCAAGTTCGGTTACGACGAGCAGCTGCTGACGCGCGTCCAGGCCTTCCACTTCAAGGGCGGGCAGGGGGCCAAGACCGGCACCGGCGGCCACCTGCCGGGCATCAAGAATAAGGGCAAGATCTCGCTGGTCCGCGGCCTGCCCGAGGGTGTGCCGGCCATCTCGCCGCCGACCTTCAGCGACCTCGTGACGACGGACGACTTCCGCCGTCACGCCGACCGCGTCCGCGACATCACGGGCGGCATCCCCATTGGCTTTAAGCTCAGCGCGAATCACATCGAGCGCGACATGCAATTCGCCATCGACTCCAGCGCCGACTACATCATCCTCGATGGCCGTGGGGGCGGGACTGGCGCGGCTCCGACGCTGTTCCGCGACCACATCAGCGTGCCCACCATCCCGGCGCTGGCGCGGGCGCGGGCATTTCTCGACGACAAGGGCTTGTCGGGCAAGGTGACGCTCATCGCGACGGGTGGGCTGCGTGTGCCGCCAGACTTTATCAAGGCCATGTGCCTCGGTGCGGACGGGGTGGCTCTCGCCAACAGCGCCATCCAGGCGGTCGGGTGCGTCGGGGCGCGTATGTGCAACACCAATAACTGCCCGACCGGCGTCGCGACCCAACGCCCGGAGCTGCGGGCGCGCCTGAACGTACAGGTCTCGGCCGAGAGGCTGAACCGCTTCCTCCGCGCGGCGGTCGAGCTGATGCAGGTCATGGCGCGGGCCTGTGGCCACGACGCGTTTCACAAGTTCAACCTCGATGACATCGCGACCTGGCACAAGGACCTCGCCGAGCTCGCGGGGATTCCGTACTCGGGGCTTGGGTTGCGGCCGGTGCGTTGATGGGCGGGGGCTGGGGGCAATATCAATCGGGTGTGGATCTTCTAGCCCGACATGAAGA
>Ga0209702_10005533_pt1 | contig 17074 bp, 12 predicted proteins | sample FRY01_FD_187210 | JGI IMG/M metagenome (GOLD analysis project Ga0209702, IMG submission 187210) | Freshwater microbial communities from Lake Fryxell liftoff mats and glacier meltwater in Antarctica - FRY-01 (SPAdes) (version 2) | ecosystem: Environmental > Aquatic > Freshwater > Ice > Glacier...
CCCCGTCAAAAAATGGCGGTGGTAGAAAGCATTTATCAGCGAACAACTTAATTATACAGGTTTGAACCTGTATATATGTTTATACCGGCTCGGTTTCTGTTAGTTTACTCGGTCGCCAGCGGGCGAACAAGCCTTCAATCCGCAGATATCGCTCAAATTTACTGACGCTGAGCAGCACTGGCGATCTAGGCAAAACAAACAAGTGGATTGGGTGGATGGTTGGCGCGGTTGTGGAACAGATCTGTCTGCATACACCAGGAGAATTGCGATGGTTGACGAGTTTGTCCGGCTTCTAAAATCCTATCCGGTTGGCGAGAATGACCGGATTAGCCACTCCAATGCCTCACTCCAATGCCTGGCACTGGTGTGCTGGTGTGCCCTGGCACTGGTGTGCTGGTGTGTGGGCTTGGCACTGGTGTGTGGGCTGTTGCTAGTTCTTGGGCAGTCTTAGGCCGGAGGCCGACCGGTGGCGTAAGCCACCGGATTACTGCACAGTGGTTCTGCGAAGCCCGGAGGGCGACACCATTCGCTAGATTCGTTGTATCGCCCTCCGGGCTAGATAGTCGTTGTATCGCCCTCCGGGCTAGATAGCCGTTTTCCTCGGTTCCGGGGCCTGACGGCCCCGGCAGTTCCTATGTCGGCCTCCGGCCTGAAGTCGTTGCGCCACTCCAATGCCTGGCACTGGTGTTGTGCCAGAAGCTCAAAGTAACACTCGTCCACTACGCCCCAACCGGACTTCTTGAACAAATGCCTTGAACATCGGCGGTGTTCCTATCGTCACTCTGCGATGTCAAAGCCTTCTTGGTTATCTGGCGATTTATGGAGTTAGCGATGGTATACGAATTGACCAGCATTTGCGGATGCCAAGTTAGTGCAGATGCGGAACGACTGCGTTCTGGTGAATTGCTCATGTATTGGCCAGACCGTTCTGGTATGTGCGTTATGTTTTCGGAGTTAAGGGCGAACCCGGAGGGCAAAGGTGTACGGGGATTCGGAGATTTATCAGAACTCCGTCGTTTAGCAGAATCTCGGCTGCGTCTCGATGGATCATGCCAGGACGGCCATTGCAGTAGTTGATGATCATGGCAACATCGTGAACTTCCGTGTTTGCGCGAAGCACAGCGTTCGACATGTTTATGCTGAGGCTGTCGATGTCATCAACGCGTTCCTTGATGTGAGCTATGAGTTCTTCTGGAGTGTCAAATCTGTTTGTGTCAGACATTTTATTTATCGCCGAACCTATAGCATACAGACGGTTGCCTATCCGCTGTGGATTTGCTTTTTAAGTTCTGCATATCATTTACCTTGAGTCAAGGCTTTTGTGGTGTCAACTCGGCTGTTTTCAAAATAAACTTCTTGCTTAATCGCTTACCAGAATATATAGGGTCAAGCTTGCGGGCTATCCAGAACGCTGGATATTCTGCTGCGTTTTTTAAGGCAAAATTCTCGCAAAGCTTTGCCGGCACATGACTTGTGTCGCATAAGGTAAATTTTGAAATGCAGAACTGGGCCATGCCTTTTGTCCTAGTTGGAATCTGAGGCGATTTGATTGGAACGTTCCATTACCCATTCGCCAACGAAAAACTCCCAACCTCGCGTTCCAAATATCCTCAAAACGTGGTCTTCCGATCGTTCCATTCCCCTTATCCAAGTAGCCAGGAAGCGTCATGAAACTTGGTGAAACTTGAAATCGAATCTCCCGCTTTACGAGCATTGCACAGTGGGGAATTTACCAAGGTTTTTAGGCACCAGTTCTCGGCCGCGGAGGAGAACGCCGTGAATGATTTTAGTGGGCTTGGATCGTTAGCACGCAGCCGACACGCTTAAACGGACTAGGCAAATGGACGGTTAAGAAAATAGAGAATCAAAGTAACACTCGCATTGTGCTTCCCATCCGGGCTTCTGGCACCAATACCCTGAACATCGGCGACGTTCCTATCGGACTCTGTGATTTCAAAGCCTAACCGAGCGTTATTGGTTATCGGTCGGAAACCCACTGCATTGCCAGTGCACAAAGATACGCCCCGTAAGTTCCCAATGCGTAACCCAACACCGCCAACAGCACGCCGACTGGCGCCAAGGAGGGATGAAAGGCGGCCGCAACCACGGGGGCACTTGCTGCGCCACCAATGTTCGCTTTGCTTCCCACGGCCAAATAGAAATAGGGAGCCTTGATCGCGATTCCAACAATCACCAGCAGTAACACATGAAACGCCATCCAAATCCCACCCACGGCGAAGATCCCAGGATTCTCGACCAACGCGTGAAGATCCATATTCAACCCGATCGTCGCAACTAACAGAAAAATGAAGACAGTGCCAACCTTCGAAGCGCCAGCGCCTTCCAGGTTTCGCATTGGGGTAAACGACAATAGCAGACCGAGGGTCGTCGACAACACAATCAACCAGAAAAATTGGCTGTCCAAACTAAACTTACTAAGACTAGGTGCACTGTTGCCAATCCAAGGCCCAATGATGTCGGCGGCAAAATGACAAAGACCTGTCACACCAAAGGCGACACCGACCATCACCATCAAATCCATCGTCGTTGGAATTCTTGCAATCTTCGCGGCAAATGTTTCCATCTTCTGCTGCAACTGGTCGATGCTACTACTATCCGCTCCCGTCAACTGATCAATTTCTTTCGCCCTACCGACGCCCAGCAGCAATAGGAACATCCACAATTCGGCCACAATGATGTCGACCGCCACCATTTGACTGTACAAAGCATCCGAAGGCAGAAACACTTCCTTCATTGCCGCTTGATTAGCGCCGCCACCAATCCAACTTCCGGCGACCGTTGAAAGCCCACGCCAAGTCGCGTCGCTTCCTTCATGGATGATCAAATCCGGAGCAACCGCCATGGTGATGAAGACCGCCAGCGGGCCGCCCAACACCACGCCAACGGTTCCAGTTAGAAACATGATCAAGGCTTTTGGTCCCAATCGCAAAATGGCGCCAAAATCGATACTGATCGTCAACAACACTAAAGACGCAGGCAACAAATAACGCGACACCACTTTGTATAGCTGACTAGATTCGGGATCTACTATCCCAGCCAACGTCAATAATGAAGGTAAAAAGTAGCACATCAATAGCATCGGCACCACTTTATAGAACTTGGTGAACGACGGAATTTGGCTGCCCGATGTCCAAAACACGACCCCCAGAATCATTGCCAACATGCCGAAAATTACCGCATCGTTGGTCACCAACGGCTTCTTCTTTTTCGATTCCGCCGGCTTCTCCTTCACTTCGGAGACGCCACCCTTGGCACTGCCCACTGACTGGGCTCCGCCCGCCTCCTGCAACTCGGGCGCTGGCTCGTCAGTGTCTTGAACTGTAGTGTCTTGAACTGTAGTGTCTTGAACTGTAGTGTCTTGAACTGTGGCCGTTGGCACCACTGCCAGGACAAGGCCCGGCGAATTCATGCTAGGATCAAACGAACCGGTCACTTGACCCGAGCAAAAAGCAAGACTCAGAGCACTTAGGCTCAGTACCAGGCACCAAAAAATTGTCTTAACCAACATCATTTCCCTCGAAACTTTACTCGTTCCCAATGGCAAAAGCATCTTGACTGATGCCAGAATCGTAACGCCTTAATTTGCTTAACAGCGAAAGCGTTTCAGAGCACAAGTGCTGACGGCAATAATGCCTCTCGATTTGCAACCGTCGTTGGCTGATCTTCACCCAACGTGGCAGAATTATTTTTTTGAATCTTCCGCCGATCAGACGAAAAGCCGGGCAGTAGGTCAGGGTTGCTATCTAACAATTTCTGGAGATCTTCAATCGATTCCACTTTCTGCGACGATGTATCGTACCAAATCAGCGGCACGACTGCTTCGTCTTTATACTGCGGCCCGGTCTTCTGGGCAAAACAAGTGACTCTTAGCGTCCGCACTCGCTTCCCTTCGCGGTGCGATTGATCCCAGCGGCGTATCTGGTATTCGGCCAGTCTTTGCCGCACATTCGATCCACTGTCCGCCAATAAGTTGCGGTGCAACTTTCGCCAATGATGACCGTTGATTGAGTACAAGATTGAAACCGGACGTTCGTAGTCGACCTTGTCCCAACGCAACAAATCGATTTTGCTACCATCTTCTAAAGTCGCATCGTACACAAACCACGGGTTAATCAACGGCGGAACGCCAAACATTTGAAAATGCTGCGACGTCCCAGTCACTAGCCCAATCCAACGCAACCCCGATGGCATCGCCGCCGCAAATGGACGACGAATGGCGATTTGATCGGCAAACTCTTGATCACTTAAGTTCAAACGTTGTTTCAGATCCCCGTCATAAGCATTGGGAACGTTGGCAACATTCCAAAGAACGACATAGCCCACCATCAAAACGGAAATGACATTACCCAGGTACAGGAAACCCGAATTCCAGTCGCGTTGGGGATGACCTGCGGTCACAAGATCAGGAATAGGATCGTCATAGTCGTAACCAAAGAACGGAATCTCAAATCCCCAACCAGCCAAAATTTTCAACTGCCAGAATGCCGCAGGAATCAATGGCAACCAGCCTAACACAGAGAGGTACGAAAACAAACCGATCGACATCGTACTGGCAATCGATAGATGCAGCCCGAAATAGACCAACACGTTTACGGTTCGCCACCAAGTATTTTGCCACGGCACCAACAGCAGCAAGATCAAGAAAAGTTCCGCAAACAAAGTGCTCCACGAAATCATCTTCAGCAGCAACGGATACTCTAGCAACGCACTGGCCCACGGCCGAGCATAAATATCCAGACGCAGAACGTAGTCCATGGCGTCGCCTTGCCACCAAATGTCGTTCCACTTGGCCAACCCAGCAAAGAAATACATAACAATCATTTGCGAAATCAGGCCCACCGTTCCTCCTGTAAGAATCGCCTGGGGCTGATCAGCAAGCGTTCGCTTGGCTAGTCTGGCATCAACCGACCAACAAAATCCCAGCGGTGCGAAGATCGACCAAAACAACATACACCGCAACAAAGTATCGCCACTGGTTAAGATAATCGGGCATCGCATGTGCAACGACAAAACTAAGACCCAACATGCAATCGTCATCCAGCGAGTTGCCAAACCAATCGACAGCAAAATCCCAGCAGCGACTAACATTAATGCCAACATCTGCTGAAAGAACAAATCGCCTGATAGAAAGTTTAATGACCAGATCACGCTTGCATCATTGCCGTATTCGGCTTGCAGCAATTGCGTCGCAGTGCCACGATCGATCACTCCATTATCGGTCATCATCGCGCCCAGACTGGGCCAACGCATGGCTACGTCGATCAAGATCAGCACGCCCATTACGATGCGAAACGCCGCCAGCGATCTAGGATCACAACCAAAGACCGCTTTCAAAGATCCAAACCAGCCTTTTTCCGAGCTTCTTGCCATAGTAAAAATTGTCCAGCAATGAAAATGTCGAACTTACCTTTGGCTGCATGCCGCTAGGCAATGTGGCGAAATGGAAAATAGATTAGAAGACAACACGATAGAAGACGACACGATAGAAGACGACACGACAAAAACGTGTGAAAGGAATCCTCACGGGATGCAATTAGGATCAAGCGAACCGCCGAAAATTTCCCCTTGCAGTTGTCGCTCACAGTTGTCGCTTGCAACTTCCTCTTGGCTTGTGCGGCACAATTCAGGCGTATCCTTGGCAAAGGCTTACGTCTACTTATTAAGTTGAACCTTCAATCGCATCTCCACCTTAAACTACAATCGTTCCAGACCCGCGACGATATCCAAGTTTAATTCCTCAAACAACCCAGCGTTGTACTTTTCGATTGCGATCGCACCCATCACAGCGTTATCGGTGCACAGATGCGGTGGTGCAATCCACAAAGTTGCCCCATATTGCTTCATCGCTTCGGTCAACTGCTGCCGAAAGACTTGGTTGGCGGCAACCCCTCCCCCGACACACAAGGTTGACATTTTGGTCAGATCAAGTGCGTGCAGACTCTTGGCGATCAGACAGTCCACGACCGCCTGCTGGAAACTTGCGGCAACATCTGCAATCAGTTGGGGGGATAAACTGGCGGCGTCCAGGATCGGTTTGGCGTGCCCAAATAGGCTGTACCGAACCGCAGTCTTCAATCCTGAAAAGCTGAACTTCAAATGCTTTTTGTCTTTGGCAAACGGGCGCGGGTAGGCGAAGGATTTTGGATCACCTGTAAGGGCGACTTTGCCAATTGCTGGGCCACCAGGAAACCCCAACCCCAACATCGCGGCCACTTTGTCAAACGCTTCACCGGCGGCGTCATCAATCGTGCCACCCAGGTACTGGAACGTCAACGCATCATCGCAACGATAAAAATTTGAATGCCCACCGCTAACAATGAATCCGACGCAGGGAAACACATCTTGCTGGGCTGCCAAACGACATGCATAAACATGGGCGTGCAAGTGATTGATCGCGATCAAAGGAATATCGCAGGCCAGCGCAATCGACTTTGCGGCACACAGACCTACCAAAAGAGAACCCGCCAGTCCCGGAGTGTTTGCAACCGCAACCGCATCGATATCATGAATCGAAAGATTTGCTTTCTCAAGTGTCAACTCGATTACCGGTAAGATCGCTTGCACATGCTGGCGAGCGGCAATCTCTGGCACCACCCCACGAAATCGATTGTGTAATTTCTCCTGGGAAGCTACGACCGAGCCCAACACTTGCCGCTGGTCATTGATAATCGCCGCAGACGTTTCGTCGCACGTAGATTCAATCGTCAATATCACAGTCACTTCAGTCCGCCTTTTCTACCGCCAACATTGCGCTCAGTTGCACATATTGCCATTAAATCTACTTGCTTCTATTTGGCCAGCCGCGGCGATCGATTCCCCTGACATCAGGCGGCTTTGGCTTGCGGGTCGCGAATCTTGATCAAGGTTAGCACAACCATCATCATGAACAGAACCATAAAGCATATCTGAACCAAGCCGTAATTAGGGCCCGGTGCCGCTGGCAGAAAACGAAATTTTAGCGGCAATAGACACCCAACAATCGCCGCCCCACTAAGGGTCCCAAGGTCGAACATTGCCAGTGCCAAAGTCGTCGCGACGCCGCGAAAGCGATCTGGAAAACTCTGAGTGCAAATCGCAATTAACGACGGGAACAAGAAGGCGTGCGCCGTCCCAGCCACAACCGCCGGAAAGATCAAATCCCACTGCGATTCAACCAGGAAATACAAGGGCATACTAGCCGCCAGGCAGACAAATCCTGCCACAATCATTGCGATCAGGCCAAAGGTTTCTGGCCACCTTCGAGTCAATATTCTCATCGCAAAGGCAGAAATGGCATAGGTCACAAAGAAAGTATAGATGTTATCCACATCCCTTGCTTCGGCCAAAGGACGAACAAACACCGGCGGGAACGAAATTCCTAGCCCCATCACCACAGCCAATAGCAAGGCAATTCCCGGGTGGTACTTTCGCACGACGGCAAACAATGGGGCCGTCCGAGTGGCTTTTCGCTTTGGTGGTTCCCTCGCCGCCAGGCAAACCGCCCCCAACGAAACCACAGCAAACAACAGCGAAAGCAAAAACATTCGAATCACAATGGTTTGACGAACCAGTGGCACACCCTGCTCAAAGTCGGCTGCCAACCAATCGCCAAACAGAGGGCCCACCCCCATGCCGATAAACCCAGCGGTTCCGACAATGCCAATCACTTCGGCAACTCGATTTACGCCCACCCGCAGTGAGATGAAAGTAATACTCGCACCGAAAAATCCAGCCATCCCGCATTGCATCACTAGCCGCGCCGCGTACGCCTGCCACGTGGTCGAAACGGTTAACCCTAAATGCCAAACCAGACCCAGGATCCAAACCAAAGTCGCCGCAATCCATATCCAACGCGCGCCCACCCGGTCAATCAGACCACCCAACCACACTCTTGCCAGCAACGAACCGGTGGATGCAAATGCAATAATTGACGCCAAATCCGCATCCTGCCCGCCGTACCCCTTCACAAAATCCGAGTAACGAAACAACATGCTGTAAGACAACATGAACGTCACATTGGCAAGGTAAACCAATACAAAAGTTCGGTCATAGGGCGAGCCCTGAGCAGCAGAAGAATCAAGGGACTCGATCTTTGCTGGGCTTTGTACGTGGTTCACAATTTTCGTCTTTTGTTCGACCCATAAGTCTTTTGTTGGACTAGTCTTTTGTTGGACAAGTCTTTTGTTGGACTAGTCTGATCGCTCTGAATCATCTTCTGGAGCGGTCATTGAAAGTCCGCAACGGCGTTCTTACCATCACTGCGGTCATCCCTTTGGAAAACAACCACCATCCATCAGAAACGACGCAAGCGGGTAATGTTCTGTGGCATCACAGGCTACCCAGGAATCGATAAATCCAAAACTTCCCCATAAATTTTAGCCGACTGCCCGATTACCAGAGATACCATTAACCCGGCGGCACCATTTGGCCGAAAAAATGGGATGGCGAGCAACAATTTCGTCCCTGAATCCGCCAACCAACACAAACGCCCAGCCCAACCAACTTCATGCCTGACGATATCAAGCAACTCGATTCATCGCTAGGGTGTCCTTCCTTCACGGCCGCAACCCAAGATGGCACCGGCTGTGTCGCCGTCATCGCGACCTACAATGAAATAGAAAACCTTCCGCTTTTGACAAAGCAAATTCACGATCTGTTCCCCGCCATGCAAGTCTTGGTGATTGACGACAATTCCCCCGACAACACCGGCGGGTGGGCGGAAGAATTCTCCAAAGACCATTCATGGCTGTCGTTAATATCCCGCAGCGGGAAACTGGGCCTGGGAAGCGCGACGATTGCAGGTTTCCGCTGGGCAATGGCAAGAAATTTTTCAAAAATCTTCACAATGGACGCGGACTTCAGCCATGCCCCAGATCAAATCGAACGTCTATTAAAGGCCAGTTTGAAACGCGACCTGACTAGCGAAAATTCACCAGTTCCTGCAAAACGAAGCTCGATTCTGGGCGAAGCACCCACCAACGCGTCGCCTCCGACTACCGCCGCGGGCACGGTTGTTATTGGATCTCGCTATATCGCCGGTGGAAAAATCGAAGGCTGGCCTTTAGGACGCCGAATCGCAAGTCGCCTGATTAATGGGTTTGCCAGATTTTGGTTGCAACTTAGTTCCCATGACAATAGTGGTGCATTCAGATGCTATGATCACTCTCTGCTTCGAACGATTGATTTGAATCATATCACCAATCAAGGTTACGGATATCTCGAGGAGATTCTTTACCTGGCACGGCGCGCCGGCGGAGCGGTTATTGAAGTTCCAATCACTTTCCGCGACCGGACCCGAGGTCAATCCAAAATCAGCTTCTGGGACGCCTTTTCGGCATTGCTCACACTAACTCGGTTAGGTTTCCGTTTGCGATTGACTCGATCAACCGCGACCGCGAACTCCACAAAAAAATCGTACTAACCTGCGATGCCCGGCAATCTGATCGTTAGCCTTCCGCACACTTTTGTCGCTCACCCCAAACTTTGCACTCGAGTGGTTTACCTTTAATCACACTGCACTAACCCGCGACACTAACCTCGCAATGAAAATTGCTGCATCAATCGATCGGTGGCTTGATAAGCTTCGGTGACCCATTGCACGATCTGGTCGGGCTTGGGCGAGTATTCTAATTCTAGAGAAATCGCACCGTCCATTTCTAATGTGGCCAATTGTTGCATATATTCAGGAAATGGAACCACGCCTCGACCGGGCGGCAAGTCGCCATGCACTTTTCCATCGCAATCGGAGATATGCACATGGATCGCATGGCCCTTTAGCTTTTGCATTTGGGTTGCATCAACCCCAGCCAATAGCAAGTGCGAAATATCAATATTCGCTTTGATTGCTGGATGATTGCATTGCAAGATAAAGTCAAGCATCGAATCCACGTCATTCAACAGTGACAAGGGAAAGGGTTCTAATTCCAACGCGACTTTCAGGCCCAACTTTTCAGCATAATCGCCTAGTTCCCGACAAGCATCCAGTGCCAACTTCCACTGCTCGGCCTGCGGAATCACTTCGCGATTCCAAATATACTCGCCTAAAACCAACAGCAGATTCTCCGCACCAAACTCGTAACACAGATCCAGATAAGCGCGACATCGCTGAAGATGGAAACGCTGTACCGCTGGATTAAAATCGATCAAACCCACGGCCACACAGCAAACTGAAATGATCGGCAACGAATTGGCGGCGCAACAATCTTTGATTAATCGGCGCTCGCGAACATCGATATCTAACGGGTCCGCAAAAATATCGATGGAATCAAATCCAATTTCTTTCGTTCTTTCAATCCCATAGACCGTGCCTTTTCCCGATTGCACCCAAGCCGAATTGATCAGACCTAGCTTCATAGCAATAAACTCTTTTCTCAGAACGATTACAAATCTAACGGCTTTATCGAATCTAACGACTTTAGCTACCCTAACTGCAAACCGTCATTCCTCCAGGCATGTTGGTTCTGATTATATCAACATGCGGACCTGGATAAATCGGGATGCCAAGCTTATGTCCGGATCCGAAGCTATTCACAACCTACATTTAAGCCCTATAGCTCTCTAGAGTTCCAGACCCCCACACAGATTACCTATCGATCTCACCCTGAAAATTGCTACAGCGATTGGTTAGATGGCTTCAAAATCAAGTAAATCAAGTAATGCGAAAGCGAACCAACCAGCCATCGGTTCGCAAAAAACTTCTGCGCTAATTGATATTCAGATTGCCAAACTGCAGCAGGGGATCAGCGACCTGGAAGTCCTCCTTCACCAATTAGAGGCGACTGGCACAGAAGTCCTCACCAAAGTCCTGTCCTCGCCAAAAGCCACATTGAGTTCGCTTTCCCACGAAATTAAACAACTACACGCTGCTCAAGAACGAAGCGAAACTGCAACCAATGATGATGCCAAGCGTGTAGAACCACCACTCAACGGCAAAAAGGCGAAGGCAAAAGTCAAAACAAAACCCCGGCGTTTGCCCCAAACCACCCACTTGAAACCACCGGAACGACCACCTGCAAAACCGCGAAAATCATCTACCAAACTCACGCCTGCTACTGAACCCCTCGAATTCGTAGACTTCCCGCCGGTCATTGCGGCTCCCCTGACTCGCGGGATTTCTCAGGCAAATTGGCATTCACTGGTGAATACCATTTTTCAGAAAACCGATTTGGGTGTTGCCGTACAGCAAGACGGCAAGTGCATCTTTGCGAACGATCAAATTGGCCGATTACTGGGACAGCGCGCAGACAACCTTGTCGGCGGAAATGTGCTCCAACTCATTCTAAATTCGAACCAGCAATCATCGCTACCCGACACTCTGTCGGTCGAAAAAATCATTGAAGGTGCGATCGCATTCGGACATTGTCGAACGGAAATCGAAACCCTGGATGCCGACAACCAACATCGATTCCTGGAAACTTTGATCCAATCGTCGCAAGAGAACGGCAATCGCTATCTGGTCGCTTTTGTAAAGGATATTACGAACCAGAAATTGCTTGAGCAGCAACTTCGCATGGGTCGAGACTTCAATAACAAACTGATCAATAGCGTTCCTGATTGCTTCTTCGTTACGGACAAGAACCACCACATCGTAATTTGCAATGACTCGTTCTGCCAAATGCTGCAAATGGACCGAGACGCCTTGCTAAATCGTCACATTTCCGAAGTCTTCCATCACGACGCCGCTTTGAAACTTTGTGAACAGGGTGACAACATGTTCAAATTCGACCTGTGCGAACGAGGCGAAATCGCTCTATTAGGAACGGAGCAATCAGCCAACGTTTTCTCGATTCGTCGCAACGTTTTTGATGACGACGAATCCGGCGAAAAATTCATCGTTTCCTCTGCCGAAGATGTGACTCACGCGCGCCGCGACCAAATGCAATTAAAACTGCTTGCCAGCGCTTACCGCAATGCGGGCGAAGGTATCGTGATTTTAGACCGAGATGGTCTTTTTTGCGAAATCAACCCAGCCTTCTCCAAATTGACCCAATACCAAGCCCAGGAATTGTTTGGCAAACCCATGAAGGAGATCTTCGACCCGGTCACGGTTGGTTCGCAAGCCGATATTTACATGACCCAAATTTGCAACCTGCCCGAATGGAATGATCGAATGATCATTCGCTCCAAGGACGGCAAGTGCATTCATAGCTGGATCAATGTAAATCAAGTTCTCGGCCCCAAAGGCGAATTGTCACACATTATTGCAATTTTCAACGACATGTCAGAGATGCACGAAACGCAAGAACGACTACGGTACCAGGCGTTTCACGATTCACTTACGCAATTACCGTCGCGGGCCTATTTCCACGATCGTTTGCACGAAATCCTTGAAAAAGCACAGAGCGACACGACACCCTTTGCCGTTATGTTCATGGATCTTGACGACTTTAAGAACGTCAATGACACCATGGGACACAACATGGGCGACGCGTTACTACAGCAAGTCGCTAAACGCTTAAAGAAATGCCTGAGCGAAAATTGCTTCGTCAGCCGTTTTGGCGGAGACGAATTTGCCGTTATCATCCCCGATATCGAAGGGCCCGGAAATGACCCGGTAACGCTGGCCCGATTGATTATTCGCGAAATCGAGCAGCCTTTTGAGATCGCTGGCAATCAATTCTTTGTCGGTACCAGTATTGGCATTTGCCAATATCCTGAACATGGTAAAGATATCGAAAACTTGCTCCGCAATTCGGATACTGCAATGTATCGAGCGAAAGCTTCGGGCAAGAATCAATTTCGAGTCTATTCGCACGAACTAAGCAGTATGGTTCGTCGTCGAATGACGCTGGCCGCTAAATTGCGCACGGCCGCTCAGAGGAATGAATTTAACCTTGTCTACCAACCCAAAGTGGAACTAAAAACCAATCGAATCTCTAGTTGCGAATCGCTGCTACGTTGGAAACTGGACGACGGCAATTTTGTTCCACCTGATGAATTCATTCCCATTGCCGAAGAAAGCGGTTTGATCGAATCGATCGGCGAAATGGTACTGGAAACTAGCTGCCGGGCTATCAAACATTGGGATACGCTGAATTTGGGAATCGACCGAATTGCAATCAATCTCTCACCACGTCAGTTCAATCACAAATTCCCAGAACGAGTGCTTGGCATCCTGAAAGATAACGACCTGGAACCCGCACGAATTGAATTCGAAATTACCGAGACCATCATGATGGACGATGCGAAAAAATCTGCTGCCATCATTCGACAACTGTCTAACAAAGGCTTCCACTTTTCAATCGATGACTTTGGAACAGGACACAGTTCGTTGGGTTACTTGAAGCATTTCCAAGTCAATGCGATCAAGATAGACCGAACCTTCATTCGCGATCTGCCCGAAGACCAAGACGCATTGGCCATCGTGCAATCGATTTTGACACTGGCCCGCTCCAGAAAATTACCCGTTGTTGCCGAGGGCGTTGAAACTTTGGCACAATTGGAACTATTGCGATCCGAAGGCTGCGACTATGTTCAGGGTTACTACTTCAGTAAGCCACTGGAAATTGATGAATTCCAAACCTTCGTCGCGAACTTCTCCAAGAATGCCCAACAACTCCGCTAAGTTAGAAGAATGCATCGCTTACGCAAATCCCTCGCCTACGCAAACTCCTCCCCTACGCAAACTCCTGGCCTACGCACACGCTTGGCCTACGTACGGGTTGCTGAAAGCAGTGAATACCAGGAAGGCTAATTCGAAGACAAAAGTCGGTAAAGCCGTTCCAGACGACTACGATGAACACAGGCTTCCCAGGCTTGGGCACTGGTCAATTTCAAGTAACTCAGCAACTTCAGGGCTTCCGCCGCTTTTCCTTGCCGCCGCAACGATTCGGCCACAAAGTATTTCGCCTCGAACCAATCATTGGATCGCTCTTGGGTCAGATAAGCGATCATACGCCATTGTTGTTCGGCAACCGCGGCATCACTCGGGTCATTCGATCCCGCTAAACAATAGCCTAATAGTTGATTCGCAAACAATTCTTTAGGAAATCGATCCACCAAAGCTTTCGCGGTTTGCTTGGCGTCGTTAAATCGATCCAATTGCAATAACGCTTTGGTCTGTTCAATGACCAGCCAACGATAGTGAACACTGTCGGGTGAAGTCAGGTCTTTTCCAAGACAGTCAAAACAAGTAACGATCATCTGCGACGCCTTCACCGTTTGACCGCGGCTATTCGCCGATGGTGTTTCGGAATCATCAATCCCCAACCCTGGAAGCTGACGCGCGAACACTTTCAATAACCAAAACAAATCAGCTTGATTGACGATCCGCTGACCGTCACCAGACTTCCACTGCGGTACGATCACCGTCGCTGGACTGCGTTGGAAGTCGGCCAACAGTTTTACCGCTTCATAGCGAGATTCTAAGTCCGCATCTAATTCAGGAAGCTGCTGCTGTACTTTCCGCAACAAATCCGGCACCCATAACGCTGACGAATTGTCGGATTCCAACTCAGCTTGCACTAAAACAAGCGCCAGGCGTTTTTTCGGCAAAGTCCAAACACCAATCCAGTCATCGCCTTTCCTTAGTCCCGGCGTGATCGCAGCAACCGCTTCCCTAGCAAACGGTTTGGCAGGTTCAACGTCTGCGGCTTTGTAACTTTGATCGATCGCATCTGACAGAACGGGGACCATTAGTTTGGTAGCGGCATCAAATGACGGAGAATCTGGCGACACCGCCACTAGCACTGCAAACGCCTCTCGAAATTGCTCTCTGGCAACCAATACGTTCGCCAATTGCAGACGCAATGCATGAGAAGATTCGCGATTCGGCCAATTCTGCACGTGCCTTTGCCAAACCGCCAACTGGCGCTCAAGATTCCCATTGTCTTTATTCGTAATCAACGCAGCCAAAACATTCGCGTAATGGTGCAACTGATCGGCCTCGGGTGCATCTGAAAAGGCAATCGTAGCTGTCTCGATCTGCGTAACCATCCAATCCGCAGGTCCAGCGGCCCGAGCCGTCGCAGCGGTCAATTTTGCCAGGTCAAATGCCAAAGACTGATTCTTGGACGCCACGGCTTGCTGGACACCGTTGTCAATTAATTCACGAACCTCAGTCCATTTTTGACCTGCAATCTTATCTCGCAACAAGAGCAAAGAAACTTGAGTCCCTACTTGCCGGGCACTGTCGGTCCCCAACAAGCGCCGGGACAATTCGGCGGCCCAATACAGCCCATGCTTCTTCGCCACCTTCTTCGAAAATTCTAAAACGGCAGATTCCGCAGCCAGCCGGTTACGATTACTACCGTTTCCCACACTTTCGTCGTCTTGGGCCGCCAATGCCATCACAATACGACTTCTGGCTATGTCAAACTCGGGCCATGCCGAAGCCGCGCGTAAGTCATCCACCGCCCTCAATTCACTAATACTGGCCGAATCGCGAATTTCGATCAACTTAAAGAACTGGCCAGCCTCGGTTTTCGCTTTGACCCAATTTTTGCGATCCAGCAACATGTCTATCCGAGCGGCGGCCATGTTCCCCAACGCCTCGTCGGGCGCATCGCCAATGACGGCGTTTTCCCACTTCGCATCCCACTGGTCCCATTGGTCTAAATTTCGCAAGGCTTCCAAAGCTAACTGCTGTGCCTGCCACCATAAAAGGGAATCGGTCGGAATTTTGGGCTGCAACCCTTGAGCTTGTTCGGCTATCTGCTGATACGTGTCCAAACGACTAGCCTGCGCATCCTGGCCAGCACCATACAACTGGGCCCGTATTCCCAGGCTTACCAGAACCTGAAACTCGACATCGCGAGACAACGCTTGCAATTGGGAACGAGAAAGCTGATCGTAGGGATCATCGGTGTTGGTTTTATTGGAAGCCTTGGGAACGGCGTTTAGAATCTCTCGCTCAAGTAACTGCAGCTGAGCCAAGGATTGACGAATCGCGGTCAACCCTTTCTCTCGATTGACTTGGCCAGCACTACTGGAACCACTGGTTAGATTCCACAGCCGCGCCTCGGCCAAACCAATTACCGCCGATTGAAATCGAACTAAAAAATGCTGCGGGAAGAATCGACTTTCCGCATTCAACTTCTGAGACAAGCTTCTGACTTCCGCCCACGCAGAGTCTCGCTCCAAGGCGTCGGCATTGAGCGCCGCAAGCGTCTTGGCTCGAATCCAGCGAGACGCCAGCTGCGAACGCCGCCCATCCGCACCCTTCAACGTCTGAAATTTATCTTCACAGTGCCAGGCAATCGTTTGAAACAATTGGCGACGTTCCAAGGCATCCAAGAACGCTCCTTCACTTCGATCCGCCGGCAATTGACTGTGCAGTAACGCTGGGCTAACACTGCAAAAGACAAAAAAGCAACCGACGAGCAGCCAAACAGCCATCCAAGCCGACCGCCGAGAAGACCGCCGAGAAGACCGGTAGACAATTCCATTGATTCGCTGTTGATTGATTGCCATCCTGTTCTCAATTCACTAAACAAGGTCGATTCGCCTTCGGTTTCGCCCACTCTTTTTCACACGCACTGACTTGAAGCACCTGACCCATTTCGTCTCTGCCAGCCCTTCTGCGACTCCTGCGTTTCTTTCTGTTCCGACAGTTTACGGTTTGTTTGAACTGAAGCGATCCGAGGTTGTGACTGGATTCAATAGGACGAAGCCTAAAAATCAGTGCCGGTTAGAAAACGCAGGCTCGGTTCTCCTTCGGATACTAGCCACCACTTTTACCGCTTGAATTTAATCTTTTGGGAATATTACAGCAAGCATTCCCTGAATCTTCCCGCGAAGTATTTCGAATACGTCTTTTAACCGCATAGCAGGAGATTGGTTTACGGCGGTCGGTTAACAATAGACCCATTCAGGGTCGCAAAGGCGAGTGGGATCGGGTCCGGAGGTGTTCGCTTCGCTCGACCTCCGGCTAATAGATTAAACCCTTTCAGGGTGAAATTCCGTCCGGTCTCTGCGATTGTCACCTAAGCGAAGAGTTCTTCGATTCGTTTTTTCCTCCCGATAGTCACTCCAATGCCTGGCACTCCAATGTCCCGTGACAATTACGGACGTTTGCAATCCGAATCCACGACCTACAGTGGGCAGACTTACGGTGTGAGTTATGGCTATAACAGCA
>Ga0209702_10005535_pt1 | contig 17071 bp, 13 predicted proteins | sample FRY01_FD_187210 | JGI IMG/M metagenome (GOLD analysis project Ga0209702, IMG submission 187210) | Freshwater microbial communities from Lake Fryxell liftoff mats and glacier meltwater in Antarctica - FRY-01 (SPAdes) (version 2) | ecosystem: Environmental > Aquatic > Freshwater > Ice > Glacier...
GCGAAGGCGACGATCGGCGCGCCTTCGGCAATCGCCTTGGCCATCGCGATCGGATCGCCGCGGCCATAAATCGCACGGCCTGCAATAACCTGCTGCACGGCAACAGCCGAACCCTTGCCAGGCAACACAGTGACGTTGAGACCTTGTTTGGCGAAATAACCGCCAGCCTGCGCATTCAAACTAGGAGCGAAGCCGATTAGAAAGCCAAACGGCGTAATGAAAGATACGTTTCGCAGTTGCTGCGCGCGCGCTGATGGCATTGCGGAAGCGCCCATAACAGCAGCAGTTCCAAGCACAAATTGACGTCTTCCGATTACTGACATGACATGCTCCTCGTTGGATTTGGCCCAGCGTTCAAATAACGTAATTGAGTTTGACCCGAAAGTCAATTTCAGCAACATTCGATCGTCTCAGCATCACGTCGCGGAAAAGATGACACGTAAAATCGTTCCGGATATCGCGCTGTCGAAGGATAGGAAATTCAACCGCATGAGCCCAAGTATATCACCGTATCGCGTCCTCAGAATACGTGTTTACCCTCGGGCGGCAGGCTGACTCGCCTAGCATTGTATCCCGAATCCGACGGTCAAATGCACAACTTATTCCAGAGCGAGTCCTTACCTGCCAAATAGCGCAGCCCTACCCCGGCGGGAGCTTCAACCACCACCAAACAGACAACCACCAAACATTCACCAAACGGTACGCTGTGGCGAAGCGAGGTACACCACTGCATCGGCCACCTGTTCCGGTTCGATCGCGGGCAGGAATATGCCCTCCCTGATCAGATCGGCAGTGCGCGTTTCATCGCCGTAACGCTGCTTCGCCGTGGCCTTGAGCATGTTGTCAATGCGTTCGGTTCGGGTCGAGGGCGGATGGACGCCCATTACGCGCACGCCGAATTCCTTTGAGCCCAGGCCCAGGCCCTTGGTGAACGCGGCCAGGCCGGCGTTGGCCGTGGAGCCGCACAGGTAGTCGTAGGAGGCGCGCGCTCCCGCCATGCCGATGACGTTGACGATGACCCCGCTGCGGTGCGCTTTCATCAGTAGCGTTAGCGCTTGTCGATGAAGCGCCGTGCCTTGGTCTGACTGGACGGATCATAGATGTCGAGGGCGGCGGCAAACTCGACGCGCGGCCGCACGCGCACCGTCGCCTGAACGCGGTCTGCGATGTCCCCGGCGAGCTGCTCGCGGTCGCCCGCATGCGTTGCAAGACGGATCAGTAGCTCATCCATGGAAAATGCATCGCTGGCATCGGCGCGCTGCACCACCACCTGAAGTTCATCGACCTCGGGCAGGCTTTGCAAGGTGTCGAGCAGCACCGTCGGGTTGATCAGCATGCCCTTCACCTTGACCAGATCTTTGGTGCGCACCACCGGCCCGATGATCCGGTCGCCATTGCGGCCGCAATGCGGGCAAGGTGAGCGATCGATCGAGACCATGTCGCCCACCAGAAAGCGGATCAGCACGGTGCCGCGTCGATCCAGATGGGTTACTGCCAGTGCGCCGCGCTCGCCATCGGGCAGGCGTCGGCCGGTGTCGGGATCCACTACTTCATGGTACTGAATTTCCGGCGCCGGATTATGCCAGCCGCTGTCTTCGCAACATTGTGCGAAGGCGCCGAGCTCGGTGGAGCCGTAGCGGTCGAACACGGTCGTGCCCTGAGCACCGAGTTCGCGCAGGCAGCGGCGGATTTCTTCGCGCATGGCGGGCGACGAAGCTTCTCCCGTGATGGCACACATGCGCACGCTCTTGAAGTCGCTGCCGGCTTCGATGGCACGCAGCAACACGCGCCGGATGAAGCTGGGTACGCCCCACAAAATCGTGGCGCGGTGCAGGGACACACTGCGTACCGCCTGTTCGAGCGAGCGATGCACATCGAATGCGCCATGTCTGGCACCCGGCAGCGCGGCGAATATCGTGGCGCCTGCGGCATAGGCATTGGTCGCCGAGCGTACAAAGGCGCCCATCGGTGCCGGTGTCAACGGAAACAGATTGGCGATGACATCCGTTTCGCGTATATCCGAAATCTCCGCGACCCGGGCGGATTGGAAAAGGTAGGCGTGGTAATCGTGCGTCGTGTTGTAGACCGGTGTCGGCTCGGCGCTCGTGCCGGTGGTGTAGATGACTTCCCACAGCACGCGTTCGTGCAGCGGCAGGTCCGGCAGTTGCAGACGGAACTCTTCCGGCGCAAGCATCATGTCCTGCTTGTGCGTCAAAGGCAAGCGTTCCAGATCGGCGAGTGTGGCGATCTGTGCGACATCGATGTTCGCCTCGCGCCACTTGCGCATGTACCATGGATGGCCGCGCGCGCACAGCGCGAGCATGGCGCGCAGCCTGGCGGCCTGTACCTGCTCGATTGCCTCATTGGGCTGGCGCAGAATGTGCGTCATGTGCTGGCGCTCACCGCATCCGGTCGACACTTGATCAGGGCGATCTTGTCGTTCTGAAACACCAGTTTGTCGAATTGATTGAAGACATGATCGCGAAACGTAATGACGCCGCGCGAAGGCTTGGACGTCAGTCGCTTGTCGATGACTTCGACTTCGGTACGCAAGGTATCGCCGGGCCGTACTGGCGCCAGAAAACGCGCACGTTCCAGCGCGATCAGACCGTCGATGCTGTCTGAAAACAGGGCGCCGGTCATGGCCGTCGTGAACGACATGATCAGGTGACTCGGACAGATGATGCTGCCGTAGTCAGTTTTTGCGCCCGCGTCGGCATCCAGAAACAACGGCACTTCGTAGCGCACCAGTTTGCAAAAGGCGAGATGGTCTTCGAGGGTGATCAGACGAGAGGTCGTCGGGTAAAAAGCGCCCATTTCGAACTCTTCGTAGTAGTGATTGGTGGCGGCCATGGGGGCGGATCGGTCGCGATTATTTTGACTCGTCGCGCAATACGGCGACGGCAGAAATCTCGATCAGTGCGTCCTTGCGCAACAGGCCCGCTACCAGCACGCCGGCAGACGTGGGCTGGGCGGTCTTGAAGAACTCGCGGCGCACTGCTGCGGTGCTCTTGTAGTTTTCCGTCGTGATGAAAAAATCATGCGTCTGGACGATGTCATCGCAGGTTCCGCCCACTTCATTGAGAAGCTTCTCGAACTTTCGGAAAATCTGCCGCGTCTGCTCTTCGATGTTGCCGGGGGCGGTGATCTTGCCCGCATCGTCGGTGCCGGTAGTGCCGGACAGCCAGACCATATTGCCGACGCGCAAGGCGGGCACGTAGGTCAGGTGAGCGGGCCATTCCTTACCGCCGGTAATCTTTTCGCGAATCTGGCTCATGTCGGTGGTCCTTGTGTGGATTATTTGTTGATTAATTGCCGGAATTTTCGAAAGCACGGTAGACCTGAAATCCCTCGAGCAGGGCTTCGCCGCGCTGGTTCAACAGGCTGGTGGTGAATCGATAGAAAATGCGGTGACCTTCCTGCCAGCGCTTTTCGAACACCATGCGTGGGCGAATCGTGTCGCCCACCACCGCCGGGCTCAGAAAATTACAGCCTTGCTCGACGAACACCAGTCCTTCGATCTGGTCTCGTGCCGTCGATGCCCCAAGGGCGGTCATGGATGCAAGCAGCAGACCGTGTGCGAGTGGCTTGCCAAAGCGCGTCTGACTGGCGTACTCGACGTCGTAGTGAATCGGGTGCACATCGCCGGTGATGGCGGAAAACAGCACGAAGTGCGTGTCATTGAGGGTTTTTGACGGCCCTTCAAAGGTCGTGCCAGGCACGAGTTCGCGCGGTGTTGCAGAGGGGTGGCTCATGTCGCCTTTCGGTGGTTGCCCGGGCGCCTGGCCGGTCGGGTTGGGGCAGCGACTGCCGCTGTCGCTTTGGATGCTCCCCTGATGTGCTTCGCTGTGCGCGTTGGTTCTGGCATCTTGCGCTCCAGTGCTTTCATCAGGAAATCGGCCAGACCTTGCGCGACTGCACCGGGTGCAAGAGAACCTTCCGGGCGGTACCATTTTGGCAGCCAGTTGATGGCGCCGAGCATGGCCAGGCTGGCGAGTTTGACGTCATCGCAAGCGTAGATGCCACGGCGCACACCGGACTCGATCAGTTGCCGCACGCCGGCTTCGAATTCATCGCGCCGTGCCACGTAAATGCTGCGTTGTATCGGCGTGAGGTTGTCGAGATCGGTCAGCAATACGCTGCCGAAGCCGTTTTCAACCATGCCGGTGATATGTCGAACGAGCAGGGCGTGCAGGGGTTCATCCACGCCATCGCGGCCCGCCTGGATGTCGTGCAAGGCGTCAAGGCTCAAGTCCATGCAGCGCATGTGGCACTGGAACAGAATGTCCTGCTTGTCCTGGAAATAGTAGTAGAGGTTGCCCTTGGTGATGCCGAGCTCGACCGCGATGTCCTGCATCGTTAGGGTGGACAGGCGCGTATCGCGCAGCACCGTGCCAACGCTGTGCAGGATCGCGTCGCGTCGCGAACCCTTGGAAACCATGCGGCCGATCCAGCGGCTTTCGCCTTCGCTGCCGACGGTGACGGCGGAAGCAGGCGCGCCCGAAGCAGCTATGCCCGAAAGGCGGCGGGTCACTTTTTCCGAAACCACCGACACTTGTTATTTTGTTGAATTTGACTTCATGGTCAAAATCATACATCATATCGATGCCGCCTGCAATCAGTGTGGTCCGGTACCTCCCGGCATGGCTGGAAAGGGAGGACCTCAAGGGCCACTGCCATGTCAATGACAGTCATCAACCGAGGATTCGAACATGTATAGTTCCGACGCATCATTGGGCCGTTCCGCGCGCTTTGCCTTTCGCGTGTGCGCATTTGTATTGTCTTGCGCCGGCATTGCCGGCATGCATGGCGTTGCCGGGGCGCAGCAGTATCCGGAACGGCCGATACGGATCGTGAACACCTTTCCCGCCGGCGGATCGGGTGATGCGGTGGTGCGCATCGTGCTGGAACGTGTTGGGAAAGCGCTCGGCCAGCCCTTCGTGATTGACACGCGCGCCGGCGCATCGGGCGCGATCGGTACGGCGCACGTTGCCAAGGCCGCGCCCGACGGCTATACCCTGGTACTGGGTACGGCGAGTACCTTCGGCACGAATTCAAGTACTCAGAAGAATTTGCCCTACGATCCGGTTGCCGACTTCACGCCGGTCATCAACATGGCGACCACGCCTTATTTTTTGTTGGTGAACCCGTCGGTCCCGGCCAAAAACCTGAATGAGTTCATCAGTCATGCGAATGCCAACAAGGGCAAGCTCAACTTCGGATCATTCGGCACCGGCAGTTCGAATCACCTCGCTTACGAATTGTTCAAGCAGGCCACCAACCTGGATATCGTGCACGTACCGTACAAGGGCGGTGCACCGCTCATCACTGCGCTGTTAGGGGGCGAAATTCAGTCGTCGATGGATGTTTACGCGACCTCCAACCAGCACGTCAAGGCGGGCAAGTTCCGTGTTCTGGGCGTCGCCTCCGCGAACCGCTTCTTCCTGACACCGGATGTGCCGACGCTGCGCGAGCAGGGTCACGCCGTGGAGGGCGGAACCTTCTTTGCCCTGCTGGGCCCAGCCAAAATGTCGCCGCAAATCGTCGCTACGTTGAACCGCGAAGTGAACAAGGTGCTGCAAATGCCTGATGTGCGTGAAAAGCTTGCAGCGATCGGCGTCGAGCCGGTCGGTGGATCGCCCGAAGTGCTGGCCGCAACCGTCACTGCGGAAATTCAGAAGTGGGCGCGTTTGGTGCAGGCCCGCAATCTGAAATTCGATTGAGTTCGATTCCGGAAAACCGCTGCATCGTCAAACGCGAGGCTGCGGCGTGATTGCGCCGCAGCCTCGTTGCTGTCAAAGCTGTCTTGCAGCGAAGGTATCGCAGTCGTTGACCTGTCCCGATTCCAGGCTGCGGCGTAACCACCGTACCCGTTGTGCCGACGTGCCGTGGGTGAACGAATCCGGCACGACGTGGCCCTGCGATTGTTTTTGCAGGGCATCGCCGCCTGTCCGACGCCGCATGCGGTTGGCAGCGAACCGGGCGTGGTTCAAAATCAACGGGTAACACTTTTTCGGGTGGCCATCGGTTGAGTCATAGGCAAACCATCCAAAATTCACATTGTCCGTGTTACCCAAAAACGGCACTTTTTGAACCACGCCCGGAATCGCCGATATCGGTGCATGAATTCTGTAATTGTCTGGCAATTTTTTTGGAGATATTTGATATGACGCGCAAACCAGCAACGATTCGGTCCGACATTGGATTTAGCACGCCCGACCGCATCACCATACGAGGTAAGGATCTGGCAAACGAAATTCTCGGTCACATGAATCTCGGCGATTTCGCCTATTTCCAGTTAACCGGGAAAACCCCCACGCCAAATCAGTCGCGCGTGTTCAACGCCATGCTGATCACCTTGGTTGAACATGGCATCACCCCGAGCGCGCTGGTCGCCCGGCTGACCTATGCAGGCGCTCCCGAGTCCCTGCAAGCTGCGGTTGCTGCCGGCTTGTGCGGGCTGGGTACGGTTTTTGTCGGCACAACCGAGGGAGCAGCCAGGATGTTATATGAAGCACTCGGGGATGCCGACGACAGCGCAGACCTGCAAGCGCTAGCCGTGTGCACCGTCGCTGCTTTCCGAGAGCGCAAGCAAATCATTCCAGGAATCGGGCATCCGGTACACAAGCCGATCGACCCGCGCACGCCCCGTCTGTTCGAAATTGCCGAGGTAAACGGCATGAAAGGTCGCTACATCGAACTGATGCAACTGATTGCCACGGAGGCCGAGCGGGTATCGGGCAAGGTATTGCCGATCAACGCCACCGGCGCAATCGGTGCAATCTGCTGCGAGTTCGGGTTCCCTTGGAAAATCGTGCGCGGCTTTGGCGTCATGGCCCGCGCGATCGGTCTGGTCGGGCACATTCTGGAAGAATCCGAGATGCCGATGGCGTACGAGATCTGGCATCGCATCGAGGATGAAGCCAGTTCGCATTTGCGGGGATAGATTACTGCTGCGAGCCACAGCTTATCGGCCGATATCTATTTGAAGAAGCGGAGACATGATGAGTGATTCTGGAATTCTGTTTTCATATACCGATGGGGTTGCGCGCATTACGCTCAACAGGCCCGGGAGGCTCAACAGCCTCAACGACCGGATGCATGAAGAAATTACGTCAGCCATTGCCAACGTAGAACACGATCCCGGCCTGCGCGTTCTGGTGTTCACAGGCACAGGGCGAGCCTTTTGCGCCGGCCACTAAGCCGCAAATCCAATACAGCGCAACCTAAACAGGCAACATATGTGGCATGACCGAGCTGGTCGGGGAGGCAGGCAATTCAGTTAAAGAACGCCTGCACTGCTCCAATAAAATCGTGGGTGACCCGCTCGTTCACGTCTTCGCCAATATCCAGCCTTTCTATCAGCTCGTTCTGGTGCCCAAACATCTCCAGCAGCAACGGTCTGAGTTCCTCCGGGGCGAATGACCATCCAACCATTCCCGGCTCACCAACCACCCACCAGTGCCCGAAAGGCCTCGGTCTGATTTAACACCTCTGCAGTCCCCTCCCAGTCAGTATCCAGCGACTCGGTGGTTTCTTTCAGCGTGAAGGGGTTTTCCTGACGTTCGGCAATGATTTGCAGAACGGTGTTTTCGTTCCACTCTTTGTCGTCGAGCATGTCGGTCACCCACTGATCGACGATAAAGTCCGGGATGGTGCCGAATATCGCGGTGATTTCCTGGATACGGGCGTTGAGCGTCTTGAACTGTTTCAGTTCCGCGCTTTGGTCGTAACGGATGTTGTAGAACGGGATGCGCTTGGCCAACGTGCCACGCTGCACGCGGCCCTTTCGTTGTTCCAGGATGGTGGGATTCCAGGGCAGGTCCAGATTGATGAGGCAGCCGAGGCGTTGCAGGTTCAGGCCGGCGCTGGCGGCATCGGTGCCAATCAGCAGCTTCAGGCGGCCCTGCGTCACCTTCTCTATCAACAACTTGCGGTCCACGCTTTGCACCTTGCCGCCCTCGAACAGCTTGCTGGCGCTGCTATTGGCATACAGGCCGATAGGCTCGTCGAAATGCTTGAGCAAGTATTCGGCGAGCGCGTAGGCGGAATCGTAAAACTGGCTGAAGATCAGCACGCCGCGCTCGACCCACTTTTGTCCCTCGAAATCCAGATTCAGCACATCGCGAACCCGCTCGAACTTGGGGTCGTCTTCGCGCGCCAGGTGGTTAGCTAGATGGTCGCGCAAACGCTGCAACAGTTCCTTTTCGCCATCCTCAAGCGGATAGATCGAGCTGCCTTCTTCGTCAGGGTCTTCTTCCTCTTGGAGCGGTTTGCCGACCAGCATCTTCGTGGTGGTTTTTAGCCCGGCCACCAGTGAGCTGCCGACGCGCCGTTGCAGCAGGGTCTTGATAAAACCTCCGGCCTTGACGCGCTGGTGCAGCGCCTTGGCGAAATTCTCGGCCAGCTCGAAGGCTTGCCCCATGCTGTGCGAACAAAGAATGGGTAGGCCATCACCATACGGCACCATCTCAATCTTGACCAGCTTGCCTTCGGCTTCCAGCCGGTCGCGGGAGCGTTTCACCACCCACTGCGTGAAGGGATTGACTTCGCGAAGCGACAGAAACTCCAACGCAGCCTTGCGTGCGTCATCGACAGCATTCTGATCGACGTTCAGCGCCTGAGAGTCAGTCACCGACAAGCCCAGATCAAGGCGCACCCACTCAAAAGTCTGTGTTTTGACATCCAAGGGAGACGGCAACGGGTCGCACCAGTATTGCCATTTGTCGTAGAAATTTTCGACTTCCTTGCGCCCCGCCACGATATCGAACACTTCCGGGCCGTCAACCTTGCGCCAGCGACTATTCTGGCTGCCCAGCACCTGGGGGTTGTTAATCGACAAAATGTAGAGCAAATCCCACAACTCCATCGAATGCAACTGGACGGGTGTGGCAGTGGCCAGCAACATGGTCTTGGTGCGCGCTGCCAGTGCCTCGGCAAACTTGTAAAGCAGTTTCTTTTCAGGCGGCGAATAGACGTTGTTCACCGACAGATTGCCACGCCGAATCTTGTGCGCCTCGTCCCAGATAACGCACGAAAAGCGCTCCGCCAGCAACTGCTCCACCAGCGCTCTGTTGCGTGCCGACAGCGGGGCACTGGTCACCACCGAGGTCGAGACAATGCCGATCTTGCGCGGGCAATTGGTAGCCTTGCCGGACAGCGCGGGGTGAAACTCATCACGCTCGGTGATCCAACCGCCACCCTCCCAGCGTGCGGAGGGGATCGCCAGTTTTTGCAGCAGTTCTTCCTGCCACTGCGCCAGCAAGGGCTTGGGCGCCATGATGAGAATGGGCAGGCTATCCAGCGTGCCGATCAGCTTGGCCAGCGCCCCGAGTTGCAGCGTCTTGCCCAGCCCAACGCCATCGCACAGCAGAAAGCGCGCGCCGCGCAGCGGATCATTGCGGTATTTCAGGTGTTCCTGAAACGCCAGATTGATGAAGTATTTCTGGTGATCCCAGAACCCGAACAACTCAGTGACAGTCGGCACCTCGGCCAGCAATGGCGCAGGCGTGGGCTTTTCTCGCCATGGCCCAACGTGTTCGATAACCGTGCGTTGCGACAAGCGGCCAATCTGTTTGACGATGAACTCGGAAAGCGGAAAGCCCTTAGCCCATAAGGCATCGAATTCCTCCTGCACCCAGGTGATGCTCTCGGGCGTGTCGTCCTCCCACACCAGCTCGTAGTTCTTGGTCCATGCGCGGGCGCTGTCGTTGGCGCTGCCGATGAATGAAGTCTTGCCAAAATCACCTTCGATGATGCCGCCCTTGCCATGCACAAAACCAAATTCGGCATCCGGCACCAATCGAATCTCGAACAACCGACCATCCTTGCCCGAAGCCATCAGCAAGTCATGCAGCACATGCAAGCGCTGCTGCGCCGGTATGCCATGCACCTCCACCAAATGCGGAAAATTACCAGCGTTCCAGGCCATACGCAGCAAGCCATCCTCTAGTTCCTTGCGGCGTGCGCCGGTGGCCATGCGGACCGTTTTGACATCGTCCGCACTGACCTCGGTATTGCAAACAATGCGAATGCGGGGAATATCGGCGAGCGACTCGCTGGCCAGCTCCAGCAGACTGCTCTGAAAATAACCAGAGATACGGTCATAGCGCTGGGCACCAGCCAGACGCGGCTTTAGAAAAGTCTCGTACAGACTGGCGCGGCGGGAGCTGTGGCGGTTCAGCATAGCTTTAGCGTGCTTGCCGTTTAGTCGCGATGATGCTCAATGCCAATAGCCAGTTGCGCAAGCGCATCCTGATACGCGGCCCAGTGCGGCAGATGCGCCGTCATCTCCTGCAAATAGGCCGTGATGGCCGTCAGCCGGGTGGTGCGCAGGTTCCAGAAGTCGGTGCTATCCACCAGATGCTTCACGGCACGTTCCACGTCGGCACCGCCTTGCAACAGCTTCAGGGCATGGTAAATGTGGCAGGTCGGAGAATAGCGCCACAAGCCACGATCTGACGATGGCACTTCGTCAAAACGCAAGGCATCCGGGCGCGGCAGTTCTTCCGGCAGCTTGGTGCGCGTGTCGTTGGCACGGGTGGGGCCGAGCAGGCTTTCGTAATCAACCAGGCCATAGGCGCGGCCCAAGTCCTGAAACGCACCGAGCTTGAAGACGCCCTGCGCTTCGCCCTCCAACCCTTTGAGCAGGAATTTCTCTTCCGCACAGAACTGGCGCCAGAACTGGTAGGGGTCGCCACCGCTCACCTTCTTGATGGCGCGGTCCATCGCGGGCGGCACCAGAAAATCCGTCGCTGTGCGCTTGGCGTTTTCCATCAGCGTGCGCAGGGCGGAACGGCCGCGCTGGGCATTGGGGGTAGAGAGTTCCGCCTCCAGGTCCACGCCGTCGATGGTGGCGTACCCGGTAACTACTTCGGCAGCGGCGGCTTGCGCGGCTAGCAGATAGTCGGTATCGGTGTAGCCGCAGCGCGCCAGCCCGGATTCGATCTGACTTTCGCGCATGCGGGTGATGACTTCCGTCACCCGCTTGTTGACCTGGGGCGTAATGAAATCGACGAAGCCCACCTTGTCTCCGCTGCGCTTGCGCAACACCATGTTGTAGGTAGCCTGCACGAAGTTGCCGGAGCGGATACCTACACCAGGGGTCTCGGTCGCCACACTCCATACTTGTTTCACCTGCAAACCTGCCGACCACATGATGAGTGCCAGGTCTTCCCAGACATCGGTGGATTTGTGGGTGAACATCAATATTTGCATGCCATTGTCTGGCATATGTTTAGCGAGATTGCGGTAGCACTCCGCCATCGCGACACGGAAGGGAGCGTCGTCGCCCTTCACCGCCCGGTTGCGCATGGAATCGGCATACCAGTCGGGAAAGGCTGCCTTCAGGTGGGGCACATACCAGGCGAGGAAATACTCTGAGAGTTCCTCGTAATTGACGGCGTCGGCATAGGGCGGGTCGGTGATCCAGACATGACAGATCTCTACTACCGTTCGGGCATCGGCTAGGGTGGTCTGCTTGATGCCCGGTGCCGGATAGCTCCCATGCTCAGTTTTGAGCTGGGTTTCCAGGCCAGTTAGTCCACGCCCCGCATAGTTCGGGAAGGTATTCAGAGCCTGGTTATAAAAAACGGTCTTGGTCCCGCCGATGCCGCCACCCTGGCTCCCTAGCCAGCGGCAGAGCCGAGCATTCGTATCCGCAAGTCGCCCCAAATTCAACGCTAACGCCGCCCGCACCTCAGGTTCACAGCTGCCAATCCGCCGCGAATATTCCCCCGCCATCAGCAACTGCCTTGGCGTAAACAACTGATGCCAGTAGGTCCAGCCCTTAGTGCGAATAGGTTCGTCAGTCTTCTCCCCCGGCTCAATGCGCCAACTGGGAATCCAGCCCTTCATCTGCCAGTCGTGGAAGACCCCGGCCAGTTGATCCAATACCTGCTGCTCCACGTCGAGATCGTGGGCGCGGGGCTCACGATAGACCAAATCGCCACGCCGCACGCGACCACGTTCGTCAGTCCAGTCCGGGGTACGCCAGCGGATACAGAACAACCTCTCCTGCAAGACATCGCCCGGCCTCGGCACTACGTCGGCGTTTTCCCAGCGGCGCAGGCCGTCGGCATTCTCGATCAACTGGTTGTAAGGGATTGCACGCTGCATCTGCTGGTGCTTGCCTTGGTGCTTGAAGACTTCCCACGGCGCCTTGGGACAAGCTATATCTCCTTCCTGCTTGGTGCCAGCATCAGCCTCTGCATAACCCTTGCCGCCGTTATGCACCTTGAATCCGAAGCGCTTCTCCGCCTCGATGGGCACCAATTCCACCCAGGTCTCGGTCTTGGGTGCGATCACCCAGCTTGGGCAAACCGGAATCTTCCAGCCGTCCCATTCCGGTACGGTCATTTCCACACAGTACAGGTAGGCTTCAGCGCGCCAGCCTTCTTCGCTGGTCTCAATTCCTTGCTCCAATATCCAGGCATCCACCTCGTCGTAAATGCGCTTCTGTTCGGCATGAACCTTGGCGCGAAACTCATCCGTGCCACCTACTACGTTGAGCGCACCCCAGGTGAGCAGGCAAGCCACCGGATTGAGGTCTGAGGCATAAACATCACAACCCAGTTCAGCCGCTTCAAAAGGAATGGAGCCCATGCCGGAAAACGCATCGCCGACCTTGAGCCGCTTGCCATAGCGCCGAATTGACAGTTGCTCGATCAGTTCCGGCAAGGTCTTCGCCGTGGTGCCCAGGTAAGCATTGATTTCCACCCACGATTCTTCCGGCGGGCCATCAATCTGTTCGACGCGGCAGCAATAGTCGCGCTGCGCGACGTAGTCCAGCGTGTAGAAGACCCGTTTCTCCAGCGCCGACTTTTGCGCGCGATCTGCGCCGCGCACCCAGCGCTCGGAATCCTGAAACAGTTTGGCCTTTTCGGTGGCGGTCGCCAGCGGATAGCAAAGTTTGGCCGGGACCGCTTCGGTCTTGCGCTTCCACATGCCGGCGTTGTCCAGCGTCATGCAGCGCAGAAAAACCCCAAGGTCATCAGGCCAGCGTTCGGATTCGTCGGAGGCCGGAAACACCGTGCCGAGGATGATGGCGCGGGTCAGCACCAGCGGCTTGGAGCCCCACCATTTGCCCAGCGAAGACAGCGCCTTGGAACCCTTGGAGTCGCGCTCGATGTAGCTCTCCAGCGACAGCGGCCCAATCGGAAACTGGACTTCAATAAAGGTCTTGGTGGCTTGGGCAGTGGTCATGTCAGAACAGGTCTATTTGTGGTTCGTTGCCGCTGCCGCGGTCGTCGTTCTTTTTCTTGCGGCGGGGCGGGCTGGGGGTTGCGGCTGTGCGGCTGGGGGCGGCGTGGTCGGCAACAGGGATTTCAAGGGCGGGTGGGTTGAAGAACGGGAGCGGCTCGTCTTCGCCGGGCTTTTTTTTTCAGCCGGAGGCGTGGTGCGGGATTCCGCCGATTCGGACAGCGCATGGAACAGCGCACGTCGCCAGCCGCTGCCGACCTGCTGGCCGTGGGCTGCCGCCTTGGCGTAAAGCCACCAGCGCTCTTCGCGTGCCAGCTCGCGCCAGCCATGCAGGATGGCTTCGAGCTGGTCGAGTGCGCCGTCTTCCTGCAAGGCCCACAGCAGCAAGGCCAGTTCGCGGCCCATCAATGGGCTGAGCCGATTGCCGCCGGACTTGAGGCTGGGCGTCTTCTTGCCTTCGACCTCCGCCTCGTTCATCGCCTGCACCAGTTCGCGCACCACGCGGGCACTGATCTTGCGCCAGGTAGTGCCGGTAATCCCGGTCAGTTCCGTACGGCGCGGTCCGCGTTCGGTTTGCACGACGGAAACGAGCCGGCAAGTCTCGCCTGCTGCGCCGTCGATATGGAATTCAAAGCTGTCGCCGTGTTCGGCCACGATGCCGAAATTGTGCAGTTCCATATAGCGCACTGCGTTGCCCTCTGGATTTCCCACCGCGTTGCTCATTGCGTCACCTGCGACAACTCGATCTTGGCGCTGGCATCAACCTGCCATTGCAGCAGCGACTTGCCGGTGGCGAAGTGTAGGTGTTTGAAGCGCAGCGACCACTCGCCACCATCCACCTGCTTGTCGAGAAAGGCAAAGGCATCCAGCACGCTTTGGGGGGCGAGCTGCGATTTGCTGTCCCAGGTCATGGTGACCGTGGTGTCGCTGGCAGCGACGGTGGATTTCACCTGCACCATCTGCAAGCGCGCATCCGTTGGCAGGCTGTTGAGCAATTTGTAAGTGTCGGAGCGGGTCACCAGGTGGGCAAAGGCCGCGCCATTCACCGTGGCGGGCGTGTCGGGGTTGATGGCCGGACCATTGCCTGCGCCTCCCGCGCCACCGGTTTGCGGCTTGGGCACGGTGATGGTGACATCCCGCACCATGTTCCCCTTGGCAGCGTGCAGGCGCACGGTGCTGCCCTCGGGCGTTTCGATGCCGGGCTTGGCGTAGGGCTTGCCGTTGTTAGCCGGGTTGGAACCATCCAGCGAGAACAGCAAAGTGCTGTCGGGTGGCACCACCTTGACCTTGACCACCTGATGCCCCTTATTGGGTGAGGGCACGAAGTCATGCGCGAGGTCGATGCTGTTTTCGATGCGGTAGGGCTTGCCTTCCTTGTTCTTGCCGCTGGAATCGATGGCTTTGAATTCGATCAGCATGGCGCTGCTAACGACTGGCTGATCGGTGGGCTGCGATCTCCATGCGCCGGCATCTTCACGCACGAAGAGCTTGTCGGCGTGGGCGAGCTTGATGTCGGTGGTGGTAATGACGCCGCTTACCTTGTCGCGGGCGTATTCAATGGTGACGTTGGTGATTTCATCGAAGGGCGCCTTCTGAATCTGCCCCGCCTCCTCACGCCAGGCACCTGCGGTAATCAGCACTTCGCGCATACGGTCAAACGTACCCGGTTCTGTCCAGAGAATATGACCACGGGAAGCAGCTCCTTCTTTGATCTGGTCCCAGGTGGTCCGGCCCGTGGGCGGAAAGAGAAAGGATTCGAGCCGCGTGCGCAAGGGCTGATAAACCTTGAGCTTGTCGTCAGCCGAGCCAGGATTGAAGACCTGGTACTTGTTGGCTTCACGCAGGGTCGCTTCAACCACGAATTCGCCCTTGGATGCTTCCTCGTTGCGATATTTGATGTGGTGACCGGTGCTTTGCTCAATGTAACCATCGAGCAACGGGGCACCAATGAGGGCGGTTTCACTTTCGTCGTCCACTAGCGGATAGTGAAATTTGTTGAACACCGCCTTGATGGCGATAAACAGTTCGGACTGGTAGTCGGCCGCCGTCTCGGTGGCTTTTTTGTACTGGCTATCATCCGGGGTCATGTCTTTGACCACCTGGCTGATCGCCCAGAGACGTTGCGCCTTTTTGTTGACGTTGAAGATGCCGGTCTGATCAACGGCTGTCAGGAAAGCGACACGGTTTTTGTATTTCTGGCCGGTGAAAAACCTCTGAAAGTCGGTGTCGGGCTTGAGGATGACCAGCGTGGTTTTTTCCCGCTCAAGCTGGAGCTGATCGAGCGCTGGCAGGACGGCCAGCTTCTGGTAGCAGCGTTTGTCCTTGGGCTCGAACATCTCGGTCAGCTTGGCCTCGATCTTGGTGTCGCGGTCTGCGTTGGTGCAGATTTTGGTATAGCTGTTGACTTGGGCGTTGAGGTTCTTGTGGCGATTGAACAGATAACGCCCGGACTTGGTCTGCTCGATGTACCAGCAGTTGTCGTAGAGTTTCTTCAGCGCATCCTGCAGGCCAAGGATGGAACGGCCGGGAGCCAGTAGGTATTCCGCCAGTTCGCCGTCAGTGAGTCCACGCGGATGGATTTCTGACAGGGAGGCAGACAGTATCCACTTGGCCACCAAGCTGGCCAGTCCATCGGTTTCGGTGTCCAGCGTTTCAGCGTGTGACGTGCCGCTGTTGGCGATGTCGGTCTGCATCGCATCCTGGAGCGACTTCTTGATTTCGACGAAGCGACTGGCGACGTTGGCATCGTTGAGGTCGGCTGTATCCAGCGCCAGCAGGTAGTGCTTCGCCACTTCCGCATCACCCTTGCCCCAAAGACTACGCACAATCGTGGCCATGAGGCGGATGACATCGCGGGTTTTCTGAAAGCCGGGGTTGTCGTTGAAGGATGCAATCAGGTGCTTGGTTGAAAAGTGGAAGGGGTAGGAAGCGAGAATTTCCTCGCGTATCTTCATGGTCGGGCGCTCGATGATGGCGCTGGCCTTCTTCAGCTCTGCCACATAGGCATCGGCGACCGCTTCAATATCTTTGCTATTCGCGTCGAGCGTCTTGAACAGTCGGCGGCGCAGAATGGCGTACAGCTCGTCCTTTGAGTTGTCCACCGGGGCGATGGTTTGCGCGCCCTTGGACATTTCGTTATTCACGCTCTGCATGGTGCCGCCGAGCGTGTCGTTGGTGCGCATGATGCGGGCCAGTTCTTCCGCGCCCTGCTCCCAGTCCTTTTGCAGGTCGGCGATGACGATGACGCAGCGCCGGCATTCCTTGTAGTCGCGCACCGCGCCAAACAGGGTGGTCATGGCGATACCGGCCAGCGTGGCGGCGCGGGTGCCCTCTTCCTTGTTGCCCTGGCTGGCGGCATGCACCAGATAAAAAGCCAGTTCGTCGAGCAGAATCAGCGCGGATCGGTCCTTGAGGGCATCGCGCCATTCGGTTTCTGACGGGGCGCGATCTGGCGCGAAGCTGACGCCCAGGGCATCGCCAATGGCAACCCAGACTTTCTTGTCGGTAGCGCGGCCGGTAAAGGCGGCGACCACGTCCGGCTTGGCCTTGGCCAGCGGCTCACGGAACGGCATCAGCGATGCCAGTTGCGGGAAGCGCGCCAGAATGCCCGCAACGATCATGCTCTGGGTCTTGCCGCCACCCATTGATTCGGACAGCTTGTAGATGCCGCTGGAGCTGCCGGTGCCGGCAAGGCGCGCGAACGCCTGCGACAGCAATATCTCCATGCCGGAGGTCAGGACGTTGGAATCGAGAAACTCGGTGGCCTCAGAGATCGAGAGTTTTTCGGAAACCAACGGGGCTGACGGGCGGGCCGAAGGTTTTGGCGATTTCATCGACACGCCGATGTGCCAAGCGGTAAATGCGCCTGATC
>Ga0209702_10005539_pt1 | contig 17067 bp, 1 predicted proteins | sample FRY01_FD_187210 | JGI IMG/M metagenome (GOLD analysis project Ga0209702, IMG submission 187210) | Freshwater microbial communities from Lake Fryxell liftoff mats and glacier meltwater in Antarctica - FRY-01 (SPAdes) (version 2) | ecosystem: Environmental > Aquatic > Freshwater > Ice > Glacier...
GAGGCGCCGGAGGCAGCGCTGGTGGTGGGGCGCGGGCGGCGTGCTCGCCTCGAAGACGCGGGCCTCTGCGAACATGTGCGGCTGCGGACGGGCGGCCGGCGCGAGCAGGGGGGCTGTCTTTGGCGGGTTGTCTGTGGCTAGAAGAAGCTACTGCGAGGCGCGCAGGCCCTGCAGCAGGGCGTCGACCGTGCCCACGGGGGGCATGTCCGTGCAGGGCGCCCCGCTCTCGCGGCCTGCGTAGTACACGACGAAGGAGCCGAAGGCGCCGTGCGCGAAGGGGTTCGCGTGTGCGTCGGGCCAGATGGCGGCGCACATGCTGCTCATGTGCTCGTTCCTCGGCCGGGTATACGAGCCCTCCTCGTCGAAGCAGAAGGCGACGAGCTGCTCCTGCGCGCCTCCCTGCGTGTTCTGCAGCACGAACTGCTCCACGATCGTGTGCTCATGGAAGAACGAGCGCCGGATTTGCTCGAACGGGTCGCGCGTCTGCAGCTCGAAGCTCTCGATGTCCTCCTTGCGGGCGCACGACGCGGGCACGAGCCACGCGCGCATGCTCGTCTTGGCTGTCGCACGCGTGTCGCTGGCCTTGTGGCGCTTGGGGCGCACGCCGGTGTGCTGCATGCGGTCTGTGCTCCTGCGACTGTCCTTAATCGAGACTGGCCCGGGCCCTGAAGCTGGCCCGGGCTTGCTAAACAGAACAAAGCAGTGCAGAGGCACCACAGAAAGCCTTTGCGCAGCGAGTGTGCCCCGCCGTATATAGCCGGATGCGGGCGTGCGCAATGGGGCATTGGGAGCTTGGTTTGTGCGTGCTGCTCTCGGTGCTGTCTCTCGCATGCGGGCAGTGCGTGTCTGGATCTGCGGGAACATATTCACAAATTCAAACACGGGCATACCTGACCTCCATTAACTGTCAAACAATGTCACAAGGCACATACGTTCCACAGACCACAACGTATGATGGTTGGCCATGGTATAAACTTGAATCTCCAAGCGGTGGAGTTGATAAATTTTTATTTAGAAGAACGAGCATGAATCGATATTTTGTAAGTAACACTCTTGGAAGTGGTGCATTGGTACAAATAATATGGAATGGACAAATCACAACAACAACTGTTAGTGTGTTTCAGTTGTGCCCTGGCCCTGATGGTTCTGTATGGCATTCTGTTTTTAATGCATTCCAAGCATTATCTGTCACTGTATGCTTGCAGTGTCCACAAAGCTCAACATCACCAATTGCTAGCATATTAATCACAGCCTGTCGATGCAACGCCGGGTTCACGGGAACAGATGGAGGCCCATGCTCCCAGTGCGGCACAGGCACGTATAAATCGGGCTTGGGGTCCGCTATTTGTGAAAGCTGTCCCTCTGATTCAATCTCTGCACCTGGCAGTATCACAAACACCTCCTGTCAGTGCAACGCCGGCTACACGGGGGAAAACGGAGGCACATGCTTGCAGTGCCGCGCTGGTACATTTAAGAAACAAACGGGGTCTGTGAGCTGTGAGGCATGCCGAGCCAACTCTATTGTCACTGCTGATTCAAAGGACTGTAAATGTAACGCTGGTTGGTCGGAATTGAACGGTGACTGTGTGGCCTGCGTGCCGGGCAAATATAAAGTAAGCACTGGGCCTGATGCGTGTACTGACTGTGCAGTTGGGAAATATACCATGGTGTTTAATGCATCCACAGACACATGCTTTGATTGTGCACCTGGATGGTATTCCGATGACGACACATCCGAGTGTCTGTCGTGTCCAGAATACTCGTACTCCATGGCGAAGAGTGACAACATTACCCACTGTGAATGTAACGCTGGTTACACGGGAGAAAATGGAGGCACGTGCTCGCGGTGCGGCGCTGGTAAATACAAGACGAGCATGGGCTCTGCGAGCTGTGAGGCATGCTCAGCCAACTCTGTTGTCACTGCAGATGCGATTACTTGTTATTGTATCCCTGGGTACACGGGAGAAAATGGAGGCACATGCTTACAGTGCGGTGCTGGTAAATACAAAGCAATCTTAGGGCCTGCTACTTGCTCTGAGTGTATTTTGGACTCTTCTACTCCAGCTGCAAGCATCACACACACTGTGCCTGGATCTGTCGACTGCAATGATTGTCGAACAGACACATATAAAATACCTCAATTCCGGGCAAATATGCGCAGCCTTACATGTCAAACAACGTTACAGGGCACGTACCTTGCAAACAACGAAACGCATATTGGGTTTCCGGTGTTTAAACTTCATTCTCCAAGCGCTGTAAATGATTTATTTTTATGGAGAACAGAAACCTGTAACTGTTATGTTGTGAGTGACACTGTCGGCTCAAGCTATTTTTTGGTAATGATCTTATGGGATGGACAGAGCACAGAAGCAGGTCTTTTAGCGTGGCAGAAGTGTGCTGGCAGATGGTATTTAATTACTGGGTTATTCCAAGCAATAATAGGCAGTGTATGCTTTGAGTGTCCAGAAAACTCGCAATCACCAATTGCTAGCACAGTAATCACCGCATGTCAATGCAACGCCGGATACACGGGAGAAAATGGAGCCTCGTGCATGCCGTGTGCTGGCGGCACGTATAAAGCAGAATTGGGGTCTGGTTCATGTGTATCTTGCCCCTCTCATTCAATCTCTCCAGCTAGCAGCATCGCAAACATCACCATCTCGCCAGATGGAAGCATAACAAACACTGCCTGTGAATGTAACGCTGGGTATGTGGGAGAAAATGGAGGCATATGCTCGCCGTGCAATAAGAACCAATACAAAGCAGGCTTGGGGCCTGGAATTTGCTCTGATTGTCCATCCAACTCTTCGTCGCCAGCTGGAAGCATAACAAACACTGTCTGTGAATGTAACGCTGGGTATACGGGGGCAAATGGAGACACATGCTCGATTTGCATCATCAACCAATACAAAGAAGGCTCGGGGCCTCGTGTTTGCTCAGATTGTCCATCAAACTCTTCGTCGCCAGCTGGAAGCATTGCAAATACTTCCTGTGAATGCAACCCTGGGTTTATGGGACCAAATGGAGGCTCGTGTACCCACTGCGACGCAGGTACTTATAAAGCTGGACTCGGGCCTAATTGTGTTGGCTGTCCCTCCGATTCATTGTCAGAAGCTGGCAGCATTTCCAAGACGGCCTGTGAATGTAACGCTGGGTATGTGGGAGAAAATGGAGGCATATGTTCTGAGTGCAGTATCAACCAATACAAAGCAGTCTTGGGGCCTGGTATTTGCTCTGATTGTCCATCCAACTCTTCGTCACCAGCTGGAAGCATCACAAACACTGCCTGTGAATGTAACGCTGGGTATACGGGGGCAAATGGAGACACATGCTCGATTTGCATCATCAACCAATACAAAGCAGGCTCGGGGCCCGGTGTTTGCTCAGATTGTCCATCAAACTCTTCGTCGCCAGCTGGAAGCATTGCAAATACTTCCTGTGAATGCAACCCTGGGTTTATGGGACCAAATGGAGGCTCGTGTACCCACTGCGACGCAGGTACTTATAAAGCTGGACTCGGGCCTAATTGTGTTGGCTGTCCCTCCGATTCATTGTCAGAAGCTGGCAGCATTTCCAAGACGGCCTGTGAATGTAACGCTGGGTATGTGGGAGAAAATGGAGGCATATGTTCTCAGTGCAGTATCAACCAATACAAAGAAGGCTCGGGGCCTGGTATTTGCTCTGATTGTCCATCGAACTCTTCCTCGCGGGCTGGAAGCATAACAAACACCGCCTGTGAATGTAACCCTGGACACACGGGAGAAAATGGAGGCTCATGCTCGCAGTGCAGTATCAACCAATACAAAGCTGGCTTGGGACCTGCTACTTGCTCTGCTTGTCCATCAAACTCTTCGTCGCCAGCTGGAAGCATCACGAACACTGCCTGTGAATGCAACCCAGGGTACAAAGGACAAAATGGAGGCTCATGCACCCTGTGCGACGCAGGCACTTATAAAACTGGACTCGGGCCTACTTGTGTAGGCTGTCTCTCCAATTCATTATCAGCAACTGGCAGCATTGTACAGACGGCCTGTGAATGCAACGCTGGTTACACTGGAGAAAATGGAGGTGAATGCTCTCCGTGTGATATCAACCAATATAAAGCAGTCTTGGGGCCTGCTAATTGCTCTTATTGTCAGCAAAACTCTGTGTCTGCGGCTGGCAGCGTCGCATCCACATACTGTTTTTGCACAAAAGGCTTTTATTTGTCAGACGACGGACGAGAGTGCGTGGGATGTCCATCAGGATCCACATCGCCCGCTGAGAGCGTCTCGCTCATCGACTGCATCTGCGACGCGGGATGGACGGGGGAAAACAGTACCTGTGTTGGCTGTGTGGCTGGCAAATATAAACTGAATCTTGGACCTGTTGCATGCACTGCCTGTGCCGCCGGGAAACATTCGGACATTGTCAATTCATCCACACACACCTGCTCTGACTGTGCAGCGGGCTCATACTCGACAGACGACAGGTCAGGGTGTACGCTGTGTCTGAACTCGTCATCGCAGCCTGGGAGTGGCAGCATTACGTCCTGTGCCTGCAATCCCGGCTTCTCAGGCGAGGACGGCGCCGAGTGCGTGCTCTGCGCCGCGGGCAAGTACCGGCACTCGAACTTCGGGTACAACTGGGCCCGGTCGTGCGGCGCTGCGCGGACTGGCGGCTGTCACGCTGAGCACAGTAGTCCTCTCTTTCAAGCGGGCGCTTGGAGAGCAGTGGATGGAAACGACAACAGTAATTGGTTTGGAAATTCTTGCTCGAACACGGATTGCGCACATGATAATTGGTGGAGCGTTACGCTAGGGGATACACCAATCCTCGTGACTGGTCTCCGTGTTCGTGGACGGAGCGACTTTGGTGTTGAGAACACCAAAGGTTATTCTATACACGTTGGCAACGACTTGACAGACGCTGGTAGGCTGTCGAACAACGCTGTGTGCGTGCCGGCTGTAGCCGGCAGGTCGCTCCAGGGCAGTACTTCAGACAACTTGGTGTGTCAACAGCCAATTTACGGTCGGATTGTCATTTTCTCGTTGTTGATCGCGTCAGGAGTTTGTAAGCGTCTTTCTCTCTGCGAGGTCCAGGTCTGGTCGCCGGAGTGCGCCCACTGCCCCATAAACTCACACTCGCTTCCGGGAAGCAGCCACATAACCGAATGTTCATGCAATGCTGGGTGGTCGGGAACTTCTGATGACTGTAAAGGCTGCGTGCCCGGCAAATACAAAGCCAACACTGGGTCTCATACGTGCTCTGATTGTGTAGCTGGGAAATTTTCAACTGACGTCAATTCAATAAGCAACACGTGTAAAGATTGCATAGCAGGATCATATTCGAACGAGCACATGTCTGTGTGCGTCTCATGTCCTCAAAACTCCTTTTCTGCGGACCGGAGTGACAACATCAGTGCATGTTATTGCATAGCAGGATCATATTCGAACGAGAACAGTTATGTGTGCCTCTCATGTCCTCAAAACTCCTTTTCTGCGGACCGGAGTGACAACATCAGTGCATGTTATTGCATAGCAGGATCATATTCGAACGAGAACAGTTATGTGTGCCTCTCATGTCCTCAAAACTCCTTTTCTGCGGACCGGAGTGACAACATCAGTGCATGTTCATGCAATGCTGGGTGGTCGGGAACAAGCACTGACTGTAAAGGCTGCGTGCCCGGCAAATACAAAGCCAACCCTGGGTCTCATACGTGCTCTGATTGTGTAGCTGGGAAATTTTCAACTGACGTCAATTCAACTAGCAACACGTGTACATATTGCGCAGCAGGTTCATATCCGAACGAGAACAGGGCTGTGTGTCTGTCGTGTCCTCAAAACTCCTTTTCTGCGGACCGGAGTGAGAACATCAGTGCATGTTCATGCAATGCTGGGTGGTCGGGAACAAGCACTGACTGTAAAGGCTGCGTGCCCGGCAAATACAAAGCCAACCCTGGGTCTCATACGTGCTCTGATTGTGCTGCTGGTAAATTTTCGTTATTCGTGAATGCATCAACAGATACGTGTCTGTCCTGTGCACCAGGCTCATATTCTTCTGACGACAAATCACAATGTTTGTCTTGTCCGCGAAACTCACACTCTGGTATCGGAAGCGACAGCATCAGTAATTGCTCATGTAATGCTGGTTGGTCGGGTGCCTACAATGACTGTATTGGATGTATGGCTGGTACATACAAAAGCTATCCTGGATCAGTGGCGTGCACGTATTGCGCAGCGGGAAAATATTCAGATATCGTGAATGGATCAAATAATACTTGTCGTGCTTGTACTGCAGGCTCGTACTCGACAGTCAGTAGATCACATTGTCAGTTGTGTCCACAATACTCGCACTCCACTGACAGGAGCGAGAGCATTATTAATTGTTCGTGCAACGCTGGATGGTCAGGAATGAGCGTTGACTGCGTTGGTTGTGTGGCTGGTAAATTCAAACTCAATCCTGGTTCTCACGCATGTACTGCTTGTGGAGCAGGAAAATTTTCAGACATTGTGAATTCATCCGCAAACACCTGCTCTGACTGTGGAGCGGACTCGTACTCGGCAGACGACAGGTCAGAGTGTACGCCGTGTCGGGACTCGTCGTCGCCGCCTGGGAGTGCCAGCATTATGTCCTGTGCCTGCAATGCTGGCTTCTCGGGCGAGGACGGCGCCGTGTGCGTGCTGTGCGCCGCGGGCAAGTACCGGCACTCGAACTTCGGGTACAACTGGGCTCGGTCGTGCGGCGCTGCGCGCACGGACGCCTGCCCCACTGCGCAAAGTTCTATTACGTATAGTGGTGCTCATCAGCGAGCCGTGGATGGGAACTCCAACGCTCTGTGGACTGGGGCATCCTGCACACACACAAATTCAGAGAATGTGAACTGGTGGAGTGTCAGGTTGCAAGCAGACCCAGTCATCATTACTGGTCTCCGTGTGCGTGGACGGGAAGACTGCTGTGATACGCGAACAGCAAATTACTCCATATACGTAGGCAACGATCTGACAGCCGCTGGTAGGCTGCAGAACAACGCTGTGTGCGTGCCGGCTGTAGCCGGCAGGGCGCTCACGCGGTATAGTGCAGACAACCTGGTGTGTCAGCAGCCGATTTACGGGCAGATTGTCATTTTCTCGTTGGTCGTGCCAATTGTGGCTCAGCCTCTTACCCTCTGCGAGGTCGAGATCTGGTCGCCAGAGTGCGCCCACTGCCCCATAAACTCACACTCGCTGCAGGGAAGCAGCAACGTCAACGAATGTTCATGCAATGCTGGGTGGTCGGGAACAAGTACTGACTGTGACAGCTGCGTGCCCGGCAAATACAAACCCAACGCTGGGTCTCAAAAGTGCTTTGATTGTGTAGCTGGGAAATTTTCAACTTACGTCAATTCAACAAGAAATACATGCACTGATTGCACAGCAGGATCATACTCGAACGAGGACAGGTCTGTGTGCCTCTCATGTCCGATAAACTCATTTTCGTCGGACCAGAGTGACAACGTCACGGCATGTTTGTGCAGTGCAGGGTGGTATGGGACAAGTGATGACTGCAACGGATGTGTGCCCGGCAAATACAAACCCAACCCTGGGTCTCAAACGTGCTCTGATTGTGTAGCTGGGAAATATTCAGTTCTCGTCAATTCATCAATGAATACATGTATAGATTGTTTAGCAGGATCATACTCGCACGAGAACAGGTCTGTGTGTTTACCATGTCCCAAAAACTCACTTTCTCCTGACCGGGGTGAAAATATCACTGCATGTTTATGCAATGCTGGGTGGTCTGGAATTGGCGGTGACTGCACAGGCTGCGTGCCTGGCAAATATACACCAAATTATGGGTCTGCTGTGTGCACTGAATGTGCACAAGGCTTCTACAGTGGAGAGCATGAGACGCTTTGCAACTTGTGTCCGATAAACTCGCTTTCCGCAATCAGCGGCGCCACAATACAGTCCTGTTTATGCAATGCCGGTTGGTCGGGAGTGAATGGCGAGTGTAACGGATGCGTGCCCGGTAAATTCAAACACAATCACGGGGATCAGGAGTGCTCTGCTTGCGCAGCTGGCAAACATTCCAACACCTCAGCCGTCACCTGTGTTAACTGCGACGCAGGAAAGTTCTCTGCAGACCACAGGTCCGAGTGCGTCCAGTGCCCAGTGAATTCATACTCTGTGTCTCAGAGTGCCAATATCACGTACTGTTCCTGCAATCCTGGCTGGTCGGGGGCGAATGGCGTCTGTAGCGGCTGCGTGGCTGGCAAATATAAACTCAGTTCTGGATCCATGGCGTGTTCGTATTGCGGAGCTGGCCATTTTTCTGTTTTCGTGAATGCATCAACAGATAAGTGTCTGCCATGTGCATCAGGCTCACACTCTTCTGACGACAAATCACAATGTTTGTTCTGTCCGCGAGACTCATACTCTGGAATCGGGAGTGACAGCATCAGTAATTGCTCGTGTAATGCTGGTTGGTCGGGAACTTACAAGGACTGTATTGGCTGTGTGGCTGGCAAATACAAGCTCAATCCTGGATCTATGGCGTGTACGTTATGCGGAGCTGGCCATTTTTCTGTTTTTGCGAATGCATCGACAGATAAGTGCTTGCCATGTGCATCAGGCTCACACTCTTCTGACGACAAATCACAATGTTTGTCTTGTCCGCGAGACTCACACTCTGACACGGGGAGCGACAGCATCAGTAATTGCTCGTGTAATGCTGGTTGGTCGGGAACTTACAAGGACTGTATTGGCTGTGTGGCTGGCAAATACAAACTCAATCCTGGATCCATGGCGTGTACATATTGTGGAGCTGGCCATTTTTCTGTTTTCGCGAATGCATCGACAGATACGTGTCTGCCATGTGCATCAGGCTCACACTCTTCTCACGACAAATCACAATGTTTGTTTTGTCCGCAAGACTCACACTCTGACATGGGGAGCGACAGCATCAGTAATTGCTCGTGTAATGCTGGTTGGTCGGGAGCTTACAAGGACTGTGTTGGCTGTGTAGCTGGCAAATACAAACTCAATCCTGGATCCATGGCGTGCATGGACTGCGGTGCTGGCCATTTTTCTGTTTTCGTGAATGCATCTACAGACAAGTGTCTGCCATGTCCATCAGGCTCACACTCTTCTGACGACAAATCACAATGTTTCTTCTGTCCGCGAGACTCACACTCTGACATGGGGAGCGACAGCATCAGTAATTGCTCGTGTAATGCTGGTTGGTCGGGAAGCAACAATAACTGTACTGGCTGTATGCCTGGCAAATATAAGGACAACCCTGGATCTGTGGCGTGCTCGTTGTGTCCGCGAGGTGCATACTCTGACATCAATAGCATCAGCATTCGAAATTGTTCGTGTAACGCCGGTTGGTCGGGCACGCGCGACAACTGTATTGCCTGTGTGGCTGGTAAATTCAAACCCAATCCTGGATCTGTGGCATGTATTGATTGTGGAGCAGGCAAATTTTCGGACATTGTATACACGCCAGGTACCGGCTCATCATCTTGTACGAACTGCTCGGCATTCTCCAGTTCATTCGCAGGCAGCGCGGCTCAAACCTCGTGTACTTGCAACACGGGGTCGAGCGGTCCCGACGGTGGTACGTGTACGCCGTGCTTGGGTGGCACGTACAAGGCAGCTACAGGCTCCTCAATCTGTCTGGGCTGCCCGGCAAAATCTTCCTCGCCCGCAGGCAGCACGGCTGTCACCGCCTGCGTGTGCAACGCGGGGTCGAGCGGTCCCGACGGTGGTACGTGTACGCCGTGCTTGGGTGGCACGTACAAGGCAGCTACAGGCTCCTCAATCTGCCAGGGCTGTCCGACAAACAGCTTCTCAACCGCAGGCAGCACGGCCCTCACCGCCTGTGTTTGCAACGCGGGGTCGAGCGGTCCTGACGGTGGTACGTGTACGCCGTGCTTGGCTGGCACGTACAAGGCAGTTACAGGCCCTTCACTCTGTCAGGACTGTCTAACAGACTCGCTATCGCCCGCAGGCAGCACCGCCTGCATTTGCAACGCGGGGTCCGACGCTCCTCATGGTGGCATATGTACGCTGTGCTCAGGTGGCACATACAAGTCAGCTAAAGGCTCCTCAAAATGCGAGGACTGTCCAGCAAACTCCTCCTCGCACGCAGGCAGCACGGCTCTCACCGCCTGCGTGTGCAACGCGGGGTCGAGCGGTCTCGACGGTGGACCGTGTACGCCGTGCTTGAATGGCACGTACAGGGAATCTCTTTCCGTTACCCCAGTAACCACAAGTCTTACTTGTAGTGGGCCTTGTGCATGCACACCAACAACTACCGACTATTTTGGAGTGATTACTGATGGGCCTGGCGATTATGCCGATGGAGCGCGATGTATATATCTGTTTGTTTCTGATACAAAAATTAATCTTCAGTTCACATTTTTCTCTACGGTAGAGAGATTTGACTTTGTTACCATCAATATATGCATGACACCACAATGCCAAGATAACCGGGTGGTTACTCAATTGTTATATGTCTCAGGATCGACTGATCTTGAGGTTGTTTATTCGACCACTGTAAATTATCCCGTCATGCAAGTAAGATTTGACGCGTATTCTGGCAAGACGGGCGAAGGTTTCATCGCGAAGTGGTCCCTTCCGGAACGAATGTGTCAGGGCTGTCCGACAAACAGAATCTCACCCGCAGGAAGCACGTCCCTCGCCGCCTGTGTTTGCAACGCGGGGTTAATCGATGACAACGGTGGCACGTGTCTTCAGGACTGTAATGCCAATCATTACTTCGTCGATCCGGTTTGTGTTCCGTGTCCAGCAAACTCCAGTTCACCCACAGGCAGGACGGCCCTCGCCGCGTGTCTGTGCAGCGCGGGGTCGAGCGGTCCTGACGGTGGTACGTGTACGCCGTGCTTGGCTGGCAAGTACAAGGCAGCTACAGGCTCTTCACTCTGTCAGGACTGTCTGACAGACTCGCCATCGCCCGCAGGCAGCCCCGCCTGCATTTGCAACGCGGGGTCCGAGGGTATTCATGGTGGCATATGTACGCTGTGCTCAGGTGGCAAGTACAAGTCAGGTACAGGCCCCTCAATCTGTGAGGACTGTTCAACAAACTCGCTCTCGCCCGCAGGCAGCACGGCTCTCACCGCCTGCGTGTGCAACGCGGGGTCGAGCGGTTCCGACGGTGGTACGTGCACGCCGTGCTTGGCTGACACGTACATTTCAAATACTTCCGTTACCGGAGATCTTACTTGTAGTGGGCCTTGTACATGCACACCAACAACTACCAACAATTCCTTAGTGATTACTGATGGGCCTGGCTTTTATCCCGATAATATGAGATGTGAATTTCTGTTTGTTTCTAGTAGAAAAATCAATCTTCAGTTCACACAAATGCGTACGGAATTAAATTATGATTTTGTTACCGTCGATATGTGCACGACACTACAATGTACAGTGGCTACTCGATTGTTACGAGTCTCAGGAACGACTGATCCTCTGGTTGTTTATTCGACCATTGCAAATTATCTCGTCATGAGAGTATTATTCACCACGGATAAATCCAGCAGGGACATAGGTTTCAACGCGAATTGGTTCCTTTCCGAACAAATGTGTCAGGGCTGTCCGACAAACAGCTCCTCACCCGCAGGCAGCACGGCCTTCACCGCCTGTGTTTGCAGCGAGGGGTTAAAAAGTACCAACGGTGGCCCATGTTTGCCGGACTGTAATGCCAATCATTACGCAGTCGATCAGCTTTGTGTTCCGTGCCCAGCAAACTCCAGTTCGCCCATAGGCAGGATGGCCCTCGCCGCGTGTCGGTGCAACGCGGGGTCGAGCGGTCCAGACGGTGGTACCTGTACGCCGTGCTTGGCTGGCACGTACAAGGCAGCTACAGGCTCTTCTCCTTGTGAGGAGTGTCCAACAAACTCGCTCTCGCCCGCAGGCAGCACGGCTGTCACCGCCTGCATTTGCAATGCTGGTTGGTTTAGCCCGAATGCTGATTGCACAGGCTGCGCGGCTGGGAAATACGTTGGGGAGGGCGGCTGCATAGATTGCGACCCAGGCAAATACAAGGCGAATCGCGGCCCCGGAGTTTGCACGGATTGTGAGGTCGGAGAATACTCTGCGGCGGCGGCAGTCAATCGCACTGACTGCGTCTGCTTGGAGGGCTGGACTGGACCGAGCGGCGATTGCATCGGCTGCGTCGCCGGCAAGTACAAAACTGCTCCCGGGTCTGCCGCGTGCACCAATTGCGCTGAGGGAAAGTTCTCGGGTCTTGTCAAAGCAACCACAGACGGCTGCGCAGCCTGTGTAGCAGGCTGGTACCCGGCCACAGACCAGTCGCAGTGCGTAGCATGTGTGGCCGGAAAGTACAAAGCAAGCTACGGCTCCGAGGCGTGTCAGGATTGCCCTGCAGGGAACATTTCCGGCGCGATGGCACTGATATGTGTGAGGTGTGCAGACAATTCGTATTCGACAAACGAGAACACTGAGTGTGCGCTGTGTCCCCGGAACTCTTTCTCGCTAGCCGCGGTTGGTTCGATCTTTGAATGTGCGTGTGATGCCGGATTCACAATCACAACCGGCAACTGCACCGGCTGCGCACCCGGGAAGTACAAGCCAAGCCATGGCTCCGAGGCGTGCGCACCATGCAATGCTGGGAGTTATTCACGCGCATCAGCGATTAGTTGTACACCATGCGAAACAGACTCCTACTCGACAGGCAACCACTCCCGGTGTTACACGTGCCCATTGAACTCCGGCTCTGCGGGCGGAAGTGATACCGTTGCAAAATGTTTGTGTAACGCTGGATGGTCTGGAATGAATACGCACTGCGTCGGCTGCGCGGCCGGCAAGTACAAGCTCGAACCTGGGCCCCAGGCGTGCTCCGTCTGCGGTGCTGGCAAAGTGTCCGACGCGGAGGCTTACTGGTGCACAGCGTGCGCAGCAGGCACCTACACCGCAGCCCAGAATTCATTTTGTCGATCGTGCCCGCCAAACACAGAGTCTGTGGCCGGGAGTGCAGATGTTTCTGCCTGTGTTTGCAAAACCGGTTGGTCGGACATCAACGGCAGTTGCACGCATTACACACCTCCTCCTCCGTGCACGTATCAAAATGTGGCACGGATGTGTGGCCCTGGCACGACGGCCGGCAACTGTCAGGTTACTGCTGTGCACGGCAGTGGTGCAGAGTATATACTGGACGGTATAACAAATCCTGGGCAGGAAATGCTGAATTTCTTCGGTGCAATGTTCGACACGACTGTTACGATTGACTTGAAACGGAATTACAGAATCGTTGAAGTGCGAGTGTGGGGTTTTGCAGGAGGTATCGGTGTGGACAATATTATAGTGTCCACAAGCGACACCTCCAATTCACAGTCCACGACGTCGTGTTCTAGCGGTGTACAACATGTGTGCAATGCGCCTTTGACACGGCAAGAATACCAATCGACTTTGTGCAATGCCGACACGTGGGGTCGTTATTTATGCATGATGAGAACTGCTTTTACTGGTATAAATGCTGGTATGAAGGTAAAGGAGGTAGAAATTTATGCATATGTGTGTCCTCCATGCTATGCAAATCAGTACAGGTCCACTCTCTTGGAATGCATGTACTGCCCGGCTCGCTCGCACTTGGCAGCTGACAATATCGAGTTGACATGCATTTGTGACGCGGGTTTCAGCCATGATTCCGAAGGCATTTGCATTTTTGATGCATGTCCTGCCGGCAAGTACAGGTATATGTTCAGCTGTGTTGATTGCCCTGAAGGGACGAGCTCTGAGGGAGGTCTACTCGGTATTGAACAATGTGTTTGCGGAGGTGGTCGCGACATTGCAGAGTATGTCACTGTCCATGTAACTTGCGCCGGGGAGTGTGGATGTACATCGCCAATCTCAGACAAACACGGGGTCATTGGCTCAGACAGTGTACACGCAGACAATGTATGCACATGGGTGATTGCCTCGAATGCCATCATTTTTTTCCAGATTTCGCTGTGGGAACTCACTCACACAGATCGCTATGTTGACGTGAATCGCTGTGCAACTGCATCGTGCGATTCTGGGTTCACGCATCTGCATCAATTTAACTATCTACAGGACATTGATTCGGGGGTAAATACGATTCTGCAGACTACCTCTTCACAACCTTTTTTAAAGGTCGTATACCACTTTGGTGAGTGGCCACACACAGGACGCTTATCGGCAAATTGGTGGACACATTCCCCGCTCTTTGGATGCATTACATGCCCAGCCGGGAAGCACCGCACTCTTGATTCTTTCTCGGGCGCGGAAGTTTGTGTGTGGTGTGACGCTGGAAAGTACAAGACAGACACCTCGTCGTCCGCAACATGCACAAACTGTCAAACTGACTCAACGACAATTTACAAAGGTTCTACAGAAATATCAGAATGCATCTGTAACGGCTGGGAGGGAGCTGACGGCCTCTGCGCAGGCTGTGTAGCCGGAAAATATCGCACCAACCTTGTGTCCGATTCGTGCGCTGATTGCTCTGCCGGCAAATTCTCGGAGATTGTCAACGCACAGACAGACACGTGTGCTTATTGTGGTGCAGGAACATACGCAGCAGACGACAAGTCTATGTGTCTGCAGTGTCCAGGCGACCACCTCAAATCCAGCGCTGGGCCCGAGGGGTGCTGGGGGACCTGCCAGTCACATGATGTGGCGCAGCGGTGCGGCGCTGGGGGGGGGGCGGGTACTTGTTCAATTTCTATGCTTCTTGAGCGCTATAATTTTTGGGACACGAAACACTTTCTGCTGGATGGTGAAACGGGATCGTATATTGCGGCGCAAACCACCAAGATTGCGACAGTTGTCATTGACCTACAGCAGTTCTATACACTCACCCATCTTCACGTGTGGCTTGCTGTTACATCTGACAGTCCCCAGTCCCTCATAACGTCAATGAGTGACAGCATCAATTCACAGACACAGGATTCTTGTTCTGATGGCACTTTAAACGAATGCTCGTCATCTTTCTCTGTGGATCAAGAACAGGTGCGATCATGTGCATCTGGCGCAACTGGCCGTTTTTTTTGCATCCGAGCGCTGGGAACTGGTTTCTACGCAAATGAGATCAAAGTGTTTGCTTTTGTATGCACTCCATGCCCTGCAGACCGGTACAGGAACGGTGATATGTGTGTTGAATGTCCTGCGAATTCGCAGTTGCCACCGAGCAATACAGCAACGGCCTGCACTTGCAACACGGGATTCTCGAGCCGAGGCAACGGAAGCTGCTATGGGTGCGATCCGGGCACTTACAGGAACGCGCTGGGCTGGCAGCACGCATGCAGTGCGTGCCCCGCTGGCAGCACCTCGCCGGAGGGTTCTGTCGGAATTTCGCAGTGCGTGTGTGCCGGCGGTGTCGACATCGCTGAAAACGTGTCGGCCGTCATTTCCTGTTCCGGAAGCTGTACCTGTGCGCCATCCACGTCGGAGAAAAACGGCGTCATCACGGACGGGTCCACTACATACATGAACAACGCACAGTGCCGCTGGGTCCTTGCCTCCAATGTCAAGATCACGTTGCAATTCTCGATTTTCGAAACACAGATCCTGAGTGACTATGTTGTCGTCAAGCGCTGTGCCACTACCTTGTGCGATTCGGGAGTCCAAGAGCTGCGCAGGCTGAGCGGAGGTAGTCCGGATGTGGACTTGAACACAATATCCGAGACCACCGCCGAGTACCCCTTCATGCACATCGTATTCACGTCAGATGCCGCCAGAACATTCGACGGATTCATCGCCAACTGGTGGACGTCAGGATCAATGTACACATGCGTGCGATGCGGTCCTGGATCGCACCGTGTGCGGAATGCGACCACAGGACTGCATACGTGTGCGCTCTGTGCGCGTGCAAAGTACAAGCCCGACACCTCTCCGTCTCTGACATGTGTCGACTGCCCCCATGGCAAAAACTCTGCTGGTGAGGGCGCCACGACGCAGCTCGACTGCCAGTGCGTCGCAGGGAGCACGGGCGCCAATGGCAGCGCGACGTGCACGCTGTGCGCGCAGGGCACGTACAAAGCTGGGCTGGGGTCCGTCGCGTGCGCAAATTGCACGGTGGGCTCCGACTCGGGGGTCGGCGCGGAAGGCTGCACGTGCAACGCGGGGTACACCGGGCCTGATACCCAGCAGTGCACCGCCTGCGTGGCCGGCAAGTTCAAACCTGCGTCGGGCAACGCCACCTGCACCATGTGCGAGGCCGGAACGCATCTGCCAGTGGAGGGGGCCCGCGCGGATGCCTGTGCCGAGTGCTCGGCAGGATCCTACTCGTCAGAGGACCGCTCGACGTGTGTCCCGTGCAAGGCGCACTCGGACGCGCCCGAGCGCAGTCCTAGCGCGGCAGCGTGCAGGTGCAACGCTGGGTACACGACAGGCGGCAACTGCAGCGCCTGCCCGGCAGGCAAGTACAAAGTACAGGCCCGGTCCGACGAGGGGTGCGTGCAGTGCGAGGGCGGGTTCTTCTCCGCTGCCGTGGCCTCGCCGGTGAACAACTGCACGCACTGCGCCGCCGGCTCGTACTCATCGGCAGACAACTCGCAGTGCTTTGTTTGCCAGGCGGGCTCGCACTCCCTGCACGGGAGCGACGACAGCTCCGACTGCTTCTGCACCGCTGGCTGGTCGAGAACAAACGGCGAGTGCGTCGGCTGCGTGGCCGGCAAGTACAAAGTGGACCCTGGGCCCGCGGCGTGCACCCTGTGTGCTGCCGGCAAGTTCTCGGGGGCTGTGGAGGCAACGACAGACATCTGTGGGCCTTGCGAGGCTGGCTCGTACGCGGACAGCGGCAGTATGCAGTGCCTTGTGTGTGCAGCGAACTCGCACTCCGCAGTTGGCAGCGTTTCCAGGGCCAACTGCTCGTGCAACGCTGGATGGCCTGGGGTGGATGGCACCTGCGTGGCGTGCGTGGCCGGCAAGTACAAACTAGACTCGGGCCCGGGGACGTGCACCGGCTGTGCTGTCGGCAAGTTCTCGGGGGCGGTGAATGCCTCCGCATACCCCTGCACCGAGTGTGCGCCAGACTCGCACTCCGTGCCCGCCCGTGACTACTGCGAGCCGTGTCCACCAGAGTCGGGCTCTCAGGCAGGCA
>Ga0209702_10005540_pt1 | contig 17062 bp, 11 predicted proteins | sample FRY01_FD_187210 | JGI IMG/M metagenome (GOLD analysis project Ga0209702, IMG submission 187210) | Freshwater microbial communities from Lake Fryxell liftoff mats and glacier meltwater in Antarctica - FRY-01 (SPAdes) (version 2) | ecosystem: Environmental > Aquatic > Freshwater > Ice > Glacier...
TCAACGAGGGAAAGAAGACCGTGTCGATCGAACGTCAGGTGCGGATCGCCGCTGGTTCGTTAGTCGTGCTGGGGGTCATTCTTTCGACCACACTCAATCCCGCATTCATCTATCTTTCCGCATTCGTCGGCGCGGGTCTGGCATTCGCTGGTATCACCAATACCTGCATGATGGGTCTGATGTTGGCTAAGATGCCATGGAACCGTTAACGTGCTACCGAGATTAATACGTAACCGATGCACCGGTTTGACAGCGCCTAGAATTCCGTAAATTACTACCAACTTGACTCGTCGTTTTTCCACTTTCGTTGCCCTTCTGCTGCTAGCCCTCTGGCTACCAGCGACCCAACATTGTGGTTTGGAAGCGGCTGGGATCGTCGGCTCAGCTATCGATTGCCACGATGCCGGTAGTTGTGACCCTGAGACCGAACAAACGGCATGCGATCTGGATAATTGTCAGACCATCGAGGACGCCACCTACAAGGCAAAACAGATTTATGTGCAATTGGCCGCTCCGGTGGAGCTGGCCTGCTTGTGCTGTCTGGATGTGATTAGCCCGAAAACGATTATCGTTTCCCTGCTTTCGCCGGCGCGAAGTGATGCGCCCCCAGAACTGGCCCCTTCGTGGCAGTTCGCTACGCGCGCTGCACCAGCGCCGCGCGCTCCTGGTATCTTAGTCTGATCCGTTCCCGCGCGAACGGATTTCCGGGGCTTTTCATGCCCTGAAGCCACTGCTGCGCGTGACTATGCGGCTTTTTCACAATCCTTTATTTCCTACTCAACATTGTTATGTTCACCTTCCATTTCCTTCCCAGATCACTCCCCCTCGGGGTGATGGCTGTGCTCTCGACCATTACGAGTGGTCGCGCCCAGGACGCACCGACGACGCTTTCACTGTCTGAGGCACTGCATCGTGCCGCCGAACACCATCCCTCTCTGAACGCGGCACGCTACAATGAGCGCGCGGCCGAAGCTTTGACCGAACAAGCCGCGCTTCGTCCCAATCCCACCCTCGACGTCTCACTGGAAAACTTCGGTGGCACCGGTGCCCTCCGCGGCATCGAAGACTTCGAAGCCACCGTGAAAGTAAGCCAACGATTCGAACGAGGTGACAAACGGAGTAAACGAATCGCCGTAGCCCGAAGCGACCGTGAGATCGTGGCGGAAAAATTAGCAGTGCAACGCATGAATGTGCGCACCGCGACCGCCCTCGCCTACATCGAAACGCTGGCTGGTCAGCAGCGTTTATCACTCGCATCCGGGCCTCGCGCTCTGGCCCAGGAAACCCTCGCAGCAGCGCAAGCTCGCGTTGAAGCCGGAGTCGCCTCACTGGCCGAACCAGCCCGAGCCCGGGCCGCCCTCGCCTCGTCTCAACTTGAATACGCCCGGGCCGAATCAGCGTTAACTCGCGCCCAAGCCACCCTCTCGGCTCAGTGGGGTAAACGAACCGAGGACGTGCCAATACTGCATGGTTCTATTTACGTGCCGGACACGTTACCTTCAGAAAGCCACTTTCTTGCCAGTCTGCGAGAGCACCCTCAGCTGAGTCTGCAAGCAGCGATCATCGCCAGCCAACGCTCGGCGCTTGAACTCGAGCGGGCTCAAGCCTCATCCGATATCACTGTCGGGGCGGGAATTCATTTTCTGCGCAACGGCTCCGATGCCGGTTTCGTCGCCGGACTTTCTGTGCCGCTTTCCTTTCGCAATCGGAACCAAGGTAACATCCGCGCCGCTCGCGAGTATCTCACTGGGGCCGAACAGTCGGTAGCTGCCGTAGAGAACAGCCTGCACGCTGAGTTCACCGCCACGTGGCAGGATCTCGTCGCGGCGCATACCGCCGTGCAAAGTCTCCGTCTCGATGCGTTACCGGCCACCGAGGAGGCCCATGCATTCGTTCGACTCGCCTACGCCGAAGGTCAGTTGCCACTAATCGATGTGCTCGATGCCCAGCGCGCGCTGTTCAGCCTGCAACGCGAACTGCTTGAAGCAGAAACCGCTTACGTGCTTTCCCTCGCGCGGATCGAGAGCCTCACCACTTCCGAATTCCCGCTCACTATCTCCACTCTGTCATCACGATGAAACATACCTTTTCTATTCTCGGGCTATCCCTCCTTCTCACCGCTTCCCTCTGGGCCGCGGATCGCGCCAGTGCTGCGAACACGGTGATCCTCGATGAAACAGGCGTAAAAAACCTGAAACTTCAGACCGTTGAGGCCGAGGTCGGAGTTTTCGAGGAAACCATCTTCGCGCTCGGCCGCATCGACGTTTATCCCGGACGTCGCGCCGCGATCAGTAGCCGCATCGCCGGTCGTGCCCTCGAAGTGAACGTAAAACATGACCACTTCATTGAAAAAGGTGAAGTAGCCATCGTGGTCGAAAGCCGCCAGGTCGGAGATCCACCGCCACGCGTTTCGGTGTTCGCACCGATTTCCGGTCTCGTCAGCGAGACTTATATTGTCCCCGGCGAACCGGTGAGCCCCGACAAGAAGTTGGCCGACATCCTCGACATCTCGGAAGTCTATGCTCTCGCGAGTGTGCCCGAACATCTCGCTGGTCGGTTGAAAGCAGGGCAGCTGGCGCGCATCACCGTGGCCGCCGCATCGGGCGAGGTGTTCTCCGCTGAACTGGAACATCTCGGAGCCATGGCCGATCCTATACACGGGGTCGTCGAAGCCGCCTTCCACGTTGATAATCCCGAATTCCGGCTCCGCCCCGGCATGCGCGCGGAGTTCTCAATCGTCACCTCCCAACGCTCCGGTGTCGTGCGCGTCCCGCGCAGCGCATTGCAGGGAGATCTCGCCTCTCGTTTCGTTTACGTAAAAGACTTCGATCTGCCCAACGCATTCATCAAAACACCGGTGGTCATCGGCACGATGAACGATCGCTATGTCGAGATCATCAGCGGGTTGCTTCCGGCCGATGAAGTCGTCACCCGGGGTGCTTATTCACTGGCCTTTGCAGGCAAGAGCAGCCTGTCCTTAAAGGAAGCCCTCGATGCTGCCCACGGCCATGAGCACAATGCAGATGGCTCCGAAATCAACGCCGAACAAAAACGCGCTCAGCGCGATAGCGGTCACGACGAAGCCCACGCTCACGGGCACGAAAGCCCATTCTGGAAAATCACCAGCGGCGTGCTTTTCATTGCTCTAATCATCGTCCTGTTCCGTCGGAAGACGACCGCTCCTCTCGCGGACAACTAAGGAACGACCATGTTAAATCGACTCATCAAATGGTCGCTCGCCCACCGCGCGATCGTCCTTGGTCTCTCTCTGATCATCCTCGTCCTCGGGCTACGCGCCGGTCTGACTCTCCCGGTCGAGGTGCTTCCGGATCTCACGAAACCCACCGTCATCATCCTCACCGAGGCTCCCGGCCTCGCGCCCGAAGAAGTGGAAATCCGCGTTACTCAGCCGCTAGAAAGCGCGCTCATGGGAGTCGCGGGGCTCACCCGTCTTCGCTCCAACTCTGATGTCTCTCTCTCACTCGTTTACGCAGAATTCGACTGGGACACCGATATCTATCAGGCCCGCGTGCTCGTGCAGGAGCGGCTGCAATCTGCGCGAGAGCAACTCCCGGAAGGCGTGGAGCCATTCATGACGCCGGTCGCTTCGCTGATGGGCGAAATCCTCCTCGTTGGCGTGCGTTCGACCATCCCTGCAGGCGAGCCGGGATATCTAGCTCCGAGCGATGTGCGCACTCTCTCCGATTGGACAATCAAACGTCGCCTTCAGAGCATTCCCGGCATCGCGGAGATTCTCAACATGGGTGGAGGCGTGAAACAGATCGAAGTGCAGCCCGATCCTTACCTTCTCCAAGCGCATGATGTCAGTTTGGCTGAATTGGAAATCGCTGTCGCCGAGGCCGCCACCACGACCACCGGTGGTTTTCTCGATACCGGTCCCACTGAAATCATGGTGCGCAATCTCGCGATGACGACCGATCTTGCCGACATCTCCGCCACGGTCATCAAGCAAGTCGGCGATCGTTCCATCACCATCGCCGACGTCGCCAAGGTTGAATGGGGTATCGAACCGATGCGGGGCGACGCGACCGTCAGCCGCACGCCGGAAAAGGGGCCGACCTACGGCGTGATCATGTCCATCACCAAGTCACCCGGCTTCGACACGCGCAAACTGACCGAGCAAATCAAAATTGCCCTCACCGAATTGCAGCCCGCGTTTCCCGAAGGCGTCGAAACCATCCTCTTATTCCAACAAAAGGATTTCATCGATCACGCGATTGGTAATCTGAGCGAAGCGATCCGCGACGGGGCTATCATGGTCACGGTCGTGCTGTTCCTATTCCTGCTCAATTTCCGCACGACGTTCATCACCCTGATGGCAATGCCGATGAGTTTCGCGATTACCCTGCTCACTTTTCAGTGGCTCGATATCACCGTGAATTCCATGACCCTCGGCGGTCTCGCCGTCGCCATCGGTATGGTCGTGGACGATGCCATTGTAGATGTGGAAAACGTCTTTCGACGACTACGCGAAAACGCCCGCTCGCCGGAACCACAACCCATGCTCACCGTCATCGCTCGCGCCTCGGCTGAGGTGAGAAATTCGATCCTCTACGCGACAGTTCTCATCGTTCTCGTGTTCCTGCCGCTTCTCGGATTGAGCGGCGTCGAGGGCCGACTCTTCTCACCTATCGCCATCGCCACGATCATCAGCATGGTGGCTTCGTTTGTGGTCTCACTGACCCTGATTCCCGTGCTCTGTTCGTTTCTGCTAAAACCCAAAGCCGGTCAAGACCATGCCGAAGGTCGCTTTGTGAGATTTCTCAAGCACTTGCTCAGCCGGACCATCCTGCGCGTCAGCCTCGACCACCCCGGGCCTGTGCTTGCCCTCGTGCTCGTCGGCATGATCGCCGCGTTTTCACTCTATCCTAAAATGGGCAAAGACTTTCTGCCGGCGTTTCGCGAAGAGACTGCCCTGATCGCCGCCACCTCGGCACCCGGCACGTCTCTCAATGAAATGAATCGCATCTCCGATGTGATCGAAGTGCAGATTCTCGCCGTGCCCGAAGTGCATCAGGTCGGACGTCGACTCGGTCGCGCCGAACGCGGCGATCACGTTGTGCCGGTCTCCACCGCAGAGTTCGATGTGGATTTTCGTGAAGCCAAAGATGGCTCCGGCCGCAGTCGACAGGAAATACTCGCGGATATCAATCGTCGGATAAAATCCATCCCCGGGATCTTCGCCGTGATCGGCGGCCCCCTAGCCGATCGCATCGGGCACATGCTCAGTGGAGTGGCTGCGCCGGTCGCGATTAAGATTTTCGGGCCCAATCTTGACACGTTGCGTCGCCTCGGAACCGAGGTCCAATCCGTCGCAAAAACGATTCCTGGCTTCGAGAATGCCAAGCTCGATCAACAGGCCACGATCCCGCAACTCCGCATCGAGGCCAACCGCGACCGCGCGACCGCCTATGGCATTACGCCGGGCTCTCTCAACGAGCAAGTCGGCTCGCTTATCGGCGGCAAGCAAATCGCTGAACTGCGTGAAGGCCAGCGATCGGTAAACCTCGTCGTGCGTCTGCCCGTCGAATGGCGCGACACCCCCGATAAGATCGCCCTCTTGCCGGTCGAAACGGAAAACGGTCGGCGAATCCCACTCGGCCTCGTCGCCGATGTGCGTGAAGCCAAAGGCCCCAACGTCATCTTCCGAGAGAACAGTCAGCGACGTTTCACCATCGCGATCAAACCGACCGCGCGCGATGTGGGTGCACTGGTAGCTCAACTGCAGGATGAGGTGCGCGCGCAAGTGCGATTACCCGAAGGTTACTTCATTACCTACGAAGGCGAATTTAAGGCTCAGCAGGACGCGAGCCGACGCATCATCCTCTTTGGTGCCGTGATCCTCGTGGTCATGATCTTCCTTTTGTCTGGCTACTTCCAAAGTCTGGCTCTGGCCCTCCAAGTGATGTTGAGCATTCCGCTCTCCCTCGTCGGAGGACTCGTCTTCACTTGGCTAAAAATCGATAATATCAGCATCGCCACCCTCGTGGGCTTTATCGCCGTGATGGGAGTCGCCGCCCGCAATGGCATCATGATGATCTCGCATTACCTGCACCTCATGAATCACGAGGGTGAAGGTTTCACGCGATCCATGATCGAACGCGGCACCTTGGAACGAATGGTTCCTGTTCTCATGACCGCTCTCGGCACCGGCATCGCGCTCATCCCGCTCGTGCTCGCCGCAGATCAACCTGGCAAGGAAATCCTCCATCCCGGGGCGGTCGTTATGGTCGGAGGGCTCGTCTCTTCGACCCTTCTTGAATTTCTCGTGCGACCGCTCATTTTCTTCCACTTCGGACGCAAAGCCGCCGCTCAGGCCATCGCCCGAAAAGCAGCCGCCGCTCAATGATTCTCTCTCTCTCCTCAATCCCACTTCAATAATTCCAAAAAATAAAAATCCATGAAATCAAAAACCGTCGCTTTTGCACTCCTCGCCAGTCTGTTCCTCGGCCTCACTGCCGTGCCCGTCTTCGCGCACGGCAGTGAAGATCACGCCCCTAAAAAAAGTGCCGGCCCCAACGGCGGACGCGTGCTCAACGGCATCGATCCGCGGGCCGAATTCTTTGTCACCAGCGATCGCAAAGTGCAAATCACCTTCCTCGACGATCACGGCCAAGCCGTCGCCCCCGCTGGTCAGACGGTGGTCGTCACTTCGGGTAATCGTTCCGCCCCTACCAGTCTCAACTTCGCAACTGTCGGTAATGTGCTCCTCTCCGATGGTGCCATACCGGCCGGAAACCGTGTCCCCACCGTCGTGCAAATCACCCCAGCCAACCTCAAAACGGTAACGTCGAAATTCAATGTAAACCTCTCAACCTGCTCGGGATGTAAGCTCGTTGAATACGCCTGCACCTGCGAAGGCCATTGATACGTTGAGATCAGGCGATCCACGTTACGAACGCGGATCGCGGTGTCTGGCACGTGACAGCGAGACGGTGTGATTCACCCGTGATCTTTAAATATTACACGTCAACTATTGGTTGCCGTGTAAACTGTGGGCCGTTTCCCAAACTCAATCACCGATTCGGGTGAAGCGTTTCACGATGCGTCCGCCGATCTCCACGCTTTCGGCAAACATCTCCGCCGGGCGCACCCAGAGACCGCCCTCAGCGTAAAGCGCTTCGTAAACCACCAGCGGTGCCAGCGTCTCCGAGTGACGCGCTAGACCGATCACGCGATACTCCCCGCCCTTGTAGTGGCGGTAGAGCCCCGGGAGCGGACGCGAGGGCAAGGGCAGTAGATTGCTCATCGCGCTAGCCCATCACCTTGACCACTGGGTTGCAAACCGCCGCTTCCAGGTTTTGGGTCTATTTTTCGTTCACCGATGTCTACTCAATCCATTCCTGTCACCGTCCTCACCGGCTTCCTCGGCGCCGGCAAAACCACCCTCCTTAATCGGATTCTGACCGAGCAGCACGGCAAGAAAATCGCCGTGATCGAAAACGAGTTTGGCGAGGTCGGCGTCGACCACCAATTGGTCATCCAAAGCGACGAGGAAATCTTTGAGATGAACAACGGCTGCATCTGTTGCACCGTGCGCGGCGACCTGATCCGCATCCTCGGCCGCCTGCTCAAGCGCAAGGACCGCCTCGACGCCATCCTCATCGAGACCACCGGTATGGCTAATCCCGCGCCGGTCGCCCAGACCTTCTTCACCGACGAGGAGATGAAGACCCGTTTCCGCCTCGATGCGATCGTCACCGTCGTCGACACGAAGCACATCCTCCAACATCTCGATCAGGAAGACGAGGTCCAGAAGCAAGTCGCCTTCGCCGACGTCATCTTGCTCAACAAGACGGACCTCGTCACCCCCGCCGAAGTCGATGCCCTTGAGCAGCGCATCCACGGCCTCAATGCACTTGCCAAGATTCACCGTACTCAAAATTGCGATCTCCCCCTCCACCACGTGCTCGACGTCGGCGGCTTTAATCTCTCCCGAGCCACCGAGCTCGATCCGCAATTTCTCGATCAAGAATACCCCTTTGAATGGGCCGGCGCTTATCACCTACCCGCGGGCACACATGAACTCGTAATCGGCCACTCCGACGACGATGATCACGACCATGCCCATGAGGGCTGCGATCACGATCACCATCACGGCGGCAACGAAAACGAACTCGATGTCGTCATCATGCCGGTGAATATCCCATTCAGTCCTGACTTCACTTCGCCCGAGGCCTTGGCTTCCCTAGCTTCAGCGACCGAGGCCGCGGTTTCCGTCTTCGGCGATTGGGAAACTCGCCTGCAGGATGGCGACCCCATCGTGCCCGGTGCCACCCTCAACCGGCTCCTCCTCAACGAGGGCAACGGCAAGTATCCGCTCACCCTCACCAAGCCCGGTCACTACCTCGTCTTCGAAGCCTGCGGCGATCACCCGCTGCACATCCATGTCGCCGGCAACACCATCAAACCGGACTGGCAGCAGGATTTCCACCTCGCCCACACGCACAACGACAGCGTGACTTCCGTCGGCATCAGTGTGCCCGGCGATCTCGACGGCAAACGACTCAACGATTGGATCAGCGAACTCCTCCGCGTGCAGGGCGGCGACATCTACCGCATGAAAGGCGTGCTCACCGTGAAAGGCAGCGACAAGCGACTCGTCTTCCAAGGCGTGCACATGCTCTTCGACGCTAAATTCGAAGGCGAATGGACCCCCACCTCCCCGCGCCAAAACACCCTCGTGTTCATTGGGAAAAACCTCAATCGCACCGCCCTCACCGCAGCCTTCAAAGCCTGCCTCGCGTGACTCGCGTAGCTACCGGGTCGAGCATCGATTTGCCGGCACGTTCCGCTTCCAAACGGTGCTTTCCAGCCAAGGCCATCTGCTGATGTTGCAGCGCGAGTCAAGTTGAGAGAGAGGCGTCCGATCGACACCTCCGGGGCAATTGCTTCGGTGCTCTCTTCCATCTATCGCCGCCAGTTCTCGCTCAATCTCGGCAAGCTGGGCGTTGATCAACGAGCGGAAGACAAGCTGTCGGGCCGCATCCATGCCGGACAACAGGCCGCTCCCCACTCCTTGTCTACGTCCCAATCGGCCCTTGCGATCCGGTTGACCTCAGGCCGACTGCGCGATGGCGATCGATCCTTCCCCTTCGCGAGTCAAATCCGCGCAGCCGCACACAAAAAAAGGCGGGGCCTTTTGAGGCCCCGCCCTTCAAGCTAAAACCAACCAACTCGAATTAGAATTCGACGGTGTTGCTGAACAACCAGCTGCGGGCTGGTGAGAGAGCAAAGGAACCTTCGGAATACTTCGCGTCGGTGAGGTTATAAATACCCAGCGACGAGTTGAACTTGATGCCCAGCGCTTGCCAAGGGTAGCTGACGGTCGCGTCGAACACGAGGTAGTTGCCCGCCTGGTAGCCGCCGTTGAGTGGATTCCAGTCCACGCTGCGGCTGACCACCGTCTCAGAGGAATAGCGCATGCCGCCACCGACCGACGCACCGCGCACTGGGCCGTCGTTGAACGTGTATTTACCAAAGACGTTGAACCGGTATTCAGGCACGTTCTCAATGCGGGCACCGTAGTAGATGTCTGAGGCCACCTTACCAGCGGCATTGAGAGCGTTATACTCGGGGGTTCCCGGAGCAATGCGGCTCTTGCTGTAGACGGTCTTAGCCGTCCACAGCCAGGAAGCGTTGACCACGGCTTGGAAGTTCGAGATCGGACTGAGGATCACTTCGGCTTCGGAACCCTCGATCTGGTTCTTCAAATCCGTCGTGCGCCAGCGGAAGACCCGCGTGTTGTAACCCGTGGTGCCAGGAGCGAACAGCGTCCGGTTGTAGTTGAGCGGCTCCTCGAGATTCGATTGGGCCGCTGGATCGTCCAACATTTGGTTGGTGCGCTCTCCGCGGAACAGCGAGATCGTGCCGACGATCTTGTTGTTGGCGGAGGTCATCTTGGCTCCGATCTCCCAGTTGTAACCGGTTTCATCCTTCAAGGGACTGTAGGCGCCCCGCGAGTCTAAGATATTCGTGAATTGCTCGACCGAAGTGATCGTGTTGCCGAGATATTGGAACGAACCGCCATTTTGATCGAGGGCGCTCTGCACCACGGGGCGCTCGTTGCCGACGAAGACGCCGCCCACGTTGCCCACATTGAACTGAAAGGTCTTGGACACCGAGCCATAGACGCTGACTTCCTTGGTCAGGGCAAAGGACGCGCCGCCCATCCAAGCATCGCCATGTTTCTTGTAGACGCGCAGGGTCTTGATGTAGTTAGCACCATAGCCATACTCGTCAGCAGGATACTTCGCCGGATCTTTCCAAGCATCAACCGGGACGACATACCAAGGGTAGTTGGACACCAGATACTGACCCTTTTCCTGAACCGATTGGCGACGGAATCCGGCAATGACGTTGAGACGATCATCCATGAGCGAGGCTTGGTAGTTCATATACGCGGCGGTGTTGATGGGTTTGTAACCATCGAGCCACGCGCGGCCGAGCGGGAAGAGCTTGTCGATCGTCGGGTTGACCTCGAAACCGGGGTCGAAGTCGCTATAGACGGCCTTGACGAGTTTGATGTTACCGTCGCGGTCGCGGACGACCTGATTGACGGTGGGAACGCCCGTGTCGTGACCGCGGCCTTCGCCAACGAGATTGTCGGCCACCTGCGTGCCGCCGGTGGTGCCATAACCTGGATTAGCGATCGGATTCGTCGCACCGGGCACGTGCCCGTAATAAGGGTTAAACTTATTGTCGTGGGAGTAGTAATTCTGGGTGAAGGTCGAGGTGTTGTAGCCCGTCAGCACCTTGTGTTTGATCCCCGCGGCCTCGAACTTGAAGATCAAGTCGAGCTGGTGCATGTCGTTCAACTTGTAGTAGCCCGACGTCGCGCTCGCTCCGACGTTCCAATGGACGCCATCGGCGAAGGGCGTGGTGACACCTTCGATGCTGTTGAAGCGGCTGTTGTCATGTTGGAAAACATAACGGCCTTCGAGCCAGTCGAACGGTGCGAAGTCAATCGTGGTCGTGAAGACATTGACGTCGTTCATCGTGCGCGCGCCCCGGCTGGTGTAGTTGAAGCCTTCATCGTGAATGAAGTTGCCCGAAGCGTCGGTGTAATAGGCGCCGCGTTCTACGCTGGTATAAGCCGGCATCGCATAATCACCAGTGGATGCCCGGAGTGCGTTGATGTAAGTAGTATAGGCGTAGTTAGGGGTGTTGACCGAGTTGGCCACCTTGGGCTTGCCCGCAGCCGCCGCTTTCCAGCCGGCGAAATCTGAATAGATCCAATCGTAGTCGTTCTGATTGAAGCTTTCGCGAAGGTATTCCAACTCCAAGTTGATCTTCAGCTTGCCGCTCTCGAAGGGGATCACGGTCAGGCTTGGGGTCAGATTGACGTTCTTGCGAAACTCAAAGCGACGCTCGCCCTGCGTATCTTCCCAGGCGCCAACCATGCGGAAGGCCGCCTTGTCGGAAAGAGGAATGTTGAGATCGGCGACCAGCTTCTGACCGCTGTTGTCGTTGATCGAGTATTTGAACGTGTTGGGAACCTTCGAGAAGGAAGGTTGCTTCGTCACGTAGTTGATCACGCCGCCGGGATAACCCTGCCCAAAGAAGACGGCAGCGGGGCCCTTGACCACTTCGACGCGCTCGACGTTGTCGAGGTTGTAGGAGATGTAGCGAAACACGCCATTACGCATGAGGGTGTTCACCGCAAAACCGCGCATGGTGAAGTTGCCCTGAGGCGTCGCTTCGTTACCGGGACGACGCATCGCATAGCGAGTGTCACCTGACGCGGAGGCGGTGTAGCGCAGAAGGTCCATCAACGAACGGGCGTTGGTGTCGTCAAGAAATTCGCGGGAAATCACCGAGATGTTCATCGGCACTTTCTGAATTTCCATCCCGATACGGGTCGCTGTCGCGGCGTTGGTCTTCAGGTAGCCGAAATCCTTCTCACTGGAGACTTCGAAAGCCGACATCACGGTGACGCCTGCATCCGGGCGCAGGGTAGTTGAGGAGCGGTTGCCAGACGACGTCGTCGCCTCAGCCTGCGCGGATGAGCCCGATGAATCGTCAGTTGCCAGGGGCGGACGGCCGTTCAAGCGGGCTTCCAACTCAGCAAAGCGTTGCAGCAACGCGGCGTTCTCACTCCGCAGGGCTTGATTTTCAGCTTGGAGTTTATCGAGACTGCCGGTGGCGGCCAACGGGTGGGAAATCGTCAGAGAAACGAGTAAGGCAAGCATGCTCAGGAAGAGTCGCTTGGTTCTCGGTATCGAGTAACTTGGATTGGGTATCATGGTTGTTTGGTGTGGTTATTCGGTCGGGGACTGGCTCTAACAACTGGGCCGAAATCTGGGAAAGTCGTCTCGCCACGGAGTGCGCAGGGCTGTCGTGCGCTCGTTACGGAGATCCACTTGGGTTCGACGTGGGCGCACGAAGGATAAACAAGAACGGGCAAGCAATGACGGGGGTCTGGGGGGAACAAAATATATCGGAGGGGGTATTCTCTCTATCGTTCGGACTAACGTCCTCGGACAGACCCCATGAATTGGCAGCGTTTCAAAGGGACTTATTGACCAATGTCGCTTCTTCCCTATTGGAAGCGTTGCAATTATGGCCAAAATCACCCTTCGGTCCCTCGCTGATTCATGCGGCGTATCCTCGGCGACCGCGTCGCGCGCCCTCTCCGGACACCCCAATGTCAAAGCCGACGTGCGCGCACGCGTCCTTGAGGCCGCCCAGGTTCACGGCTACCAGCGAAATCAATTGGTCAGCAACCTCATGGCCCACGTCCGGGGTGATCGTTCGCGCCATTTCGTGGGCAATCTCGCCATCGTCCATGTGCCCTCAGCGCAACAGCCAAACATCGTGCCGATGCAGCAGGAGATCATCGACGGAGCCGTCGCGCGAGGCACTGAGCTGGGGTTTGAGACCAATGTCTTCCAGCTCGGCCGTGAAGGTTCAGGACCCGCTGCGCTGGGCCGCATTTTACAAGCCCGTGGGGTCTCGGGCGTGATCTTTCTCCAGCCCAACTCGAATGACGCCACCAACGGCTTCCCGTGGGATAAGTTTGCAACGCTCCAGATCGACTACAACTCCAACGAAGTGAGCCAGCACACCGTGTCGCTCGACCATCACTTCACGTTGACCAGCGCGCTGGGGCGCCTGCGGGCTCTCGGCTACCACCGCATCGGGCTCTTCATCGCGCGCCACAAGGACGAGCGCCTCGGCCACAAATGGTCGGCGGCCTTTCGTTCGTTTCAAGAGAACCAAGGCGGTATCGGCCACCTGCCGGTGCTGATGAACCCCGCGATCACCCCCCCCGATCTGCTCGCGTGGCACGCGAGCCATCAACCCGACTTGATCATCGGCCACATCGATCAAGCCGTGACGTGGTTGCACGACTCGCAGATCCACGTCCCCGACCACCTCGGTTTTTTCAATTTGAATTGGAACGAGCGCACCCGACCCTGTGCCGGCCTCGACCTGCGGCCCGCCTTGCACGGGATCGTCGCCGCCGAAACGTTGGCCGCTCAGATCCACCGCAACGAGCGCGGACTCCCCGCAGATCCCCGCTCCGTGATGATCAGCGGCCTCTGGGTCAATGGACCGACCCTGCGCCCATCGCCGACGGTGAGCCCCGCTGCCCCATTGACCCGGAGAGTCCCGCCTCTGCGGGCCGACGGGACTTCGCCAAAATTACAGTCACGCATCGCGATCATCTCCGCACTTTGCTGATTAAATCACTCCATCCTCATCACATTTTGGATGGGGTCTTCTTTTGAACAACCAAGCGATCTTCGGCTTCGTCAATCGTCTTCGGCCCGTCGCTTTTGAGCAAGCGGGAGAGCGAACGGGCGGCGAGCAGTTTGCCGCCCGTCTGACACTGCGGGCAATAATCCTATAGGGGTATTTACGTGACTCCACCGACCACAACCTGTAGTGGTAGCCTCAATGGCGGAAGATTATCCCAAGACCATGTTAGAGCTGGAGCGCCGGTTCAGTTCCGAAGCCGCGTGCCGGGAGTATCTTGTGGAGCTGCGGTGGCCGGGAGGCTTTGTTTGTCCTCGCTGTGGAGCGAGCAAGTCAGTGCAGATCAGGCGGGATATATGGCGATGCGTGGCTTGCCGAAAGGAGGTCTCGGTGACGGCGGGGACCGTGTTTCCGCACAGCAAGTTGCCTTTGACGCTTTGGTTTCGTGCCATGTGGCAAATCACGAGCCAGAAAAACGGGGGCCTGATAAGACGGGCTGATAAGACGTCACGTCTTGACTTTTGACAAAAGCGCCCTGGTTTTCTGCCGCCCCCCCTCCGTCATCTGCCAGCGACGCACGAACTGGCTGGCCGAAGCTGGCTGGCCCATTTGCAAGCGCTCCGCGAGCCAGCCGTTGGACACCGAGGTGATTTGCTTGAGTGCCGCCGCCACGCGGACCTTGGCCGGGTGCGATTTCAAAGCGGGGAGTTTGTTTAGATCAAATTTTGCCGCGACGGCCAAGGCCTGCAGGCGTTCCTCCCACAGCGCCTCTCGTTCGAACCTCACTGTAGCAGGCTCGCATCCAGCAAATCGCTCCAGCTCCGCCCCGCGTCGCAGATGATCGCGCTTCATCTCATCCCTGAAGTTCTGCCCACCCACGCACCAGCCTCGACTCAGATTCTTGGCCGCTAGGGCTTTTTGCGACGGCTCATCCTCCGCCAAAAACTTGAGATAACCGAGATAACTGCGCCAACCTCGCGCCGTGTCCGGCCAGCCGCCCGCCTCACCCAGCACGACCGAAGCCTCCAGCCACGTCGGGCGCTTCCGCTCCCTAAACTTCGCCAGACTGCCCCACGGATACTTGACTACATCTGTCACCTCGACCACGCCCGCCCGCACCGGGTTGAGATGGATGTAATGGCAAACTCGGCCCAGCGATTCGCCCGGCTCCACGAGCAGCGCTTTGTAGCGCCCCTGGAACGGCCGCCCAATCAGACGACGCAGGGAGTTAGAGCGACGGATCCATGTGCCCTGCAGCCATTTCATCCCCTCACTGAGATTCGGCTCGGTCAATTCCACCGCCAAGTGAAAATGGTTGCTCATCACTACGTAGGCATGCACCCGCCAGCCAAACCGCACCGCCGCCTCCCCCAGCGTGCGCTCAAACGCTTCGGACGCGCCCTGCCCGGTGAACAAATTGCGCCGGTAGTTGCCACGGTTGATCACATGGTAACACCCCCCAGCATACTCCACTCGCCACAGTCTTGCCATCCTTTCATCACGCCCACCCTGACTCGCTTGTCAAGAGTCAAGACCTGACGTGTTTAGGTTTCGACCCAAAAATTACACCTAGATAATTACCTACAAATTCATCACATCGTTGGTTATTTGCTGCATCCCTACGCTCAAACCAATCGACCTAAACTCATGAGCACCTTGCTAGAACGATAAATAATTAATTTATTTCACATTGGATTTGCCCCGATTATTGCTGCCAAGATTGGACACTGAGTTCGTCGTTATGCCCCTTTTCTTTGGATCCTCCTTTCTTTCAGCAAATTGCGGACTCCGCGTCGCGCTGCTGACTGCGCTCCTACTTTGCCAGCCTCTCCAAGTCTCACGGGCCTATGGGGCTGTTGAGTCTTTTCACTACACAGGAGACGGGACGGACCTGCAGGCCACCGTGGATCGCCTGCCGTCCGGTGCGACACTCGTGTTCGCGTCCGACCAGATGCTCGTCCTCTGGGATGCTCTGGTGCTCCGCCAACCGGTCACACTCCTCGGCCTGCGGGCCCGTCTTCCAGAAGGTCTTGGGGGCATATCTCTAGTCGAAGTGCGGGCGGAAGACGTTTCGCTGATCGACCTGGAATTGCATGGCAACTACGCGACCGTGTCCCAAGATCAGCGCGCACCGCTAGTCGCAATCACCCGCGGGAGGTTTACCGTCGAGCGCGCCACATTTTTTGACAGCACCAAGGAGGGCTTAGGAGTGACCGCCGAAGACAGGGACATAGTCGGCGGGGTGATCCGGGACATCAGCGCGTATCGGGTAGGACGTGATGCGATTTCGCTCTCCGGCGGAAACCGGGGACTGAAGGTGCGTGACGTGGTAATCGAGAATGTCTCGCTCGAAACGAGTTATCTCCGAGGCGCGGTCGAGGTGAGCGATGGCGCGGATAACATCGTCGTTCGCAATGTGAAGGCCGTCGATGCGATGTATGCGGTGGATATTCAGGACCACCGTGAACAGAGCGGATCAAATACCCGCGTGATCATCGATGGTGTGGAGGCCCATGACTGCCGTTATATGATCCGGACCGACAACAGCCCACGCGGTCATGCCGGACTGGTCTTGCGCAACCTGACCGGATACAATATCAGGTTTCCACTCGCGCTCAGCCACACCCGCGACGTGGTGATCGAAAACGTAACCTTCACTGGATCTCGAGAGTGGGTCCGAGGAACGCCCGCGATCACGGTGACCCTGGCCAACTGCCAGAATGTGGTAGTGAGGGGTCTTAATGTCGAATGGACGGATGAGCTCCCTTTGGCGGTGGAGAATCGCTACTTGGGCACCGACCTCTACGCCCCCGCCCTTTTGATCGTCGGCCCATCCCTATCTCCAAAGAATGAAGCAGACCGGACGGCTTTCCTCGAGGAACAAGTCGCCAGAGAACTCCAAGCCGCCATTGCGGAGGACCGATTCATGACCGAAGCGGCGGCCGCGCGGGGGGTGACTCCCGAAGGAAGATAACGGTAGACGATCCCGAACGCTCAGGCCCGGCTGCTTAAGAACAAAAAGTAATAGCGGGTATCTTCACAATAGGGTTCATCCAAACATCACTGCTGCATCCCGAAACTTCGTGCTCTTGGTGGAGCTTTGTGGTGCACCCCCTCCTAGAGCAGTTTAATAAAAAACTATAGCTTAATCATGATTCAATCTAACCCAGATCCCGGAATTTTTAACCACGGATGAACACAGATAGTCACGGATGTCACGTCTCCTTTGTCCAAGCCGTGCAAGTGCGACCCTTAAGCGTCTACGCGGAGGTGGCTTCATGAGCGCTGTTTATGAACAACTGGCAACTGACGGTCTCTGGCAGATCGGGGCCACCACCGC
>Ga0209702_10005541_pt1 | contig 17050 bp, 14 predicted proteins | sample FRY01_FD_187210 | JGI IMG/M metagenome (GOLD analysis project Ga0209702, IMG submission 187210) | Freshwater microbial communities from Lake Fryxell liftoff mats and glacier meltwater in Antarctica - FRY-01 (SPAdes) (version 2) | ecosystem: Environmental > Aquatic > Freshwater > Ice > Glacier...
ATCTGCTTCTATACATGCTAAACTCTTTAGGGGTGGTCTTGTCTGTTTTGTGTTCATAATAGTGCAATTCTATCGCTTTTACAGGACCACCTCAACTTTCTTCCGGAGATAATCTCACCGAACTACCGTATTTTGCTTCTGCGCCTGAAATATAGGGGTAAAAAGACTCTGCAACGGCATTTAACGGGATATAAACGGCAGAACATTCTTCCATAGGCGAAAGTTGCTCATAACTGCTCTGTAAAGCTCTTGCGCCATCAGAGGTTCCGATCCCAGTAAATTTGTCGTTTCGTAAATGGACACAGCATTTAACTGATACAACTCATCGTCCATTGGATGCCCTACGTGATGGATATATTTCCAATCGTCCCGGTAGACGCCCCGTAAATCCGTGCGCGCTGCATTCCAGTAGATCCAATGGTTTGGATCATTCATCCCGTCCAACTCGCAAAAAATATCTCGCTGTGCCGCTTTTGTCTTTTCCAGGAATGGGCGCAGAGATGTTGCCGACAAACCGTTCGGAACTTCGACACCCGCATACTCCAAAAGGGTAGGCATTAGGTCCATATTCGACACAGGCACATCAATTGAGATGTCGGCTCCAATAATCCCCGTATGGCGCAAGACTAGCGGCACGCGCATAGCTTCTTCATAAAGACTGCCCGCGTGGGCCCATTTGTTATGCTCGCCAAAGGATTCGCCGTGATCCGCTGTCAGCGCCAGAAGTGTGTTGTCCAGCAGCCCCCGGTTTTGCAGGGCCGTCAGCATCTCGCCAAATTTGGCATCCCAATAGGCAATCTCCCCGTCATAGAGCGCCACAATGTGTTCGATGTCCCGCTGGGTGGGCACGGTAGAGCCATCTACAATCGACTGTCCATCCTGCACAACCGCGGGTGTGAATGTGCCTGTGTAATTATTGTCGTAAAGGGTGTCGTAGGGCGCGGGCGGGTTGTACCAGCTATGGGGATCGAAGTAGTAGAGATAGAGAAAGAGGGGCTTTTGCGGGTCCCGGTTGGCATCCAGCCAGGCCAGTGTGCGGTCGTTGATCTCCTGGGCCATATTTTGCGCTGAATTCAGATAGCCGTAAGTGGTCGAGTCGTCGTAGTGATCGTAGCCCCGGTGAAAGCCGTAGTTTTTGCGGATCAACACCGCGGAGGCAAACCCCGCCGTCTGGTAGCCCGCGGCCTGCAAATGTTCGGCCAGGGTAGGCGTGGCCGCCGGCAGCCCGGAAACATCCCACGAGGCAGCCAGACGGGTGGGGCTTTGGCCGGTGACAATCGCGGCGTTGGCCGCGTAGGTCCAGGGCGATGTGGTGGAGGCGTGCAGGAAGCGCGCGCCCTGGGCAATCAGCCCGTCCAGATTGGGTGTGGTATTGCGGCCATAGCCATAGGCCGAGATGTGATCAGCGCGCAGGGCATCCACTGTGACCAGAACGATATTGGGGGCGGACGCCTTTGGACGGTTGAAACCAAACGCTCGTCTGCCGAATAGCTCCGGCTCTCGCTGGCCCCAATAGACTGTACCCGCGGCCAGAGCAGCCATACTGAGAAACTGACGTCGTGTGCTGGAATGCATAGTACCTCCTCCTGACTATAGCAGAACTAACCCAAACCCTTACGTCTAATTATATCCGATCATTCGGTGAAATTCAACCGGTAGATCGACACCCCATCCCGCCGGTAGACGAGCGCGGCATAGGATTTGCCGTCGATCTCCCCGGCGTGTAGGCTTCCCCCCGTTGCCCCCAAATAGAGATGGGTGACACCCTCGGCGGCCAGTGCGGCGCGCAACGCGGGATCGTCCAGATTTGTGGCGGTGGCAAGCTGGCTGAAGAGACGGTTCATCGCCTGCACCTTTGCTGTGGGCAGCGCGCTGGCATATTGGGCTGGCGGCAAGAGGGAGGCCCGATCCGCCAGTACAGCTATCCAATAACCCCCGTCCCGGCCCGCATAGATGCCGTTGATCCACTCCCACGTATTCACCACAAAACGGGCGTTGGCGGGCGTATTCTCCCGCACCCAATACAGCGCGGCCCGGTCTGCCTCGGTGGCCAGGATTGTGGACGGGTTGACAATCCCGGTCATCCCCCTGGCCCCCCACAGCGCGATGACCAGCGCCAGCGCCCCGGTCAGATGGCGGGCGTAGCGCGGCGGGGTCAACAATCCCGATGCCCAGGCCAGCAGACCGCCCGCAGCCAGCCCCAGGGGGACAAAGAGGGTGATAATCGCCGCGTTGACGTGGATGAAGCGGACGAAGGGAAGCCCCAGCCGGTGGGATTGGGTGACAAATGCGGTTGCGCCGACCCACAAAAGCAGCAACCCCCAGCCCAGCCAGGCGCGCCGGGTGGATGATTGGCGCAGGCGGGGACGCTGCCCGGCCCAGGCAGCCAGACCGATCAGCAGCAGCAGCCAGCCAGCCCCAGCCACCCGGACGAGGGGTGAAGCATCGGGCCAGCCCGCCAGCGAACTGATCCCCCCGCTTGCCAGGCCGATGAGCAGGGGATTGCGGGGCGCCCAGACAAGCGCCCCATTGGGCAGATTGTAGCTGCTCCACACTGCGCCCACCTCACTATTGAGCGCCACCATCTCCCTGGCCCAGGCGGATTGACCCAGCCAGAGCCACCAGGGCAGGGTCAAGAGCAGCGCGCCGGTGCCGACAGCCAGCCATCCCAGCACAACCCGCCAGCGCCCCTGGGCAAGCAGAAAAAGGGCCAGCAGCCCAATCAGCAGCGCGGCCAGAAAGGCGACGCGCACGTGGGTCAAGCCCAGCCCGGCCAGAAGCAGCGCTCCGGCCAGCCAGACGCCGGGCCGGCGGCTCACCCGCATCTGCCAGAGCATCAGCAGGCTGGGAACCAGCAACAGCACGCCGGCCAGATGGGTGTAGCGCCCCCAGGAGAGATAGTAGGCGGGAAACCAGGAGACGAGACCCACAAGCACCGCCGTCAACAGCCCGGCCCGGCGGCTGGCAAAGAGTACCCGGCCTGCCGCGTACAACATTAGTACCGTCAGCGCGTTGAGCAGTTGGCCCAATTGCAGCACCAGATCGGCCAGAGCGAAGGCATCGCTGATGCCCAGCAGCCAGGCCAGCCAGACGGCCAGGGCGTGGAAACCCCAGTGATAGTTGAAAACGCCGTCGGGAATGAAGGGGGCGAAGGAGGTGGGGAGGCTGCCCTGGGCCGCCAGCAGACGCACGATAGCCACGTGATGGACCGCATCGACCCAGGGGGGCAGGGCCAGATCGCGTATGTGGAGCAGGCGGGTGGCAACGGTCAACGCGGCGATGCAGGCAAAGAGCCCCAGCCAAAACGCTTGCCGCCGGGCCTGTGCCCACCGTCGCTTCCACTGGCCCGGCGCATAGAGCAGGCAGACGACGCCCAACAGCGCCAGCCCGCCCGCAAACACTTGCCCGGCCAGGGGCGACCAGCGCCAGCCGAACTGGGATGTCCACAGGAGAAGGAGGGGCCAAAAGGCCAGGCCCAGCCCGAACTGTTGGGCAACCCGCACCAGCCAATCGGGATGGGGGGGCAGACGCAGCAAGCGGTGCAGGAGGAGGCCCGGAAACCAGAGCAGGGCAATGCCGCCGAACCAGATCATTGACTCACTTTGGATTGTCAATTTCCAGGGTGATCCGCACATCGTCCCCAAACAAAAAGAGTCGATTCCCCTGCATCTCATATTCGGTGGTGGACATTACTGCCTGAGATATGCCACGATACTGGCTCATTTGAATCTCGCTACAACTCATGGCCGTACTAATGTTAGGCGTGAGTCGATATTGACGCTCGTTTTCGGCAGCGATCGTATAGCTACTAGCGTTACACCCCGTCGTCCTATAGCCGAGAAGGCCGTCACCCCAAAAGGTAAAGTAGACCGGTGCAAGCGAATCAAACTTTACACTTTCGCCGTGGAATTGAATCTCCACAAGCCGCCAGCGATTTTCGGCCATAGCACGATTACGCCCCGGTATCAGCGGACTCACCGGCGGCGTGCTGGTTGCTTGGGTGGACGGCACGGCAGGTTGTACACACGCCCCGACAGCGAGAAGCACAGACAGCAAAAACCAGAAGAGTAGAAAGTTCTGATAAAAAAATCGTCGATTATGGGGTTTCCTTTTGAATAGTCTCATCTGTCTTCAATTCCCTCTCTGAATCTGGACAAGCCAAAACCAATAAACCACGAAGTCACAAAGACACAAAGAAAAACGGATTCCCCTCTCTCCCTCTGTATCTTTGTGACTTCGCGGTTAAAATTCTTGCGCGAACAACAAGAATCTCACCGGCAAGGCTTAACTACGGGTAGGTGAGAATATCTCCTCCCTGTGAATCAGGGGCGGTTCCCCGTAGTTACTCTGGGTTATCAATTTCCAAGGTGATCCGCACATCATCCCCAAACAAGAACAGTTGGCTCTCCTGCATCTCATATTCGGTTGTAGCCATTACAGCTTGCCCTATGCCCGAATGCTGCCTCTCTTGAATCTCGCTACAACTCATGGCCGTCATCGCGCCCGGCGTGAGTCGGTAGCGACGTTCGTTTTCGGCCTCAATCGTAAAGCCGGTCGCGTTACAACCCGTCGTCTTAAAGCCGAGAGAGCCATTGCCACCAAAGGTAAAGTAGACAGGCGCAAGCGAACCAAACTCTACACTCTCTCCGTGGAACTGAATCTCGACAAGCCGCCAGCGATTCTCGGCAAGAGTGCGGTTGCTGCCCGGTATCAGGGGGCTCACCGGCGGCGTGTTGGTTGGCCGTGGGAATGTTCTGGTATACCCCGACAACCGGCCACCGATTTGGAGGACGATACGCGCGTTGTTGCCAGTGAGGATGAGTTGTTCCCCCTGTAACTCATAGTGGGTCGTCGTCGATAGGGCATTCAATACGCGCTCGGTCTGATCTGTCGCGCCTTCACAGCGCGGCAATTCTGCACGGGTTAGCACATAGCCTCCCGACTCCGGCATGGTACTCTGGTAGTAGGCGGCTTTGCACTGTTCACGGTCCACGGAAAGTAAATTAGGGGCAAAAAATCTTATATTGAATAGCAGAAGCTCATCGCTGTCCACATTTCCCGTCTGATCCCACACTTCCATCAGACGCCAGCGGTTGAGGATCAGACTCCGCTCGGCAGCGGGAAAAGACGGATAACTTTCGGCAACCTCCAGCACGAAACGGGTCTCCTCACCGGTCAGCCACAATTGGTTGTCCTGAAAATGATACTCCTGCGTCGCTTCCAGCGCGCGCACCAGAGCTGCATACTGAACTTTATCCCGTGGGTCTACACAAGTAACGCCGGGCAGATTCTCTCTCCGTGTCAACCGGTAACGAGTCTGGCTCTCAAAATCGATCTGGAAAGACCAGGAATAACAACCGGAGGCATAGCCAAGACTCCCTTCCCAGCGAAAGCCAAGACGGAAGTGCGGAACTCCATCAAAGCGCACCTCCTCCCCCTGATGGACAACTTCGACAACCTCCCATCTGTGGGTGACCAGCCGTGTATCGATGTAGGCAGGGAGGGGAGTAAGAAAGCGTTCACCCGACGGGTCTGCGCACGCCACAGCCACCAGTGCAATGAGCCATATACAAAGTAGGATGCACAAACGCGACCAGCCACGCCAACCGTTAACGTACCGTTGCCTTGTCATTTCTCCTCCATACATTGCTCATTCCCGCCTGCAGCTCTACGGCACATCCGGCAAGCCGGTCCATAAGACGATTGGAATTCGGCTGTGAGGACGAGTACAGATGTCCACCCCCACAGCCGAATAGTATGGCTAGTGCGTCATCCACGCTAAAAATTCAGGTTTGGTGATAGGGAATGACCCGATAATTTAGGCTGGATGATGCACTAGGGAATATGTGAAACGATATCGCCTCCTTGCGAGTCAGGGCCGGGCGGGGGACAACTACCACACTGAGTCCAGTCCGGCGCACCAGTATAGTTGATGTCTGTGTTGTCGCTGTTCAAGGCCGTCGTCGTGCTGTTAAGTTGGGTGGTTTGCACGGCAGGCGGCACACACGCAGTTACAGAAAGAAGCACAGATAGCAGGAGCCAGGGCAATAGAAAGTCCCGGCAGAAAAATCGTCTATTGAAGGATTCCTTAGATAGCATCATCTCTCCACTGCTCTTTCCTTAAGTTTTGCTCGGAATTATGGGTAGGTGAGAATATCTCCTCCCTGTGAATCAGGGGCGGTTCCCCGTAGTTACTCTGGGTTATCAATTTCCAAGGTGATCCGCACATCATCCTCGAACAAAAACAGTTGGTTCCCCTGCATCTCATATTCGGTTGTAGCCATCACAGCTTGAGATATGTGAGTCTCCTGGCTCTCTTGAATCTCGCTACAACTCCTGGCCGTCATCACGCCCGACGTAAGTCGATAGCGACGTTCGTTTTCGGCCTCAATCGTAAAGCCGGTCGCGTTACAACCCGTCGTCTTAAAGCCGAGAGAGCCATTGCCACCAAAGGTAAAGTAGACAGGCTGAAGCGAACCAAACTCTACACTCTCTCCGTGGAACTGAATCTCGACAAGCCGCCAACGATTCTCGGCAAGGACACGGTTGCTGCCGGGTATCAGCGGACTCACGGGCGGCGTGCTGGTTGGTTGGGTGGGTTGCACGGCAGGCGGCACACACGCAGTTACAGAAAGAAGCACAGATAGCACGAGCCAGGGCAATAGAAAATCCCGGCGAAAAGATTGTCTCCTATGGGGTTCTCGTTCCGATGACATCCTCTTTCTCCCACTGCTGCTCTATTCAACGTGGCCCAATGCCCAGAAACCAGAGCAGAAAGAATCCGCTCAGTTTGGATTGTCAATTTCCAGGGTGATCCGCACATCGTCCCCAAACAAAAAGAGTCGATTCCCCTGCATCTCATATTCGGTGGTGGACATTACTGCCTGAGATATGCCACGATACTGGCTCATTTGAATCTCGCTACAACTCATGGCCGTACTAATGTTAGGCGTGAGTCGATATTGACGCTCGTTTTCGGCAGCGATCGTATAGCTACTAGCGTTACACCCCGTCGTCCTATAGCCGAGAAGGCCGTCACCCCAAAAGGTAAAGTAGACCGGTGCAAGCGAATCAAACTTTACACTTTCGCCGTGGAATTGAATCTCCACAAGCCGCCAGCGATTTTCGGCCATAGCACGATTACGCCCCGGTATCAGGGGACTCACCGGCGGTGTGCTGGTTGCTTGGGTGGGCTGCGCGGCAGGTGGCACACACGCCGTTACAAAGAGAAGCACAGATAGCAGGAACCAGAACAGCCGAGAGGTCTGATTAAAAGGTCGTCTGTTATGGGGCTTTCGGTTCAATCGTATTGTCATTTTGCACTCGTCATTATCCTGGGGAAATATATCTTCTCCATTGAGGATGCGGGCGCAGCACCATTCGATTCCTTTATATACTCGATGAGGTCCAAATACGCCTGCATTTCTTCCAATGCTTCCAATTGACTTCGCAATTCTTCCGGGTCGGGTGTATAGAATCTCACTTTGCCCTCCGGGATGTTGAGACCAGAAGCAAATGAAGTGCTTACCGTTCTGGCAATCTGGATAATTTGGTCTTGCAGGGTTTCCAGTTCAGCAAGTGTGTACCGGGCCTCCTGGGTCTTGACCAGATCAGCCCAGGCAATCCCTTCCAGATAGGGCTGGATGATCTCCGCCCCGTTGGGTGCTTTGAAAGCAAAGAGCAACCGAAACTCTGGTTGGTGTTGTATCCACGTGCCAGCAAAAATCGCAGATTCACCTGTGATCACCCGTGACTGCAAGTCGCCCATTTCGCCTTGCAGTGCCAAACGACGCTTTGCCTCGGTATAGGAAATGTCCAGCGCATCAGCATACATTTGAATATACGGTTCAATCTCCTCTTCAACTTCAGGCGTAGGGATGGGTGATTCCAGGCGATTGCTCCGGGCAAATGTCTGGTCTGTCTGCCCTGCAAAAGGCAAGAGCGCGCCCGACAAAAATAGGCCAGCCACTACCGCACACAGAATCACAATTTGCCAACTTTGTCGCTTACGCATAGCAGTCTCCTTTGAACTTGACCGTCAAAGCGCCTATGTACGACGAAGATAGGGAGCGATGGGAGGTGCGCTGCTCGGCCTGTTGGGGTTGTAAAGAAACACAGAGGATAAACAATGTTTCCCTTACAGAATACAGCGAACTTTGCGAAATGTCAACAATCAAATTCAACCGAGTGGCCGCTGTGAAACGCTGCCCACAGCATCCCGGATTTCCCGTGCATTGCCAGGGCCAGATGTGTACCACATGTGTACCATTGGGTGTAACAACCCGGCATCAGGTCAATTTCCAGTACACTGGGCAGGCACAGAGGCCCGCCCCTACAATAGATACCGGCTATTCTACATAGCCCAGATTGCGTAGCTGTTGCATCATCGTTTCTTCGTCCTCATCGCTCCACGCCGGGGTCACGGCCGTCTCCCCAACGCCGCTGATGGCCGTGGGTTCATCGGAAACATTCGCTTCTCCCCGCGCGTCGGTGTTGAGCCAATCCACCAGCACCGCGCCATCCATCGCCCCCGGCACAGGCTGGCCGTGCAGGTGGAGGACGGTTGGGGTCACGTCGAACAGATTGGCCGGGGCGGGCATACGTCCGCGACGGGCAAAGGAGGGGCCTGCGGCCAAAATCACACCCATCTCCCGGTGGCTGCCGGTCTCGTGGGTGTGGGGGGTGGCGAAGAGTCCTGCGGGCGTGGCGGCAAATTCGTAGCCCTGGCGGGTGATGTAGGCCAGATCGCGCATAATGACGGTAATATCCGGCGCCCACGCCAGATGGGGGCCGTGAAAGAGTTCCTCCTTGCGGTAGAGGGCCGAGACGACAGACTGGCCGTCCGCCGGGTCGCGCAGGGCGGCCAGCGCCCCGCAAATCTCATCGCAGAGAGCCGCGTACTGCGCCGGGGGGACAATGCCCTGGGCCTCTCGCCCGGCCAGGTTCAGGTAAATCTGGCCGTGATAGCCAAAGCTGTAGGCCCGGGTGCGCGTCCAATCCACAATTTCGCTCAGCTCCTGGCGCTGGCTTTCGGCCAGCAGATCGATCCGCTCCCCCAGCAGGTCTTTGATCCAGCGCTCCACCCGGCCCAGCCCGCTGCCGCGCAGCAGCTTTGAAATGCCCTGGCGGGTGATGCCCAGCCGGGCCAGCAGTTGCTTGGGCGAAGCCGCCGCCGAGGGCGCAGTCTGCGTATGCAGAAAGCCCGCCTGCCGCAGCCATTCGTTGAGGGAGACATCTTTATAGAGTGGGCCAGAGCCGTGATCCGAGACGACAATCACATCCACGCCGTCGCCCGCCGCCGCAATAAAGCGCCCCAGCCAGCCGTCGATGTGGCGGTAGTAATCCCGCAGGGCGCTGCCAAAGCGTTCGGCCAGGGCAGGCGTGTGCGCCGGGTGGGTGGGGTCGCCCGCCGCCCAGAAGAAGTGGCCCATCTCGTCCGGGTCGCGGATGACATGCATAAAGAAATCCCACGCTTCGCCGCCCAGCAGTTCCAACGCCGCCCCGGCCTGCAAATCGGTGATGGCGTACACCTCGTCCAGAAAAGCCTGCTCGTTGCCCGGCGCAAAGTGGGTGCGTTTATTCACCCGGTAGCCCTGCTGCCGCAACGTCTCTTCCCTCTCTGCCGGGAAGCAAAAGGGGCGGTAGTCGGGCGTGCCAAGCCCGCTGATCAGCACGCCGTTGACCGCCTCCACCGGATAGGTCATCGGTACATTCACCACCCCCACCCGTTGCCCAGCCTGGCTGAGCAGACCCCAGAGGGTTGGCACAGTCAGGTGAGAACCGGCCCGCACTGTGCGCCGCCGATAGGTGGACAAATCCCGCTGGACAAAATCGTAGATGCCGTGCTTGCCCGGATTCATCCCCGTCATAAACGAGACCCAGGCCGCCGAGGAGAGAACGGGCATCACCGAACGCAGTTCGCCGTAGACGCCCCGCGCCATCAGCCCGGCTAGGTGGGGCAGATCCCCCGCCGCGGCCCACTGTTCGATCAGTCCCAGGGGCGCGCCGTCCAGCCCGATAATCAGTGTGCGTGTCATTGCTTTGCCTTTCCTTTGTACGGCGGACTGTTAGTCCGCCCGGAACAGAGCGGACTAACAGTCCGCTTTACGGGGTGCGCATTTTTGTCATCCCGCTGATGCCCCACCAAACCCCGGCGTAGAGCAGCAGCGCCGTCGCCCCGGCCATCCACCAGAGCCAGCCGGGGGTAAGCAGCAGAAAGGCGGCCATTGCCAGGCCCGCCCCAATCGGCGGAGCGCTTGTCCGCCAGCCGGGCAGATGGACAAAACGCCCCACGGCAAAGGCGGCCAGCAGCAGAAATGTAAGGGTGGAGACGCCCCGCGCCACGGCTGTCCCTGGCGCGCCGAAGGATTGCCCCAGCCAAAGATTCGCCAGGATATTCACGACCGCGCTGACAGTAATAAAGAGCGCGGCCTTCTCCTGCTGATTGGTCGCCAGTAGAAAGCGGGAGTGAGGCACATTCAGACTGAGAATGACCACTGCCCCCATCAGAATTTGGGTGGGTAGCACTGCCGGGGACATCGCGGGACCCACCGCCAGGGCAATCAGCGGCCCGGCAAAAAAGAGGCCCAGCAGCGCGCCGGGCAGAACAACCGAAGCGATCCCCACCAGCGACCATTCGTAGATGCGCTGGAGGTTGTGGGGTGGGGGCAGAGATGGGGCGGGGGGTGAATGATCCACTCCGGTCGGCGTTGCCAGGCGGCTCATTGCCGGGTAGATGGCCGTGCGGAGGGCCTGGGCGGGGAGGGCTGCCAGAGAAAAAAGGGTGGTGGCAAAGCCGTAATAGCCCACCTCTGCCGCGCTGCGAAAGAAGGAGAGCAGAATAATATCCAACTGATATTCCAGAATCACCACAATTCCCATCGAGACAAACGACCAGTCCTCTTTAATACGCACAATCGACGACCAGTGGCGGCGGGCAGCCGTCGTCTCTGCCCGGCCCGCGTAGAAGTGCAGGAGAAAAAGGGCGAGGGCAAAGAGGGCGGTCAGGAGAGAGGCCACCAGCCACGCCCCGGCAATCGCCAGCAGCTCCGTCCCGCTCCACAGGGCCAGCCCGGTCAGCAGCAGGCGCAGGATTGTTTGCAGAGAGACAATCAGCAGCGCCACCCCAAAGCGCTCGTGGCCCGCATAGGCCGCCACAATCCCGGAGACAAAATTGTCTGTCACACTGCCCGCCAGCAGCAGAAGGATAAACCAGCCCTGGGCCGGTGGATACCAGCCGCCCCAGAAGATGACACCCGCAATCAGCAGCCAGAGCGCCGCTGTGACCAGCACTTTCAGCCGGGCATAGTCGGAGATACTCTGCCAGGTGAAAAGGCGGGCGCTGGCGTCATTGCTCGTCGAACGGGTGCGGGCAATCTCCCGGATGATTTTGTCGTCGATCCCCACCCACCAGCCGGTCAGCAGAATGTGAAAGGTCAACGCCAGGGAAAAGACGCCCACCGCGGCCGCGCCCTGCGTCCAGGCCAGGGCGATGAGGGTAGCGACGCTGGCGAAGCGGGTCAACCCCAGTTGGGCAAAGGCATAGAGTGTGTTGGCCGCCATTCTCATCAGCGGCTTGTCGTCACAGGTAGCTTGCGCGCGGTGCAAAAATGGCCCAGCGTCGCCTCCTGCGCCCGATCCAGTGGGTCCAGATAGAAAAGCAGCAGGGGCAGGCACAGTTCAAAGAGGGCCACAGTTGCCGCTTTCAGCCCCAGCCGCAGAGGTGCGGGTAGCTGTCTGGCGGCTCCATTGCGGCTGAATGTCCAATAGGGCAAAAGCTGTAGCTGAAAGGAGAGATACCAGAAATAGCCGCCCAGGGGTTTGATTTCGTCGATCGCCAATCCATTTTTTGTCAACAGATGGCGGATGCCGTAGGCGGTGTAGCGGTAGAAATCGTGGGGAATTTGATGGGCGTGCCAGCTTTGGGGGGCCACCAGAATCAGCAGCCCGCCGGGCCGCAACACCCGGGCAATCTCGGCCAGCACCGCGCCCGGTTCGGGCAGATGCTCCATCACTTGGGTAAAGACGACCACATCAAAGGTGTCGTCGGCAAAGCAGAGACGTTCCAGGGAGTTGATGGCGTCCAGAGCGCTGTAGTTCCACATGCTGTCGCCCACGGCCAAATCCACGCCCACGTAGTTTGTGTGGGCGAAGAGTTCCCGGAAGCGCCCTTCGCCCGCCCCCGCGTCCAACACCCGTGCGCTGACGGGCAACTCCCCAGCAGCCTGGGCCAGCAGACGGTTCATCAGAAATGTATTGACTTCGATGCGCTCGCGTATCCACAAGGGCAGATGGCGTCGCCAGGATTCTGGGGTCATTGTTTTCTCGATCCGTTTGTGGCTGCACTGCAAAAGGCCGTTTTAGCCACGGATAAACGCTGATAGAGACTGAAATTCCCCTTATTGCAGGGAATCCATCCGCGTTTATCCGTGTTCATCATCGTCAGTATTTTGCCTTTTGCGCGCTACAACCACCCGCGTCCCGCCCCAGCCCAGCCACTCCATCAGCCCAAAGAATGGCTCGAAGACGAAACGGATTCCATGCAGGTCGATGGCTTTTTCGATTCCGGTCAACAACCCGCCGGGCGGCAAATGGGCGCGCAGCCATGTGCGCAGGCTGGTCACAAAAGTAAAATAGCCGCCGAAGGTTGTTCGGTTGGCTTCCACAGCAAAACCCGCCTCCCGCAACATCTCTTCCAGCACAGGACTGGGAAAGACGTGGAGATGGCGCGGCGCATCGAATCCCACCCAATAACGCCCGAAGAGCCGCCTGTCCAGGCTCTCCCAGTTGGGGATAGTCAGCGCCACAATCCCCCCATCCGCCAGCCGTTGCCAGACTTCGGCCAAAACTTCAGCCGGGTCAAAGGTGTGTTCGATGACATCCCAGAGTGTGATGGCGTCGAAGTGGTTGGCGGGCAATTGGGCCTGGGAAAGCTCGGCACAGATCACGTCCAACCCCAGCCGTTCACGTGCATAGGTCGCCGCCCGCTCGTTGAGTTCGATCCCCATCACTTGCCAGCCGTTGGAACGCATCTCGCCCATAAAAATCCCCGTAGACGCGCCCAAATCCAGCAGACGACCCGGCGTAGGCCCAGCAAAACCTTCTACAAAGCGCCGCCGCTGGCGCATACGCCGGTGACGCATCCAGCGCATCAGCCCGTTTGCTTCGTCCTGAATGGCCGGGCGATAGGGCGCGTAACTATCCGGGTACCAGGCGGCCAGGCTGTCTGGCGTGGGGCGTGGGCTGAGAAAAATCAATCCGCAGCGCTGACAACGGCGCGCTGCAAAGTGGCCGGGGATTTTGTAGAGATAGTCTTCCAGCGCGACGAGAAGCTGGGATTGCTCCGAATGGCAGCGGGTGCAGTTGACACTTTCGTTGGGGTGCGGGTTTGCCTGGCTTTCCGCTTCGCCAGTTATTTTGGCAGGATTCATAGGGCAGGGCAATTTCTGGTCTTGTGCCGGGCGGATTAAGTAGCTGTCCGTAAACAACTTGGGTGATTTGATTCCGGGAATCGTGCCAGCGAAACCGCTAAGTTACACGGAGCAAATCCGCGAATTCTGCCATCCCTGTTCTGGATTTCCCCGATTTCATTCAGATAATCTCAGCGTAGAGCGATTCGAGTTGGCCCGCCAGGGAAGCCCAGCTAAAACGGCTGATCGCCAGTGCCCGGGCCCGGGCACCCATTGAGCGCCGCAGTTCAGGATCGTTCACCAGCCTGACTGTCTGTTGGGCGATGGCGAGAGGGCCAATCGCGGCCAGCAGACCAATCGGTTCCTGGCGCAGAAGATCGGCCACATCGCCCACCGCCGTCGCCACCGTCGGGCGTCCCGCCGCCATATAATCGTTGAGCTTCATCGGCCAGCGCCCCCGGTTGGCGTTTGTGTTGTGAAAGGGCAGCCAGCAGATGTCGCAGGCGTTGAAATAGTCGTTGATCTCTTTATCGGCCACATAGCCGGTCTGAATCACTGCCTCCGGGCTGGCGACCAGGCCGCGGATGTCTGTGGGGCAATAGCCGATGACCAGCAGGCGGGCGTCTGGCTGCTCTGCGCGCAGACGGTCAAAGGCCGCGGCCATCAGTGCGGCGTCTCTGGGGAAGATTGTGCCGCAATAGCCGACAATCAGCCCGGACGGAGAAAGCCCGCGGCGCTGGCGTGCGCCGTCCCGATCCACCGGGAAGAAACGTTCGGTGTTGCAGCCGTTGGGCAGGTGTAGAATCGTCTCCGGGGCCACGCCCAACGCCTGGGCCTTTTCGTTGAGCAGAGAGCAGATGACAGTCGTGCGGACCGCCTCGCGCCGGAAGTTCTCCTCGAAATAGCTCTCCACCGGACGCAGCAGACCGCGCAGGAGAGGATTGCTCCGTTCTTCCACCGAGCCACCCCGCCCAAACCAGTCGGCCCAATCGAAGACGAGCGGACAGCCCTGCATACGCTTCGCATAGAGCGCGGGCAGGAGAACCGTCGGGCGTGTCTCGAAGCTGTGGACAATATCAAACGCCTGCCCCCGCAACCAGCCAATGCGCCGGAGCGCATTCCACGGGTCCCAGCCGGAGCGCAACGCGCCGGGGAAAAGATCGGGCGTTTCCACTTGGGTCACACCGGCAACCGTGCGGACTGTGAGGTGAAACCGGCTCTCTTTGGCCGTCGCCATCAGAGTTACCGAATGGCCGCGCCGGACAAGCTCAGTGCCCAGGTGCAGGGCGCGCCAATAGGTGCCTTTGCCCACTACATTCAGACACAAAAAGAGAATCTTCACAGCCAGCCATCCCCCAGCCCGTGCCAATAGGCCGCCAAGGCATTCCATCGCGCTTGCCGGGCAAGACGCCACGTCCACAGAAGCGCGCTGCCCAAACGAAAGAGCAGAATAAACGGCGCTCGCCACAGTTCCATATATTTGCGAAAGTAGAGACCGCTGCTCTTCGCCATCTGATATCGCTCCGCCGGGCTAGCGCTGCCGCCGCTGCTGGCGCTCACTTTGTGCCACAGGTGCGCCGCCGGCGCGAGGACAAGCGTCAATCCACTTTCTTTTATCCGCAAACAGTAGTCCAAGTCCTCGTAATACATAAAAAAGCGCTCATCCCAAAGGCCGACCCGCTCTACAGTTGCGCGGGGCATCAGCAACGCGCATCCGCTGAGAAAGCCCTGAGCTTCCGGCTGGCTGGGCAGCGCCCGATCCCGCCCGTGGTTTCCGCTCATTTCCAGCAGGAGGGGATGGATGTCGCCGCCAGTGGACCAGACTTCGACGGGCCGGTCGTAGTAGAAGATGGCTGGCCCAACCATTCCCACGCCTGGTTTCAGTTGGGCCATCAATTCGGCCACCATCTCCGGATGGACAATTGTGTCGTTGTTGAGTAGAAGCAGATGGGTGGCTCTCTTCTCCAGCGCGTGGCAAATCCCCGCGTTCATCCCAGCGGCAAAGCCCACATTCTGCCCCAGTTCGACGACTTCGACTTCTGGATAGGTTGCGCGAATCCGGGACGGCGAGCTATCGTTGGAATGCTGATCCACAACCAGCAGATGTAGGGGGTGATAGGTGGATGAGCGCAGCGATGCCAGACATTCCAGTGTGTCGTCACAGCGATTCCAATTGAGTAGAATCACATGCACGGAAAAAACAGTTTCCTGATCTCTCACCGACTTCCCCCATTTTGTTCAGCGAATCCCACATACCAGCCAAAGAATAACAACTTCCTGGCGATCAGATACCATTCTCTATCAACGTCTGCATTAGCCGCCGCCAACCGGCCTGGGATCCAGAGCCTGTGGCTGCGCTCTGTTCAATCAGCCCATCCGCTCGGATGACGGACATAGCTTCTACAATTGTAGAAGCTAGCAGATAAAGATCATCTATCCCGATCTGGCGGCTGGCCGGGTGATGCAGCGCTGGGTCAAACGGCGCTGTCGTCACCACCGGCAGACCAAACCCAGCGGCCATTTGGATCACGCCGCTGCCCGTCACAGATGTATAGGGCGCAACCAGCAGATCCGCCGCCGAGAAATAGAGCGCCACTTCGTCATCGGGGATATAGCGGTTGTCGATGCGCACCGCATTATCCAGCCCCAATTGATGAATTTTTCGCGCGTAGCGTTCTCGATCCTCCCAAAATTCCCCGGCAATTAATAAGAGAAGATCGCCGACCGCGGCTTGTACACTGGGCAGGGCATCCAGCAGATTATCAAGTCCTTTATATTGGCGAATGATCCCGAAAAAGAGAAGAATTGGCATAGCCTCAGGCAATCCGAGGTGTGCGCGGGCCTCCGCCTGGGGAACGCGTCGCTCTGCCCACATATCATAAACTGGGTGGGGCGCGATTCGCACATCTGCCTCTGGCAGAATCCCCGACAAGCGAGACTTTTCTCCCTCTGATTGCACCACCAGCCGATCTGCCCATCCCAATACGTGGCGGGCGATCAGCCGAGAGAAGCGGCCTTCCTCGTGGGGCAGCACATTGTGGCAGAGAATGACGATCTCGCGACGCAGAAACAGCCGGTTTAGTAGGGCCAGCGTATACCAGAGAGGAGCAAAAAAGGGCGTCCACCAAGATAGGACAATCAGATCGGGCTGAAAACGGCGTAGCCGAACAAACGTCGTCAGCCAGGTGAGCGGGTTGAGCGAATCGACCCAATAGCGGGGGTCGCTGGCTTGAAGGGGTGTTGCGCTGGGATCCCGATCGCTTGCGCCAGGGAAGAGCCAACGGGGATACATACGGCTGAATGAGACCAGCAGAACGGTATGTCCTTCTTCCCGAAGCGTTCGGTTGAGTAGTGTCGTGTAGTGGGCAATGCCGCCGCGGAATGGATGGACGGGGCCAAAGAGAGCTATACGCATAGGCTGTGAAAGTGCCTACTTTTACGACAAACCATACCGTCTCCCCACAATCCTCTCAAAATACCCCTCAAACCGCCGCGCCAACTTCCCCGTCACAGGACCCGGCGCGCCATCGCCGATCGATTCCCCGTCCAACCGGACGAGGGGCAGAATGTGGCGACTGGTGCTGGTGAGAAAGGCTTCGTCCCACCTGTTCCGTTCGGCCAGGGGCAGGGAAACGCGGCGC
>Ga0209702_10005542_pt1 | contig 17050 bp, 16 predicted proteins | sample FRY01_FD_187210 | JGI IMG/M metagenome (GOLD analysis project Ga0209702, IMG submission 187210) | Freshwater microbial communities from Lake Fryxell liftoff mats and glacier meltwater in Antarctica - FRY-01 (SPAdes) (version 2) | ecosystem: Environmental > Aquatic > Freshwater > Ice > Glacier...
GAGTGTCTCGCTCATAATCTGGCGCTCCTCTTCGAACTGGAGGTGAAAGAGCGTGAGAACTTGACCGATGAAGTGGAGATCGAAAAGAAAACGAAGCGTAAACCCCATCTGAAAAATCGAGAGGGCGAGACGATGAAATCCGGTGAGAATTTTATCAATCAGGCGGTGAAGCGAGCGACTCAGAGGACGCATCGATTTATCCGGTGGCTCCGTGTGGCACTTTACCGCGAGGTCCCCTGGCGTGAAGCGGTGGCCCGGTTGGCGGTGATTTGGGGCTCAAAATGTTAGGACTTTTCTACACCGATCCCTCTGGACCAAAGGTCCGGAGAAACTTCGAAAGATCATTGATCTCACAAAATCTCAACAAGACGAAACGCACTCTCACTAAGAGGACGATGCACTAGTCCGCTCACCGAAACGCTTTGAAGTGGGACGACGACGAACACCAGAGCAGATCTTGGATGAAGGCTTTCATTGCAGGTTCAACAGCTTGCGCACATTGTCTGACAATGTGAAATGGACAATGTGAAATGCGACTCATCCCCTTCCGAACCACCACCCGCTGCTTCGTCTGCACATTCCCGCGTTCTTCCGCCTACTCCATCCCCGCCGTAATCAAAATCCTGCGATAGTCCTTACCCACCCCGCCTTGCGACCAACTCCGCGCACTCACCTCCCGGCTCCCAAAGGAATACATCGCCCGCACCAGCCCCTCCTGGGCCTTCTTGGCCCCGCGACCACCACCCACCGCTTCCCCATACGAACTCCAACGATAATCCGCCGGATCTTCCACCATCCCCGCCCGCACCGGATTGAGATCAAGATAAGCCGCCATTGTCTTGGCTGCTAAACCGCTCTCCACGATGACACTATGAAAGCGATCTTCCCAGAGCGTCCCGCGCAACCCGTGATTCTTGTTAAACCAACGGGTATAGCGTTGTAAAAGCCCCCGCATGAACTCGCTCAAATCGTGCATCCGCTTCAGGTAGCGGCCAAAAATTGCCGCCAACTGCGCCTGCCCAAATTCGAGTGACTTCTTCTGATCTTCCTTGCTCAGCCGCTTGAAATCCTCACATTTCCCCTCCGCAATCAAGCGAGCCTCTCGAATCTCGGCCTGCACCGAGGCCACATAAACTCGCGAATACAAGCCGCCGAGTCGATGAAGCAACTCCTGCTCTGAAATCCCAAACTCCCCATCAGGAGGCGGCGGTGGAACCTCCAAAAGAAGGTGGAAGTGATTCGTCATGACACAATACGACAGCACCCGGCACCCCGTGAAGCGCTCATACATCCGCATCAGGACCCGAAACTGCTCCTTGCCCTCGTCTTGAAAAAGGAACTGGCGATGAACCACCCGCGAAGTGACATGGTAGCAAGCGAGATCAGGCAAGGCGCCATCCGGATCGCGCGGAATAATCAATCGTGGCTTAGGCATGGCAGGACCTTAAGAACCAAAAACACCGATGGCAAGAGGATTCCTGCTATTACTACGGGAAATTTTATGCTACTACAAGCTCGCCCAACTCGTCATCCTCGACCAACCCGAAACCCACGGCACCCCCGGCGCTCAGAACTCCGTCCACTCCACCACCGTCGGCCCCACTCTCACCAAACTCCTCCACCAACCTGCCGTCCCCACTAGCAGCGAACCCATCACCCTCTCGGTCCTCGCCAATGATCCTGATGGACTCGACACCCTCTCCTTAAAATACTCCGTCAATGCCGGCTCTTTCCAAACCACCGCCATGACTTCCGTCGACGGTTCAAATTTCACCACCACTCTTCCGGCCCAAGCAAACAACGCTCTCATTCACTTCTACGTCGAAGCCCACGACCAATCCGGAAACACCTCCTTCGCGCCCCCCCGCGGCCCCGACTCGCGTGCCCTTATTAAAGTCACCTCGCCCAACTCCGGCGGAACCAAACAATCAATCCGCGTCAACATGCTCACCGCCGAGGCCAACGCCATGCACGTTGAAAGAGACATCCTCGACAACCAACGCCGCCGCTGCACCATCATCACCGACGAGAAAACTATTGCCTACGATTCCGGCATCCGACTTCGCGGCAGCATGTTTAGCCGCAGCAATTCGGGCCGGGTCGGCTTCAACCTCAAACTTCCCGCAGACCATCTCTTCCGGGGAGTCCACGCCACCATTACCTTACGGAATGGCAACCGGCGTGAAATCGCCGTGAAACATATCATTAACGCCGCCGGTGGAATTCACGATAACTATAACGACATCGTGCAATTCAACGGCCACCTTTCCTCCTACAACAGCCGCAGCCGACTCGAAATGACGCGCTTCGGCGGCGACTACCTCGACGGCCTCCCCGGCCGAAATAGCGGTGATGGCACCGTTTTTAAAATGGAAGGCATCCGGGTCTTTCAACAAACGCAAGACGGCTCCCGGAACTCTCCAAAGCTGCCCTTCCCCATCGGCTGGGTTTCCAACTACGACCTCGCCGACCAAGGAGACCTCAAGGAAAACTACCGCCACAGTTTGCGAATCAACAGCAGCCTCGACCGCGACGACTACACCGACGTCATCGAGATGGCCAAGCTCTTCAGCCTCTCCGGCACCGCCTTGGAGGAAGCCGCCCCTTCCATCATCAACGTCGACATGTGGTCCCGCCAATTCGCCATGCTATCGCTCTGCGGAGTCGGCGACACCTACTCCCAGGGCAACCCACACAACCTCAACTTTTACTGCCGTCCCGATGGCCTCGTCGATCCCATGCCGTGGGATTGGGACAACCACTTCGGCGGCAGCACCAGCGCCTCCCTTTGGGGAAATCGTAACGTCGCCAAGCTCTTCGCCCGCCCCGTTTACACCCGCCTCTACCACGGTCATCTGCACGACATGATCACCAAGACCTTCAACACAACCTACCTCACGCCATGGCTCGCCCACCTCGGGACCTGCGCCGGTGAAAACTACACATCGTCCCTCGGTTACGTCACGCAGCGTGGGAACTACATCCTCTCCCGACTCCCTTCCCAAATCCCCTTCACCATTACCAGCAACGGAGGGAACAACTTCGACTATGAAGGCGCCACCGTCACACTTTCAGGAGATGCCTGGATCAATGCCAAGGAAATCATCATCGCCGGAACGCCCTCTCCTCTTCCCCTCACGTGGATCGACGCCAACACTTGGGAAGTTCAAGTCCCCCTTCTCCCCGGAGCCAACCCACTCACCCTCACCGCCCTCGACTACCAAGGTGAACCCACCGGGGCGGACACCATCACCGTCACCAACACCAGCACGATCGAACCCGCCTCTGCCGGAAATCTTGTCATCTCGGAGATCCACTATCATCCCGCCGATAATGACCTCGAGGAGTTCCTCGAACTCCAAAACATCGCCACCGCCACCATCGACCTCAGCAGGATGACCTTCACTCAAGGCCTCGATTTTGAATTCCCCGCCGGCACCTTGCTCTTACCGGGAGAACGTCTCCTTGTCGTCGGCGACCTTTCCGCTTTTCAAGCCAGGTATGGCTTCGGACTGAACGTCGCAGGCACCTTTGAGAACGGCACCAAACTCTCCAATGGCGGCGAAACCATCCGCCTGGAAACTCCGAGTGGAGTCCTCATTCAAGAAGTCACCTACGGCGACAGCGGCAACTGGCCAACCTCAGCCGATGGCAACGGCCCCAGTCTTGCTCTCATTCTCCCTCCCCGTAATCCCGACCACAGTGTCGCCACCAACTGGCGGCCCAGCCTCGCAATCGGCGGCACCCCGGGTGCAACCGACGCCACCCTCTTTACCGGCGACCCCGATGCCGATCTCGACAAGGACGGATTCACCGCCTTCGCCGAACACGCCATGGGCACCGATGACACCCTCGCAGGTGACGCCCTCGATCTGACGACCTTCATCATCAATCCCTCCGGCCACTGGGAATTCACCTTCCCGCAAGCTCTCACCACAGATGACGTCATCGCCACCGTCGAAATTGCAACCGCCCTTTCCTCTTGGAATCCCCTCACTCCGGTCGAGGCAAGCCTCACCAAAGCCACCCTCGTTCAGGGACGCCTCATTCGCACTTTCACCTCGCTTGATCCAGCCGCCACGAGCGGACGGTTATTCGTCCGCGTGAGGTATCAAAACCAAGTGAACTAATCCTCTCTCGCGAACTTTTCTGCGACAATCATTTCGAGACAAAATGAAGGACAAGGTTCAGCGATCGTCTCCCTTTGCTCTGGTCGCAGCCTCCAACACCCACGAACCAGATAATCGGAATGAAAGTGTCACCGCAAAAGTGTCCGATGATCTAAATAATAAGCTCGATTGATCCCGCAAACTACGGCGTCAACTGCGTCACTCGGTAAAATGTCTTTTCGGCTTCACCTGCGGAAGTAGCGAAGTTCGTTGTCTCACCTTCTGAATCGATATTGTCATCAAGTTCAAGCCACGTTTTCAAATCAAGCGAAGATTCCACGGCGAAGCGCGCACCCTCAACGGACGCCCACAACAAGGTAACACTCCCGTCAGCATTGCCTTCGACCGAGTAGATTTCGAAGCCATCTCGAGGCCTCGTGCCTCCAGTGTTGATCAGTCTCAAGTTATCGAGACATCGTCCTTCGGGTGTTCAGCAGCCCTTAAATCTTCCTGCAGAATGTCGAAGGGATTGTCGTTGGTGAAGTCTTCATGAGTGGCACGTAGGATATTTACGATCCGCATCGGGCGCAGCCGGTAGTGTAAAACTTTGTCTGTAAAAGCTCTCTGCTGAGCCCAAGCCCGCCGCAAGGCTGGTCGATGGAGCGTAGCGGAATCGGCCGGCCTTGCGGCGGCGCGCCGACCACCCCCGGGGCACTGGGGTTGCAAGCGTCCGCCCACGACCTAATTCTGAAGGCAATTACACCAAAACAGAACATAGCCATGAACGAACAGACCCAGACTAAACAACACGATTCACTCATCAACCTCCTTTTCGAGGACGGCATCCAAAACGCCATCCCGAGGATTTGCGAAATCCTCATGAACGCCGCCATGCTGCTTGAACGCGAGCAACACATCGGAGCCGCCCCGCATCAGCGTGGTGTCATCGACCGAAACGGCTACGCCAATGGCTTTAAGCCGCGCACCTTCCAAACCGGAGTGGGTGCCCTCCAGCTCGCCATCCCCCAAGTGCGGGAGAGCGACGCCCCCTTCCGCACCACCCTGCTTGAAAAAGGCTCCCGCAGTGACCGCGCCCTGAAATCCGCCATCGCTACTATGTATGTCGAGGGCGTCAGCACTCGGCGCGTCAGCAAAATCATGGAAAAAATGTGCGGTTTCGAGGTCTCCTCCGGCCAAGTTTCGAACCTCAATAAAGAACTCGACGTCGAATTTGGAAAATGGCGCGCCCGTTCCCTTCCCAGAATTCAATATCTCATTATCGACGCCACTTACTATAAAGTTCGTATCGACGGCACCGTGCGTGACTGCGCCACCCTCATCGCCCACGGCGTCCGCCGCAGCGATGGCAAACGCATGATTCTCGGAGTCAGTTGCGCCCTCTCTGAAGCCGAAGTTCATTGGCGGGACTTCATCGACGGGCTAAAAGAACGTGGCATCGGGCTTCCCGACCAAGTCACCTCCGACGCCCACTCCGGACTCAAGGCCGCCCTCAAAGCCACCATGAACTCCGTCCCCTGGCAGCGTTGCCAGTTCCACCTCCAGCAAAACGCCCAAGCTTGCAGCCTGGGCGGAAGAGAACCTGCCCGAAGGCTTCACCGTCTTCGCCCTGCCAGAAGGCCACCGAAAACGGATGCGAACTTCCAACGCCTGTGAAAACGTCAACGGGCAGATCAAAAAACGAACCAACGTCGTCGGTCTCTTCCCGAGCGAAGAATCGCTCCTGAGACTCGTCACCGGCGTCCTAATCGAGATCTCGGAAACCTGGGAAACCAGCAAAGCCTACCTCAAGCTCACCGAATAACAGAACCCAAAACCAACCAACCTCAGAACTAAAAACCCAACCCTCAGAAAAAAATATTTGCCACTTTTACAGAAAAAAATTTGCGCGGCCGCGCAGCCGGGAGTGGGCTTCTTATTTTTCAAACGCGAAGCGCAAGATCGGGGCCGCCGCCCACTCCCGCCGGAGCGAACGGAAACAGGAGCGACCGCCTGGGCCGAGGGACGAAGCCCAGAAAGAGGGCGCGTCGACCGCCGCCAAACACAACGCAGGGAGCCGCTAGCACAATCGAGCGCAGCGAGATGGACGGGACCTGGAGCGGAGCGACAACCCCGTGAGGAGTGCGACCGGAAGGGAGCATCAAAAGGATGGTATGGCGAAGACTGACCGCCAGCCCAGCGACCGAACCCACGAACACCAACACGCGAGATAGAATGAGAAGGAAGGGAATTGAAGCCACACCACCATTTTCGCACAATCAACCTCCCATGAAATCTATGAAAAATACTGCCCCCACATTAAATACAGTCATCGGCATCGACCTTGGCGTGATCGGTGTAGAAAAGTTTCAACATTTGGTGCCCCAAATTACCGCCAACCGAGCCACCGCTTCGTACAATTTCCCGTAGTAATTGCAGAGGCCCTCGCAACTGCGGTAATTTTCATTTCCAAGCTGTTCGTTGGTTCCAAGCTGTTCGGTTCACAAGAGCAGCCTCCCGTTGGGAGGGTCAATTTCAGATTTACATGGCAAGTCACCCCCCTCCGCTCCGGTCCAAGGGCGGCTTCAAAGCCCTCCCGCCAAAAGCAATTTCCAAGCAACCGCTTTAGATTGGGAAGGTTTGATCCCGTATGAGAAATAATCTTTTCGCCCTGCTTTTGCTCGCTGCTGTATCGGTCACTCTCCACGGACAGACCGGCCCAGTAGTCTCATCCTTTCACACCATTGACTCGGCGGAGCCAGCTCTGGCTGGCCTGCTCGACAATGGTGACCGCTTCAGTCGCGACTTCAACCCGCTGGGTGATCTCGATCTTGATGGCGTTCCGGATTTTCTCGTTGGCGCGCGATCTGACGATGATGATGGTGGCACCAACCGTGGAGCCGTCTTCATCTTGCGCCTCAATCTCCCCCCGCAGCTCCGGTCCAAGGGCGGCTTCAAGGCCCTCCTGCCAAAAGCAAATTCCTAGCAGTTAGTTATTTTTTTCGTTCATCTCCCTGATTAACAATAAGTTATATTTACCAGGCTCTCGCCCTGACCAAGAATACACTTCCAAAATAATTCTTGGCATGGCGGGAGGGAGGGCTAACGTTCTAGCTCATAACTTCATGTCCTGAAATGCCCTGCGGATGCAGGCCGCTCGCTTTTTCGCCTGGTTCTCCGCCTCACCGTGCCCATGCTCAATAATCTCAGCATAATTCCTCCTCCCCTTCCCCCCGCCCCCCCTTCTCCCCTCTGCGATCCCGGCAACGCCGCCCTCAAGCCATTCACCCAAAAAGACAATTCCCAGCCGTGATCCTGCTTGCACTGTGTCTAGGATTCCTGACCCAAGGGAGGGCGGAGTCCGAGGAAAGTGCCGGAATGGCGGGTCAGATCGCACGGATGGTCAGTAGCGAAGTGCGGTCGGCTGAGACCAGACTGGGGGAACTGGCCGCAGAGCTTGAGAAGCTTCCCGCCCTCCGCCGCGAAGGCCAAGGTTCACGCTATGGGTTTCATAGCGGGACCATTTCCCAGGAAGAGGAGCCGCAGTGGGTGCAACTCGACCTTGGACGCCGTTGTGCCATCGATACCATCGTGGCCATGCCCGTGCGCATCGCAACGATCGAGACCGCAGGCGCAGGTTATGGTTTCCCCCTCCGGTTTACCATCGATGTCGCGGATGATCCGGAAATGACCACCGCCACACGGGTAGTGGATCACACACGCGCGGACCTCAAAAATCCGGGAGATTACCCCATGGTTTTCCCGATCAAGGAAGCGACAGGGCGCTACGTGCGATTTACCTCGACCAAACATGTTCCTTCGAACGAGGGATGCTTCTGGGCGCTGGAGGAGCTCATGATCCTCTCGGGTAATCGGAATCTTTCGGCAGGGTGCGCGGCCAGTGCCTCGAGCCAATTGGAGCTCTTTCCGAGCTGGGCCGTGAGCCGGATCAATGACGGACTAAGCGCCCTAGGAATGCCCGTCACCGTGGAGCCGAGTCCCACGAACGGATACCTGAGCGCCCCGTCGGACACCACCCTCACCGAAAAGTGGCTGGTCGTGGACCTAGGTCGGGAGATCGAGATCGACGAAGTCCGGCTCTTACCGGCGGGCTCCGAGAATGACGTGAATCCCAAGGGCTTCCCCCGAATGGGAAGTAGGGCCTTCCCGCGCAGTTTTCGGGTCGAAGTGGCCACCGACGCACCGTTCGAAGAAATCCGATGGCAGCGGGTAATCGCCCATGAGCCGCTCGGATACCCGTGGGGCAATCCGGTGGTGATGCAAGGCGGTGGCGTCTCGGGCCGCTATCTCCGCATCGTGGCGACAGAACTCTGGGCCCGGGACAAAACGCGCCATAATTTCGCCCTAGCCGAGATCCAGATCTATGCTGGCAATGAAAATGTGGCCCTCGGAAAGCCGGTGGAGGTGAAGGACAAAGTGGATCGTCCGGACTCGACCCGCTGGGCACCGAGATGGGTCGTCGATGGCTTCACGAGCCGACATCCGCTGATCGAGATTCCTGAGTATCTAAAACTTGTCGGCCAGAGGGCGATCTTGGAAAGGGAACAGTCCGAGCGGCAGGCCTTCCGGGACAGAAAAGTAGAACAGATCGGGACGGGATTCAGCGTCGGGGGCGGAAGTCTGGGCGCGGTCGCGCTTCTCGGCTGGGGGTGGATGCTGATGCGGCAAAAGGCCCTCATCCGACGCGATGTGGCTCGGCTTCGCGAGCAGATCGCGCGGGATCTGCACGACGACATCGCCAGCAATCTCGGAGGAATCGTTCTCCTCAGCGAGTTGGGAAGCCGTCATCAGAGCCTCGAACAGGGGGCCCGAGATGACTTCGCAGCCATCCGGAAGGCCGCCGAGGAAACGGCGGAATCGATGCAGGACATCGTCTGGCTCATTGAGCCGGAAAGCCTCAGTCTGCAGGAGCTCATCGTGAATTTACGGAAGGCGGTGGAAGTCATCCTCGGCAATTTTGAGGTCCGGGTCGTGGTCGAGCCTGCCGATTTCCGGAATCGGGACCTGTCCTTGCTTTTCCGGAGGCACGTTTATTTTGCTTTTAAAGAAACGCTGCACAACGTCCGACGCCACGCGGCGGCGACGCGGGTGGACGTGAGGATAGAGATCGATTCGAAGCGCCTCACCTTTACGGTGCGAGACGATGGTGTGGGCTTTGATCCTCAGTCCGTGTCGGTCGCCGGGCACGGATTACGGAATTCCCGGCGGCGGGCCGAGAAATTGAAGGGCCTTTGCCGCTTGGAAAGTAAACCCGGTCTTGGCACCATTGTTACCTTCGAGGCCCCGCTGAAATCCTGACTCCCGATGACAACTCTGAACGAAAAACTGATCCGCGTCTGGCTCGTCGAAGATAACGCCCTCTTCGCCACAACGGTTCAACGTGTTGTAAACAGCTTCGACGGGATGCGCTGCGATGGCGTCTTCTCATCAGCGGAAACCGCCATCGCAGCGCTCGCTAGAGCGCCCTCTCCCGAGGTCATCCTCCTCGACGTGCAGTTGCCGAGAATGGACGGCATCGAAGCCCTAGCGACGTTTCGGGAACGGGTTCCCGGCGCACAGGTTATCATCCTGACCGTCTTCGATGATCCCGACAAGATCTTCCGGGCGGTGTGCGCGGGAGCTTCGGGATACATCCTGAAATCGTCGGGCATCGACCAGATCGGCCAGGCCATCCAACAGGTGGTATCAGGCGGGGCTCCCATGACGCCGGAAGTCGCGCGCAAGGTTCTCGAGGCCTTCGCAACAACGGGAGGGGTGCCGGAGAGCACCGAGGACTACCAGCTTACTGATCGGGAACTGGATATCCTCCGCCTCCTTGCGGACGGGCTCGTCAAAAAGGAGATCGGGGATCACCTGAATATCAGTGTCCACACCGTGTCAACCCACTTGAGAAAAGTCTATCGCAAGCTGCATGTGGGCACCAACACCGGAGCCGTAGCCAAGGCCTTGCGAGAAGGAATAATATGAGGAACGCCCCACCGCAGGCAACGATCCGATGCCGGAGACGGCATCGCGGAAAGCGCTCGACGAGTGGACGGCGCGCCTAAGGAATGAGCGCGCGTCGCACGATCGTGTGACCTCTGCTGCCTCGGATCATCTTGTCAGTTGAGGGTCCGGCTACTAAAAAAGGGAATGGTTAACAAAAAAATCGTATTTTTAGGAAGTCTTGCACTCCCGTTCCTGGTAGCTCCTGATATTTACGCAGCCGGGTTGGCCGTAAGCCCGTTCACTCTTTTCGATCCGGAAGGACTTTCCTTTCTGAGCGGCAACAGCGCAGATGGCACCACGGCAACGATCGACCAAGTGAGAGGCGATGTCGTCTCAGATGGTGCTGGCGGCTTCTTCGGCGGTAATGCCGTCCGACCACGTGTCACTTCGAACTTCACTACGGCCGACATCTCCCAGGTTGGCCAAACCGTCCAAGTGGACTTCGACATGGTGCTCAACAACGCATTCCTGGACGACACCAGGGGAGGACTGCACTTCAGCCTGTTCGACTCAGTCGCTGGCTCGGAATTGCTTGGCCTAATTCACCTCGGCACAAACGCCGGTCGGACCGACTTTGTCAAATTCCGCATCGACAACGATACCAGCCCCGAGAACCTCGGCGTCGGCGGGAATTCTCGCGGCGGACAAGCTCTTGCACCCGGTGGAATCACGCTGAGAGATACTGGTATCAACCACAGTTTCTCAATGTTCATCACGCGCATCTCGCCGACCGAGCATTCGTTCAACCTCAGCTGGCAGAACGCCGGGGGCATTTCCAGCTATTCTTTCGCCTCATACAACGAGACAATCGGGGTCATCGATGGCGAAGCTAACCCAGCGACTTCAGATATCTGGAACGGCGGTATGATCAATCAATTCGATGGCTTCTCGATCATGCTGCACGACGACGATCCCTTCAACACGGACGGCAACCCCGCCACTTTCGATGCGGGCACTTTTGTGATTTCTAATTTCACGGTGAGCGGCACGGCGATTCCCGAGCCCTCAAGCTCACTCCTAGCAGGCCTGGCAGGTATTGGCCTCGCTCTCCGCCGCCGCCGCTAGTCCCTAGTCTCGCGATTTTCTCAGTCGGCGACTTCCAGTTGCCCTGATGCGCCGACCCAACCAAATGGGTCGGCGTATTTTTCTGCAACCCTCCCCCTCCCGAAATGACTACCACCCGACTCTTCCAAACCAGTCTCACCCTCAGTGCCTCCCTCCAAGCGCTATCAGCCCGCCCGATCCCGCTGGCTGAGGAGTGGACGTTCTCCAACCCCGAGGGCATCTCGACCATCGCCAAGCAGTCGGCTAGTGCTCCGCCCCGTTTTTGTGGGAATGTTCGACGAAGTGGATGAAGGCACCGCCATCTCCAAAGTGACCACCGAGATCCCGACGGGGAAATATTTCGTGACCTCCGAGGGCATGGCCTCCGATTGGTATTTGAGATTCACCGGCGAAGCGACCCGCATGATCTGCGGCGAGACTCCGTTGTTCCAGGCGATTCCCATCCCAATCCCCGCCGAATAGCTCACTCCCTCCGCACCGGCCCACTGTCCCCGAGGAGATACATCTTCCGAGACAGGTTCCGCTGGTCGGCCTTGATCTCGCTGACGACGACGCGGGCCTCGGGACGGGCGTTGCGCACCAGCGAGCCCAGGAGGAGTTCGGCATTTTCACTCGCCATCAGGCAAGTTTCCCTCTCCCACTTCAGCCCCCCGTCCGTCGTTCTCCACCAGCAGACCTCTCCTTTACCCTCAATGGTCTGGGAGAGTAACATCCGGCTTTCCATTGGGGACTCGATGAAGAAATCTCCTTCCTGTCCCGTCGATTCCCGCGTGATAACGACAGGCTCCTGCCACGCATCTCCCGTCCAACGATAATAGACCAGTCTCGCGCCTTGCTTGATGAAAATGTGCGGGTGCCCCTCGTCGTCCACCCGACAGACACCCGTCCGCACACCCTCCGTGCCGGTGTCAACGACCAAGGTGTGCTCATCCGCAGATTCCTTCGTGACAGGCAGGGTCAGGCGCTCCCCGCGCACGTTCTCCCACGAATCGTCACCGCAGTTCATCCTCATGTAATAGCCGTTGTTCCGGGGCTTCTTATGCCCGATCACGGCACAGGGATGATGATGGTAAGTCACAGCGATGGTATCGCCCTTCCCTTTATGGAACCACGCATACCAGGCATCGTGAATATTCGGATCCGCCGTCTGCCGCTTGTGCTTGAGAACCGAAACCGGCGCCGCGAAGACCCGGCATCCATCCGTCGATTTCTGATAGACCCAATCGCTCCGATGGGAGCCATGTCGGTAGAAAAGATAGATGTCCCCATCCGGCAATTTCACGAACTGGCTGTAGGTCCCGAAAGGCGAAACGTTGTCGAGGATTTCCCAAGAGGAAATGTCCTCCGGATTGGTGGACATGACATGCGTCTGCCGTCCCGAGCCGGGGGTGCCTAGGGTGTTCCGACCCAATCTCCACGCCCCGCCATGCCCTCCAAAAACAAGATGGATGTGACCCGTCCCGTCCACGACCAACGCCGGACGTCCATGATTGTCCACTTCATCGGCCTCCGTGGGATCAGGGGAATTCCCGAGGCTGCTAGTGCCCGCCTTGACGGGACCAGACCATTGACGCGTCTTGTGATTGTATGCACAGATGTAGGGATCCTCGTGCGGGCCCTGGTATGCAACATACGTAACCCCGTTGAAATACTCGGCGCACGGGTGCTGCATCGTGCTGACCGGTTTGCCGAATCCGTTGTCGGCGAAGTAATCCGTCGGCTCCGCGAAGACGAACCCGACGACGAACACAGATAAAAGGAAAGCAAGAAGGGTGGACATGCCCTGATCATCCTGGCTCGGGAAGCAAAGTGTCAAGGCACGATCCTCACGCGTTCATCGCATGATCGTATCAGCGGTCGTGGGGATTGTTCCTTTCCCCCCCCTGCCCAGGATGCTAATTTTGGGAGAGGGCGACGACCCCAAAATAATCTGCGAATCTGAGGGTCCATGGTCCTCCTCCAGACGCCTCGTTGCCCCTCCGCCCAATCAAAAACAACAAAACGATGCATCGACCCGTCCCCACCGTCCCCACCGTCCCCACCGTCCCCACCGTCCCCACCGTGCGCATCCTGTTCACCCTGCTCTTCTCCGTCCTCTCCCCGTTGGGTCGAGCTGATACGACCATCTGGGCCGGGGCTGGAGGAAACACCACCGATGTCGGGGGCAGTCCCTACGGGAACTGGACCAGCTCCCCCAACTGGAGCAACGGCATCGGTATCAACAATACCCTAGACGTCGTGATCGAACCCGTTTCTGAAAACGGCGGCCGAGTTCTGATGAACCGGGACGCCGATGGCTTTTTGGATAACGAACTCTGGATCGGCTACCATCCATCCCCCTCTAAAATGGGCTCCCTAACCCTGACCGGAGGCAGCCTCCAACACTCAGATGGAGCAACCACGCACAAGACTTCGAGAATCGGCGATGGCGGGAATGGTGTCCTTACCCAGACGGGTGGCACCCTGTTTCTGAATTCCGGGGAGTTACGAATCGGCAACAACAACAATGCCGGGGGGAACGGGCTCTATGACATCCGCGGCGGTATCCTGTCCACGGTGGGAGGCCTCTTTCCCGGAGGCAACATCGCCATCAACCGAAACAAGATGGCCCCGAATTCCCGCGGTGAACTAAGGATCGGCGGCACCGCAGTGATTAATCTCGGAGCCGCCGACACCGGCGGTGCCGCGCTCAGCTTCGGTCCGGGCGACGGGTCGCCGGGCAGCTCGATTCTTTCAGTTATCGGCTCGGACGCGGAAATCCAGATCGATTCCCTCCAGATGGCGACGATCTCCACCGGCACTGACACCTCGATCGTCCGCTTTTCCTTCGACGAGGGCGGGGTCTCGACAATCCACCTCACCGGTGACTTCGTGTATGATGGCACCAATTCCGCCTCCGCCATCCTCTCGGGAGGCCTCCTCAATATCGAATACACGGGCCGCACCGAGCCCATGGTCGGCACTACCTATGAGCTCATGGTCGGAGATCTGATCCTGAACGACGGAACCTTCACCCTCGATCCGGCGCTCGCGGCGAACTGGATTCTTGAGATCCTTGGCACGGGCGTATTCGGCGACGGGAACATCGATGTGCTGCGGCTGACCTTTGTCAGAGGGCCACTGCCAAAGACGCGTTTAGTGGGATACTGGCCCTTCGACGAGGATAGCAGTCCGCAGCCGGACCGCTCCGGGCAATCGAACGATGCCACGCCGAACGCCGGGGCAACTTGGGTGCTCGACGGCGAGCGGGCGAGCGGGGTGATGGCGTTCAACGGTAACGACTCGTTCCTGGAGGCGGCGGACTCTGATAGCCTCTCACTCACCGGTGATCTCACGATCACGGCTTGGGTCAAGGTCAGCGACTTCTCGGGCTTTCGCAGCATCGTAGGGAAGACGGAAGGGCATCTCCCATCTTCCTACCACCTGTATCTCGCGCAGAATGACGGTAAGGCCAATTTCCTTGCCGGAAGCCCCGGTTCCTTCACCGGGACGGGATCACATTCCCCGGTTCCCACCGGGGAGTGGCACCACTTTGCAGTCACCCTGAAGGATCATTTCGTGACCTTTTACCGCGATGGCATGCTCGACGGGACGGGACTTATTCCCAATCCGCTCCTCGATTCCGCAGCCTCCCTCCGGATCGGAAACCGGGGCGACCTTTTTACGGGTTTTCTCGGGCGCATGGACGAAGTGGCCCTCTTCAAGGGAGCACTCACCCAAGGAGAACTCGCGGAAATCATGACCGGCGATTTCAGTCGTTTCGGTGTCACCGACACCCCGTTCGCGATCACCTCGATCAGCTATGATCCCGGCACACCCTCCTTTTCCATCACCTTCAATTCCCTTCCGGGCGCCAGCTATAGCATCGACTACTCAACCGGCCTTACCCCAGAAGATACCCCGGGCGGGTGGAATGAGTTGGATGACGGCATCGAATCTCAAGGCTTCGTAACCACGTTTGTCGATACACAGGTCGCCGGGAGTGGACCAATTCTCTTTTACCGCGTTCGTAGGATCAATTAGCAAAATGCCGTTCCCGCCAGTGAGAGCAACCGTTATGAGATCCTCACTTTCCAAGCGATTGTCCTGAGTCGGGCATCGCATCATCATGCGATGCTCTGGAAGCATTTGCTTCTTCCTCGCGCGCGCACCCTCTTTAAAAAGAGCGGCTACCAAAAATGGTAACGCTCCCTCTGTTGGATTTCCAGCCGAAATTTTAGCGCCTGCGACGGGCGAGTATCGATAATCCTAGTCCTGCCAAAAGCAGGGTTGAAGGCTCGGGGATAAGCTGGGCGTTGATCGGAGTGTTTGGCTCTGATTCATAGGCCCATCCATGAAGCATGGATTGCCGTCCGAAACTTATCGTCTCAATGTCAAAATATCCGAAGTGAACCCCATCGTCAGATTCAAATTGAACCCCTAGAAGTCCTCGTAGCGACGAGCCGGGTTCCCCCAAGAAAAGACCACTGCATCCGGTGCTAATACACAGATAGAGAGTTGCAAGTGACCCCGTTGTTTGATCTGGGTCAACGAATCCGTCACTTGCATCACTTGAAAGGAACATCAGTCCGGCTGGGGTAGAGATACCTCCAATCATCGTATTGTCTTCGAGTGGAAAAGGAATGCCTCCAGAATTGGGAGGAGGATCTTTTATGCCTAAGTATCTGTTAGCTCTCTCAGTGACGACTATTCCTGAGGACCCTGGAATTCCCCCGAAGCGAAAGTCTAGCGAACCATCTCCGTCCATATCGATATGGGGTTGTTCGAAAAACTGAATGGGTTCATTCGGGATTTCAAAGATGATGGCTCCAACTGCACTGAATGGCGTTAGTAAAAAAGCCATTAGGAATGAAGAATGGCTCATTGGCTTCTTTTGAGTCTGAGGAATCTCTTTGATGCTCCGGCTCCGGCGGTCAGATTGACTGTAACGGAATTGTCATCGCTGGTGGCGAATGCTTCCCCAACTTTCGACCAGCTTCCAGTTTGGAGAGTCGTTGATGTCTCAACGTCATAATAGGCACCTGGATCACTGAGGTAGGAGAGAATGAAGCTATCCTTTGCGGGGGACACTTGGATACTCTCAATTAAGGGGATCAGAGGGACAGCATTGGTCGAAACGACAGAAACGGTCTGCAAAGAAGGAGCTGCATTACCAGCAATTCCTCCTGAGTGTGTGACTGTCACCTTGTAGATACCACTCGTAGGAGCACTTAATGAAATTCTCTCTACATTGTTTATGGAATCGACGCCAGGTTGGGCCGCTTGCTCTCTTACTGCTTGTGTTTCGTTGTCCAAATCAGGATCGAGCACCCAAGGGAGCAAAATTTGTCCTGTTTCGAGGTTCTCCATTTTGATGTCGATATTGTTGATCAGAGCTTGGGTTTGGATGTCAGGTGTCCCTACAAGCCCTTGTCCAGTTCCTGCTGGATCAGTCCAAGCCGTAGTGATGGAAAGGGGGGTGGAGCTATCCACTTCAACCAACCACTCAACGCTGCCATTCGGAGAAAGATCAAATTCCTTAATCTGACTTCCACGGCCAACCGAAAAATCCTCATCAACCAAAAGAACGGAAGAGGCTGCATTAAAGAGACCGTGACCCCGCTTGAAGTCGGGGCCTGGAGCATCTGGATCATCACATCCGTTGATCGCGATGGCCTTCAATGTTGAAGCCAAATACATATCGGTGGCAGGATAAAGCTGCTCATGTCGTTGCAGAACGAGAGCAAGCCCCCCAGTGACAGCCGGGGCAGAAAAGCTCGTTCCTTCCGCATCATCGACCGTATCGGTGTTGGAATCATCGTTGGCGGTGATCAGACCATCTGTGATAGCAACTCCGGTAATATCGTCCCGATTAGGAGAAGCGGCTCCAA
>Ga0209702_10005547_pt1 | contig 17037 bp, 13 predicted proteins | sample FRY01_FD_187210 | JGI IMG/M metagenome (GOLD analysis project Ga0209702, IMG submission 187210) | Freshwater microbial communities from Lake Fryxell liftoff mats and glacier meltwater in Antarctica - FRY-01 (SPAdes) (version 2) | ecosystem: Environmental > Aquatic > Freshwater > Ice > Glacier...
TGGACCCGGATTGGGCCTGGCGTCGCTGCGCAGTGATCGCTCGCGACTGGCGGCGGCTGGAACCGGTGCGTGCTTATGCCGAGGCGCTGGGCATCCCCATCGACATGGCCAATGAAACCCTGCCCAGTCTTTGGCGCCTGCGTGAGATGCAGGGCTTCATACGCGCGCTGCTGGCTGACCGAACGCGGCTGCTGTCGATCCCCGATCTAGTAGCAATCCTGAACGCACAACCGCAGTCGCGCTGGACCAATTTGATCGGCGAAGGCATCGGCACTTTGGCGCGCGAACTGGTTGAAAAGGCCGCGCCGGTGTCCGACATCGTGCAATGGTTCGGCGAATGGTCGCGGGACGTGCGGGGCGAGCAGCGTGGGCTCCTTCTGATGACCGCCCACCGCGCCAAGGGGCTCGAGTTCGATCATGTTGCCATCTTGAACGGCGGCTGGGACCGACCCTCGCGCGGCGAAGACGCCGACGCTCCGCGCCGCCTGTTCTATGTCGCCATGACCCGAGCACGCGCGACCCTGTCCGTGCTGACCGACGCTCCGCACGCCTTCGTCCAATCCGGTGACGCAATCCTGCCCCGTCGCATCACCCCCGACACCGCCGCCCTGCCGCGTGCCCGCCTGCGCTATGTGCCGCCTGATCCAAAGCTTGTTGACCTGTCCTTCGCGGGGCGCCTGAAAGCGAGCGATCCTTCGCTGAATGCTATCGCCGCCGCCTACCCCGGTGACCCCGTTCACCTGATCCGCGATGGCGATCGCTGGCGTATCGACAACGCGCAGGGCCAAACCCTTGCCCGGCTGTCACGTGCCTTTGCACCGCCCGATGGCACGACCTTCCTGCGCGGCGAGGTTGCAGCCATTCTAAACTGGCGGCGAGAGGATGGGGGCGAAGATTTCCACCACCTGCTCCGCCGTGATGCATGGGAAGTGGTCTTGCCGGAACTGGTGTTTGAAGCAGACGGGGGAGCGATCATAGCGAAGTAGGATGATGGATGAACTCCGTATTCAAACGTGTCATTGGCCGGATTTCTTGGCGTGATCGAGGTGGCTTCCGCTGGCTGGCTTCCAACGCGCTGGCTTCCTCAGGTGGATTCTTGACAAAAATAGTAAAATCCACCCTGCAACGAAGAGAAGGCGTTGTAAGCGTATGTAATAAAATGATTTATTTTAACCTCATCGCTTAGGTGGATTCCGCCTGGATTCCCCGGTGAAACTGCCTGTCGCTAGCGAAATGCCGCGCTGCGCCCCCCCGCATACAAACAGGGCCGGGGAGGAACCATGCCAGGGGGGGCGGCAACGACGTGTTCGGCCTATTGCCGACCTTCACGACGACTTCTCAATGCTGCGGTGCGGCCCATCACTGCGGCCATTCGTGCTAAGCGCAGCATTTTAAGGTGCAAAATGTCGGTCTGCGTGACTTTCCTGCCGTTCACCTAAACTGCTAGGCCTGCGCGAACGGCACATCGCAACAATCTAAGTGAGATGCCCTCAGTGTCCTAGACAAGCCTGCTTTTGTTTGCCCTATCTGGTATCGAAACCTGTGCCGCCCGAGCCTGGCTGTTTCGGCAAGAAAAAAGTATCATGACATTGACTACCCAGCGGCTTTTGATTCCCGCCCTGCAACTTTGTAGCTCTGACTTGCTGGTTAACGCCCTGTTGTGGTCGCCATTTGGTATCGTCTGACATTCGCTGTCGAAGTTTCCGACAGATATTAGAGGATCAGCCCATGATTGGACGTCTTACCAAGTTTGTCAGCCGATATCGTTCGCGCTTGACGCATTTTTATTCGGCCAGATGTTCGAACAGGCGCGCGACGGCTTCCGCGCCCGGATCGATATGGCCCTCAAGCTGCTCGGCGTTGATATAGGATGCCCGGCCCGCGTTCGCCTTGGTCAGTGTCGCTGTATGATTGGCACCTGCTCGCGCGGCTTTCGCAGCGGGGGGCAATCCATCCTCAAGTGCATCAAGCGCGGGCATGAGCGCGTCAATCATTGTCCGGTCACCCGGCTTGGCACCTCCGATTTCTTGCATCCGTTCCAGCCCGGCCTGCAAGGCACTGCGCATAGGCATCCCCGCCGAAGAGGCGTCACCGGCGGCGGCAAAGAAGATCGCCAGCAAGACCCCGGATGACCCGCCCATGGTCTGGCTTAGTTCCTGACCTATTGCGCGATAAAGCTGTGTGTGATCGGCTAACGGTAGCGAGTCCATCGCCTCCAGCAAGGCCCGGGAGGCCCCGGCAAGGGTCGACCCTGTATCCCCGTCACCGGATTTTGCGTCGAGTGCGTTCAGATCGCCTTCGGAAGCGATCAAGATGTTGCAACAGGCGGTCAGGAACTCTTTGGTCCTGGCATGCGGGGACGGGAAGGCCTTGATCGGCGCCAGCCCATCGGGCAGCGGCAGAATCGTTTCGGGCGCCAGTTTGACACATCCCGGCCAGGCCGCAATCGGGCAAGGCTTGGTCAGCAGCGCCTCATCCTCGGCCTTGATCTCATATACCGAGATCGAAAAGCCGCGCATCGCAAGGGATGTCATCAGGGTCGCAGGCCCGACAATCAGTTTGATTTTGTCGCCAATCTTGGATTTCACAAGTTCAGAGGCCAGCACTGCCATCTCCAACACCGAGGTGCCGCCCAAATTGTTCAGCAGCGCGACATGGGGACCGTCTGACATGGTCACGGCCAGTTTGTCCGCGACCGACGCGATGGCCTGTCTGGCGTCCGAATATGGGATCTGCTCGACACCGGCCTCGCCATGAATACCCAAGCCCAGTTCGGCCATCCCTGCAGGAATGCGGTTTTCTTTGGGCGAACCGGGGACGGTGCAGGTGTCAAGCGACATGCCGATACTGCGGATACCCGAGATCACACGCTCGGCTGTCTTGGTGACCGTATCCAGATCCGCGCCCTGCTCGGCCAAAGCCCCGGCGATCTTGTGCACAAAAAGGGTGCCTGCGACGCCGCGCGCCTGCGGCAGATCGGGCAAGGCGATGTCATCATCCACAACCACCATGCTGACTTTGTATCCAAATGCGCGGGCACGTTCTGCGGCCAGCCCGAAGTTCAGGCGGTCGCCGGTGTAGTTCTTGACAATCAGCAGACAGCCTGCCGGACCGGTGACGGCAAGAATACCGGCCAGAACCGCATCCACCGAAGGAGAGGCAAAAATGTCGCCGCAGACCGCCGCCGTCAGCATACCTGCGCCAACAAATCCAGCATGTGCCGGTTCATGCCCCGACCCGCCGCCGCTGACCAGTGCCACCTGTGATTTGGTCCAGTCCGACCGGATCACGACCCGGATATGAGGATAGCCATCCAACCGCGCCAGTGCGCCACCCGATGTTGCAATTACCCCATCAATGGCATCGGTCACCATATCGTCTTTGCGGTTCATGAAATGCGTCATGTCTGTCTCCCTACACGAGCCTTGCGCCAGCGGCGTCAAAGTAGAATGGATTTTGTGGCTGTATCTTCACGACGTCACCGTGACCAAGCGTGGTGTGCGCGTCTGTCACCGTGATCAGGTCATGCGACTTGAACGACAGATGCAGACGCGTCTGGTCTCCAAGATGTTCGACCCTTTTGACAAAGCTCTCCTGACCGTCGCCCTGAACAATTTGCTCGGGCCGCAGCCCGATAAAGGCCGCTTTCGGGGGGGCCCCACCAAAGACATTCGCTGGCAGCACGTTGATGCGTGGCTGTCCCAACCGGCTGGCTGCATAGATGCTGACCGGGTCTTCGTATATCTGACGCGGGGTGCCGAACTGCACCAATCTGCCCTTGTCCAGAACGCCCACATGGGTCGCCATGGTCATCGCCTCGATCTGGTCATGGGTCACATACAGAAGGGTCGCACCGGAGTTCGCTTGAATGCTCTTCAACTCGATCCGCAGGTCCGTCCGCAGTTTCGCATCCAGCGAGCTGAGGGGCTCGTCCATCAGGTAGACCTGCGGATTGCGCACTAGCGCCCTGCCAATCGATACGCGCTGCATCTCGCCGCCCGACAGGGTCGTCGCCTTGTTGTCCAACTTGTGCGAAATCTGCAGGGTTTCGGCGACTTCGCCGACCTTGCGATCAATCTCGGCCCTAGGGGTCCGCAGGATCGGGGATTTCAGCGGGAACTCCAAGTTCTCGCGCACCGTCAGATGCGGATAAAGCGAGTATTGCTGGAACACCATCGCGACGTCGCGCTGAGCGGGTGTAAGCCCGGCCATAGGGCGGCCGCCGATTGACACCGATCCCTTATCGGGCGTGTCCAGCCCTGACACCATCCGCAGGGTCGTCGTTTTACCCGCGCCCGTGGGGCCCAGCAGGACGACAAACGATCCGTCAGGCACCGTCATGGTCACATCATCCAGCGCCACGTCTGCCCCGAAATGCTTGGATACGTTGGTCAGCAAGACTTCAGCCATGGTTCAGCACTTCTTTGTTGGCAACTGAAACCAGTGCCCTGCCTGTGCCCGCGTCGAACACCGAAAGCGTACGGGCGTCCAATTCAAGACCCGTACGCTCACCCACTCGGATGGGTTGATGCGAGGGGATCCGCGCCTTGACCGGCCCGTTCGGAGTTCTAAAGGTCACGATTTGCGTGGTGCCCAGATATTCGGTCGCCAGCACCTCTGCGCGATAGGGGGCGGCATCGTTCAGATGCACATGTTCGGGGCGCACACCAAGGGTCAAACTCCCGCTCGCACCTTCAAGTTGTTGCGGGATGACAAAACGTGCATCTCCCAACGCAGCCTCGGTCGCGCCGTTGCCGACCGTACCGCTAAAGTCGAGGAAGTTCATCGAGGGCGAGCCAATGAATTGCGCCACGAACTTGGTCGCTGGCCAGTCATAGATTTGTTGCGGAACGCCGAATTGTTCAACGACTCCATGGTTCATCACTACGATCTTGTCACCCATTTGCATCGCCTCAAGCTGATCATGGGTCACGTAAACGGTCGTGGCCCCCATACGGTCATGCAAGGCACGCAATTCTTCCGACATATGCTCGCGAAATTCCGCGTCCAGCGCGCCCAGCGGTTCGTCCATAAAGAAAGCCTTGGGATTGCGCACAATGGCGCGGCCCAACGCCACTCGCTGACGGTCGCCGCCTGACAGGCCGCCAACGGGGCGGCCCAGAATGTCCTCGATTCCTAAAATTTTGGCGACTTCGGATACCCGTCGTTTGACATCGGCTTTGGGCATGCCCTGGCTGATCAGCGGATAGCTTATGTTCTTGCCGACGTTCATATGCGGGTAAAGTGCGAACATCTGGAACACGAAGGCGATATCGCGCTGGCTGGCCGGTTTTTGGCCAACCTCTTCGCCGTCGATATAGATCTCGCCCGATGTGGGCAATTCAAGACCCGCCATCATCCGCAGCGTCGTGGTCTTGCCGCAGCCGGACGGACCCAGCAGCATAAAGAACTCTCCGTCCTCGATGGTGAATGTCGAGGACTTGACCGCGTTGAACGACCCAAAGTCCTTGCGCACATTTTCAATTCTGATTTGTGCCATGTTTTACTCCGGGAAGTGACTGACGATGATGAACATCACCGTGCCGACAAGGGTGACGATGAACGAATATGTGTAGAGCGCGAGGAAAAACGGCTGCATCAGCATCACGACGCCAACTGCGATCAGGGTGGAGGCAAGCATTTCCCAAGGGCCGCGGCGGAACCCCAATAGGCCGGTAATGAAACTGGTCATTTGCGTACGGCCCCGAATGTGATCCCGCGCAGCAAGTGCTTGCGCAGAAGGATTGTGAAGACCATGACCGGCACCAGAAAGATCGTGGCGCCAGCGGCCACGGCGGGCCAGTCTTTGCCGCCCACGCCGATGATCGTCGGGATGAATGGCGGCGCGGTTTGCGCCGTTCCCGAGGTCAGCAGGACTGCGAACGCATACTCATTCCACGCAAATATCAGACAGAAGATCGCGGTCGATGCGATGCCGGTGGCGGCCTGCGGCAGGACAACTTTGTAAAACGCCTGAAACCTTGTGTAGCCGTCGATCAGTGCCGCTTCTTCATACTCAATCGGGATTTCGTCGATGAAACCCTTGAGTAGCCAGACCGACAGCGACAGGTTCACCGCCGTGTAAAGCAAGATCATCCCTAGGTGCGTGTCGTTCAGGCCGAGGTTTCGGAACATCAGGAAAATCGGGATAGCGACAGCGATCGGCGGCATCATCCGCGTCGAGAGGATGAAGAACAGCAGATCGTCTTTCAGTGGTATTCGGAAACGTGAGAACGCATAGGCAGCCGCCGTTCCCAAAACCATACACAAGATGGTCGAGCCAAAGCCGATTATCACCGAATTCATGAACCGTTCACCGTACCGCGAGGGCCCCGCAATCACCATGTTCTGGTCGCGCACGATCTGTTCGTACCATGTCGTGGGCTCGCCCAGCGCGGCCATCGTTTCGTCGGAAACGCGGGTACGTGTGGTGAACAGGTTCACATACCCTTCCATCGTCGGTTCAAACAGAACTTTGGGCGGATAGGCGATTGCGTCGGACGGGGATTTGAATCCAGTCGCGATGATCCACAGCAGGGGCATAATCGTGATGAGCGCATAGCCGATCACCAGAAAGCCCGCGAACCACTTTGTCCGGTTGGACGGGGCAGTGACTGAATAGCTCATCGTTCTTTTACCTTGTTCAGGGCCTTCACGTAGATCGATGCGAGACCGAAGACCGTGACAAAAAGGATCACCGCATAGGCCGACGAATAGCCTGTCCGCCATTTCTCGAAAGCCTCGCGTTTGAGGTTGATCGACGTCAATTCCGTGATGGACCCCGGACCGCCGCCTGTCAGCTGGACCACCAGATCGAACATCTTGAAATTCTCGATGCCGCGGAACAGGATCGCCAGCATCAGGAAGGGCAGCACCATCGGGATCGTGATTGTCCAGAACTGCCGCCATTTGCTGGCACGGTCACATTCGGCCGCCTCATAGATGCTGTCGGGTATTGATCGCAAACCGGCCAAGCATATAAGCATCACAAAGGGCGTCCACATCCAGGTGTCGGCAATCACAATCGCCCACGGTGCGAGGTTAACATCGCCAATCATCGAAAAGCTGGAAGGGTCGGCCCCTGTCAGGAAGCCGATGACATAGTTGAAAAGACCAATCTGCGGTTGATATAAGAATGTCCAGAAATTGCCGACCACCGCCGGGGACAGCATCATCGGCAACACGATGATCGTTGTCCACAGGTCGTTGCCCCTGAATTTCTTGTTGATCAGAAACGCCAGCGCAAACCCGATCAGCACTTGAAGCGCAATTGTCCACAATAGGAAATGCGCCGTCGCCTGCATCGAGTTCCAGATGTCACCATCGTTCAGGATGCGCTCATAATTTTGCAATCCGACCCATTCGACATCGTTATTGGGTCGGTTCACGCGGAAATTGGTAAAACTCAGCCGGATCGTCCAGATCAGCGGAAAGATATTCACAGCCAGCAGCAAAAAAATTGACGGCGCCACAAAGATCCACGCGATGGTCCGATCCGACAAGCCGCGAATGCGGCGCGCAATGGGGTCCGGTGTGGCCCTTGCGACGGCGTCAATGGGGGATTTGGTCATGACGGATATCCTTCATCGGGGCGCATGCTGACGCCTTGGCCCCGGATCATAGCTCCAGACGCGGAGTTGTGCGATAGAGCTCCCCCCCACATTGGGGGGGGAGGGAGCGTGCCCTTAACGGCAGGGCAGGGACGCGCTTAAAGTTTGCCTTCGTCCTGGAACACTTCTGTCCAGTCCTTGACCAGACCATCCAGCGCTTCCTGCGCGGTGCCCTGACCGGCCACGACATAGTTGTGAACCCGCGACTGCATTGCCAAAAGCAGCTGTGCATAAGACGGCTCGGCCCAGAAATCCTTCACGATCGCCATCGAGTCGAGGAAGGTCTGCGCATAGGGCTGGCTGGTGGCAAAGCTCGGATCATCGACTACGGCGTTCAGTGCCGAGTACCCGCCAAGCGCCCACCATTGCTTCTGAATCTCGGGTTGCGCGAACCACTTGATGTAGTCAAGCGCCGCCTCTTGGTGGTCAGAATTTGCCACGACAGAAATCCCCTGACCGCCAAGCTGGGCGAAATGTCCCGCTGGACCGGCCGGGTTGGGGAAGTAGCCGGATTTGCCGCCGCCCACATTCGGGTCGGCTTCCACGCCCGGCCAGATGAAGGCGAAGTTCATCTGAAGCGCCACCTGACCGGATTTATACGCATCAATGTTTTCGCCCATGTACCAGTTCGACGATCCGGGCGGGGTGGCAGTGTCGTAAAGCGACTTGTAGAATTCCAGTCCTGCCACCGCGCCGGGGGAGTTTACGAACCCTTCCAGATCATAGGGCTTGTTCGGGTTTTCGTATTCGAACCCGTAATTATAAAGCGCATTGGTCACGCCCATCGTGATGCCTTCAGACCCGCGCTCGGTGTAGATCGCGGCTCCGTAAACCGTCTTGCCGTCAATGTCGCGTTTCTGAAAGAATTGCGCGATATCCCTCAACTCTTCCAGCGTGGCGGGCACGCCAAGATCGCGGCCGTATTTTTCCTTGAACTCGGCCTGCAATTCGGGGCGTTCAAACCAATCCTTGCGATAGGTCCAGCCGACGACATCGCCAAATGCGGGCAGCGCCCAGTAGTTGGGCGTATTCTTCGGCCATTCTGCATAACCGACCACGGTCGCAGGGATGAAGTCGGACATCTTGATACCATTAGCATCAAAGAAATCGTTCAGCTTCAGATACTGACCGTTTTCGGCGGCCCCGCCGATCCACTGGCTGTCGCCGATCAGCAGATCGCAAAGCTTCCCGCCAGAGTTCAGCTCGTTCAGCATCCGGTCGGCAAAGTTCGGCCACGGCACGAATTCAAAGCTCATCTTGTTGCCGGACTTCGCTTCGAAGTCCTTGCTAAGCTCGACCAACGCATTCGCCGGGTCCCAAGCTGCCCAGCACAAGGTCAGATCTTCGGCTTGCGCCGTCGAAGCCATGCCGGCCGCAAGCAAGGCGCCAGCGCAAGCAGATGTCATAAGTTTGGATATCATCGGAATCATCCTCCCTGGATTGCTATCGCCGCAACCCCCTCGTTGCGACTCGTCCGTGACAATATGATTAATGAGACACGTGCCTCAAAACAAGTTAAAATTGATGCACGTACCTCAGAATATGATATTGGTGGGGGCGTTCGGACCATCGACACCGGATTGCGCACTTGACTGAATGAGGACAAGAACTTGATATCACTATATAATTATCCAGAAAGGAGAAGAGAGATACGATGTTACGCCCGACAACAAAAGATCTTGCCAAGGTGGCCGGCGTCAGTCGTGCTACAGTAGATCGGGTGCTGAATGGGCGCGAAGGGGTCAAGCAAACAACTGTCGATAGCGTCAATGCCGCGATCACTAAGCTGGGATTCGTTCGCAACATCTCAGCGGCCAATCTGGCGAAAAGCAAAACCTACCGGTTTCTATTTGTCCTGCCAAAGTCTGGTGACCAGTTCCTAAAAGAGATCCTGAGACACATCGCAGAAGCCGAAACTGTCTTTTCAGCGGACATGGTTTGGACAGATGTTCACCATATCGACGAAAATGACCCCTACAAAACAGCCACGTATCTGTCGGGCCTTTCTTCCGAAAAATATGATGGTGTAGCGATCATGGCGCCCGAAACTCCGCAGGTCCGCGACGCGATCTTGCGTTTGCAGGAACGCGGCGTGCATTCATTGCCTTTCATTTCGAATCAGACGCTGACGGGCGATCACTGGGTGGGCATCGACAACAGGTCTGCCGGGGCCACCGCCGCCACGCTTCTGGGGCGTTTTATAAAGGCATCGCATGGCAAGCTGGTGGTCATCGCCGAAACAATGCAATCGCGCGACAGTCTTGAGCGCCGATTGGGTTTCGACGCTGTCGTCAACGCATCCTTCCCACATCTGAAAGCGCTGCCGTCGCTAGAAACCTATGGTTCACTTGAACGTGCAAAACAGACCATTTCTGGCACGTTCCAGCGCCACGACAACATTGTTGGCATCTATATTGTCTCTTCCGAAGCGAGAGCGCCGCTGGCGATCATCAACGAAATCTCAGTTCCTGAAGCTGTCGTGATCATCGCTCATGAGCGGACGCCTTACACCGAAAATGCGCTGATCAAAGGCACATTGGATGCCGTCATCACGCAGGATCCGGGGCATTTGGTGCGCAGTGCAATCCGAAAGTTGCGCGCTTTGACCGATATGCGGTCAACCCTGCTTTCCCAGGAAAAAATCCGGATCGAAATTCTGCTGAGAACAAATCTCTAATAACTACAGCCATCAGCGGCGAAGACCGATGCAGGAATTAGCTAGGTTATCTTGATCGCGCGGATCAGAATAACGGCCGTTGTTTCGTGGCATTCGCGGCGAAACCTACGCGTGTGATCCCCACCCTCCAACTCATTGCAGACACACCGAAGGATGCGGATTTCCACCTGTGATGAAGGCCCGTTTCGGAGGCAGCAGTTGGACGGCACGCCGCCGACGCAAGAGTCTTCTCTCCGCCCTTTGTGACCTACCTATCGCTTCCACGGCCGTACCTTCGGCATCGCTGCTGTCACCTCCATCTCCCTCAACATTCCACCCGACGCGAGACCATCCCGTACCCAATCCAGCGCCTGCCACCAGTCCTCGTAACCACGCCGGGCAGATGCGATCTGTTCGGGATACGGCTGGAAAGTCACCGGACAGGCCAAGACCTCCACCGTTCGCCATTTGCCACGCGTCAGGACCCTTTCGCTGCCGACAACAATGGTAGTCGCCCTCTCGCCGTGCTGGTTGCTTTTGGTTTCCAACGGCACGCACCGCGGCACAACCCCTGGCATCCAGTCAGGGGTTATGCCCGCTCGCGCCAGTTCGGCCACGCTGATCGCCATACGGATGCCGCCGAGGCTGTCAGGCATGCCTGCGACGGTGGCGGCAACCACCTCGGCATCCGCGTGAGTGTAACTGCCCATCTTGTGCTGGCCACCATCCACCTTGCAGCCCAGCGCGGCCCGCTGCAGCAGGACATATTCCAGCCCAAAGCCAAACCCTTCCTCTGGCACATCCCTGCGCGGCGGCAGTTCCAGTTGCGCCTTTTCCTCCCTGAATGCCCATTCCAGCACCGCTTGCACGCCCAGCGCGCGTTTTATCCGTGTGCCACGATTATTGATCGGCCGATGTAGGGTCATCGCACACCCCGCATCCGGAGCCGTTCGGCTGTGACCAGCCCACGCCCCAACATGGCATCGCGGGTGGTGTTGTTGATGGCGCTGACGGGCAGGTAGCGATCAGAATTGATGATGTCGGCGTAGAACACCGGCAAATCGACGATGGGCTTTGCGGTCGACACCGGACCAGCCTTGCCCTTCCGGCGCTTTTGACCAGCATCATCCGTCTTGCGCTGTGCTGCACGCTGCATGGCGCGATCCAGCGCCTTTGGGCCATCGGGTGGTTCGGGATGATCCTTGCGGCTGTCCTTCGCCGCCGAGACGATCTCAGCCGATCTATCGGCCAAGTTTCAATCTGGCTCGGCGCAAAGACCAGGTCCATCGGGTGGCTTTCATGTGGGGCAGGGCGAAGGTGCCGACGCGCGCGGGCAACTTGGCCAGCGACAGGATCGAGGTCCGCGATGTTTGGGAAAACGAAAACGCCCGCGAGAGTTATCCTCCGCGCGTAAATCTTCGACGATCAATAGGTATGTCAAGGGGGCTAGAAATGTCAATCTACTTTTTGTCGGGAATCGGGGGGTCTGCAAAGCCCAAAACACGCTGCCGCTTGGGTGGCTTCCCGCCTTGGCTAAACTGGCTAAATTTTGGTCAAGGTGGATTCTTGACTAAACCACTCAAGAATCCACCTTGAGAGTCAAATTTATGCTCCCAAGCATCTGTAATATAACAATTTTAATTTTGCAGTTTTCCAAGGTGGCTTCCAAGTGGCTTCCCCGGTGAAAAATCCACGCGCTAGCGAAATGCCGCGCTGCGCCCCCCCGTATACGGATCGGGCTAGGGAGGAACCATACCTGGGGGGCTGCGGCCGCTACCGGCCCTTATCGGATTGTCGGCAGGCGCTCGGCATACACCGAAGCGCCCACTCCGTTCCGGTGCAACGTAGGACCACCCGCAGCCCTTTCACCGAAGTTCGGGCAGGCCGCTGCGAGGCCGACGCTGCAATTCAATAGTTTTCTAAACTTGACCTCGCCATTATTGTAATTCAAGACTTTACTGGGCTTTGAAGCCCCTCACGCCCAACCCTTTTCAGGACTCGGACAGTCAATGAGCGACATTTTTCTATGAGCACGCCCCCTGATCTTGTCGGAGGAGCTTGGTTGGTGCGGCCTCAAAAAGGCCTTGCGCAGAGTCTTGACTCTTTCGAAGGAATCGCGTTCCTCGGTGTCGATTTTGGTACCTCCACGACCGTCGTAAGCCTCATCATTCGCGACGATTCAGGGCGTTCGATCGCTGTTCGGCCATTGACCCTCTCACAGCCGAGCCTGCATGGCGGGGTCGTGCGAGATGAAATCGTCAACACGGTTCTGGCTTTCCGCAACGACATACTTCTCTTTGGTCGGGATGCCTACAACCTTCGTTCCCGCCTGACCGAAGGCCGCAACTCGTTTTCGTCGTTCAAGATGGGACTGGGCCTTGACCTAGGGCCGGAGTTCGGGGCCACGGCGCTGCCGGCCGGGCGTGTACCCGGCATTACGATTGAGCGGCCAGCCGACGCGGCGCGCGAGTTCTTCAAGTTGCTGATAGGCGCGGTGCATGACGAGCTCGCCAAATTGGGATTGACGCGTGGGGCGCGCTTCGCATTCTCGGTGCCTGCGGCTTTCCAGGCCAATCAGCGTCGCGACCTAATGGCAGCAATCCGCGGCTGCGGGGTCGAGGTGGACGAGAGTTGTCTCATCGACGAGCCAAATGCGGCGTTCCTCAGCTATGTCCATGAAGTCGCACGCTCTCCCGATGGTCAGGATCTGCTTGTTCGCGCCAAGGCCGGGAAGATCAGCGTTCTGGTCTACGATTTGGGTGCCGGGACGTGTGACGTGTCGCTTATCGACTTCTCGATCTCGGGCGAAAGGGTGACGTCCCGCAATCGGGCGATCTCCAAATTCACGGCTCTGGGCGGCGATGACATCGACCGCGAGATCGCGCGGCGAACCCTTCTAGGCCAGCTGCGACAGGCCGACGGCTCGCAGATCGAGCTCACGGCCCTCGACATCGAGGAAAAGGTGGTCCCAGCGCTTGCCCCGGCGGCGGAGAAGCTCAAAGTGGCGATCTCGATGATGATGGCCGACAAGAACGTCGGGCGTCTGGACGAGGCTCGGCGCCTACCTGACACGGTATTCGAGACACAGGCCGTGCCAACCTTCAAGCTCCGCGGGGCTGTTGTAGGCATCGAGAGCCCGGCGCTGTCGTTGCACCAGTTCCTCGACATTTTGGGTCCGTTCTGTGGACCGCGAAGCGGCGCAGACGCCAGTCAGCATCTCGTAGGTCCCGTTCACGACGTTCTTGACAAGGCATCGCTCGATCCGGACGAGGTGGATGCGGTGCTGTTCATTGGTGGCAGCGCCCAGAACCCTCTGATCCGCGCGGCGGTGATGGACGCCTTCCCACCCGAGGTGCGCGAAGTAGTGCCTCGCAACCTACGCGCCCTCGTGTCCCAAGGCGCTGCCATCCATAGCCTGGGCCTGCACGGCTTCGGTTTCGACTTCATCGCGCCGATCACCTCCGAGGCGATCTCGGTGGTAGCACGTGGCAATGCAGTGGAAATTCTGATCCCGGCCTCGACGCCAGTACCGACCGAGGCTCCCTTCGTGATCGAACTGTCCATCCCAGAGGATGGCCAACAGCAGCTTGACGTGCCGATCTGTTCGGGTGGCCGCGACAGGCTGGTTGGGATCGTGTCAGTCAAGCCGCTGGGTTCAAGCGGTTTCGTACGCGGGGCTGTTGTCATCGTTACCGGGCGGTTGAGCAAAGAGAAGCTTCTCGATGTCACAGTGACGGTGGCGGGAAGAACGGCTCGCGCGGAAATCATGAGCCCGCTTTCGAACTCGGCCACATCACCGTCCGAGTTGGCCATGCTGCGTGAGCGGCAACGGTTCAACGAGTCGATGCTCCGCAACATCGGTAGGCCTGAAGCGAGCGTGGTCCAGGCATATAGTCAGGCTGCCGCCAAGGCGGGCGAACACGAATTGGCGGCCGACCTTTTGGTGGCACTAGAGCGGATCTTGCCGGGCAGCGACCACGCGACAAACATTTGTTATCATTACTCGATGGCCAGTCGCGACCGGGCGAGCCACGAATGGGCTGCTATTGCCCATCAGCGCAAACCTTCGGCGTTGACTGCGCACAACCTTGCCTGCGGAGAACGGGACTCGGTGACAAAGGAGCGACTTTTGCGGGAGGCGCTTGACCGTGACCCCGGCTACACATCGTCCGCTGCACTACTCGCCGAAATGATTGAGGATCGGAGTCCGGCCGAGGCAAAAAAGCTGAGAGAACGCATTGTCGCAGTCCTCGAGCCCAAGATCCGCTCGTCTGAGACTAAAATTGTCGAGTTGCGGCGGCTTCGCGACGCTGCCAGCGGAATGGGCCGCGCTGCGGTCGCCGACCGGGCGACGGCCGAGATCGGGCGGCGCGAGCGCGAGGTGGCGACGCGCGACGCAGTTTTCCGCGAGGAGAACTTGGCGCAGGGCAGTGGTCGTCTTCTCGGGCCGGAGCGCTGACATGACCTGGTTCAAGCTGGCCAGCGACCTGAGCCAGTTGCAGCTAAGGCTGGTCGAGCAGGCCGTGGACCGGATTCGGGCGACGCCGGACGGCGCTGTCTTTTGGGTCCAAGGTGGGGCAGGCTCCGGCAAGACTATCGTGCTCGCGCATATCGCTCGACGTCTGAAGGCCGAGCAACCGGGCTTGAGAATTGTGTTCCTGACCTACACCCACGCGCTGGCAGGCATGATCCGGCAGGCGGTCAAGGAGTCGGGCGTCCAAGCAGAGGTTTCAACTCACCTCAGTTTTCTTAATTCCCAAAAGGGACGGGCTGACGTCATACTGCTCGACGAAATACAGGACGTGAAGCGCGTTGACCTCGAAGCGCTGCGGCGGCGCTGCACCCACCTCGTGGTGGCCGGAGACTGCGAGCAGCGCATCTACGAGGTCAAGAATACCGAGGCCGCAATAGAAGAGGTGATCCGGTTCGAAAAGGGCCGCTTGCTTGAGCTTTTCCGGATCACCAAGTTCATCGTTCAAGCCGTCAAGTCAATCCTTCCCAACACCCGGCTAAACGAGAGCGACGTCCGCAAGATGCGGGATATCACGGCCGCGGTCATAAAGTTCAGCGACCCAAAGCGTGAAGCACGTTGGACCTACGAAGAGGCCCTCGCGCTAGCGCGACCGAAGTACCCCGCTGCCATTCTGCTGCCGAACCACCGCGCCATCTTCGATTTCTGTCGCGCGCTGGCGGAAGATCTGGGGATCGCGTCGACTGGCCCCAAGATAGAGGTGACGGATGGCAAGATCGCAAACTATCGGGAACTGAACGCCCATTTCGAGGCTCATCGTAAGCCAATCCGCTACTTCGGCAACGGGATAGGCGAACTGTCGGATGCCGACGGACGTCCGCTCGTCTTCCTCCTGACCTACCACAGCTCGAAGGGGCTCGACTTCGACGTCGTGCACATGCCTGGATTGGTCTCCACAATGCAGATCGTTCCATCCCGAGCCTTGATTGATGCACCCGACCTTGACCGGACACTTTTTTTCGTTGCAATGACCCGCTCGCGCGAGCGCTTGGTCATGAGTTACTCTGGACACCGAGCGCATCCGTTCGTTGAGGGATTGCCGCGGAACGCGGTGGCCTTCAGCGAGCACCGGGAGGCGTCGGACGAAGAAGAGGATACGATATTTTGAAACGTCAGGAAGCCGTCGCGCTCAGTTATCTTGAATGGGTCCGGCTGATCGGGACCGGCGCCATCCGACTAGGCGAGGATCGGATCCTTCGCTGGCGGCCGGATCGGACTGATCCCGTCGATGTTGTCGCCGACCTCATGGCGGGCGCGCCAGATCTTGGAACCTCCGCCACAAGCTTTGTCCTCGCGATGCTCGAACCGGAGGTGCTCGACCGGATACGAGAGGGCGGGATCAACCTTGGGCAGCGCCTTAATCTGGAGGCGGTGCGCTCGTTCCATTCGTTCGGCGACACGGCCTTGGCCATCCACCGCCAGGACGCCAAGGCGGCCGGCGTCGCGATCGACATCACCCCGCTTGCTGCAGGATGGGCCCCATGGGCAGAGGCCGTGGAGACGGCAGACCTACGGGCCCGAGGCGAGGCGCTTCTGGCGCTGCTCGACGTACCTTCATGCGGCCGCTTCGGTGAGGCAAAGGAATGGCTTTCCAACCGCGAACGCCACATTGCGCACGATGACATCATCCGGGCCCGGGACAGCATGTTTTTCGGTTGGGCCTGCGTGCTCAATGCCCACAAGGTGAGCACCGGTGTTGCGCCAATTCTGCCGGCTGATGTCAAGGACGAGGCCGACGCCCTGCGGCGGGACTTCGATGTCGATCAGCCTTTCCTCGCCCGAGCGCCACGCCTGCGCGACTTTGTTGCGGATTTGGCCGCGGAGGGCGAGCGACCGGCGGATCTTCTTGCGATGGCATCGCTGAAACAACACGAGCGCTATATCATCAAGCGGGAAGGCGCCGCTCTCGACCTCCCGAGCCTGTTTGACGACATAAGCGTACTGGAGGCCCTAAACGGTGGCGCGGCGGGGTTTCTTGTCCAAGGCCTCGGCGAGCGTGTGCCGAGCGGGCTGATCCGCGCGTTGAAGGTGCAAGGCGTGACCCGCCCCGTCGCGGCGGCCGGTGTGCCCACCCTGCCAATCGACGAAGCAGATCGGGTACCGGAACAGATCGATGCCGCGGATGTTGCTCCGACGATCAATCAGTCGCCGCCGCAACAGCTTGTGGAAGTGACGCCCCCCCCGGAGCGCCCGATCGTGCCAGAGCCCTCAAGGGAACAGTCCTCTGGTATTGCCGTCGT
>Ga0209702_10005552_pt1 | contig 17029 bp, 15 predicted proteins | sample FRY01_FD_187210 | JGI IMG/M metagenome (GOLD analysis project Ga0209702, IMG submission 187210) | Freshwater microbial communities from Lake Fryxell liftoff mats and glacier meltwater in Antarctica - FRY-01 (SPAdes) (version 2) | ecosystem: Environmental > Aquatic > Freshwater > Ice > Glacier...
CGTCTGCCTTGGTCAGTAGTTGCGCAAGCACCCGATCCCAGGTCCCGTCTCCGCTATAGCGCCGGTGTCGCTTCCACAACGTCTGCCATGGGCCGAACTCGGAAGGAACATCACGCCACGGCAGACCGCACAGATACCGGTAAATGATCCCCTCGATGACCCGCCGGTCATCCCGGAACGGCCGCCTCGCCCGGCCCGCCGACGACGGCAGCAACGGCTGAACACGAGACCACTGGGCATCACTCAAAACAGCAAAACGAGACATTCCTCAAGCATCCCCGACAACCCCAGAAACGATTAGCAGACACGGTGGCAGCCCAGCCCTAGACGGTCAAGGAGGGGACGCTGCGGGACAGTGCCGAGGGCTTGACACTTTTGAAGTCGGCGTTCATCTCGATGATCGGCCCTACGCGCATGTCGTCCTGGGCGACCGCGCGATGGTTCAGAGCTGTCGCGGTGTTGTGAAGGAGGCAACATGGGCAACGCGATATTCGGGTATCTTGAAAAGCCTCACAACCGCAGACGCCGCCACCCAATGCTGGGGATGTGCCGCCCCGCCGAGTAAGAATAAATATATTAAGAAATCAAACTGTCACGCTCGGAATTCTAAGTATCTGACGCCGAGAATCCCAGTGCGGTTCAAGAACGCCTGATTTTCAGTCAGCCCTATAGGCTTGGGAAGGCAACGTTTAAGGTTTCTATGACACACAATCCCCGTTTTCAAAAACATCGTCTCGGAGACAGATAGGGCACCCTTTGCACGCATGGCGCAGTTTGTCACCTAACTTCAAAGGTGGATTTTTAGAATCGTTTCGTGGCCATGCTCCGCAGTTAAGGGCTTTCGCCCAGCTAGCTCTAATGTCTGGAACTGCGTTAGCTACGCTGCTTTTGAACCTTCCTCCTACGGCGTGGGGTGACAACGAACATTTTTACTTTTCTCAAGCATTATTCAGCTCGGAGGCAAACGCTGGCGTCTTTGCTTCCGGTTTTCCCAACTACGCAGCGCAAATTTTTATAGTTCTTTCCTCCTTTGTTTTTGATCGAATGTCGGTGGATTCCGCTTGGGTAGTGTTGCGCATTGTGGGCTACCTCTCGCTTGCCGTTGGATTGGGACTCCTTGGTATCGGCCTCCGGGCAGGGCCTTTAGCACTCGCACTTTCCATAACCGCTTTTATGCAGCTAGGACAAGATTACTTTGGCGGCGAATGGATTGTCGACGGAATCGAAGCGAAGGTTTTTTCCTATTCACTGGGATTTTCAGCGGTAGCACTTTTTTTGCTTAGCAGGAGGGCAACAGCATGGGCTCTTGTCGTCTTATCCGTCCTACTCCACCCTCTCGTGGGGCTGAGTTTTCTGGTTTTTGCTGGGCTACTCGATTTCTTGGCGAGCAGGGCCAAAGGGTGGACGGCCCTCAGGTTGCCCAGTGTTGCGGTTGGTCTTTCGCTAGGGTACGTCGCTGTCCTACGGATGCTCACAAGTCCAGAAGATTCCTCGATTTCCGACTTCGCAAGAATGATATATACCGTGGTCAGGCACCCTCATCACCTAGCACCTTTTGGGGGTCTCGATCCTGTGAGTGGTGCGCAGATAGATGGTTGGTTAAATTACACAGACCTAATCTTGCCTACTCTCATGGCCGCTCTCTTGGCACTGGCGATTCGTCGTGAGAAATCACAAAGACTGAGGATTTTTCTTCTAACTCTTCTGTGGCTGCATCTCTGGGTTCCCGCGAGTCTGATGCTTGCCTGGCTCGACCGAGGGAGTCAATTCCTTGGCCCTCTATACATGCTTAGACCAATGAGCGTCTTATTGTTATTCTCGGTGCTTGGTTTACTTACATTTCTCCTGAGGCGGCTGAAGGGCCCTAGGGCAACGGAAGCGTTCGGGTCGATCCTGATCATATGGGCGGTATTGGGAGCTCCTTCACCTGGCCAACTCATTGCTCTGCCGGGTGCCGCAGATATAACACCCACAGGCCAAGCAGTAGTTGCAATGGTGAAATCGCATGTTGGGCCCTTGGAGACTGTGCTTGTCGACTTCGAAAACATCGAAGAGGAAACAGGGCTTACCGAAGGGAACTTCGAACTAATAGTAAATAGGGGCCAAATTGCAGTTTGGAAGTTTGTTCCTACTAGGGATCAGGATATTGTGACATGGTGGGAAGTTCTTGAGGAAAAGCGAGCCATACTCGCGAAACAATGTACTGGTGTCACCACTAGTCGATGGGATTACATTTTGTTGGCTTTGGATTCTCTTCCGTCAGATGCTAAAACCAGCATTGTTGACCACAGGGCAGGCTTGGCGCTCGTTTCATTAAAGGGCGATGCACTTTTCAAAATTTGCAGAGACTCAAGCGGCCCTTAGTAAGTCACCCACAATGCCAAAGAGGGACACTTTTCTCGTTGCCTCTACGATTTCTGCCCGAGCCCGCTCAGAGAGAGGATTAGCGTCTTTATTCGGCTTACCCGCCCTTCCGGAGGTTGGATAGCATTGTGGCACCCAGTTAGGATTACTAAATTCAGACATGGAAGGATTCTTATGATTTGGGCGACTTCCACCGTTTTGCTAAACGCTTTAGCACAGATACTTCTTAAGTCTGCGGCGAACCAGACGAGGATGGTTGACTGGGGCCTCTCGTTGATTTGGCAGTTGCCAACGGCCTTGGTTCTATATGCAGTCTCCGTCGCAACTTGGGTCATGGCACTGCGCGTCTTGCCTTTGTCGGTGGCTTATCCGTTCATGGCGCTAGCGTTCATTTTGGTCCCCATCGCTGCGGTGACGGTTTTTAACGAAAACCTCAACATTCTTCAATGGGGCTTTTTGGTTCTTTTGTCCGCTTCGATAGTCGGGTTCGCTCTTTCCTCAGAGATTTCAGATTTGTGATGAATCGGTTGTTTCCCTCAGAGTCTGCCGAGAAATCCTTCAGGCTCCACGTCTCGCAGGCGACTTTTTCCGTGCGGCTTCTGATTAATATTGCGATTCTGACAAGAAAAATATTCGGCTCGAATGCGTCTAAAATTCCGCTAATCAGGATTGCTTGTGGGCCGCTTGAAGCGCTAGTTGCAATGCATGACGCTGAGCCGGGAGGCGACCGAGTTATGAATTCGCCACACCTGGAAAGTTGTGGGGTCTCCGCAAATACCGAAGACCAGATTTGGGACCTGTGCGTTGCTGGTTCCGGTCCTGGGGGTTCGGTGGTGGCGGCAAAAGCCGCGAGAAAGGGCCAGTCTGTCATCGTCATTGAAGAGGGCGGGCCTGTAAATGATTCAGTTGGTCATCACACGGTTAGCCAAATGATGGCGGACTTCAAAAATGGGGGTCAGGAGGTTGTGCTCGGGCCGAACCCGGTACCGTTCGCTCAAGGACAGGCATGGGGTGGCGGTAGCGAGATCAACTCGGGTCTTTATCATCGTTTACCTAAATCAGTGGAAGTAATTTGGAGGAAAGCCACCGGCCTCAGTGCCAGGGAGCTGTCTGTTGCGGTGGATGAAGTAAAAAAGGGCATGCCGGTCGAAAAACAGTCGTTGGCTTCGCTCGGTTGTTATGCCAACTCGCCGATCGAGGCCATCAAGAAGAGTCTTCGCATGGAAGGAGGGCTGGTCCCGCGCTGGCGGAATTACAGCTCGGGAGATTTTCAGCACTATGGCATGGCCGCGACCTACCTTCTCGCTGCGATTTCACAAGGCGCTGAGCGAGCGATGCGTCACAAAGTAACAAGGTTAAAAATTGTTCCTGAGGGGGTTCGGGTGTATTTCTCTGGCCCAGCGTGTTCCCATGATTTAGTTGCGAGAGCTGTATCGCTCTCTGCCGGTGTCCTGGGGACGCCTGAAATCCTTTGGCGAAGCAGAATCGCAAGTCCAAGAGAGTTTTCGTTTGGGTTCCATGCCATGATACGCGAGGTAGCCCGATACGACCGAGCCGTAAACGACCTTGTAGATATTGATCCACATCAGGCATGGACAGCCAACAATCAGTTCAAAATAGGAGCAGCCGTCTCGACACGAGGACTATTGGCCGCCACAATGGCGCAGAAGGGGTTGCCATTTCCATCGAATCCGGAACGCTTCGCTGCGTTCTACATCTCCTTTGCCTCCGAGGGTAAGAACGGACTGGTCAAAATTGGTAATCATTTGGCGCCCTACTTCTTGCCGTCTCGGGCGATGAAGGCGTTGGGCGACGATGCCGCTAGGTTGCTCCGTAAAGGTATTGAGGCGTCTGGCGGGACGCTTCTGGGCAAGCCGACAAATCGGTATTCAACAGTGCACGTTTTCGGTTCAATTCCACTCGGCTCTACCGAACTGGTTGACGGTCTGGGGTACGTCCGCGGAACCCAAAAGCGTGTGTTCGTCCGCGATGCCTCGTTATTGCCTAGCCATCCGCAAGTCAACCCACAAGGGCCCCTTATGCACTTGGTGACAGCCCTAGAGAATCGACGATTGGGTATATGAGCTCATCAAAATCGGTCCACGATTCTGTGAAACGCACTGTTCTGGTTACAGGAGGATGCGGGTTTTTAGGCGAAGAAGTGATCAGAAGCTTTCTCAGCCGGGGCTTTTTGGTGCGCTCCTTCGACAAAGTTTCCCCACAGCACAGGCTCGATGATGTGGACTACATAATTGGTGATGCCCGTGACGAGGACGCCGTCCGGAGTGCTCTTCGCGGCATCTCAATCGTCATCCATGCCGTGGCTGCCGTGCCGCTAAGAAAGTCAGCGATCGAATTTCGAGAGGTGAATTTAGAAGCAACGCGTCTAGCGTTGAGGCTATCCAACGAGGCAGGCGCGGAGCGCTTCGTCTACATCTCTAGCTCGGCGGTCTACGGAATCCCCGAGCACAACCCGGTTGAAGAGAACGATCCGCGTGTGCCTGTAGAAGAGTATGGGCGCACTAAAAAAGAGGCCGAAGACTTTTGTAGCTCTTTCTCGCTCAGGAACCAAATCGATGTGTCAGTAGTTCGACCCCGCACAATTTTAGGTCCAGGACGGCTCGGAATCTTCGGTTTGCTGTTCGAGTGGGTTTCAGATGGAGCCAGCGTCCCTGTTATCGGCAAAGGAGAGAACGTCTACCAATTCGTACACGTCGTCGATGTCGCCGAGGCAGTCGCTAAGATTTCGCTTTTAGAGGGCTCGTACACTTTCAACATTGGAGGTGGTAAGCCTGACACAATGGCCGATGCACTTGGTGCGCTCTGTGCTCACGCAAACACCGAAGCTAGAACTTTCCGTATGCCTAAAATCCTTTTCTCAGCCCTATCGTGGGCCATGAGCGTCCTTCGTATCTCTCCACTTGCGCCATATCACTGGCTGCTTTTCGGGGAGACTCTCTATTTTTCAGGCAGAAAAGTTGAGAGGGAACTAGCGTGGCGCCCTCAGTTCTCGAGCACAGAGGCTTTGATTGCAAGTTACGATTCCTATGTTCGAACAAGCCGCCAGGAAACCACCGGAGACTTTTCCCCGCACCGTTCCGTACCGAGACAGAGGTTTCTTAAAGTTTTCCAGATGATTAGCAAGTTGTTGTTTTCGGGGAGACATTGACCGATGCGGACTGTGGTGGGCGACAGGAGACTAGGCCTGATTACTTTAGAAGCTTACTTTGCGGCTAGTCAGGGCCCCAAAGCCCTTCCCTTAGTTGTTTCGCTTGACCGAACACTTTGGGATTTCGATGTTTTCCACTTTCAGTTATCTCAGCTGCTCCTGCGGAGCCCTTGGGTTATCTTCTGGGTACTAAAAATTTACCTGAGGAAAGGATTGCTTGACCTAAAACAGGCAGTTTTTGACCGCTCGGAACTCAACAAAGACCGGATCCCTTTGAATGAAAAAACTTTGGGTCTACTGGCCGGTCTGCAAGCAACTGAAATCGAGCTACTAACTGACTCTTGCAAAACTATAGCCGCATCTGCGAGCAAGCGGATGTCGCGCGTAGCTGACAGTTCCTCTGTTACTTCCTTAATAGAGGCTTCCGGACCTTCGACGGCTGGGTACCTCCGGGAGAGGTACGGGGAGGGTGGTTTCTTCTACATTGGTGACTCCAGAGGAGATCTCGTCAAAGGGAAGTACGCGGCGGGAATCGTACTGATAGACGAAAACGGGGACCTAGACCAGAGGCCATTAGCCCTTGGTCGTAAACTGCTCATCAAGACCCTCCAACAGATTCGAGCCAAACACTGGGTTAAGAACCTGTTAGTTTTTGTGCCGCTGATTGCTGCGCACGAAGTTTTTTTCGAACCCATCAAGCTATTGACGGTGTTTCTACTCTTTGGAGCCCTATCTCTGATTGCTTCGAGCACATATGTTTTCAACGACCTGATTGATTTCCCAGACGACCTCGTCAACCCCCTAAAGTTCCATCGGCCGCTGGTGTCTGGCGCAGTTTCATTTCCGTTCGCTATCGGAATGTCGACATCACTTTTTGTAGGGGGCTTTGCTTTAGCATGGCTCATCGGTTGGCGTGGCATTCTCGCTGTTGTCGCGTACCTCGTGCTTACTGTTGCCTACACTGTTTTCCTCAAGAGGAAAATCGTACTTGACGTGCTTGGACTTTCGGCGTTGTACGTGCTGAGAATCTTTGTTGGGGGGTTCGTTCTCGGAATTACCCTCTCTTCGTGGCTCCTGCTTTTTGCCTTCTTTATTTTTTTCTCTATTGCCTGGGTCAAACGTTATACCGAGACCCTGACACTCGGTGCCAGCGGGTACGACCAAATTCCAGGTCGCCCCTATCGCGCTGCAGACAGCACCGTGATTTCAGTAATCGGGATCACATCGGGTTTCACAGCAGTTCTTGTTTACTCCCTCTACATCGCTGTCGAGACAGTCCAGGAGCTTTATGTAAATCCTCAGATACTTCTGCTGGGGGTTCCGGTTTTAGTCTTGTGGTTATGCCTGCTCTGGATACGGGCGTTTCGCCTCGAAATAGACGCCGATCCAATCGAATGGGCAAGCCGAGATCCTTTCAGTCTCGCAACAGCTTTGTTGTTCCTTTTGATCTTCCTTGCGGCTGCCCTAAACGCGGGATTTTGATAACTGAAGCACTATATAGACTGGTTTCAACCGGTCGTTGCAACACCGGGTTGTTGAATAGAGCGTAGCTGCTCTTCGAATACTTCCGCGGGAGTCTTCCAATCCAGGCTCTTGCGGGGTCGGTTGTTGAGTGCGAGGGCGACGGCTTCGAGGTCTTCGGCGGACCACCGTGACAGGTCGGTCCCCTTGGGGAAATATTGACGCAACAGTCCGTTCGTGTTCTCGTTCGTGCCGCGCTGCCAGGGCGAGTGGGGGTCTGCGAAAAACACTTTCGTGCCTGTCTCGAGCGCGAACTGGGCGTGCCCGGAGAGTTCTTTCCCCCGGTCCCAGGTGAGCGTTTGACGTAACTGTTGAGGAAGCTTCGTCATCGACGCAACCAGCGCGGTATTCATCGCGACCGCACCATACCCACCCAATGCGGGGCCGTTTTTCACTGGTAGTTTCTCACCAAAACCCTCCAAACGTGGCAGGTGAACCAACAGAGTCGACCGGCTTTTTCGTTCAACAATGGTGCCAATCGCTGACCGACCAGTGCCAATAATCAGGTCACCCTCCCAATGGCCTGGAACAGCACGGTCCGCAGCTTCAGCTGGCCGGGCAGACAACACAACATCGTCGGTGACATGCCCCTGGGCGTGGTTTCGAACTCGAGCTCTCGGCTGCCTCAATGCACGACCGGTTCGCAAACAGGCAACAAGTTCCCGTTTGAGCACACCACGGCCCTGAATAAACAGTGACTGGTAAATTGCTTCATGGCTGATACGCATAGTCTTATCATCGGGGAAATCAACGACTAACCGGTTCGAAATCTGTTCCGGACTCCACGCCATCGACCACCTCCGGTCTTGTCGGTGTGGTTTATTCAACCCCTTCCACGGGGGCGGTTCAGGCCCAATCACCACGGTGCCATCCGGTCGACGGATACCCCCTGCGAGGCGCTCCTGAACATAGAGCCGCAGCCTTTCATTAGTCGCAAGTTTCGCCACCTTCGGCCGTTTCGCGGTCTGCTGAGCTTTCCACTGCGCCACCAACGCCCGATACTCCGGCTTACCACCCCGCGTCGCCGCGTTACGGCGCAACTCACGCGACACCGTCCCCGGGTCACGGCCGATCTTCCGCCCGATCTCACGAACACCGAGCTGCCTGGCACGCAGCAAAGCGATCTCCTCACGCTCCTCGAAAGACAGGTAACGGCCAGTGGGCGGGGCAAGACAAATCGGTGGCATACCGCCAGCGTGACGAAACCAACGCAAGCCAACGGGAACCGACACACCCACTGTCAAAGCCGCCTCCGCAGTCGATACACCCGTCGCGATCACCCGCCAAAACTGCCGTTGCACGACCCGAGAGGTTTCAGGCGAACCGGGAGACCGCATCGCGGGCCGCAACGCCCGATCCGCACGCCACTGTCGCCGCATCCCTTCGAGCGCATCACTCGTCTTTTTACTCCAGTCTGCCGTCGCCATCCTTGAACACCTCCGAGGTCAGGGTGTTGCGACGACCAGTTGAATCCACCTTGAGTGCCATGGTCGGCATGGATGATGCTGTCTCGCGTTGTCTCACGGGTGGACCAGGCCATGTAAAGGGCCGAGTTCACCAGGGTGGTTTCCGCTTTCCGATCAATGGCCCACCCGACCGCTTTTCTAGAACACGCGTCCAAGACCACACAGGCGTAAACGAGGCCTTTCCTTGTGGGATGTTCCGTAATGTCGGTCACCCATAACTGGTTCGGACCAGTCGCGCTAAAGTTCCGTTTCACCAGGTCACTCGTGGTTCTAACACTCACCAGGTTACGTTTGCGGGATTTCCTTTTGGGGAGCCCCTCAAGGCCCAACTCGGCCATTACTTGGGCAACAAGTTTGTGGTTGACTATCAGGTCTCGTTCAATTCGTAAGGTTGCTTGGACCCGCCGGTAACCATACGTGCCACGAGACTCAGCATGGACCTGCCCGATCGAATCAGCGATGAGCAGGCGTCGTATTTCCCGGTTCCCTGGAGTACGTGGCCTGGTCCGATACCCAAAACTGGACCTGTTCACACCACACACCCTGGTGGCCTTTCTGATGGAATGACCGGCCGTCACGAGTTCTTCCGCGACGGCCTGTGTTCTTTTGGGTCAACCACCGCCAACGAATCAAACAATGCTGAAGCTTCTCTCACCAGTTGCAGTTCTTCTTCCAAGGCCTTGATCCGCTTCTTCGCTGCACGTAATTCAGCGTTCTGGGTTGAGTCAACACCTTCCACGAGGCCTGCGTCGATGAGGGCTTGGTGTTTCCACCGGTGGAGGGTCTGCTCCGGGACACGGGTTACTAAAACCAGGGCTGCCACGGCTTCACCGCCGAGCATCCGGTCGACCATTTCCCGTCGGAAATGTGGAGGGTATTGGCGTGGCATGTGATTGCTCCTTTCGAAGCCCACCATCCCACAACTCTCATAAACAACAGCCAATATTTGGGGGTCAGATCATATGGACCTAAAAAATGGGGTCATGCCAGGTTGGAGAGGTGGAATATGACGAAGGGTGACTGGGTACGGGTGAGGATGCCCCTTTGTTCTCGAGATTACTCTGCCCGGGAGCGCGCCCCTGGCAGTGAGCCAGTCCTGGAAGCGCTCCTGGAGTCCATCAATTCCACTAAGGAACTGATTTCAGCGACCACAAAATCTTTCGTGGTCACGTTGCCCATGCGCGCACCGGATGCTTTGACCACAATGTGGTTGTCATCCAGAAGTTCTGAGGTGTTTCCTTCGGCGAGAATGACAAAATCTTTCTCGCGAAAACCCAAGCTGGTGGTCAAGTTGAGAAGGGTAGAGGAAACGGACTCAGGATTCCACTGACATGCCATGGTGTGGTCTTCTTTCTGCTGTGTTGACGACTACGCCAACCCTCAAACGCTGCACCCACGATGTCCCAGCGGGCAAGAGGTTGTGTGCCCCAGTCTTTCACGTTGGCATCCTCAAAAATCACCAGGAACAGGCAACCTTCGGGATGGAGTTCGTCAGAGTTCCGGTAGATACCCCACGGTGAGCAACACAGAACCGTAGTGGCTGCGTTCCCCGGCGACAATCATGAACGCCAAGTTGGGGGCGCTGGTCAGTTCGTAGAAGTCCAGGGGGGTGACTTTCTCCATTCCAACCTCAGGGTTGTGCCGCACAACAGCGGCCCGAATCGCCTCATGAACTGGCCGGTTCTCCCCGCTATCTTGCTCCTCGAGCGGGACCGGGGTAACGCATTTCTCCAGCGGAATCGTTTGCGAAATCAGGTCCACAATCAGAGGTGTTGGTGCAACATTGTGGGTGATGTTGAGACTAATGAGGGGCACATGATGCGCCCTTCTGGCCTGGGCCGGATAGTTGGAATCGACGATCGCAATGCGGTCGCCGTGACCACACTGGGACAACAATTCAAGCACTCCGGGGTGCGTCAATTCGGTTCTGAGCATCAGGACTCCTTCTTAGGTTTTGGTGCTGGAGGGAAGTTCTGTAGCGAGTTCTTTGTCTTCGCGCGTCGTTTTCGTTGAGGTCTGGAACCTTTGAAGGGAGAAGGCATAAATCGCGACAAAGATGACAATGCCGGTAATAATTTGATACAGGTAGGGGTCAGCCCCCAACTGGTTCAGGCCATTGCGCACCACCTCGAGTGTGACGGCGCCCAGGAGAACCCCGGGCATGATTTTTCCAGACCCGCCATAGAGGCTAATGCCGCCGATGACGACCACAGCAACAGCAGTGAACTCCAGACCTTGGCCCAGGAAGGAGGTAATGGAGCCAACCTGCACCATGGCCAAGGCACCACCGAGCCCGGCGAGCCCCCCAGACAAGATGAACGCCATAAAGGTTCGCCGGCGGACGTTAATCCCCACTCGTTCAGCAGTGTCCTCATCGTTACCAATAGCCATAATCTGTCGCCCAAAGGCGGTGTTCTTGACTACACCACTCACCAGGACTAAGACCACAAGGGCGATAATCACATCGATAAACACCGGACCGATACGAGCATTGCCGAGAACCCTGATTTCTTCTGGCAGAGCAATTGATTGTGACCCGGTGAGGGTGAGGGCCAAGCCTCGAAATGCGATCATGGTTGCCAAAGTCGTCACCAGCGGGTTGATTTGCAGCCCCACGATGATGGCTGCGTTGACGGCCCCGAGCGCGAGCCCGATGAACACCATGATCACCAGCGAGACTTCAGAGGGCACTCCCAATTCGTAATGCAGCTTCATCCCGATAGTCGCCGATAAAAACACAATCGACCCCAGCGAAATATCTATTTTTCCCGCAAAGACGACCACAGCGAGACCGGCACCGATGACGAGAAGTGGTGCTGCAGCGTGCAAGATTGCGAGGGCATTGTCGAAGGAGAAGAAAAACGGTGCCGTCAACGAAAAGTAAAGAACGACCGCTGCCAACACGACGACAAATCCGTTTTGTTGGAAAAAATCGACTATCGCTTTGCTTCCGAAAGCTCGACGTTGTGTGGTCATGAGAATGCCTCCTTGGCGCCTGCCGCAAGCGACATTAGGGAAAGTTCGTCCGAGTTTCGGTCAAGCTCGCCGACAATAGTGCCTCGACGCATGACCAGATAGCGATCGGCCACAAGAGTGAGTTCAGTCAGCTCCGAGTCGATGACTAAAATTGCCATTCCTGCGTCGGCCAACTCTGCAATGAGGGCTCTAATTTGAGCTTTTGCTCCAATGTCGAGTCCTCTCATCGGTTCGTCGAGGATATAGATGGGCGGGCCAACAGCTAGCCACCGGGCCAGCACAACCTTCTGCTGGTTTCCGCCGCTGAGGGTTCCCACCTTTTGGCCTTTGTGCGAGACCTTGATTCCTAAACGCTCGATAAATTTATCGGCGAGGTCGGATTCCCGCTTATTGACGAGGAGGCCGAGTCTGGTGAGAGCTTTCAGCCCGATCATGCTGATGTTCCTCTGCACCGACATCGGTAAAAAGAGGCCCTCTTGGCGGCGATCCTCCGGAACGTAACCGCACAGGTTCTTCCGTTTGGAGGCTTTTTGGGAGCGAAGCCCCATCCCATCCTGGATGGAGATGGACCCGCTATCAATCCGGTCAAGTCCTATCAGTGCGCGAGCAAGCTCGGTTCGACCGGACCCCATCAGGCCCCAAATCCCCACTATTTCGCCTTTGCGGGCAGTGAAGTTGATGTTGGATAGCACTCCGGCTCGAGTAAGCCCAGCCACCTCCAGGGCGACCTCGCCGGGCTCCCTTCTGCTCCGGCTCACTGGTGTAAGAGACGACCCTTCTCCCACCATCCACTCGACTGCTTGCTCCATAGTCAGAGATGATGTCGTGTCCGTGCCAGCGACGACACCGTTACGCATGACAACAATTCGATCGCAAATGCTGAACACTTCCGATAGGAAGTGAGAGATGAAAATGAACGACACCCCTTGATCTCGCAATTGGTTCAAGACCCCAAAGAGTCGGGTTTTTTCGCCAACACTCAAGGAGGAGGTCGGTTCGTCGAGGATAATCACCGAGGGCGAGGACATGAGCGCTCGGGCGATGGTCACCATTTGACGGTCCCCGGTGGAGAGCGTCTCAATAATGTCGTCCACACCGAAGTCGCAACCCAGGCGGACAAGCATTTCTTCGGCCCGCTTGCGCATTTCGGCACGTTTGATGACTGGCCCACTGTGGGGAAAGTTGGTCATAAACATGTTGTCGACCACGCTCAGAGTCGCGAACGTGGCAATCTCTTGCTGCACAAAAGCGATTCCCTGACTTTGGGCGTCACGGGGGCTCCGGAAATCAACGGGGTCACCATCGACCTCAATTGTGCCGGTGTCTGGGCGTAATAGTCCCGCCAGAATATTGACGAGAGTGCTTTTGCCGGCGCCGTTGGCACCGATCAGTCCGAGCACCTCGCCGCGTTCAAGCCACAGGTCAACCGAATCAACAGCCTGTGTTCCGGGGAAGCCTTTAGAGATTCCCCTCATCTCTACGACAAATGCGGAAATCATGAGGCACCTAATTTCGTCGATCTACGCCGAGCAGTGTCCAATGCGACGAAGAAAATAATGATGGATCCTTTGATCACCAGGGTTGTGGAGTAGTCGATTCCCATCAGGTTAGTGGCGTTGCTAATGGCGGTGATGAAGATGGCACCCAGAACCGCTGCGTAGGGTTTCCCCACGCCGCCATAAATGCTGACTCCACCGACCACGGCGGCGCTGACAACATCTAAAACAATTTGGTCAGTACCCATGTTTGCTGACGCTGAGCCGAACCTGGAGATGAGGAAGATTGCGGCAAGCCCCACCGTGATGCCGGAAACGATGTAGGTGGTCATGATGATGTTGCTGGTATTTATGCCCGCTGCCTTAGCTGCACGAGGGTTAATTCCCGTCGCGTAAAGCCGGCGGCCAAAGGACGACTTAGCCATAATGATCGAGGCGATGACCGTAACAAAGACAAGGCCGATGACACTCACCTGGAAGGGCCCAACCTTGATGGCAAACAGGTGAACGAGGAACGGGTCAACGCCGGTAACACTGACGGACTTGGTCAGCCACACCGCAGTTCCGAATACGACCGTCATCATGGCCAGGGTTACCACGAAAGGCACCATTTGGAGCCACCCAGCGGCAATTCCGTTGATTAATCCAATTCCTCCACTCACCACGAGCATGAGGAATAGAGCGACAATGACTGAACCCCCCGCGTCCATAAACATGGTGCCGACAATGCCGGTGAATGCCATGTTGGCAGGCATCGACAGGTCAATTCCTGCACCCACCAGAACATAGGTCATACCGATAGCAAGTAGCCCGAGGACGGCAGATTGATTCAAAACATTGGTGACGTTTTGAACGGTTGCAAAATGGTCGACCGTGAAGGCTAGATAGCCAATGGTGCCCACGATGATGCCGATGTAGAGAGTTTGAATCCACGAAGCACGAAGGCGCTGCAGGAGTGACCGAGACGGTTTACCCCCTGACTGTGATGCCACAGGGGTTTGTGTCAGAGTCATTAGGCATCCTGAGTTGTTGGAGCCAGGACCACCTCGCGGATGCAGACATTTTGCGGCAGCTCGTAGACGTGTTGGATGATGTCCGCTACTACCTGTGGCGAGATTGCCCCACCGACGCTGTCCTTATAGGCCTGATAGTCGGCCACAATTTGCGGGTCTGTGGTGTGGTGGAGGAGTTCCGTCTCGATCAATCCAGGAGCAATAACGGAGACGCGCACCTGTGAGTTGGCAACCTCTTTACGTAAACCTTCGCTGATGGCGTGGACGGCAAATTTTGTCCCGCAATACACGGTGTGATTGTCGTAGACATTTCGACCGGCAACCGAACCAATGTTCACGATGGTGCCGTGTTTTCTCTCGATCATCGAGGGGAGAACCATTTGGGTTGCATCGAGCAGTGCCATTACATTGACATCGAGCATGCGCTTCCACTCTGTGGTGTCTTGGTCAGAAATCCGACCCAAGGGCATAAGGCCCGCATTATTAACTAGCAAATCGACTGGCCCGTGGATTTCTTCCGCTCCACGAATGGCAGCAAGGAGTTCGCTACTATTGGTGACGTCCACCTCGGCCAGAACGGCCCCTTTGAGGCCCAATTCTTTGAGTTTGTCGCCGCGACGCGCAATGAGCAGCGTTGGGTATCCAGCAGCGTGAAACGAGCGTGCACACGCAGCCCCAATTCCAGAACTTGCTCCGGTAATGACTACCAGTTGCTTTTTCGACATGATTCTCCTTTGAATGCTCTAGATGAGGCGTGGGGTGTTTCTGGGGGTGGGAGCCTGATCGGCTCCCACCCCCAGAAACTTGTCACTTAGTTACTTACTTTTTGGTTCCATCTGGGTTGTAGTCGCGCGACCAGAGATTCTCGAGAGAATCTACAGTGTCTGGTGTTGCAACACGACCCTTAGCCAAGCAGCCATCAGGCCCACAGCCAGGGTCGGCACCTTCAATGAGTGCACCGAGGACGCGCACCAGCTCTTGCGCGTGTGCGTATGCGTCATAGGTGGTACCCACATCGATGAAGCCAGCCTTCATGGCGACGTAGGCCTCAGGGAATACGTCCTGGGTGGCAAACCAAATGTGGTTGTCCTCACCAGTTGCAGCCCATTTGTTTGCACCCTCCAAAGCTGACTGCACACTGGGCAAAGCGAAGTCACTCGCAATGATCATGCAGTTAGCGTCTGGGTTTGCCCGCAGAGCGTTAGTTGCTCCAGACAAGAACAAGTCTGGGTTCCACTCTGTTGGGACCTGGGTGATGATTTCGAATGCGTCAGACTCAGCGTCAACGTCGGCAAAGCCCTTCGAGCGGTTGAGTGCGTTGACGTCAGTCAGTGCACCCTGGAGCTCGATACATTGGCCTGTTACACCAGCCGCAGTAAGGATCGATGCCAGTTCGTTTCCAGTGGTCAGTGCTTGGTCATAACTGTCACCACCCACGTGGACGGTGGGCTGGTCAGTTGACGAAGCCCGGTCGAAAGTGATGAAAGGAATGCCGGCAGCATCTGCCGCACGAATCGAGGCACCAATTGCTGCACTGTCTTCAGCGCGGGCGATGATGACGTCGACTTCCTGGTTGATCAGGTCCTCGATGTTTGACGCCTGGCGAGAAGGATCGTTGTCAGCGACATTGATGACCCACTCGACATTGAGGTCTTCTTCTTCAGCGAGCTGTTGCATATAGTCCTGCCATGCCTGGACCAATGCAATGTTCTTTTCGTTCCACGACAGACCAACCTTGAAGCTCTCAGCAGCGGGAGCTGCTTCTTCTGTGGAGGCTTCTGCTTCCTCTGCAACCGGATCGGTGCTAGCGGCGCATGCAGTAATCAGTGTCATTGCGGTCAGAAGACCGGCAACGGCGCCGATAGAGCGATGTATCTTCATGTCCTACTCCTTAGGTGATTTACCCCGGTGGTTGACATCCCGCGAAATGCGAGCATTTGACACCAGTGGCGGTAAAGGTAGTATAACTACAACTTTTGCATTTGCAACGCCAACGTTGTGAAGTTGTTACATTTTCGGCGATTACGCACTACATCGAGAGGTAGCCGCCATCGACTACCACCACGGAGCCCGTCATGTAGGCGGCAGCGTCAGAGCTCAAGAAGGCAGCTATGGAGGCGATTTCGTGCGGTTGTCCAACCCGGCCCATCGGTGTGAGATCGGCCCATCGTTCCGCCCACACTGGGTTTTCGAGGCCTCCCCGGGTAAGTTCGGTTTCGACATAGCCCGGTGCAATCGCATTGACTCGGATGCCGCGTTTAGCCCATTCCACGGCTAAACACTTGGTCATAGTGTGCACTCCAGCTTTTGAGGCGTTATAGGCCGTCTGGTGCTGGGGCACGTTGGCAACTTCGCCTGAAATCGAGCCAATAGTGACGATACTTCCCGGCTTTCCCAGTGAAATCATCTGTCGGCCGGCCTCTCTGGCGCACCAGAAGGCTCCTGTCAGATTGACGCTCATAATTCGGTCCCATTCGCTGTCTTCCAATTCCAAGGAATCACCGTGGCAAGCCACCCCAGCGCAGTTGACGAGAATATCGAAAGCCCCGCGATCTGCTGTTACTTTGGCCATCACGTCCCGGACCTGCTTGCTGTTGGCGACGTCGACTACAGCCCCGGAAGCTTCGAAGCCGGCTTGCTGGAGCTCAGCTACAGATGCATCGACGCTTTCGGCGTTGCGGTCCATCACAACGACGTGAGCCCCGAGGTGAGCGAGGGCTTCTGCGGTTGCCTTACCTATACCTTGAGCTGCGCCCACAACCGCGGCAACCCGGCCTTGCAGTGTCATGTCGATGTTCATTTTCGCTCCTTTGCGATGTGTCCAGAACGTTAGGTTTCTTCTAAGATTCGCTCTGGAAGTGAGATTCTTGGTTCAGAGCCTAGTTTTATCGCTTCTCCTGGCATAATTATAGTAGTATTACTACCTGAATTGGAAAATAAGCTTGAGGAAAGGTCCCAGCAGTGAGTGTTTCACCCCCTGAGCAACCCTTTGCGACCGAGATTAATTCTGCGACTGGTTTTGGC
>Ga0209702_10005554_pt1 | contig 17026 bp, 5 predicted proteins | sample FRY01_FD_187210 | JGI IMG/M metagenome (GOLD analysis project Ga0209702, IMG submission 187210) | Freshwater microbial communities from Lake Fryxell liftoff mats and glacier meltwater in Antarctica - FRY-01 (SPAdes) (version 2) | ecosystem: Environmental > Aquatic > Freshwater > Ice > Glacier...
TCAACCGACAAGCAGGATATCAATAATCAGAAATTGGAAATTTTGGAGTTTGCCCGCAAGCGAAACATGCGGGTCGATGATTTCCTGTCCATCACCATTTCCTCGCGTAAAACCAGCAAACAGCGGCGCATCGATGAACTGTTGGAGCGGCTGGTCGATTCCGACACCCTGATTGTTACGGAACTAAGTCGGCTGGGGCGTAGCACCTCCGAAGTCATTGACCTGATCAACGAGTTGATTCGACGCAGTATCCGGGTGATCATAATCAAGCAGAACCTGGACCTGCACCAGGCGCATGACATGACATCCAAGGTTATGATCACGCTTTTTTCGCTGTTTGCAGAATTGGAGAGGGACCTGGTTAGCCTGCGCACTCGTGAAGCTCTGGCGGCCAAGAAGTCCCAGGGGATCAGGCTGGGTAAACCCAAGGGAACCATTCAGGCCAGCAAGTTTGACAAGGATCGTTCCCGCATAGAAGAGCTATTGGGATTGGGTCTCTCCGTGCGCAAAATCGCCAGATTGCTGGGTTACACAAACCACATTGGGTTGAATACCTACATCAAGCGACACGGAATTCGAGAAATGTTGTCACCCATGAAACAGTCGTCTATCCAGACGCCCTGATGTAGGGTGCGACAGTCTGGATAGGCAAACAAAAAAAGGCAATACAGCAAAAAAGAATTGTCGGCACTGGTTCAGTTGAGTTTGAAAGATTGAATGCGGAAAATCTGCGACCAAGAAAAGCCATGGTCAAGGATACCAAGAGCAACAGCAGGGATACGTTTGGTAGTAAAATGGGTATTGATAAAGTTATGCCAAAGCCAGTGTAGGTCGAGTCGAGTTTGGAGAGCAGATTGTAACTTGGCATAGGTATTGGTGCGCCGCCGAAAACAGGCAAGACGGCGGCGAAGGGCGCTATGGAAGGCTTCAAGATGGTTGGCATGAATCTGGTCATCAGGCACTAGAGTGGTTGTCTGGGGATGCTCAGACCAAGGGACTTGATATTTTGGACGTTTGCGCCCGGAGGGGTAGCCTCGTCGAATATACGCTCTGGGTCTGTGCCCGACCGCAAAGCCTGGACCCATGCCCTGCGCGAGGCGATGAATTCAGCGTCCCATCCTCTTGCCGTAGCTCCCCCCAGTGAAAATTCGAAATCTTCGATAGTTCCCGACACATTGCCTGTCAGCGTCCGGGCCACCTCTGTGCCGAGTAGTCCGTTTTTGCCCCAGTGGAGCACACCTCCCGCATCTGTCGCAGCAGATCGTCGTTTTTCCTTCCAAGTAGATGAGGATCAAAACGCTTTAACCCGGGTGATCGCATGCTATAGACCGTTACTGTTTTGGGATCTGCGCAGATAAAAGCTGGATTTGATCATAGAAGTGTACCTCTGGCCAAGACGTAACGATTTCATCCTAACCTTTAGGTTTAAATTTATCTAAGGTTTCCGTATCGAAGATCAACTTAGGATCAGTGCCTGCGCGCAGCGCTATAATCCATGCCAAACGCATGCCAATTCGATCATCAAATAATTCTCTGCCTGCAAACTCGAAATCTTCAATGGCTCCCTGTACATCACCTGTGAGGGCGCGTGCCAGACCTCGGCTTTCACGAGCATAGCCATCGTGTGGATTAAGGGCGACTGCGATCTCGCAGTCATCAAGCACCTGAGCAGCATAACCATACAGGCTGCCAAACCAACAGAGATTTCTCCAAGCCCAGGCAGTCTTTGTGTTGCTGGACAGGCTGGGATCAAGTATCGACGCCTCCTCAAACTTGGCGAATGCACCAGCTATGTCTCCATATTCAGCCAAGCGGCTACCTTCGCTGGCTATCGTTGGCGCAAAGAGACGCCTTGCTTCGGGTTCGGGTTCTATGTCGAGCTTGGGATCGAAAGACAATGCCTCCTTGAATTTTGCTATTGCACCTTCTAAATCACCACTTTCTGCGAGTATGCGAGCTTCGTCGGCTATTCTTGGTGCAAAGAGACGCCTTGCTTCGGGTTCGGGTTCTATGTCGAGCTTGGGCTCGAAAGACAACGCCTCCTTGAATTTTGCTATTGCACCTTCTAAATCACCACTTTCTGCGAGTATGCGAGCTTCGTCGGCTATTCTTGGTGCAAAGAGACGCTTCGCCTCTTCTTCTGGCTCAATACGTAGATCGGGATCGAGGGACAACGCCTCCTCGAATTTTGCTATTGCGCCAGAAATACTTCCCTGTAGCGCAAGTTGGCGACCTACGTCGACCACCACTGCTGCAAAGAGTCGCTTTGCCTCAATCTCTGGCTTCATGTCCAGATTAGGATTGAGGGACGCTACTTCCTCGAAAGTAGCGATGGCTTCTGCCATATTTCCCGATCGTGCCAGATCACGGCCGATTAGTAGTAGTGCTTTTACGCGATCCCCCAGAGCACTCTCGGCCTGGGTTTGTGGCTCGAATGTCAGGGCTGGATCAAGCTTCATCGCTTGCTCAAAGAGGGCAACGGCACCAGCAACAGCGCCCAGGCGCGCCTCTTCTCTCCCTTGCTCCACCAACTGCTGCGCTTGGGCCTGGGCGCGTAAGGATGCTAGGATATCTCCACCAGGCAACTTCGTTTCTTGGGAAATTCCAAACTGCGTGCGCTCAACTGACGTCAAAATGGGTGCAGGTCGTGAGATTCTCGCCGTCGTCTTCAAGAGCAGTCGCTGAGGACTATTCCATAGTCGCACAATACCATCCTCATGGTGCGACATAATCAGCGCCCCATCAGGGCTGAAGGCTACCAAAGACACTCGTCCCAAGTGGTTTGCTAAACGGCTGAGTTCCATACCTGTCTCGGCATCCCATACCCGCACACTTTGATCTTCACCACCCGATACGATACGCTTCCCATTCAGACTGAATGCCACCGAGAATACATCCCCGGTGTGGCCTTTCAGACGGTTGAGTTCTACACCGCTCGCTACATCCAATAACCGAATGCTTCCGTCCTGTCCTCCCAATACAACACGCTGCCCATCCAAACTAACTCCCATCGACAGCACGCTGCCCTTCCAAAGACTGACGTCCGATTTGGTTTCCAAAACTCCATCGAACCCCATCGAAATTTCCCACACTCGAATATCGGAGTATCCTCCTCCATTCAACCAATCCTTTCCACCCACTAAGATGTGCTCTCCATTCAGGCTGAATCCTACCGACAAGACGGTTCCAATATGACTCTCCAAACGGTTGAGTTCCACACTTCTCTCCACATCCCATACCCGCAGACTTTGGTCATCGCTAACCGATACGATGTACTGTCCATCCGGGCTGAATCCCACTGCCGACACACGTGACGTGTGCCCTTCTAGCCGTGCCATCTCTTCGCCACTGGACATATCCCACACCCGAATGCTCCCATCATATCCGCCGAATACTAAGCGTTTTCCATCCGGGCTGAATCCCACTGCCGACACACGTGACGTATGCCCTTCCAGCCGTGCCACCTCTTCGCCACTGGATATATCCCACACCCGAATGCTCCCATCATATCCGCCGAATGCTATGTGCTTTCCATCCCGGCTGAATCCTATTGACGACATATTTATCGCATGTATCTCTGACTGAGCCACAGATTCTCCATTAGTGACATCCCACACCCGGATGCTACCGTCAGATCCTCCCGATACAATCCGCTGCCCATCTTGACTGAATTCTACTGACGGCACATTTCGAATGTGCCCATACAGTCTTGACAACTCCTCCCCATTGACCGCGTCCCATACTCGCACACTGCCATCACCGCCACCTGAGACGATGCGCTGTCCATCAGGACTAAACCTCACCGATGATACACCTTGTGTGTGACCAACTAGCCGCCTTATCATCATTCCGCTCGCCACATCCCACACAATCACACCGCCCTCGTATCCACCCGACACGATACGAGATCCGTCTGGACTGAATCCTAATGACAATGCGGGTGAACTCGCTTCGTCACCTTCCATCCTTATCACTTCCGTACCACTGGCTACATCCCATACCCGCACTCTACGGTCGTCACCAACCGATGCGATATGCTGCCCATCATAGCTAAATGCAACAGAAGTCACGTTCCCGATGTGATCCTCCAAGTGGAACAGTTCTGATCCATTGTCGGCATTCCATATCTGTACTCCACCACCTTCGCTGTAAGATATGATGCGAGTGCCTTTGGTATTGAACCCGACGGACAACACATTTCCCAGATGGTCATCCATCCGGAACGCTTCTATCCCTCTGGCCACGTTCCATACTCGAATGCTGCCGTCCTCTCCACCAGAGATTATCCAGTTCCCATTAGGACTAAATTGCACTGCGTTTACGCTACCTTCATGGCCCTGTATTCGCACGATTTCAGCACCGCTCGCAACATTCCACACCCGTACACTACCATCCGCTCCGCCTGTAACGATCTCATCTCCTGTCGGGCTGAAACTTGCGGACAACACATCTCCTGAATGGCGGCCCGGCATTTGAGCAATCTGCTTGCCAACTATTGCACCTTCCTGATGCTCTGATGGGACTTCCCAAACTTGCATCAGGCCGTTTTTCCCGCTCAATACTACATAGGCTCCATCGGGACTGAGAGACAGCGAAGTAATCTCGTTCTCATCTACTTTTAGTTGGACGAACCTAGCTCCAGTCTCTGTATCCCATATCTGTACAATTCCATCTTCTCTGTACGAGACAATACGGGTACCGTCAGGGCTGAATGCCATGGTACCCGTAAAATAAGCGGATTCTACTATATTGGCCAAAAAAGCCCCGGTTTCTCCATCTTCCACCCTCAAACCAGAACTAGATGAGACAATGCGTGCTCCACTTGGACTAAATCTCGCCAATCGAAAACTACCTACAAGTCCTTGCTCTGGTAAAGGATCCGGTATTTCCCGGCGCGCCACCTCTTTCCAGGTTAAGGCATCCCATATCCGGATGTCACGAGACCCTAACGAGCCATTAGCCATCGAGATTATGCGGTGCCCAGTTGGACTGAAGGCCACTGAGAGGACTGAGCCGGTGTGCCCCTCCAATCGCGCTAGCTCCACTTCTTTTTGTTCATCCCACACTCTCACAGTACCGTCAGAACTGCCCGAGACGATATGGTGTCCATCCGGGCTGAATTCCGCCGACCACACAACTCCCATATCTCCTTGCAGACTGCTGACTTCGGCTCCGCTGGCCACATTCCACACCCGTACACTGCCGTCATCACCTCCAGAGACGATGCGCTCCCCATCCGGGCTGAATCCTACCGAATATACAGTCCCCGCGTGACCAAACAGAAGCTGCTGTGGTTCGAGATCGGAGGCGCGCCAAATGCGGACTGTCCCGTCCTCCCCGCCAGAGACAATCAACGCACCGTTAGGGCTGAAGGCCACGCTGTGAACAGTCCCCTGATGGCGTCGGTTGGGCGGCGGGAAGCTCTGAAGCCAATGAGGACTATTCAGGGCGAAGCGCAGCGCCCTGTCGGTGGTAAGGGTCTGGTCAGTCAAAAAGGCATCCCGGGCCAGAATCAGAGCGAGGTCGCCGGGCTGTTTGTCGGCGCGGATCAATAGCTGGCTCTGGCCGGCCAGGTTTTCGGCTAGGGCGCGGCGGGCCTGGGACTCCGCTTCCGCCTGTTTCAGTCTGGCATCAGCGGCGGCTGTCGCTTCGGCCTGCGCTGAAATTTGGGCCTGGGATTCCGCGGTGGCGCGTATATTGCTTTCGGCAACCGCGGTGGATTGGGCGCTGACCGCGCTATCGCGCTGATGATTGGCCTCGTTGCGCTGACTTGTGGCTTCGCTCTGTTGGAATAGGGCAAAGATGGTGATGACAAAAAGTACGATAGCAACCAGACTGGTAATCCCTATTAACCTGCGCCAAAAACTCATGCGTGCATCCACACTCTGTTTCACGAACTCAAATTCCGTTTTGTTTAGCCACCGGCTATCCGTTAGTGGACCAATTTTCGGTATCAGTACCTGGCGTGCCCGACGGATGGCCCGCCACCACCCCACCTGAACGCTATCGGTCGCCAGGAGAATCTCCTCCACCTGGGGCAGCCGAGGATCGTCGTCCCAGAGCAGGCCGGATTTGTCTGCTGGTTGGGCCTTGTTCCACTCTGTAGCAGCCTGGGCCAACCGGCGTTGCAAGGGTAGATACTCTTCCGCCTCTGTCTTCCACTCCAACAACAGCCCCCAGGCGATCATCAACGTATCGTGGGCTGGTTCAACATAGCCCTCACTCTCTACGCCATCGGGACCATTCGTAGTCCCGCTTACCAGCAGGCGCGCGCCGTCTTCTAGTTGCTTTAGCACCTTATCGACCCGGAGATTCTCCTGGACAGTTGGGTACTTCAGTTCGCTTCGCGCTACCCGTCGCCGGGCCAGTTCGCCGCCCTCAATAGCAACCATACGCAGCATGACCCGTTGCATGGTTGCCTGTTCATCCCTGGGCAGCCTATTATACTCCCCAGTGGCCCTCAGGTTCAGCGACCCGCCTACTCCTCCCAGTTTCTCGTAATCATCACCGGTGAGTGCCCGGTCTTCCCGGGTACTCTGCACATATCTGATGTATAGCTCACTTAATGTGAACGAGAGCAAGGGCAACGCGCCGGGCGTAAGGTATACCTCACTAATCAGTTCGTCCACAAGCTCCGGCGGCTCGAAGTAAAGCACACGTACCGAGGCTGGCCCCTCGATGGCGTGGCGCAAGTCGTCGATGTCCATCGGCGGGACAACATAGCGGGCAGATGACCATCGATCACCTAGCAGCGATTCGGTTCGGGAGAACTGTGGCTCGAATTCGGTGCGCAGGGTGATGATCAGGCGAAAAGCGTCTGGTTGCTGTTGGATGGCGCAGGCCAGCAGGCGTAGGAAACGTTCCCGCTCGGCGTCGTCCCGGCAGAGGGTGATCAGTTCCTCGAACTGGTCGACAATCAGCACCAGGCGCTTTCCGGGATGGCCGGCGGACCAGCGAGCGATGAGCTGTGCCAGGGCGTCGTCATCCTTCGCCAAACCAGGATAGTCGGGAAATGCCGTCTGCAAATGCCTCCGCAATTCTCCCACTGGTAGATGGGTGGGACGTAAGGGGGGAAGGACGTGGCAGGGGTGGGGAGACCCATTACCGATAGTCTGCAATCGCGGTACCACCCCTGCCTTTACCAGACTCGACTTACCCGTCCCCGACGCACCCACTACGGCTACAAAGGGTTTTGTTTCGACTTTTGCCAGCAACTCTTTGATCTCATCCTCGCGGCCAAAGAAGAACTGTTTATGTTTCGCGTCGTAGGATTCGAGGCCGCGATACGGATTGGCCTCTGGGGTAAGGTAGGGTGCCGGGGGGAGATTGAGGGGATGGCCGGGCACCAGGAAGATAAACTCGCCGCTCCCGTGTTTGTTTAACGGCCAAAGGATGGGGGTTTGCCTATGGCTGGCCTGGGTCTCTGCCTCCACTTCCACACGCTCACGAAGATAGAGTCCCAATTCCGTAGCCGTAATAATACCGTCACCATGACCTCTGGGAATCAGATCGGCTTCGCCCTTCTCCAGAGCATCGAACAGCGCTTGGGCAAAGGGGGAATGTAGGTTGTCGTTCGTCTCTCGGCGGCCCAACACACCGCCGTCCAATACATCCAGTGCTTTTTGGTCATGGGCAGCAGAGGTGAGCACCTGCCAGGCGTCAGAGATCAGGTAACGTTCATAGCGTTCCTTATAGATCACATCAGGTGGCACTCCCATGTGGCGGGTGGCGGCCCAGCGAAAGGCACCAGCAAAGCAGCAATCCAGAATGGCCAGCATATGGCGGCAGGGGAGATCGGTCAGCCAACTGTGCAGGTCGGTCATGGCGAGCAGGGTGGCCGATTGACCGGGGCGGGCGCCCTGGGGCACAAGATAGCCGGCCGGGCCATCCTTACCGTCAATCGCTATACCGTGGCCTGCGAAGTAGACGAGGAGACGGTCGTTATGCCCCAATCGGGTCTTTAATTCCTCGGTGAAGAGTGTTTGCAGACGCTCCCGAAGGATCGGCTCACCGATAGCGGGTTCGGTCAGCAGAACGACTTCATAGCCGTGGCCGGCGCGCAGCAACTTTGCCAGGCGCGTAGCGTCGTTGACAGCAGTAGTCAGCGATGGGATACCGTTGCCGTAGGTGTCGATGCCGATGACGACGGCAACGGATTTTTCGAAGGCGCTTTCAAGTGACATAGTGGTCAGCGAATATTCTCATCCAGTGTTTTCAAGCCCTGTTCCAGTGTGTTGGCGCTGGCAGGCAGATAGAATCCAGACAAGCGTGGTAACACATCATTCACATGGGTCAAGTAGTAGCGGATAAAGGCTGCAATCTGGGGTTTTGCTGTGAGTATCTCCTTGGTTGTAAATAGATAAAGGGGTTCGTATCTCTCGTTGGCACTGCCAACATCAACTTTCCCCCAGGCAACCTGAAATCCGAGGGGGGTGCGACCAACGCTGCTACACTGTGCAGAAAAAACCAACTCGCGGTTCTCGCCAGTGGCAAGAGCCATATCCCATAGCTTAGTGGCAGAACATAAGTAGTCTGTAAATCCCCCTGACGTGCCTGGATATTCTGCCTGAACTGTGCCACTATATCCGTTGGCTTTGTATACATCTAGTACGGCGTCTGTCAGCCCTTCCAGGGTGGTTGCACCTGCCATCGAGATCGGGCCGTTGAGTTCCAAGTATACAACTGTAGCAGTTGCTTCGGCCGCAACCGTCTGTCGCGCCTGAAGGGTGGCTGTTGCCCTTGCTGCGGCTGTTTGTTCCGCCTTAAATGTAGCCGTCTCCGAAACTTCGCCAAACGGGAACGCTGATGATGTTGGGTCAAAGTTACAGACGTACTCTCTTTCTAAAGCTGGATAGGGGCGACTTACCATCCATCCAGAGCGATTGTCATCTAGAGTAACGGAAAACCATGGAAAACTGGACTGCCCATTTGGATTGGCCCAGCCGTTGATGATCAAGTGGGTTCCTGGGTCAACTTGGTCAATAATTGGGTAGGAGGGACCAGGTCCTTGTCGTAGATTGACGGGGCCTATCTCATTGGTAACCTGACACTCATAGAGATAGCCAGCAGGATCCGCAGTCGAGGTTGGTGCCGATTGGGTCGCAACGGAAGTTGGCGTCGATACAGGCGGAGGTCTGGGTGTTGTCATTGGAGAAGCCAGAATAGCGACAGTTGCAGCTATTGCTGTTTCTCCAATTTGGGCTTCTTCTGTCTGGATAGCTGCAATGGCTGTTTGCGTCGGAGCAGGTTTGTCGACGGCGGCCGTAGCAATGGCGGCCTGAATGGTCGCCTGGGGTGCAGCCTCTGCCGTCACCGTATTGATGAAGCTCTGGATCACGGCGGTTGCATCCGGCGTCTCGGTGCCTGGCTGAAAGGCCATCCATCCCAACCCAAGGAAAGTGATAAAGAGGATGCCACCAATGACCAGCCAAAAGGTCGAATGAATGCTTGGCGGCGGAATCGGACCGGGTGTGACAGGATGGATGACGATAGGCGTATCCGGTCGCAGGAACACAACGTCTCCTTGATCGCTTCCCCGAAGGTAGTTGAAAAAAGGCGTCTGGCCCTTCTTTCCAACTGAAGCAGTCTCACGGGTAACTAGCGGCTTGATAAAGCTGGCAAGATCACTGGCCGTAATGATTCCGTCATTGTTGTGATCTGCACCTCCTTCCAGCCCGGTCAACAGGGCACCTGTGAAAGCGGAGTGGCCGGGCCGACTCCCACTATCTGCCACCAGTTCGTCACTGGCTCCAGCAGTCATGATTTGACGGGCACCCCGTTGTGTGATTCGAGTCAAATAGGCATCATTGATGGCTTCGGGTCCTTGTTGGAATGTCGAACGGGAAGTAATGGCAGCAACACCACTAAAGCAGCAGTCAAGGATGAGAAGAATGTGCTTGGCCGGTATCCAATCGCAGGCCTTTCGCACATCTTCCATTTCAATGTAGCTGTAGTACTTCCCTGCCCTGCCATCGTAGGGGATGATATAACCCTCCTTAAAACCGGCGTCACTCACTCTTGTTGTGCCGTGGCCTGCAAAGAAAATCACCAGACGATCCTCCGGCCCAACTTGAGTTGCCAGACTTTCGAGCAGGGCAAGAATTGCATCCTTTTTGGCTTCTGCATCGAATAGCTTGATTGGCTCCTCAAAACCGTAGTTGTCCTGAAGTAGGTTCGTGAAACCTTCTGCATCGTTTTTGGCGTTAAGAAGCACAGGATGTTCTGTGCTCATATAGTCAATGCCGATTGCCACGACCCAACTTTTCTTATAGTGGGAGCCTCGAATACTCTCAGTGTCCTCAAGCAACGTGACCGGTCCCATATGACGTGTTTGGTCGTTCGCAGTTGGGTCGTTCATGTTTCTCTAAGTCCTCGGCGAGTGGAACTGGATGTGTCGATGCTCTGACTACCTTACACCTTCGCTTGCAAGGCATCCGCCAACTTGCGCAACACAACGTCCGTCTCGAAGTAGGACATATGGTCGCAAGGGAGTTCGATAGCGGTGATGGAAGTGTGAGTGGATGGCAACCCAAGAGCGCTATTGACGCTGACGGCAATGTCATTAGGCTGGCCCAGGAATGCTAGGCCCGCCGCTCTCTCGATCAGCCTCATCTGCTCCAGCCGGGCCAACAATTTTGCCAGAAGGCTTTCACTTTCACCCGCTTGTGCCCGGGCTGCGGCAGGGATAATACTCGTATTACCAGCAATCGTTGTGAGCGGAATGCCCGGATCGGACGTTTCCGCCAGTTGTTTGATGAAGGGCGAGTTCGAGGCGAACTGGTCGGCGGTCACATCAATCGCTTCGACCGCTTTGACCAATGCCAGAGCAATCTTTACCGGCCAGGCGACTGTGGAAAGACCATTCAAACCCAGAACCAATAACGTGGTCGCCCAATCCTGAATCCGAGACCAGGGTGTACCCTTGTGGGGCGTGCCCAGTGTCACCAGATGCTGGACGACTTGGTTGCCGCCTTCGGCCTCCACAAACCAACGTGTCACCAACCCACCCATGGAATGGGCAACGACGTGCAGAATCTTGCCGTGGTTGGCACCCAGCCCTGCATCCTGCAGGCGCTGTTTTAGCTGTCGCGCCGTATCCTCAATCGGTGTATGAAGATTTTCGTAGTCGAAGGCCAGGAGCAGATCGTATTGTTCAGCCAGCCTGGGAATGGCTAGGTCTGCGCTCCCTGTTGTCCTGGCGCTCGCCACCATGTCCCGGGTATCGCCGAATATACCATGAATATAGAGGACAATGCGTTCGGCAGCCGCCACCTGTTTTTTTACTTCTGCGGGGGTTGGGTCATAGGTCACGCTGCCATCTGTGGCAATGGTGGCCACTGCAAGTCGTGGGTAGTCATACTCCATGCCAACCTTTTCCGCTATCATTTTCTGGAACATTATCTTGATCGAACCTTTTACGTCGCGATCGCCAGAAGGCTGGGGCAAACGTTCGAGGATAATTTCGGTACGGCCATCCACAGGGCGTGCATAACCCAGAGGAAGGAAGAAATCGCCGTCATAGGCATAGGGCAGAATGTGCTCATCTGCGCGCAGAGGCTGGTCCAGGGTCAGGTGCAGCGAATCAGTCGCGGTAACCACAGTGTGGTCAGCAACGTCAATCAATTCCAACACAGCCAGGCCCGGCTCCCCACCTCTGCTCGTTGTGAATTCCACAGGCTGAAAGAGGTCGGGGTGATCACGAAACAGAGCGGGAACGAGTTGTGTGCCAGCCTCACGGCCAGCCGAGTCGAGTGATCCGAGACGTACCTGAGCTTTGAGTTGAGGGTGCCCGCTCAGTGTGACGCCAGATGCCAGTTGGGTCTCCTCGCCCTTTTGTCCTACTGGCTGCACCGACAATGGCCACAAAATCACCGACTGCACTTGCTGGGTAAACCAATCACTATAGGGGTCCCCATCATCAGGAAAGACGCCGATATCACGGGTGTGTACCCGTCCCATGAGCCGTCCGAGCGTGCTCATAGTGTCAGGAAAACCTCGCATAACTGATCTCTCAACAATTACAGGCAGGGAATCCATCGCCAGAAGGGTGGCGTCAGCTTTGTCTGTGCTGACGATCAATTTAAAAATATCGGATAGCTGGGTGATCTCCTGGTTGCGGAGTTTTTCAGGAATGAAGACGTGGATTTCCGTGCTCAGATTCCCACGCCGATCTCTGATAGCCCCCCAGGCCTCTTCCTGGGGACCTAAGCGAATGATGCCCTCGGGCAGCAGGCCAGTATGGATGGAGTAGTCCTGGGTTAGATTCAATAGCATGCAATAGTAGGTCTGTTCGCTGGTATTAGTCAGTTTGACCTGAAAGCGTGGATAATCGGTCGGTTCGAAGGGTGGCCTGTAGGTGAAGCGCAATCCGCCGGTCGTATCCATAGCCTCCAACGTACCGTCGGCTTTCACCAGAAAGAACTCCAGGCGGATCGCATCCTTCATGCCATTGGCGTCGTCAGCGACTTTATTCAGACTGGCAATCTTCTGCCAGCGGGCAATGTGTTCCAGGCGATATGTAACAAGATCAGCGCTGCTCGGATCGAACCCTGCCGTGTCGACAACCAACGGATAGGCGTCGGCCTTACGGCTGATGCGATAGACCTGCTTCTGCCCGTCTGGGCTGTCTACTACCAGCGCACGCAACCGATACTCGGCCTCTATCAGTGGTGCCTCGCGCACCAGCAACGAAGGCCGATTCCCTGGCTCCGCTGCAGCAACCGCGGTCCGTACTAGGTCCAGGGCATCCGCGTCTCCCTCGAACGCGACGGGCATGGGGGGTAAGGGATGTGCCACTATCACCCCGTGGTAGCTTCCCTTTGGCAGAGGGTTGTCGTCGTTGGTCTCAATACTGACATCGCTCTCGGCTGCATAGACCATCTCTACCGCCGCCTTGGCTACTGATCCTTTCAACGAATTCAGTCCGGTCAAGTCATAGTCGTAGGGAAAGACCGCCAGATACATCTTTTCATCACCAATGGGTGCCGCGACCCCATGCACGGCCCCGCCATCAATCACCCAGCCGCCGCGCCGAGGCTTAAGGGTAAAATAGGGAGGGCGTTTCGGGATGGCACCCCCCAAGAAAGGTTGCTCCTGATCCAGTGCGTTGGTGGCTTGGAGAACGGGTGTCTGCTTCTGCACGCGGGTGGGAACCAGCGCTTCTATGCGCTTGAAGACTGTGTGGTAGCTGAGGCTGCCCGTGGCATTGGCCAGGGTTTCTTCCAGATAATAGGAAAAGATTCCGCGCTGCTTGCCGTCCAGTAATAGCTCCTTGGCTGTCTCACGATCGTCGCAGGCAGCCATCAGGATGTGCCGACCTTGGTGCATTGACAGCCAATGGGTCTTGTCGGATTCGGTCTGGTTGCTGAAAAGTTCATCCACTTGTGCCTTGCCTAGAATGTATGACTCGATGGGCCGGGTACGCTGGTCAGATGATTCCATGCGTACCAACACACCAGCTTCCACATCATCCACTGCGTCCCGTGTACCAGAGCCAGAGTGACAGCTATCCAGAATGATGACAACATGTGCCCCATTCTTGGCCACATCGGCGATGAGATAGGCAAGTTCTTTGTCGGCCAGGTCCCAGCCGCCAGGTTCTCGGCTGTCGTAGCAGACGATGGTTTCATTTTTTCGATCCGGCTCCCATCGCCAGAATTCGGCAGGAGCGGTTTCGGTTGAACCGTGGCCGGAATAGTAGAAGAGCGCCACGTCCTCTTTACCTGCCTGGCCCAGGTGCTGTGTAAAGGTGTCAATTACCTTCTGGCGTGTGGCATCTCCATTGGTGAGTGTCTCGGGGATGAAATCATCCTTGTCAATGTTGATGCGCTTCGCCAGCAGAGTTCGGATATGCGTCACGTCGTTGACGCAGCCCCTAAGCGAACGTACAGAGGGTGCATAGTCGTCGATGCCGACGAAGAGGGCGTAGACTTTGCGTGCCATGATTCTTCTCCTTGGTTGTAACGGCGGAGTGTATGCTTCTATGGTTCTCGTACGTTCATGCCTGTAACAGGTATGCTTCGCCATTCGTTTGGGCCATCCAGCCCTGCACAGCAACACCCGTGCGCAATTGCACCTCTACGGGCCACCAGATGAGACTATCTCGCTCTTCGGATGCACCCAGCAAGCGAACTGATGTGCCGGGCAGGGCTTGACCCAAAATATCGCCCGACACCTTATTTTGATAGCCGGGGCTACGCCGTACATTGACAACAGTAGTAGTATGTACGGTTGTACCGGCTTTGAGTGAGGCTGGAGGAACGGGAGTCGGTTTGGATGGCACAGCCACAGCAGTAGACTGCTGGGTCAGGAGATGAGCCTGGGACTGATACGCTCCAAAGAGATCGTTCCAGTCTTCGTGGACAGTCTGATCCATGCCCGACAAATGGTCACCATCACCATTGTTGAAGCCGGACATGAAGCCCCACTGCATATAGCCTCTGGCTCCCCGGCCAAACCACTTCTGCATATCCGCTTTCACACAGTCGACGCGCCGTCCATCTCTGACGCAGGGGGACAGATATTTCACGTCCACCGCCCGGCCTGCATCAAAACCGGCTTCCTCGATGAGTAAGGGTTTGCCCAGCATTTGGGCCAGCCCGCTGTCATCCTCCTCGTTGGTGCCGTTGTAGGCGTGGTTGGTGATGAAGTCGATGCTTGGGTCCCCGTATAGCTGGCGCTGCAAGTTCGGGTGGGGGGCCATGTAGGCAACCCGGGTGCTGGTGATGCCAGTGGTGACTAGGTGGTTGGGTGTCAATCTCTTAATATAGCGGGTCATACCCAGCATAAAACGCAGAAAGAGTTCAGGGTTGTCATCGACTTTCATCTCATTGCCTGGCTCCCAGGCCATGATTTCCGGCTTGTCGCGAAAGCGCTTGATCACCTCGGTGACAAAAGGTTTGTAGTGTTCTTCAAAACCCCGTCTGTCGCCCCCTTCAAACCAGGCGGGCGTCAGCAGTTTGTAGCGATCCGATTCTTTGGGTTTCAGGGTGTAGTAGACGTGGTCGTCGCGCACCTTAAAAGGATTATCGTCGTAGAAATTCGTCAACGCGATGATCAGGCGCATGTGAGGGAAGTGGCTGCGTATCAAACCCAACACCTGTTCCAGTCGGGTGATGATGGTGGCCGTCTCGGCATGTTCTGAGGGTAAAAAGACACGCACAACCCGTGCCCCCATCTCGTTGGCCTTAGTCAACTGCTCCATACGGTCAGCTTCCTCAGAATGGCTCAGAGTGTTGCGGTCGCCATAGTGGATCAGCCCACGCAGATTGACACCGATAAAGCGGAAGGTCTGGCCCTGGAGTACAAATTCTGTGCCCTGTACCCGCACAAAGTCCTCAACCCCCTTCTCTACAGCAAGGGGGATAGGTTCCAATTCGACGGAGATGTCGATGGTTTGATCGATGACAAGGGGCTGTCGATAGGTGTGGTAGCCGGCCACCTGAACTTCGAGACCGTACTCACCGGGGAGCAGATGCTCAAAACGGAAGCGACCCCGGTCATCGGTATATTCCAGTCGGTAGAAGTGATCATTGTCAACACTTCGGGGCAGTCGATAGTGGATATCGGCCCTCAGTCTGCCTCCAGTCTCCGCGCCTTGGGGATTATGAGTTGCAAACTCAACCTGAAATCGTTCCCAATCCAGGCCCATGACTTTGTTGCGGACGAACTGCTGCCAACAATCCCAAAGCGTGCCTTCGAAAGCAGTCAACGACCGATCCCAGACAATATCAGGGAAGGGATCCCGGGCGAATTCCAGCGGTCTGTTCTCGGGGATAAAGTAGGATTCGCTGGTCCGGAACGCGCCCTCCGAAGCCCTCAACCCGGGATTGTAATCACCCAGCGCCTGGCGGAACTCCGGCCAGGTGATGCCGGCGGTATGGTCGGCGACGAACCTTTGCCATGCGTTCCAGGCGCTACCCTCAAAGTCTGTCACAGCGCGGCTCCACGTCACCGCACTAGGATTGAGCAGTGCGGCCCGGGGATCGCTGCCCAGGGGTTCGAGCGGCGAGTAGAGCCGAACAGTCGCGCCCTGTTGGGGCGTACGCCCGTCATTGACGACAATTCCGCGCAGAGAATAGGTGTCCATTGGCTGCTCCTGTTTTTGAACTTGCATTAGCGTTCGCAAATACATACCCACTCTTCTCTGGACCTCATCGCTCCCAGGGAGGGCGATGCCAGTAATTCCACAGCAAATCGCCCCCGCCGAGAAGCGCAGCCAGAAGCGACAGGCCGCCCACAACCTGTGCCCACACCGACGACAGTTCCAATCGCCCGAATAGAAGCCCAGTCGTCAGCGCCGCCAGCACGACCAGCCCTACCACAAATACCCCAATATCCAACATCTTTCTCCGCCGTCGCCGTCGCTGCTGCTCCCGGACAGGAACCCAGCGATAGCCTGGAATCTGCCGCCCGTCGAGAAGCCTTCGGATGGCAGTCAACGCGGCCCGGCGCACGTCGTCGTTCCAGCCGTGCAGATGGCGGTTAAGGGCGATGAGAACCCGGCGGAGTTGGTCTTTATCCTTAAGTTCCAACTGACCCAGACTCCCCGCCGCCCCACGCCGCACTCTCCCAGAGGAATCGCCCAAGTAGGCCACCAGCACCGACACCGCCTTACCCAACGCTTCTCCTGAGCTTGTCCAAGCGACCTCGCCCAACTGAACCAGATTCCCTAGCGCAGCTTCCCGCACATAATAATTAGAATCGCCTAAGTCCGCTACCAGTGCCGACACCGCCTCACCCAACGCTTCTCCTGAGCCTGTCCAAGCGACCTCCTCCAACTTACCCAGACTGCCCGCCGCTGCGTACCGCACATCATAATCAGGATCACCCAAGGCCGCCACCAGCGCCGCCGCCACCACCCTCGACGCCCCGCCCAACTGACCCAGACTGCCCGCCGCTGCTGCCCGCACTATCCCATCAGAATCGTCCAGGGCCGCCACCAGCGCCGCCACCACCTCCCCCGACGCCTCGCCCAACTGAACTAGACTGCCCCCCGCAGCTTCCCGCACATCAGAATCAGAATCAC
>Ga0209702_10005557_pt1 | contig 17022 bp, 17 predicted proteins | sample FRY01_FD_187210 | JGI IMG/M metagenome (GOLD analysis project Ga0209702, IMG submission 187210) | Freshwater microbial communities from Lake Fryxell liftoff mats and glacier meltwater in Antarctica - FRY-01 (SPAdes) (version 2) | ecosystem: Environmental > Aquatic > Freshwater > Ice > Glacier...
CCTTGTTTTACAATTTCTTGCCTCCATTTCCACAATTGTTCATGAATATTGATTTTCACGGGGCAAACATTGGTACAACTGCCACAAAGTGTGGAGGCAAAAGGCAAATCGGCATTGGCTTTCATATCTAAATTGGGATTCAAAATAGACCCAATTGGTCCCGCTGTGGATGTGTGGTAACTATGACCTCCGCTCCGGCGATATACAGGGCAGGTGTTGAAGCAAGCTGCACAACGGATGCATTTTAGCGAGTTCCTAAAATCTTCTCGTCCTAATTGACGGCTACGCCCATTATCCACAATAACAATATGTATTTCTTGTCCTTTTCTTGGTTTTTGAAAATGGCTAGAATACGTTGTAATAGGTTGTCCTGTGGCACTTCTGGCGAGCAATCTTAAAAAGACGGCAAGATGGGCCGCTTTAGGTATAATTTTTTCGAATCCCATACAGGCAATGTGTACTGCTGAGGTGTGTGACCCCATATCGGCATTTCCTTCATTGGTACAAATAACAAATCCGCCTGTTTCGGCAATAGCAAAATTGACCCCCGTAATGGATAAATCCGACTCGATAAATTTATTTCGCAAATGCTGTCTCGCCGCTTCGGTAAGGTATTGTGGGTCGTTATTGCCTTTTTCTGTGTTTAAATGTTGGTGAAAAGTTTCGCTTACATCTTGTTTCTTTAAATGGATGGCAGGCAATACAATATGACTAGGTGGCTCTTTCCGGAATTGTACTATGCGTTCGCCTAAATCGGTATCCACAACTTCGACACCTTTCTTTTCCAAATACTCATTCAAATGACATTCTTCGGTAAGCATACTTTTGCTCTTCACAATTTTTTGAATCTTGTGCTTTTCGATGATTTTGTGAATAATTTGATTATGCTCTTCTGCATTTGCTGCCCAATGAATTTGTATGCCATTAGCAGTGGCTTTTTCTTCAAATTCTTTTAAATAAACGGAAAAATTGGATAATGAATGGTTTTTGATTTGGGAACCCCATTCTCTCAATTGCTCCCATTCGGGCAAACCATGTGCAGCCTTGTCTCTTTTCTCCCGAACGAGCCATAACGTTTCATCGTGCCAATCCGTTCTGGGCTCGTCTGCGATAAATTTTTCTGCTAATTTTGAATGTGTTGTTTCCATCATAATTAGTATAAGCTATTCAATATTTCTGCAATATGAATGGTTTTTATTTTGTTTCCTTGACGATTTAATATACCTTCCATATGCATCAAGCAACTGGTATCAACCCCAGTAATATAATCAACATCATTATCTTGATGTTCGCTAATTCTATCTTTTCCCATTTTGACACTTACCGCTTCTTCGAACACACAAAAAGTCCCTCCAAAGCCACAACATTCGTCGGTGCGTTTGGGTTTTACTACTTGTATGCCTTGAACCATATTTAATAATTGCTCTGGTTTGGAGAAATAGGGTAACATTCTTTCTGACATAGAAGAAAGGTGCAGTCCTCTTTGCCCGTGGCAGCTGTTGTGAAATCCTACTTTAAATGGAAAATGAGATTCTATTTTTTTTACTTTTAAAATATCTATTAAAAACTCGGTCAATTCATATACGGTCTTTCTAATTTTTTCAGCCTCATCTCGGCGTGAGTCATCCTGTAAATGTTCTTTTACGTGCAAAACACAACTCCCTGAAGGGGCTACTATATAATCGAATCCAGTAAAATTTTTCACAAAATTGGCATCACATCCTTTACTCAAACTTGCAAAGCCACTATTAGCCATGGGTTGCCCACAACAAGTTTGTTGTAAAGGAAAAGAAACCTCACAGCCTAATTTTTCAAGTAATTGCAGGCTGGCAATACCCACATTGGGGTAAAATTGGTCGATATAACAAGGTATAAATAAGGCTACTTTCACTGATTATTTAATTTAATAAAACCTCCGTCAATAGGGTAATCACAACCCGTAATAAAACCTGCTTCATCGCTACATAAAAACAATGCTAATGCAGCCACTTCTTCGGGTTTTCCCATACGACCAATAGGTTGTGATTTGGATAATTTTTCGAATATTTCGGTCTCTTGACCTGAATAATTTTTAGCAATAAAACCATCTACAAAAGGCGTGTGCACTCGTGCTGGCGATATCGAATTGCAACGAATATTTTCGCCCATATAATCTCTTGCCACAGACAATGTCATTGCCATTACGGCACCTTTGGCAGTAGAATAGGCAAATCGATCTGGAATTCCAACCCAAGCCGCAATCGATGCCATATTGACAATTACTCCGCCCTTGGATTGTCGAAATTTCGGAATGGCAGCGTATAAACAATTGTACACTCCTTTGACATTCACATTCATAATACGGTCAAAATCGCTTTCGGGAGTGGTATCTACTTTGCCTATATGTGCAATCCCTGCATTGTTAACCAATATATCAATGGCTCCAATTTTTTCAAAAACGGCAATTATATCCTTATGACTCGCTACATTGCAGGCATGTGAAAACACTTTGCCACCGTTGGTCTTAATCTCTGCAGTTGCTTCTTGTGCACTTTCGGCGGATAATTCAATAATATGGACTTCAGCTCCTTGTTTGGCAAACAATATCGAAATGGCTTTGCCAATTCCACTTCCGCCACCTGTAATTACTGCTTTTTTATTTTGTAATGAAAACATATTATATTGCTTTTAAATTTGAATTTTATTTATAAAATTAATAAACATTTTACAGTGAAACTCCACGTTTCCACGGTATAAAATCATCTTGGTTCAGTAGTACTGCTTTGGGGATTATTTCGCCACTAGCCGCTTTAATGCAATAGTCTAAAATAGCTTCTCCCATTTCTTCGATGGTTTTTTCTCCACTAATTACGGGACCACAATCAATATCAATAATATCTTTCATCTTGTTAGCCAAAACAGAATTAGTTGCTACTTTTATTACAGGACAAACTGGGTTTCCTGTTGGTGTTCCCAATCCTGTGGTGAATAAAATTAATGTTGCTCCAGCAGCCGCCTTTCCTGTTGTTGCTTCTACATCGTTTCCTGGAGTACAAACTAAACTTAGTCCAGCTTTTGTGGCTAGTTCGGTATAATCCAAAACATCTACTACTGGTGATGTTCCTCCTTTTTTGGCAGCACCTGCACTTTTTATGGCATCGGTAATCAAACCGTCTTTAATATTTCCGGGAGATGGATTCATGTGAAAACCAGAACCTACTTTGTGGGCTAAATCATCATAAGAACGCATTAAATTTATGAATTTTTTGGCTGATTCCTCCCTTTCGCAACGATCAATTAAGTTTTGCTCTACGCCACACAATTCAGGAAACTCGGCTAATAATACTTTTCCTCCCAAGGCTACTACTAAATCCGCAGTGTAGCCCACAGCAGGATTAGCGGAAACCCCACTAAAACCATCGCTTCCACCACATTTTACACCAATACACAATTCGCTTAATGGTACTGGAGTTCTTTCTAATTTGTTGATTTCAATTAGCCCTAGAAATGTTTTTTTTAGGGCATCTGCAATCAATTTTTCTTCACTTTGAGCGTTTTGCTGTTCAAAGGTGTAGATAGGTTTGTCGAATAATGGGTTTTGCTTTTTAACATCATTCATAAATTCGTGCACTTGCAAATGCTGACAACCTAAACTTAACAGCGTAATTCCCGCCACATTAGGATGGTTTGCATAGGATGCCAATAGCGCACTAAGTGTTGCCGAATCTTGACGAGTGCCTCCGCAACCACCCTGATGATTGAGAAATTTAATCCCATCAACATTTTTAAAAATACGATTGGCTGCTGCAGTTGGCATTAAATTAACAGTACTATTTTCTATGTCCAATCCGTTTTTATAAGCTTCCAATAATTGGTGCGTGTAATGAGTATATTTGTCGCTAACTGAATAGCCCAATTCGTTTTGCAAGGCTTCTTTTATTACGTCTAAGTTGCGGTTTTCGCAGAATACTGTGGGAATAAAAAGCCAATAGTTGGCGGTCCCTACTCGGCTATCCTTTCTTTTATATCCTTTAAAAGTGCTGTTTTTGTATTTAGAAACATCTGGAATTTGCCAGGTATAGTCAACTTTACGATAGGAGTAGGGTTCTGCCGCATGTTTTAAATTATGGGTTGTCATTAAACTACCTTTGACAACATTAGATTGCACTTTGCCAACTAAAACACCATACATAAAAATGGGGTCTCCGGATTGAAAATCAGATATGTAAAATTTATGTTTTGCTTTGATGGTGTCTTTCATAATGAAAGATTCTTTATCATAAACAACTTTTTCACCTTTTTGTAAATCGGTTAAAGCGACCAATACATTATCGTTTGGATGCAATTTAACAACTGTTTTTTTTAATTCGTTTTGTGACATTATTTTATACTTTGAATTAGGCTTTGTCTGTTTTGTGTATGTTAAATGCAAACAATAAGATTACTAAGAAGCAAACTAATGGCACAATATACCCATATTGAATACTGGCTGTTTCATCTGATATTATTCCTAAAATAGGTGGCAAAAATGCTCCTCCAACAATAGACATAACAATCAATGAAGATCCAATTTTTGTATTGTGTCCCAATCCTTCAATTCCCATAGAGAATATCGTTGGAAACATAATGCTCATAAAAAAAGCGATGGCTATTAAGCAATAAACTACTAACATTCCTGTTCCCTTAATGGCAATTATTACAAGTATAATATTTACAATAGTATAGATTATTAATAATTTTCGAGGATTAATGTATTGCATCAAAAACGTTCCAAAAAAGCGCCCTAACATAAATGCCAGGCCGAAGAAACCTAAATATTTAGCGGCTGAATCTTCCTCGATTCCTGCTGATGTAGTGGCCATTTTGATAAAAAAACTTCCCACGCAGACTTGTGCTCCTACATAAAAAAACTGTGCTAAAATCCCCCAGCGCAAACGCATTGATTTTAAAGCACCAACAAAACTAGCTCCATCTTCGCCCTGTTTATCTTCATCTTTAACATCGGGCATATTGGTAAAATAAAAAATTACAGCAACTACCAAAATAATTAATCCTAGAATTAAATAAGGCATTTTTACACTGGCTGCTTCCGATACTAAATAAGCATGTCGCACCGCTGGAGCCATAGATTCAATTTGAATTTGAGTATAATTGTTGTCAGATAATATCATTGGACCAATATATGTAGGAGCTATAAAAGCTGCCAATCCGTTAAAAGATTGTGAAAAATTCAATCGTTTAGTTGCTGATTCTGTAGGCCCTAATATTGTAATATAAGGATTTGCCGCTGTTTCTAAAAAAGTAAGTCCACACGCAATAACAAACAAAGCTCCCAAAAAATAAATGTATTGAAGCGAATTGGCCGCAGGAACAAAAAGTATCGAGCCAATTCCAAACAGAACTAATCCAATCATAATTCCAGACTTATACCCATATTTTCTCATAATATAGCCTGCAGGAAGTGCCATCACGAAATAGGCAATAAACACAGATGAATCAACTAAAGACGATTGTAAATCACTGAGATTGAAAGCTTTTCTTAAATGAGGAATTAAAATTGGGTCTAAATTGTGGACAAAACCCCAGAAAAAGAACAAACTAGTGACTAAAATAAACGGAAACAACCAGTTTTTAGTTTCATTAATAATAGTTTTGTTTTGAGGATTTGATTGAGGAGTTACCGCCATACTGATTTAATTGAATTAATACTATTTTGAATTGTGAAAGATAGAATGACTTTACTACATTTATTAATTCAATATTATCCTTGTTTAATTATTATTTATCTTTAAAAAAAAATGAAAATTGAAAAGACAAAAATTACTTCTTACCAGAACAGCTCTGTTTCTGTCATTTCACGCGAAGAATCTTTTTTTCAATCCCCATTTCATTCGCATCCTGAACTCGAATTAGTCTATGTTAAAGAAAGTTACGGAAGAAGAATTGTTGGAAATTCCGTAGAGCAATTTGTACCTGGCGATATGGTTTTTTTGGGTTCTGATATTCCACATGTATGGCTAAATGACGAAATTTATTATCAAGGCATTAGTACTTTAAAAGCAAAAGCGATTGTAGTTTATTTTAATAAAGAAATCTTTGGCTCAGCTTTTTATGAATTAAAAGAAACGCAAAAGATAAGTTCCTTTTTTAACCAAGCCGTTCGAGGAGCAGTAATTAGTGGTAAAACAAATCAAGTAATTGCAAAAAAATTAGAGAAACTAGTTCAAAAAAAGGACTTCGAAATGATTGTGGGACTTTTCAAAATTTTAGCACTACTTTCAGAAAGTTCAGATATTGCCTTTATCAATAATGAGTTTTACATCCCTGCTAACGAAAAGTATAAGAAAGATAGGCTTTCAGCGGTTTTTGAGTATTTGAATAAAAATTATAGAGAAGAAATTTCACTGATAAAAATTGCTGAAATTGCCAATCTTACTCCAACCTCTTTTTGCAGAATGTTTAAATTTAAAACTAAAAAGAGTTTTGTGGAATATTTGAATGAGATTCGGGTTTCCAATGCCTGTAAATTACTCATTGAAACCGATTTGGGAATCTCTGAAATAGCTTTTAAATGCGGCTATAAAACAGCTTCTAATTTTAATCAGTTATTTAAAAAACTTACAGGAACTACTCCTAAAGAATACCGTAAACTGGCAGAAACTAATTTATAGTTAGTCAAGCAATTTACGATGCCAATAAAGAATTTGTACTTTAATTTGGATAAATGTAGTTTTAAATTGTATTCTATTTTCGACAAGAATGAATTTTAAAAATCAAAAAACCACGTTTTTGAAGTAGCATCTGATAATAAATTTATTGAAAAAAAAATTAATTTTAAAGTTTTCATTTTATACCGTCTATTTATTCAATATAGTCCAACAAAAATCGGACTATTTTTATACTATATCGGCATAATACCAGTACACTTTGGACTATAATATAAATTAGTTTGGCATTATTTATATTTTTATTTGTTTTACTATTTATGTAAAGAGTGCGCTTTCTGTAGCAATAGTTGTTATAAAAATTCAAAAATAAGTCGTGAAATTCACGGATTATTGTTGACAAGCTGTTATTTCTTCAAAGCCTCTTCATAATTTTGAGCCACTTTATTCCAATTAATTACATTGAAAAAAGCATCTACATAATTTTTTCTTTTGTATTGGTAATCCAAATAATATGCGTGTTCCCACAGATCTAAAGCCAAAATTGGTTTTCCGGGAATGAGTGCATTTCGCATCAAGGGATTGTCTTGGTTTTGGGTGCTTGTAATTTGCAGATTCCCTGATCTGTCAACGATTAGCCAAACCCAACTTGAGCCAAACTGCTTTGTCGCTTCCGCTTTGAAAGCATTGGTAAAATCAGCATAAGAGCCAAACTTTTTTGTGATGGCTGTTGCCAAAGTGTCCTTGGGTTCTCCTCCGGCTTTTGGTCCCATACATTTAAAGTATAAGGAATGGTTGTAATAACCGCCGGCGTTATTCTTGATTTCGAGTACGCTTGGATCTAATTTTGCCAACAATTCTTCGATGGTTAGATTCTCTAATTCGGTTCCTGCAATCGCTTTATTCAGGTTATTGGTATAGGTCAAATAATGCTTGGAATAATGGTTATCCATAGTGAAAACTGAAATGTTAGGTGCCAAAGCATCATAAGAATAGGTCAGCTTTTCTAGTTGAAATGCGCCTTCGGCTGCTTTTACATCATCTGGCATTCCCATAGTTACTTTTTCCTGCGCTGTTGGCAAGGGTACTTCAACAACTTCGGTATATTTTTTTTTGTTGCAAGAAAGTAAAACGGTTACTAATAGTAAACTTGATAGTAGAATATTAATCTTTTTCATAATTACTATTTATTCAATAAGGAATTTATAATTTCTATGTATTGTTCTTTTGCCTCCTCAACAGACAAATGACTTATCTGAATCCAAGCATTAGTTTTGAAAGCATTTCTTAAATCAAAACTTTCAGAATGATTATAATTTAATGTGCCATAAGTTGCCTGTTTGTAAAAAGCGTAAAGACGCAACTGGACATCTTGTGGTAAGGATGCCTGAGTCATATTCGAAGCTATTTCAATGGCTTCTTGAAATCGTGTCTCTAAATCTTTTTCGTTCATTCAGATTTTGTGGCAATGATAGTTTTACCACCAACTGCTTTTTGATTGAGCACAACATTAATGGGTGTTCCCAATGGTAGAAATATATCAACTCTTGAACCGAATTTTATAAAACCTGCATCTTCGCCTTGCATTACCTGCATTCCTTCTTTGGCATAATTTACAATTCTTCTTGCTAATGCGCCTGCAATTTGTCGGTAAAGAACAGCTCCAAAAGTCTTGTTTTCGATTACGACGGTTGTTCTTTCGTTTTCCTCGCTTGATTTTGGATGCCAAGCTACCAAGAATTTTCCGGGATGATACTTACTGAATTTTACAATTCCACTAAGGGCATAACGGGTTACGTGAACATTTATTGGCGACATAAATATAGAAACTTGAATGCGTTTTTCTTTGAAATATTCGCCTTCGTATACTTCTTCAATAACAACTACTTTTCCATCAACAGGAGCCAAAATTTGGTTCTCATCAAGAATATAGTTGCGTTTTGGATTTCTGAAAAATTGTAAAATAATAATCAATAATACAAAAGCGGTTATCTGAATTGATTTTTGAATCCAATAGATGTCAATGAATTTATCGGACAATAAAAGTACTATGGCAGTAAAAACAGTGCCTATTAAAATTGTTTGAGCTCCTTCTTTATGAAACATAGTTTAGAATTTGGTAAAATAAAAATATTATTGGTGCTACAAATATAACACTATCTAGTCGATCTAGAATGCCTCCGTGGCCAGGCATAATTTTTCCGCTATCTTTTACTCCAGCGATACGTTTAAATTTGGATTCAATTAAATCTCCAATAGTCCCAATGATACCAACAATAACAGCTATTGAAGTCCAAATCATTATCGATTTTTCGCTAATGTCAGGATTGGCTTTTATATAATATTTTGATATTAAATAGCCTGCTAAAACCGCAAAAATAATTCCTCCAATGAACCCTTCGATTGTCTTTTTTGGTGAAATTTTTTCGTATAATTTGTATTTTCCTATAGATTTTCCAACAATATAAGCAAAGGTGTCGTTAGTCCAAATCAAGATAAATAATCCAATTATAATTTTAGGATTATAGCCATTTATACCAAATGAAATTTTCGTGATAAATATAAATGGCAACATAATGTACCCTAACAAATACAAGTATTTTGACGAGGTGCTTATTTTTTGAATGTTGTCATAAAACAAGAAAAGGATGCATTTTATAGATACCACTAATGCTATGACTAATAAAATAATGTCTAATTGTTGTATGTTTATTGATACAGCTATATTAGTATTGAATGTCTGATTGATTGTGTCTGTCGTGATTTTATTGTAATGGCTTACCAAAATTACCAAAGTATATAATACGGCTCCAAAAAGAATTGGAAATACTTTGTGTACTTGGATTAAATTGCAAAATTCATAAATTGCAATTATCAAAAATATTCCAAATAATATAAAAAAACTTTCAGTCGAAAACAGTATTGAAGCCAGTAATAAAATTACATAAACAGCACCAGATATTGCTCTCTTGAGTGTTTCATTCATACTATTGGTCTTCTAAAAGCAATAAATACAGGTTTTTTGCCGTGCTTCCATATTGAGTAAAATCTTCTTCTGCCGCTTTTTCGAAGTACTTTATGGTAGTAATATTGGTAGGATAGTCTTTAACGTATTTCTTTTTTATCACACTAAGGCCATCACTTTTAGTACCAATAATTTGGCTTGTTCTGGCAATGATGATAATATTTGCAGGTAATTCGTTGGGCTTTCGTTGCTTGATTTGTTTAGACGAAAACAAAACAGAACCTTCTTCAGCAATCAAATTTTCGCAACTCGCCAGAAAAAAGGCTGGATTTTCGGGTTTGTCAAATGCAATTTTATTTTCTTCAAGCATAATAAAAAGTTCCGGTTCATAACTTAAAGCTTCGCTTTCGAACCAGTCGTTTTCTTCTAGGATATTTTCTAAGTGATCCTTGACCTCGGTTTGGTTTTCACAATATAAAAACTTTCCACCATTTTTCTTGAAATTATATATAAACTGCTCTTCTAAAGGCGCATCGTTATCAGGAGAGAATTTGCTGTACTCACTATCTTTTTCTTCCTCGGAAGCCGGGTTATTTGTACCAAAAATTTTTCTAAAAAGACTCATATTTTGCTATACTACTTTATATATAATTCGAAAACGTCCAAAGATAAAAAAATCTTAATTCAAAAGTCACTTTTGAATTAAGATTTTAAAATAATATATGAATTTGCTTATTACGACACTACTTCTTCCAGATTGGAGTCAAACGTTCTTTTTCCAAAAATGGTTTCCAAGTCGTCTTTAAAGATTACTTCTTTTTCTATCAGTATATCGGCCAGTTGATTCAATTTATCTTTATTTTCTTCCAATATATTGATGGCTCTTTGATATTGGCTCTCTATTAATAATGAAATTTCTTTGTCAATTGTTTTGGCCGTTTCTTCAGAATAAGGTTTAGAAAAACTGTATTCACTTTGCCCACTTGAATCATAATAAGTAACATTTCCTATTTTATCGTTCAAGCCATAAATCGTTACCATAGCACGAGCTTGTCGAGTCACTTTTTCTAAATCGCTAAGTGCTCCTGTCGAAATTCTGTCGAAAGTTACTTTCTCTGCTGCTCTTCCACCCATTGTGGCACACATTTCGTCCAGCATTTGATCTGTACGAACAATCAAGCGTTCTTCTGGTAAATACCAAGCTGCTCCAAGGCTTTGCCCTCTAGGAACTATGGTTACTTTAATTAACGGCGCAGCGTGTTCGAGCATCCAACTTACTGTTGCATGACCTGCTTCGTGAATCGCGATGGCTTTCTTTTCATCAGGTGTCACGATTTTATTTTTCTTTTCAAGACCACCAACAATTCTGTCTACGGCATCAAGAAAATCTTGTTTGTCTACTGCAGTTTTGTTGTTTCTCGCAGCAATCAAAGCGGCTTCATTACATACATTGGCAATATCAGCTCCTGAGAAACCTGGAGTTTGTTTGGCTAAAAAGTCGGTATCAAGACCTTCAACTTTTTTCAAGGGTGCAAGGTGAACTTTGAAAATTTCGGCGCGTTCGCGAATGTCTGGTAAGTCAACAAATATTTGTCTGTCAAAACGTCCCGCACGCATCAAAGCTTTGTCCAAAACATCGGCTCTATTGGTTGCAGCCAAAACAATCACGTTCGAATTGGTTCCAAAACCATCCATTTCTGTTAATAATTGATTCAAGGTGTTTTCGCGTTCGTCGTTTCCGCCTGACATATTATTTTTTCCTCTGGCTCTTCCTACAGCATCAATTTCGTCGATAAAAATGATTGCAGGAGATTTTTCTTTGGCTTGTTTGAACAAATCACGTACTCTTGACGCACCAACTCCCACGAACATTTCAACAAAATCAGAACCTGATAAAGAGAAAAATGGCACTTGTGCTTCGCCAGCAACGGCTTTCGCCAATAATGTTTTTCCTGTTCCCGGAGGACCAACGAGTAAAGCTCCTTTTGGAATTTTCCCACCCAGATTGGTGTATTTTTCTGGATTTTTCAAGAATTCTACGATTTCTTGTATTTCTTCTTTGGCACCTTCTAAACCTGCAACATCTTTGAATGAGGTTTTGATATCTGTTTTTTCGTCAAAAAGCTTGGCTTTTGATTTTCCAATATTAAAAATCTGCCCGCCACCGCCGCCACCGCCGCCAGACATTCTTCGCATTATGAATATCCAAACTCCAATGATAATAATGATTGGCAATAGACTTACGAAGATATCGGTCCAATTATTTTTTGGCAAGAAATTAAAATCTTTCAATTTTCCTTCAGCAACCGCTTTTTCCAATTTGGTTTGAAATAGTTGGTCATTACCAATAATAAATGTGTAGTGAGGTCCTTTATTTGGACGGTCAAAAACATCTTTTGCTACTTTTTTATTAGCAGGATTTTTCAAAGCTGCGGAAGTAAGGAAGACTTCGGCTTCTGCTTTATTGTATACAATTACTTTTTCAATCTCGCCTTTTTCCAGATATGTATTAAAATTAGAGGAGGTTAATTGCGCAGGTTCTTCAAAACTAGAACCTCCAGTTATGAAACTTATGAACAAGAAAATCAATAATATTGCTGAATAAATCAGCCAAGGACTTACTTTAAATTTATTCGTATTCGGATTATTATCTTTAGCCATTACAGTATATTTCTTTAGTATTTATTTTCGATTGTGGTAATTTTTGCATCACCCCAAAGACTTTCGATGTTATAGTATTCACGAATGTGTTTTTGAAAAACATGCACCACGATGTTTATATAGTCCATAAGAACCCATTCCGCATTATCGGAGCCTTCAACATGCCAAGGTTTGTCTTTTAATTCTTTTGAAACTGTTTTTTGGATGGAGTTGACTATAGCGTTAACTTGAGTGTTTGAATTTCCGTTGCAAATGATAAAATAGTCGCAAACAGCGGTGTCTATTTCTCTTAAATCCAGAATATCGATATCATTTCCTTTTACTTCTTCTATTCCCTTGATGATGTTTGCTAGTAGAACATCATTATTTATAGTTTTTTTATTCATGTATTATTTTTAATATAAGTTTGTAAAGTTACCATTTTTTGTGATTATTTTTGAACCTTAACATAATATTAAATTCTGTTTCACAAATAATTCTTATGAAGCTAATCAAACTCGATGCCATAGATTCTACAAATGAGTTCCTAAAAGGATTATCGAATAACCAATTAGTTGAAAACTTTACTGTTGTCACGGCCGAAAGTCAAACTAAGGGCAAAGGACAAATGGGTTCTGTATGGGTTTCTGAACCTAGTAAAAATCTCATAATGAGCGTTTTGGTTAAGGATTTTTTACTAGATAACAACTGTTTCTTTGATATAAATATTGCTGTTTCGGTTTCAATAATTCAAGCGTTGGAAAAAATAAACATTCCTGAACTAAGCATTAAATGGCCAAACGACATTATGTCATACAATAAAAAGATAGGCGGAATTTTGATTGAAAACAGCATAAAAAGCAACGGAAATATTAATTCTATTGTAGGATTGGGCTTAAACGTCAATCAAACTAATTTTGAACATTTGCCAAAAGCATCTTCCTTAGCGGCAATTTGTAACACTAGTTTTGATAAAGAAGAAATTCTTTTGAAGATTATCGAAAAGTTGGAACGAAACATCCAGTCTTGGAATCTAAACAAGGATTCTATGTGGGCAGATTATACTGAAAACCTTTTCAAAAAGGGAATTCCAATGCCGTTTTCAGACGAAAATCAACAAAATTTTATGGGAATTATTCAAGGTGTTTCTTCCATTGGAAAACTCCAAATTGTTTTAGAAAATGATACCGTTTCCGAATTTGATATCAAAGAAATCCAGATGTTATATTAGTTTTGGAAGAAAAAAGAAATAGAGAAAAGAAAAAAGAAAGAGTGGAGAAGAATTTCTAATCTCTATATTCTAGTATCTTTTCTCTATTTTCGAAATCTATAATTTTGGCATATTCACCGCCAAAGTCTCGATAAATTTTCCAATTGGGCCTTTTATCATCATAGCCATCATCGCATTGAATTCGCCTTCAAAAAGCAATTGAACATTAGAAGAATTCTCTGAAACAGCATTAATGTCTGCTTCTAAAGTGAAAGGTAGTTTATCGCTTGCAGCTCCAAGAACAATTTTGCTTGGAGCTACTTTTTCTTTCATTTTCAGTTTTATTTCAGGCATCCCTTTTAGTCCAAATATAAAAGCATCTTCACCAATTACTTCAAATTTTGCAATATTCTCGGGCATTAACTTCTCGAAATTTCTTACATCACTCAATAAATCAAATAATTCTTGCGCCGATTTTTCGACAGTAACTCTAGGGCTTTCTAAATTCATTTTTATGTTTTTGTGTTAATCCCGAAGTTTTGGGATGATAGTTACTATTTTCAAATCGGTTCAATTTTATGCTTCGACACCCCAAGTTGATGGACTCGTATTCCATTCTCTGAGGGTTTGCTCTTCTTCTTCGGTGATGTATCTTTTGGCTACAGCCAAATTCAATAAATTTTGATAATTGCTCAACGTAAAAAAGTCAACATTGGCATTTTTAAAGTTTTCTGTGGCAACATCAAAACCATAAGTAAATATGGCAGCCATTCCTTTTATGTTTGCTCCAGCAGCTCGCAAGGCTTCCACAGCAAGCAAACTACTGTTTCCCGTGCTGATCAAGTCTTCGACAATCACTACATTTTGTCCTTTTTGCAAAAAACCTTCCACTTGGTTTTGTCTGCCATGTTTTTTAGGTTCTGGTCGAACATAAACAAATGGTAAACCTAAACTTTCAGCAACCAAAATCCCGATTCCAATGGCTCCGGTGGCAACGCCAGCAATAACATCGGGCTTCCCAAATTGTTTTTCAATATTTTTTGCAAACTCATCTCGAACATAATTTCTTATAATCGGAAACGAGAGAATTAATCGGTTATCACAATAAATTGGTGATTGCCATCCCGAAGCCCATGTAAAAGGATTTCTTGGATTCAATTTAATTGCATTTATTTGCAAAAGTAATTCGGCAGTTTTTTCGGCAGTATCTTTATTAAATATCATATTACAAATGTATAAAGTTTTTGTGAACGACAAACCACTTTTTTTGACAAATGAAATCTCCAAAGAGACGAACTTTCAATTGTTTTTATTAGAAAGTGTTGACATAGAACAACTTATAATAAAAATCTTTCAAAATAAAGTTCAAAAAGCGTATCTCTATCATCCTGACGAGAAAGAGATTATGAAAACTTTGAAATCCAAAATTCCTGTTTCTAAAGCTGGCGGAGGATTGGTTTACAACAAAAAGGGTGAGGTTTTATTCATTTTTAGAGGCGGAAAATGGGATTTGCCCAAAGGCGGAACTGAAAAAGGGGAAGAAATTGGAGATACCGCCATGCGCGAAGTCGAAGAAGAAACTGGCGTAAACAAATTGCAGATTATAAAAAAACTACAAAAAACCTATCATATTTTCAAACGAAATGGTGTTTACAAACTAAAAATAACGCATTGGTTCGAAATGCAATCTGATTTTGATGGAATTCCAGTAGGACAATTAGAAGAAGGAATAGAAAAAGCAGTTTGGCTAAAGCCAAATGAGCTGCCAGAAGTGCTAAAAAAATCCTACGAAAACATAAAATTGTTATTCGAAGAAGAGAATATTAGTTTGCGGTAATCAGTTTTCAGTCGCAGTAGGCAGTGCACTATAACTGAAAACTGCGACTGACCACTGTAAACTTTTTTACTACCTTTGCAAAATGAATAAAAAACACCATTCCAATAATATACTTCTTAATTTAGGCATCAAAAACCTAAACGAAATGCAGTTTGCTGCTCAAGAAAGCATTTTGAGCGACACTAATATTTTATTGCTTTCGCCAACAGGTTCCGGGAAAACATTGGCTTTCTTGTTGCCTATTTTCGAAATGTTGAAACCCGAAATTCTTTCTGTCCAATGTTTGATTCTAGTTCCATCGCGTGAATTAGCCTTGCAAATTGAGCAAGTTTGGAAAAAAATGGGAACCGATTATAAAGTAAATGTTTGCTACGGTGGACATTCCATCGAAACTGAAATCAAGAATTTAAGCAATCCTCCAGCTGTTTTAATTGGAACTCCAGGACGAATAGCCGATCATATCGACCGAGGCACTTTTCGTTTGGACAAAATAGAAACCTTGATTCTTGACGAATTTGACAAATCTTTGCAGTTGGGTTTTCACGAACAAATGTCTTTTATCGTTGGGAAACTTTCCAAATTGAACAAACGTGTTTTGGTTTCGGCAACTTCGGATATTGAAATTCCAAAATATACAAGAGTTGTAAATCCAACCATTTTGGATTTTATTCCAAATGAAGAAGAAGCTACCAATCTTGAAATGAAATTAGTAGTTTCAAAGGAAAAAGACAAAATTGGAAGTTTGTTTAATCTAATTTGTTCGTTGAAATCACAATCGGCATTGGTGTTTTGCAACCATCGCGATGCTGCTGAAAGAATTAGCGATACCTTAAACGAAAAAGGAATTTATGCCACGTATTATCACGGCGGAATGGATCAGGACGAACGAGAACGCGCTTTAATCCAGTTTAGAAACGGAAGCGTGAGTTATTTAATCACAACAGATTTAGCTGCTCGTGGACTTGATATTCCCGAAATGAAACACGTCATCCATTATCATTTGCCATCTAAGGAAGACGAATTTACCCATAGAAATGGTAGAACTGCTCGAATGTTAGCGTCCGGAACAGCTTATATTATTGCACACGACAGCGAAAAAAAGCTGGACTACATTGATTATGGAATGCAAGTCCTGAAAGTAGAAAACAGCACGACTTTACCAAAACCGCCCGAATTTCAAACCATCTACATCAGTGGTGGAAAGAAAAATAAATTGAACAAAATTGATGTCGTGGGATTCTTTTCCCAAAAAGGAAAACTCGAAAAAGGGGATTTAGGATTAATCGAAGTAAAGGATTTTATTTCGTTTGCGGCAGTAAAATTCAATAAAGTAAAAGACTTGCTGCACAACATCAAGGACGAAAAAATGAAAGGCAAGAAGTTTAAAATCGAGGTTGCGAGGAAGGTTATTAAGAAAGAAGAGGAGTAGTCTTTAGTTTTCAGTCACAGTTTTCAGTCACAGTTTTCAGTCACAGTTTTCAGTCACAGTTTTCAGTCACAGTTTTCAGTCACAGTTTTCAGTCACAGTTTTCAGTCACAGTTTTCAGTCACAGTGTTCAGTCACAGTTTTCAGTCACAGTTTTCAGTCACAGTTTTCAGGGGTCACATAAATTTTCTGGGGATTAACTAAAAAGTTTTTCCATTCTAAACAGAAAGAATTTCACATCTACGACACCTCTTTGATTTGCTCTAAAGAGTTTTACTTTTGAATTAAAAGATTCAGCGT
>Ga0209702_10005558_pt1 | contig 17021 bp, 15 predicted proteins | sample FRY01_FD_187210 | JGI IMG/M metagenome (GOLD analysis project Ga0209702, IMG submission 187210) | Freshwater microbial communities from Lake Fryxell liftoff mats and glacier meltwater in Antarctica - FRY-01 (SPAdes) (version 2) | ecosystem: Environmental > Aquatic > Freshwater > Ice > Glacier...
GAACTGATTCCAGCGGATTTGCACCCGGCCTGTCTGTACGACGACGAGGACGATCTCTACGCCAAAGCCGCCCACCGGCTACTCAATCCCCGCCCCGCGCCGCCTTCGCTGCAAGCCCACGTGCGGGAACTCTTCGACTGGCCTGTGGTGGCGGCCCAGTACGATCAAGTGGTTAGATAGTATTCCAAATACAGTGTGCATCATACATCAATCCCCTCTGCGTAGGGGACACTACAGCGCTTCTCCCCTCCTTGTGCCAAGCTGAACACAACCGTAGATGTAAAATCGTGGATGAGTGGGATGCGCAAAACTCCTGCTTTGTTTTCCTGTGTAGGTCTGTTCTTGTACAGCAAAGGAGCGCAATGAAATCGCATCCGCTCGCCAGCGGACTCAGTCGCCAATTGCTGGCCGTTCTGCTGCTGGTGGTTGGTCTGGCCGTGGCCGCGCTGGGCTTGACTGCTTACTACAGCGAACGCAAGGCGCTGCAAGAGCAAATCGTCCACCAATTGACGTCATTGGCGGACCTCAAGCAACAGGAGTTGCAAACTTGGCTGCAAGAGCGCAGCGCGGACGTTGAATTCCTGGCCGTAAACCATCTCAATCAGGAGCATTTCAGCGAACTCTTTAACCCAAGCGTGCCCGAACCACGCAAAGCCGAATTTTCGGCTTTCCTGGCCGACAATCTGCGCGGTCTGCAGCGCGCACGCACTGGGTACATCGAAATCGCAATGGTCGATACTCATGGCCGGGTGCGCGTCTCGACCGATCGGGCCGCAGTGGGCCAACCTGCGGCCAACCAGGCCCTCTTAATACGCGCCCTCGCCTCTCCCGACGGCCGCGCCATTCAAGACATCCATCTCAATCCGCAGACGGGGCGTCCGGAAATGGTCTGGGCGCAGAGAATGCTGGCCGTCAATGTGGATACCCGTGCCGAGACAACACAACCGATCGGTCTGATCGTCGCCGCGGTGGACGTGGAAAAGGCCATCTATCCCTTGCTCGGTCCGCTCTCCGTATTGGGCGATACAGCGGAAACACTGCTGACACGCCGGGAGGGCGCTGAAGTTGTCTTCCTGAGCAATCTTCTCTTCTACAATGGAGCCCCGCTAACGCTGCGTATTCCCATTACTTCAAAAACCGGCGAACCGGCCATCCGCAGCACCCGGGGTGAAAGCGGCGTGATAGAAGCCAGGGACTACCGGGGCGTACCCGTGCTGGCAGCCTACCGTCCGATCGGCGATAGGGGCTGGGGCTTCATCGTCAAGCAGGACCAGGTGCAGGCCTTTGCGCCGGTGCGCCAGTTAACGTTGCGCATCATCGGCTGGGCGATACTCGTCCTCTTCGCCACGGGGCTGCTGGCGATGCTGCTGGCCGGTCGTATGGTGCGACCCCTTACCCAACTTGCCAAAGCCACCCAAAGAGTGGCGGAAGGCGACCTGAACGTCGAGATTTGCTCGGAGCGCCAGGACGAGATTGGGGCGCTGGCCCACTCGTTCCGGGCGATGGTCAACGCGTTGGTGGAGCGCCAACAACAGGCGACGTCCCTTACCCGTACTCTGGAGTTGCTCAACAGTACGCCCGATTTTCTTGATGTCTTTCATCTGACGGCGAGCGAATTACAGAACCATCTGGGCTTTGCCTGCCTCTTTCTCTTTGTCTACGATGCCGAGGCAGAAACCTTCGATCTGCTGGTGGCGGACCCGCCCCTGCCTGGCGGCACTTTGCCCTCCTTTCCCGTCACACAGACCCCGGAAGTTGTAGCTGTGCTGGCTGGTCATCTCCATTTCGCCGAGGACCTGAGCGCGCTGCAGGGTTCGCCGTTGGATCGGGTGTTCGACGCCGAGGGCATCCGATCCCGCATTGCCATCCCCCTGACCGTAGAGGAGAAAGTGGTGGGTATGATCGTTATCGGGTGGTCCGCAGTGGCCGGATACGACCTGACCCGGCTCTCCCTGTTAAACCAGGTGGCTGGTGCGCTGGCCTTGGCACTGGAGCGCTACCGACTCTTCGGCGAAGTCCAGCAGCGGGCCGACCAACTGGCACAGGCCAATGTCGAACTGCAACGGGCCGACCAATTGAAAGATGAGTTCATTCGCAACATCACCCATGAACTCAAGACACCGATTACGATTCTCTCCGGCTTTACCGAATTCCTGCTCTACGACGACAACCACAACCTGCAGGCAGACCAGGTGGAAATGCTGACTACGATTGCTACCCAGTCCCAACACCTGACGCGCCTGGTCACCAATGTGGTGGCCCTGGATCGAATTTCGCGCCAGAGCGAGGAGAAAGCTCCCCTGCCTATCTGCGAACTGGCCGAGGAGAGCCTGAACGATGCCCGGCGCACGATCCAGGTCGAGGGGATAGACCGCTACCGCTTCCTGCTGGAGTGTTCGGATTCTCCGGCTGGTCAACTGATGGTTCTGGGCAACCGCGAACAATTGGTGCGCGCCTTTGCGAACCTTCTCGACAATGCGGTGAAGTTCAGCCCAGAGGGCGGAGATATCCGTATCGCCATTCAGACGGTGACTTCTCTGTTGGCGACGCCCGGACAAAGCGACAATAGAAAGGATACCTTTGGTGCGCTTGCGCTCCCAGACCCGCTGCAATCCTGGGTGCAGGTTGCTATCTCCGACGAAGGCATCGGCATCCCCCCAGAGAAATTTGAAGCAGCCTGGGAACGTTTCGTCCAACTCGACGGTTCAACGACCCGGCGCTTTGGCGGCACAGGATTGGGGCTGGCTCTGGTGCGGGAGATTGTAGAAGCCCACGACGGCCACGCCTGGATCGAAAGCGCGCCTGGCGAGGGGACGACTCTCTTCTTCGTCCTGCCCGCGGCAGAAATGTGCCCGGATAGCACACAGGGCTTTCTGGCGCAGCCGTGGGTCACCCAACCCGCACTGGACACCGTTTGAAAAGAAGTTATGGATAAGTGGGTGGATACACTTGTTCCCATCGCTCCGTGTGGGAACACTCTGCGGACGCTCCGCGTCCCCTTTTGATAGAGAGTGGCACGCGTTATGCACAAAACGGTCTCGACGCAACATCTGCAGGATATCCACACATTGAACGGTCGCCTGGCCCGGGCTGAACAGCACACGGAAATTCAGACTGCACTTCAGAATTTCTTCGCTTTCTGGCCAGACATTGAGTACGTCTTTCTCGTCACGCTTGACGAAGCCAAGGATAGCCACTCCATCTGGCGCGGCATTCCTGAACACCTACAGACGTCTCTCTCTCCGTTTCTGGGGTGGGTGCAGAAACGCGAGCAGCAGTCGATCTTCCTGCCCGATCTCCAAAAGGCATCGCTCCCAGAAGACCTGCGCGGCGCACTGCTGGTCGCGGGTCTGCGCTCGTTGGGTCTCCTGCCGCTGTCCAACGGCGATGTGTGTTTGGGCTACCTGCTCCTCGGCTCGGCCTCAATTCATCCCCTTGACGACGCCGACTGGGGCTGGGTTCAACTGGCCGCCGATGCTGTCGGACCGGTTCTGCGTTGTCAACGCCATACAGAGGAGATCGCTGCCCACGAAGCCACAGAAGGGGCATTGCGCGCCAGCGAGACCCGCTACCGGGAACTTTACGAGAATGCGCCCAACGCCTACTTCTCCGTAGGCAACGACGGGATCATCTACCGGGTCAACCGGCAGGCCGAGCAGTTCACCGGCTATACCGCGGCGGAGCTGATTGGCCGCCCGGTCCTCGAAATCCACGTAGACACACCCGAAGATGACAGCGCCCAGGCTACCTTTGCAGAGTTTACGTCGGGCGCGGAGATTCGTGAGCGGGAGATACGACTGCGCCGGGCGGACGGCAGTATCGTGTGGATCGCTCTGACTGTGACCCCGATTCGCAACGCCGCCGGCGCGATTGTGGCCAGCCGCTCGGTCGCCGTTGACATCAGCGAGCGCCGGGCCTTGCAGGAGATGCGCCAGGCCTTTGTCGATATGATTGTACACGATCTGCGCCACCCACTGGGCGTGATCGCGGCCAGCGCCGATATGTTGGATTTTGCGATAGATGCCGAAAATGAGGATGACCGCCAATTCCTCGATTTCATTCGCGAAGGCACAAAACAAGCGATCGCTTTGACCGAAAATATATTGGACACCCATCGCCTGGAACAAAAGCAGATGCCCGTAGCTATCCAATCTGTTTCGGCAAGCGCTGTGATCCAGAACGTGGCGCAAGAGTTCTCTGTCCATCTTGCCCAATACAATCTTGCATTGACTCTCCGGCTCACCCCCGAATTGCCTTCGGTGCAGGGCGATCCACAACTGCTGAAACGGGTGTTGCAAAACCTGCTCCACAACGCCATTAAGTTTACGCCGGCGGGGAGATCGATTGTCCTCGTTGCCCAGCCACACGAAGAGGCGGGCGTGGGCGGGGTTCAAATAGCCGTTGCCGACAACGGCCCCGGCATTTCGGAGGAGGTGCGCGCACGGCTCTTCCATCTCTTCGCAACCGGTACTGGCTCTCGGAGCGGCTTTGGCGTAGGACTGACCTTCTGTAAGCTGGCGATGGAAGCAATGGGCGGGCGGATTCGGCTCGAAAGCAGACCGGGGCAAGGCAGTACATTTCTGATCTTCTTGCCCGCTGCAACTCTATTCTGAGTCTATCGCGTCCGCGGCTGGTTCTCATTCAATATCCTGGCCCTGCGCCTGCCGCCGGAAGTCGCCATCGGCACAGCGCTCATCACCGAAGTCTTCGGGTTTGCCAGCGGTCTCTTCGCCTATTTTCGCAAGCGGCTGATCGACTACAGTCTGGGCGCCTCTTTGCTCATCGCGACAATTCCTCTGGCAATCGTGGGCACCGTTGCGTCGAGTCTGATCCCGGTTGACTTTCTTAAAGTCATTCTGGGCGTAGGCCTGTTTGTGGTCGCGCTCAGCTTTTTGCGCCAACCGGCCCACGAGGATATAGCGCTGCTGGATGCGCACATCGACGCCAAGTATGGCGGGGAGACGGCCGAGACGTGCCTGATCGCGGCTGACGGCGAAGAGATTCGCTACACAGTCTGCAACCGCACCGAGGGCCGGCTGATCGCCGGTGTGGGCGCGCTCTTTATGGGGATGGTCTCGACCGGTTTGGGTGAAATGAACGGCTATTTCTTGCTCCAACGCTGCCGGGTGCCCAGCAAAGTCTCTGTCGCCACCAGCGTATTCGTCGTGGCGGTCACCGCACTCATTGCCTCAGCGGGCCATCTGCTGGGATTTGTCAGGGCCGGTGGTGACGCCCTGCCCACTGTACTCAATATCTGTATCTTCACCGTGCCCGGCGCGACCAGCGCAGCCATGCACTAAAGAGCTTCTTGACCCCCGGCGTCAGCCGCGTGCGGTTGTAGGCGTCGGCCACTTTCTTGATCGCTTCCGACTGGGTTGGATACGTATGAATCACCGTGGCGAGCGTCTTTAGCCCCAGGCCGGCCACCATCGCCAGGGTGATTTCGTTGATCATCTCGCCAGCCTGGCTCGCCACAATGGTAGCGCCCAGTATTCGATCCGTACCCTTTTTGACGTGAATTTTGACAAAGCCTTCGGTTTCACTGTCCGTGCGGCTACGGTCGACTTTAGTCAAAGGTTGTATAAAGGTTTCCACCTGTATGCCGTTCGTCTCGGCCTCCTGCGCATACATCCCCACATGCGCCACTTCCGGGTCAGTATAGGTAGTCCACGGCACGACCAAATCGCTCAGTTTCTTCTTGGGGCCGGGGAAGAGAGCGTTCTGCAGGACGATGCGGGAGGCAGCGTCGGCCATGTGGGTGAACTGGTATTTCATCGCCACGTCGCCAGCCGCGTAGACCCGGGGATTCGTGGTGCGCAGGCTGTCGTTCACCGTCACGCCTTGCTCGGTGTAGGCCACGCCCGCAGCCTCCAATCCGAGACCTTCCACATTGGGCACGCGACCAACGGAAACCAGGATGGCGTCTACTTCCAGCTTGCCAGGCTTGCCGTCCTGTTTGTAGTGTAGGGTCTTGCCACTCTCAGCCACCGCCACTTCTTGCAGGTCTGCGTCGCAGATGAACTCTACGCCGTCGCGACGGAGCGCCCGCTCTACCACCGCTGCAGCGTCGCGATCCTCCTTGGGCAGGAAATGGTTGTCCCTGATGAACACCGTCACCTGCGTTCCAAAACGAGCGAAGGCCTGCGCCATCTCGGCGCCGATGGGGCCGCCGCCGATCACGGCCAACCGGCGTGGCTGCTCAATCAGTTGAAAGAGCGTTTCGTTGGTCAGATAGCCGGCTTCAGCCAAACCAGGGAGGGGCAAATTACGCGCCCGCCCACCGGTGGCAATCAACGCCTTGGCGAAATGGAGTATCTGTCGCTGCTTGCCATCGAAAACTTCCACGGTGTCCGGGCCGGTGAATTTCGCCGCCCCTAAAAAGACCTCAACACCATCCCGGGTCAAGCGTTGCTGCGAATCGTCGTGGCTAATATCGGCGCGCAAGGCGCGCATACGCGCCATGATCGCCCCAAACTCGACCCGGGTGCCGTCTGGCACACTCACACCCATCTCGGCCGCCTTGTGCAGTTCACCTATGACCCGGGCCGAACGAATGATAGTTTTGGAGGGTACACAGCCCCAGTTGAGGCAATCGCCGCCCAGCAGATGACGTTCGATCAGGGCGACTTTGCCGCCAAGACCGGACGTGCCCAGCGCCCCGATCAGGCCGGCCGTGCCGGCACCGATTACGACCAAATTATAACGTCCGCTGGCTATTGGGTTCTGCCACTGTGGTGGATGGGCGTTGGCCACCAGCTTTTGATTGTGCTCGTCCATGGGATATACGGTCACCGGCCAGTGGGCGGGGTCGGCTGTGTCGTTGAGTGTTGCTTCTGTTCTAACCGGTGTGTCGAGAATTGGCATGTATAATCTCTCCAAAAAGGGTCGGATGGTTGATTCTGCTTGGTCTTAGACGGCTTGAGCCTGCCAATTCTTACGTTTGACCATCAATGCTGGACATGTTTGGGCGAAGATTGGCTGACGCCCGATAGGAACTATCCGGACGGTGCGTGTTGGGTTTCCCGTTTGCGCAGGTAGCGTGACAGGGCAATGCTGCTGACGATGAATAGCAAAGATGTGGCCAGGGTGACCGGATCGATACGCACCTTCCCCGCCAGCAGTTCTTCCACCGAGCCAAAAGAGACGCCCAGCATGACAATGGAAATTGTCGCCATGCCGGAGCCAAGGGCGGTGCCGGCCAGGAATGGTTTCCAACCGATTTGCAGGAACCCGCCGCTGTAGTTGACCAATCCGTAGGGCATGAAGATAAGGTGCATGATCAGCACGGTCTGAAAGCTGTTTTGGCGTATGCGCTGTGCGTAACGCTGAACGACGCCCGTATCGCCTTCCTTGAAAATCCCATTTCCAAAGAAACGTCCGATGCTATAGGCCACCATAGCCGAGGCATTGCTGCCGATGATCGTATAGAGGATGCCCATAGGACCGAACACGAAGCCGCCCAGCAGCGAAAGAATTATAGCCGGAAAAAAGAGTAGCGGCCCGACAACGTAGAGCGAGATGAAGAATACCGGCCCCCAATAGTTCTCAACCAACCAATTGCTGACGTAGTAAACACCATCTGACACCGTCCAATTGTTCAGTCGGAGTACGGCATAGTAACTGACCAGTAGGAGAAGCCAGACACCCAGTGCAATTATCTTGAGGCCGATGGGACGTGATAACGATTGGCGGAATGGCTGTTTCATCATGGAAAACATATCCTTTCGATACTGGGGCTAACACAAGAAGCCCCCCGTCACGGGCATAACCGGAGGCTTCTTATGTCAAGGCGGGCCACACTTGTGCTGCGTGTTAAGGCAGTCACCTTCCGTCTCTTGGGTTGCCCGTAGATTTGTATCGAATATTGAATAGTACCAAACGTGTTTGCTCATCTGTTTTTAGAGATGATACGTCTGGGCGACATCTTACCCCACCTCGTCCCCAAATTGACAATTCCTTTTTCCACGACAGTTTCCCATACGACTGCGTTGCGCCAGGGGGAATGAAAAATAGGACGCTGATTGACGCAGATTCTATCCGCGGGAATCCGTCCTTTCCGTTTTCATCCGCGTTCTATTTTTCAGGGCAAGTAAGACTTCACTCTCTGACAGCATCCAAGTGAATGAACCACTGAAACAAACCACTTAACGGGAGATGACCGTGAACAACGCTGCCCAATTGGATCAACTGAGTATCAACACCCTGCGTTTTTTGGCCGCCGACGCCGTGCAAAAGGCCCAGTCGGGTCACCCCGGCACACCCATGGGGGCCGCGCCTCTGGCCTACACGCTGTGGGACCGTATTCTTAAACACAATCCGTCCAACCCATCCTGGCCGAACCGGGACCGCTTTGTGCTCTCGCCCGGCCACGCTCAACACTTTTCTGGGCCGCGGCGTTGTCGCGTCCAGGCTGACTCAGGACGTGAGTACGGCCCAGAGCCAGCTCACGCGCCTGGCCGCACTGGGCATCGATCTGGACGCCATCACTGACAAACTGCAAGCGGACGGCGTGGCGGCTTTCGCCAAATCCTTCGAGACGCTCCCGGCGAGCGTCGCCGCCAAGTGCGAGAAGCTGAGCGCACAATCTGGGCGCGTTACTGTAAGACCTGTTACCGCCCCCATTCCCCAAAGATGAGACATTGGTATGGCTCACAGGTAAGATATGTCCCGGTCAGTGCGTCTATGAAATTAGCCACGAATTATGCGCATGAAAAGACGGAGTCTTTCATGTCTCGTGACACCGCTTACTGTCGTTTGATTCTATTCATACTTTTGTGGAGGAACTATGCTAAAAATTGCGATTGTCGTGCTTGCCGATACCGAGACGCACGGGGACTCGGCCCGGGCGGTGAACGCCCTAGAGACCGCGCAGGAATTCAAAGAAGCCGGCGACGATGTCCGGCTCATTTTCGATGGTGCCGGCACCAGGTGGTTGGCAGAATTTGCCAATTCGGAACACCGGCTTCACAAGAAGTTTATGGCACTACAAGAAAACGTGACCGGAGCCTGCGCCTTCTGTGCCAGGGCATTTCACGTCGAGGAGCAAGTACAGGCCGCCGGGTTCCAACTTCTGTCGGAAAACGCAGGACACCCGAGCATCCGCTCGCTGGTGGCGGATGGCTTCCAAGTGATCACATTCTAGTTCACGACGACGTAAATACACCTGGGGATATGATTGCTCGCACCGGGTCCGTGACCGGCGGGTGCAGAAACCCTATGTGTGTTTACGCCGCAAACTTCTGGTCTCCTGTCGAGGCTGAATTGATGGGAAGGGACGCTGCCAGCAGCGTCCCTTCCCTGTTTCCATCAAAGGATGTTTGGCAGGAGACCAGCCCGCGCTTGGGCGGTGGATGGAATTCTTTTCCCCCTGTGCTGTTCGCGGCCGGGCGCGCCGTGGCCTATCAGAGAAATGGCAATCAACCGCAAAAAGTAGGCAGATTTATTGACACACCCCAGTAAAACGCGGCCCCCCCTTCTGCGTCAGAACGAGTGAAGAAGCATAGAGAAGATAGACCGCTGGTTAAATTTTAGTTTTTAGCGAAAGAGTGTGTCAGATGATTCGAGCCATGATCTTTGACCTGGACGGCACGCTGGTGCAGACCGAGCGCCTGAAGGCGATTTCTTACGCCCAGGCCGCGGTCGAATTGCGCCCGGACGCTGTGACCGAAGCCGCTGTGATGGCTGCCTTCCGGGAGGTCGTCGGTCTCTCGCGCAGCGAAGTGGCGCAAGCACTGGTCGAGCGTTTTAACCTGGCTTCTGCCGCGGCCAAACGCATGGCCGAGTTCGGCGTGGATACGCCCTGGCAGGCTTACATTCAGATACGCCTGGGCCACTACGAAGCCATGCTGGCCGATCCGGATGTGCTGCGCCGCAACCAGTGGCCCCACGCGGTGAATCTGCTGCGTGCAGCCCGGCTGGCCGGGTGCCAAGTCGGACTGGCAACTATGTCCTACTGCCGCCAGGTGCAGCGGGTGCTGGACATTCTGGGCTTGCAGGACCAGTTCGATTTTGTCGCCAGCCGGGATGATGTGGAGCACGGCAAGCCCGACCCGGAAATCTACCGGCTGGTGAGCCATACGCTGGCAACGCCGCCCCACGAATGTCTGGTCATTGAGGATTCCCCCAGTGGCGTCAAGGCCGCCCTGGCCGCGGGGATGCACGTGATCGCCGTGAGCACCCCATTCACGCGGGAAGGGCTGCATCGCGGCCACCTGCTGGATGAACGTTGGATTGTGGATGACTCCGCTACGCTCCCTGCCGTGACACAGGCGATGCTGGCCGCGCAGATTTAAGCGATTTCGGTTTGACGTATAGTAAGTAAAATCGGGAAAGTCTTTAGAACACAGATTTCGGAATTTACGGATTTGCTCTGTGTAATCTGCGTAAATCTGCGCCCAAAAATTTTCTTGGAATCACTTACGAGGAAGATAGCTTGAGAAAATGGAGGGTAACCGATGATTCAAAAGACATTTATAGAGGTGGAGGGACAGAGTATGGCGCAGGTCACCTTCAGCTTACCCAATAGCATTTGGGCAGACATCATCACACTCGTGGGCGATTTCAACAACTGGAATCGTCAATCCCATCCTTTTACGCGCACCCGCACCGGGGAATGGACCATCACTGTAGAACTGAAAGCGCCCCGGGCCTACCAGTTCCGCTACCTTCAGGGCGACAACCAGTGGATGAACGATCAGAACGCCGACGCCTATGTACATACTATCTATGGCAGCGACAACTTTGTCGTCATCGCCGACCCCAATTTCAAACTACATTCCGATGAAAGGATTCCCAACAAATGAAAATAGCTATGATCGGCTTGGGCAAGATGGGGGCCACTATGCGGCCCTGGCCAAAAGATTGGCCGCAACCGAGGACGGCCCGACCAACCGGCTCTATTATCTGGCCACGCCGCCGAAATTGTAGACAACCTGGGCATGGCTGGTCTGGCCGCAGAGACAGAAGGCTGGCGACGGGTAATCATTGAAAAGCCCTTTGGCCACGATGAAGCCTCGGCGCGAGCGCTCAACCGTTCCATCCATCAGGTGCTGAAGGAACGCCAAATCTACCGCATCGACCACTACCTGGGCAAGGAGACAGTGCAGAATATTCTGGTCTCTCGTTTCGCCAACACCATCTACGAACCGTTGTGGAACCGCAACTATATCGACCACGTGCAGATTACAGTGGCCGAGACGGTCGGCGTGGGCAGCCGGGCCGGCTACTACGACGGCGTGGGTGTGCTGCGGGATATGTTCCAGAACCACATCCTGCAACTGCTGACGCTGGTAGCGATGGAGCCGCCCGCTTCCTTCGACGCCGAAGCCCTGCGCGAGGAGAAGGTGAAAGTATTGAAGGCGGTGCGACCGATCCCGCAGCAGGAAGTGGCGGCCAACAGCGTGCGCGCCCAATATCGCGGCTACCGGGAAGAGGCCGGTGTGGCCCCCGATTCCCAGACAGAAACCTACGCAGCGGTCCGCTTCCACATCGACAATTGGCGCTGGCAGGGCGTGCCTTTCTATCTGCGCTCGGGCAAACGGCTGGCAACCAAAGCCAGCGAAATCACCATCCAATTCAAGCGTCCACCCCACCTGATGTTCCCCCTGACCGCCGGGGAAGTCATTGAACCGAATGTATTTACCCTCTGCCTGCAACCGGACGAGGGCATTCATCTGCGTTCCCAGGCCAAGGTGCCCGACACCGTCGCTGAAATGCATACGGTCAATCTGGCCTTCCATTACCGCGACTCCTTCGGCGACAATCCGTTGCCCGAAGCCTACGAGCGGCTGCTGTTGGATGCGCTGCACGGCGACGCCTCACTCTTCACGCGGGGCGACCAGGCCAGGCGGACGATCTGCTGGCGCGCAGCGGCCGCTGCTGGGTACACGGCTGCGCGCATCCGTAGTCAGTTATCAGTGGCCCGACGTGACAGGCCACTGATAACTGTCCACTTCTATGAGTGATAGACCTTCTCGCCGGCGCGGATCGCTACCTTCAGCCGATTCTCCCCCGGGGTGATGGGACAGGACCAGGCATCGTTGTAGGCGCAATAAGGGTTGTAGGCCTCGTTGAAGTCAACGAGGAATGTACCGTCGCCGGTCGGATGCAAGTCAAGATAGCGCCCGGCGCCATAGGTCTCAGTCCCGGCCAGGCTGTCGGCAAAGGGGAGGAAAAAGCCATTGCGGCTGGCAAAGATTGTCAGCCCAACTTCCTGTCCGTCTACGGCGAACTGGACACGGCCGTAGCGGACAAATGTTTGCGCGTCGCCCGTTGTCGCCTGCATCTGAATGGTTTGCTGGTCCGGGTCTTTTTCGACAGCCAGTTCCAGCCGCAGGTCCGGGTTTTCGGGGAAGTAGTGCAGGCCGGTAAAAGCTCGCTTCTGCGCCGGGGTGAGCGGACTCTGTTCGTTGCTGGCAAAGAAACGGTCTTTCTCCATCCGGTATCGCTGTAGATCACTCATCAATTTCTCCTGATTTGCTTCAATGGGAGGGCATACAATTCGCTGTCGTCGATACTGCCCTCCTTTGCTATTCTTAGAGACGCAGGTAATAGCCATCGTCTTACCCCACCAGGAAAAACGTCCATGCCAGAACGAACCAACCAGGAGTGGTGCGACGAGTTGGCCGGCCTGCATTCCGACAGCGCGCTTACCGATCTACGCTTGACCCTGTTGCGCGGGCTGCGCTATGGCTTGGCCGGTCGCGGGGTGACTGAGGCCGATCTGGAAGATTTCGTGCAGGACGCGCTCATAAAAATCCTGCGCGAGCTGGCCTCTTTCCGCGGGGAGGCCCGTTTCACCACCTGGGCACAGAAAGTCGCGGTGCGGGTGGCGTTGACCGAACTGCGTCGGCGACGTTGGCGAGATGTTTCGTTGCAGGACTTGTTCAGCGGGCAGGATGCCGGGGATTTCACGCCGGCGCTCCTCACCGACAGCGCACCCGATCCGGAGCAAATTGCCGTGCGCGGGGCTATGATGGACGCGATTCAGCGTATCATCGCCGATGAATTGACCGACCGGCAGCGGCAGGCAATGCTGGCGGTAATGCAGGGCGGTATGCCCTTGCAGGAGGTCGCTGTGCGTATGGGGACCAACCGCAACGCCATGTACAAACTCCTGCACGACGCCCGCAGGCGGTTGCAAAAACGGATGCTGCACGAGAATCTTTCGCCACAGAAGGTTCTTGCGCTCTTTTCCGAGTCATAGATGTATCTTCTCCATATTCAGGGGGGAAGACCTGACAGGTCTCGTGTTTACCCTGTTTTTTGAGAAGATAGTCATAGATTGCGTTATAGACCGAGCCACAGCCAGTCTGGGCGTTGTATCCAACAGAGTCAGAAAAAAACGGGACCGAAATAGCCATGCAACCCAATCTGCCAATCCAAAAGATTATGCGCCAAATCGCGGCCACGCGCACAGTGGAAATTGGCTGCGATGAGTGCTACGACGAACTCGACCGTTTCGTGGAGTTGGAAATCGGCGGCAAGAACCCCCAGGAAGCGCTGCCGCTTGTCCAGGCGCATCTCCGTCACTGCCCGGATTGTCGAGAGGAGTTCGAGGTTCTGCTGACGGCGCTGGCCGCGGCCAGCCGCGGGTAAGATTGTCGGCGCATCCGTCGTCTGAAGATAAAAGGCAGTTTGTGCGCCACGGAGTATGAAAAAAACGGGACGCAGAGCGTTCCCACGCGGAGCGATGGGAACGAGCAGACTGCTCACTGCTCCTGCACCCGGAAGTGTTCCCACGCGGAGCGATGGGAACAAGCAGACTGCTCACTATTACAAGCCTACTGATACCTGTTGATAATCACGCCCACCACCTGGAATTTCCCATGCCCCTATCTACCGAAGAACGTCGTCTGACCGAACATCGAGAGCTTCACGCCAACTGGAAACAGTGGGGGCCGTATTTGAGCGAGCGGGCCTGGGGCACTGTGCGCGAGGACTACAGTGAGCACGGCGAGGCCTGGAATTATTTTCCCCACGATCACGCCCGCAGCCGCGCCTATCGCTGGAATGAGGATGGCCTGGCTGGCATCAGCGACCGCAACCAATTTCTCTGCTTTGCCCTGGCCCTGTGGAATGGCCGCGACCCCATCCTCAAAGAGCGGCTCTTTGGCCTGACCGGCCCCGAGGGCAACCACGGCGAGGACGTGAAAGAAGCCTACTTCTATCTGGACAGCACGCCCACCCACAGTTACATGAAAATGCTCTACAAATATCCCCAGGCGGCCTTTCCCTACGCCGACCTGATGGAAGAGAACCGACAGCGGGGCGCGCAGGAGGCCGAGTACGAACTGCTGGACACGGGCGTCTTTGCCGAGGACCGCTACTTCGACGTCTTTGTGGAGTACGCCAAGGCCGCAACCGACGACATTTTGGTGCGTATCCGGATCGTCAACCGGGGGCCGGACGCGGCGGACTGCCGGGTGTTGCCCACGATCTGGTTTCGCAACACCTGGAGTTGGGGCTATCCCGATGGCCCAATGGGCGACGCGCCGGGCAAGCCCCATCTGCGCGCATTGGGAGAAGCGGATGGCGTCCATGCCGTGGCCGCCCAGCATTCCCAACTGGGGCGCTACACCCTCTATGCCGTAGACGCGCAGGGCTTGCTTTTCACCGAAAACGAGACCAATCAGGCGCGGCTCTTCGGCGCGACCGACACCGCACCGTTCAGCAAAGATGCTTTCCACCGCCATCTGATCCAAGGCGAGACCAGCGCTGTCAACCCGGCCCAGACCGGGACCAAAGCCGCTGTGGACTATTCTCTCCATCTGGCCGCCGGCGGCGAGACAACCCTGCGCTTGCGACTGGTGAAGGGCGAAAACAGCGCACCCTTTGCCGATTTTGACGCTATCTTCGCCCAGCGCCTGGCCGAAGCCGATGAATTTTACGCCCGGGTGCAACCCGCACAATTGACGGACGACGCCCGCAATGTACAGCGCCAGGCGCTGGCGGGTATGCTCTGGAGCAAGCAGCTCTACTATTACGATATTCCCCAATGGCTGCGCGGTGACCCCGCGGGGCCACCCCCGCCCCCGGCGCGCAAGCAGGGCCGCAACCACGACTGGGAGCATCTCAGCAATTTCGATGTCATCTCCATGCCCGACGCCTGGGAATATCCCTGGTACGCCACTTGGGACCTGGCCTTTCACTGCATCCCCCTGGCGATGGTGGACGCCGACTTTGCCAAGCGCCAGTTGACGCTGATGACACGCGTCTGGTACATGCATCCCAACGGCGCACTGCCCGCCTATGAATGGGCTTTCGGCGACGTCAACCCGCCCGTACACGCCTGGGCCGCGCTAAAGGTTTATCAGATGGACGCCAAGCAGCACGGCAAGGCGGATCGATCTTTTTTGGAAGGCATCTTTCACAAACTGTTGGTCAACTTCACCTGGTGGGTCAACCGCAAGGACGAGGACGATCGCAATGTCTTTCAGGGCGGCTTTTTGGGCCTGGACAACATCAGCGTCTTTGATCGCAGCGCCCAACTGCCCACAGGCGGTCACATCGATCAGTCGGATGGCACGGCGTGGATGGGCTTCTACAGCCTGACAATGATGCAGATTGCATTGGAACTGGCCATTGACAACCCCATCTACCAGGACATAGCCACCAAGTTCTTCGAGCATTTCCTGCGCATCGCCTACGCCATGGCCGATGCCGGTGGTCAGGGGCACTCTCTGTGGAACGAGGAGGACCAGTTCTTTTACGACGCCCTGCACCTGCCCAACAGCGCCATCGCGCCCTTGCGTGTGCGTTCGTTGGTGGGGCTGCTGCCGCTGATCGCGGTGGCCGTGCTGGAGCCGGAATGTATGGAGCAGATGCCCGCTTTTGCCCGTCGCGTGCAGTGGTTTGTCCACAACCGACCCCAGTTGGTGGGCCATATGGCCAGCATTTTGACGCGTGGCCGGGGCGAACGCCACTTGGCCGCCATTCTGACGCCGGAGCGGTTGCGTGCAGTGCTGCGCTATCTCCTGGACGAGGAAGAATTTCTGTCACCCCACGGCATTCGCTCTCTCTCCAAATACCACGCTGCCCACCCGTACAGTATCCACGTGGGAGGGCGCACCTTTGCCGTGGACTATGAACCGGCGGAGTCGCGCAGCGGTCTCTTTGGCGGCAACTCCAACTGGCGCGGACCGGTCTGGTTTCCGCTGAACTACCTGATTATCGAAAGTTTGCTGCGTTTTGACGCCTTCTACGGCGATGATTTCACCGTAGAACTGCCGTCGGGATCAGGCCAGCAGGTTACACTGGCCGAGGCCGCAGAGGAACTCTCCCAGCGGCTGCAACGGCTTTTTCTGCGCGACGGAAAGGGAGAAAGACCGGCCTACGGCGGGCAAAGTCTGTTTCAGCACGATCCCCACTGGCGTGACTACGTGCTTTTCCACGAATACTTCCACGGCGACAACGGGGCCGGTCTGGGCGCTAGCCACCAGACCGGCTGGACGGGTTTGGTGGCCGAACTGATTCAACGCAGCGCAGAGGGCGCGTGAGCCACGTGCATGGGCACTTCGACTGGCCGGTGGTGGCGTCTTGATACGACGAATTGATTGGGGAGGGAGTGGGGATTGGCGATTAGAGATTGGGTATCGCGTTACCAGTCCCCGATCCCTAACCCGGCGAAGGCGGAACCAAAAAGAACGTTGTAAACACAGATAGGAGAGAACATGGATAGAACGCTTATCGGTGTTCCTTTTTCTCCGTGTTTACAAAAAGTTCGCGATTCTTGCTCAAATAACAAGAATTTCAGTGTCTTCTCAATAAGTAGGGGCACGAGGTGGGGCGGGATGAAATTTACAGGCGAAGACGAGAGACATTCCCGCCCCACCTCATGCCCCTACCGATGTCACCCCGCAATATTGAGAAGATACGAATTTCACTGATTAAGGTACTAATCCCCAATCTCCAACACCCTCACCTCCACCGCCATCGGCCCCTTCTCCCCTTCCTCCACGGCAAACTCCACCAGATCACCGGGGTGCAGGCGGCCCGTCCCGTCAAAACGGGAGCGATGGGCG
>Ga0209702_10005559_pt1 | contig 17013 bp, 10 predicted proteins | sample FRY01_FD_187210 | JGI IMG/M metagenome (GOLD analysis project Ga0209702, IMG submission 187210) | Freshwater microbial communities from Lake Fryxell liftoff mats and glacier meltwater in Antarctica - FRY-01 (SPAdes) (version 2) | ecosystem: Environmental > Aquatic > Freshwater > Ice > Glacier...
TCAAACTTACGTCTTGGTAGGTGCCCCGACTTAGAGGGGATTAAAACCATGTTCTTTAGTTGGTAGCCAGAACTTTATATCGTCTTGGTAGGTGCCCCGACTTAGAGGGGATTAAAACTTCCCAAGTTGCTGCTCCAGAATTTATTGGGATTGTCTTGGTAGGTGCCCCGACTTAGAGGGGATTAAAACTTCTAAAGCTCCGGAGATCCTTAACTTGGGCATGGATGTCTTGGTAGGTGTCCCGACTTAGAGGGTAAAGTAAAAAGGAAACCTACCAAACGATGTTCGGTAGGTTTCCTTAGGGTGAATAAATCTTAAATTAAACTTTGGTTGACTCTCTAGCAAGTTGTACTTTTTTTGCCTCTACTAACCATTTATAGCGGTAATGAAGCCAGATCCAAAACAATCCAATCCCGCCAAAAACTGCGCCAGCAACCAAGAAGAAGTCTCTTGAAATCCTAGCTAAAGTTTCTGGTAAAGCTTTTTTAACACCCTCACCTGCATTTTCTAAACCATCCCCTAAACCACCTCCGACTTTATCCAGACCTTTGCCGGCACCGACTGCGACAATAATAGTTCCGCCTGCTACACCCGTTGCAAGAATTACTTTGGCTGGAATTTTATTTAGAAAACTTGTTCCTTCTTTGGTGTAAGTTTCGAGGAGCAATTTTCTGGTTGCAGGGGTATCAGCGCGTTCTGCGCAATTCAAAAGCACCGGTAAATCAGAAGCAGGTGCATTTTTTGAAATCAATCGCGCGCCATCATCTCCAAACGCTTCCACAAATCTACCAGCAAGCCCGGGTGCCTTCACTTCTAGCTCTAAGATTTCAGGACCCACTTTTTTTGCAAGGGGTAGAAGGGTTTGGGTATTCAGCGCTAATAGGCGCCTTGCACCGGGTGAAGCTTCCATTGCGATTGCTATTACATCATCGCCATAGCGGCTTGCTGCTTCTAAAAGTTCAATTCCCCCTTCAGTAATAAGGGTCATCGTTCTTGCTTTCCCATATTTTAGAGAATACTTTTTTACAGCAACTTCGAACGATTCAAGAGCAGTTTTAGAAAGAGCTTTTCCTCCAAATTTCACGCTAATGGATTCAAGGAATTCTTTCAAAGCGATTCGAGTTAGTGGCTCTGCAAAAGAAGTATTTAAAGAAACCAAGGCGATCAAAGAAGCCAAAACCAAACAGAGTAAATTTTTCATCAGAATCTCCTTTTTAACGAAGGTAAGATAAAACAGTAAGTGGTAAATTAATTAAAGGCCTGGGTTCAGATATTTGTTTCTGATACGATCCTGAATTGATTCATGTGATTTTAAAAGATTACTTGCGATATCATGCATTTGTTTTTTCTGGCTAATGGATAATTCTGTACTGAAATTTGTCATCGAAGTTTGAATTTCTTTTTCAAATTCAGCTTTGGTAGACCAGACATCATAGGCAGTCCATATAAGGCCAACAACAGCAAGGGCATCGCCTATTGGTAATGGGCCATCGGCAGCAGCAATAACCACGGAACCTACAGCGACAGCAATGGGCCTTGCAAATAATTTACCAATTGTTGTTACAACATTTTTAATAAGAGTTTTAAAAATCTGAGCCTGTACTACAAATAAAATGTCTAGTGGTACTGCAATGGTAAGAATTCCCCCGGTTAAACCTAGTTGCCTTAAAGCGTTATTAAAATCTTCTTCCGATTGAATATTTACAAACTTTAAGTTGTTGAATTTATCATTAGGGTTGAAATGCTGACATAGATCGGTAGCAAAGCTTACGCCATTCTCCATTAAATCTTGTTTGAATTTTTCTACTGCAACATCAAGCTCTTTATTAATCCTTGCAAAAATCGGATTATATGCTTTTTCAATTTGGGTATTAAAATACTTTGTTGTTTCTGATTCGCTTGAAGATTTAACTTTATCGTAAGCCATAAGGTAGATCAGATACGAGCAAGAATTGAAAGTTGAAATCTCACCACCGAACTTTTTAGTGGTCATTCCAAGACGAGCTTCAGAATCAGTAATGATTTGGCTAACTCGATTTTCAAAAAACTTTAAGGCCCGATCATTTTTGTCTTTTACAGATTTATCAATGTTAGCAGGAATCTGAATTGGGGCTGGCAAAGCAGGGGTAGGTGCAACAACGGCGGTTTCAGGTTTTGTTACTATCAGCTTCACAGGAATTCTAAGATATTCTTTAGCAACTAAAGCCCCAACACAGAGAACAACGCTGAATACAATCCACACAGGCGCGCCTTTGTATAGGCAATTAGTTTTGCCCTTATTGTTTAAGGTTGCAGATTCATTTATTTTCGATTCATTTATAATAGTCATAGTGACACCTCTTTCTAAGTTTTATCAGCCCAAAGTGGACAGGTTTTAATTGTTATTCGTAACAATGGCTTAAATATTGTTATAAAAGTCATAATCTTTTGAATTAATATTGAATGACCAAGTTATAATGATCGATTAAGCGGAGTTTAAATTTGCAGATTATTTGCTAGGCAAAGTAAGTGGAGATAATTAGAACAGGTTTTTTGTAAGTTCCTAATTTGTTTCTAGCTGAAAAAACCTTGTTTTTGGTAGAATTTAAAATTATTTTAAAAATACTCTGTTTTCTGGGAAATATTTTGGGTTATATTACGACTAATACCTGTAGAACCAATTTATATAGAAGGAGGGCATCATGATTACATTACAAAAAGTATGGAAAACAATGATGCTCTTGCATTCCAGCTTTAAAAAATAAGTCTTATTCTAAAAGCATCTCTTAAGCCGTATTACTTAATGAATACGCATAACAAACTTGGTTTATTTAAAGTTACCAGTTTTACACTGCATTTGACTTACTAAGTCTGGTCTACATTTAGATCAAAATCTTGCAAAATTGTACAAATACTTGTTTTACCTATTTTTAAAAAGGGGATTACTATGGAGAAATTTAATGAATTGGTTTGCCAATACTACAGTGCTGTTGATGGAAAACAAAAAAAAGTTGCAGAAGATCTCTTGAAAGAAATTTTGGATAGCTTGGCAAAGGATTTGCGAATTTTGAAAGTTCTTAGTGGTTTGGAGGAGTACGATCGTGATGTAATTATATCAGAGTTGAACTATGTTTTTTGGAAAAATGGACTTATTCCACAAAAACGCTGGGACATAAATAAAGGTGCTCAATTTATTACTTGGATGGTTCGTGTAGCTAAAAATAAAGTTGTTGATATGAAACGAGCAAAAAGTAGCTATAAGAAAATTAGGGGGAATACTGAAATTGATCCTGAGTCTCTAGGGGAAAATAAAAGGATAAAAGTTGCATGTTCTAATTGGCTTGATGAGAAAAGGGAGGAACTGAAAAAAAGGTTAATTAGGCTTAATCCGAATCAGAGACAAACCATAACTCTCAGGATGAAAGGGTACAAAGGGATTGAGATCGCAAAGATTGTTGACAGGAAACCCCCAATAGTATCAAGAGAGATGAAGACCGCTATCAAGCTCCTCGGGATTTCTCCTGATGAGCTTGGTTCTTTTATAGGGTATGGTTATTCAATTAACTAATGAGAAAATCTTGTTTTAGATTATAAAGCCATCATCTTACCAGTAGTAGTTTTGAAACTACAAAAGAATACAAATTCGCTGCTTTAATAACATTTCAAAATTATCTGACCATTGCCAAGCGCCAATTCCTGAGTCAGGCAAATGTACCTCCGCAGGTTCCGATTCTAAATCAGAAACAAGGCTCCAAAAACAATGTTCGTTAGCTGCAGGCAAGTAGATATCTTGGCTAGTTATATTTTGAGTTTGAAAGTTGATTTTGAAATTTTTGCAACAATTTTGAATCCAAGCAATCTCCCAACAATATTTTCTAGGGTCTAATTTTGAAGCATATTGAACTAGATTTTTAAAAGCATCTTCTGATTGTTCATTCGCTAAAAAATGTGCAACCTTCATACGGAACTGAATGTACGGATTAGAACAAGAACGATTTTTTTCAGTTGCCTCTGCAATAAGTTCTTTTTTGTTAGATTGTGCGCCCAAAAGTGCCAATCCCGAATAGGCATAATGCATCGGGCTTTCTTTAGATAAGGTGTAAGAAGCGATTCGGTACATATATTCTGCAGCTAAACTAGTTTCATTTCCCATATAGCTAACGCTGTAAGCTTGCATACAAATTGCATAAACTCGTTGTGGGTGCCCAGGTGGGAGAATTGCATAATCAAAAGAGAAGCATTCATAAGCTTTTTGAAAATAACCACCACGCATAAACGCACATCCGCGTAACCATAGGGCGCTTGCCATTTTAAAAGAAATTTCGTGATGTCGGGCAATGGCCATTCCTAACGAGGCCCATCTTACAGAAGAAGCAAGGTAGCCTAAATGCAAAAAACATTTAGCAACACCTAGGCAGGCATCAATACAAATTAGTAAATCATTATTGTTCACATCCCGATGGTGAAGGAGTAAAGCTTGTTTAAAATCGCCTTTTCGAATACTACTAACCGCATTGTTTTGATTTGAAAACGGAGATGAGTCAAGGTTTTGAGCCACAGAAAAAGTATTCGTTAAATCGTTTTCAGATTGTGAAAAGAAAGAGTGCTGGGCAGGGGAATGCCCAAACTCTTTTAAAAAGTATCTAGCAATGTGATTATCTTGATTATTTGCAGTCTTATCTTTTTTCATGTTAGGGTGCCTTTCTTCCCATACCAATTTGAGGGGGTATTGAATAGGCTTGTTCAATTACTCGTAGAGAAGAAAATTGATCCCACGCTTCGAAGGATGAAATGCCTTTTGTCACATCGGTAACTAATCTGCCAATTCTGCCCGCAAGGGATAAATCCCATTGTTCCTCACAAGAGAAAATAATTTTATTATCTTTAGAAATCGAATGTCGATTGGCTTCCCAGTTGCTCTTACCCTTGATGTGGATAGATTCAGATTTTTTACCTATACGGTTGACCCATATTTTTACCCAAGTCTTGCCGCACCTTCCTATGATTTGTGCAGCAGTTTCAAGTTCTCCTTCAAAGGTAGGCCTGATATTCCCTGCTTCATCTTCAATCCAAAGGCAACAAGAAACAGTTTCGACCGAATAGCCCAAAAAGAAATGAGCAAGATCAATAGCGTGAGTCCCCAAATCTAGAAGGGCTCCACCACCAGATTTTGCTTTGCTGTTTCGCCAATTCTTTTGTGTTGCAGATTTGCCTAATTCTATCGACATTGAAAATGTCGAAATAGTTTCCTTTGCAATAAGTTCTTTTAAATAAACATAGGTTGGGTGATCTCGTCTTTGAGTTCCTACTACTAAAGGGACAGGATTTTTTCCTAATGCCGAAATTAGGGTTTGTAATTCGATAAGTGTACTTGCCAGCGGTTTCTCGTGAAACATAGCAAGCCCATTTTTCATACAAACCTCTCTGCATTCTTCATAACAAAAATGAGGAAGCGCCATCATCACTGCATTTGCTTTAACACCAGAATCAAGAATTTCAGTTAATGATTCTGCTGTTTGAAATCCTTTTTGATTCCAGTAAGTTCTGGTTTCAATGCTTGGGTCGCAAACACCTACAAGTTTTGCTAGAGAAGAAAATTTTTCGACACACTCGGCTAGTTCCCCACCTCGACCATTTGGATTTGCCCCTACTAGAATAAGTTTAATTGGTTCTTTAACTAGTGGTAAAAACCAATGTTCTTCAATTCCTTCTGCTCGTTTTGCTTTTCGGGCTTTCTGAAACAACCAGCCTTTTTTTTGGATCATTCCTCGCATAGATGACCAATTCGAACTTGTTACTGTTGTTAACTCAGGAATTTTTTGAATTCGCGCATCATTTTCAATGGCTTCTACAATTTTTCTTCCAATGCCTTTTCCTCGATGTTTTTCAAAAACAGCTAGCCTTCTTATATGCCACAAATCTTTGTTTTCACGAACCAAAGCACTTCCGACAACTTCCCCAGAAATTATTGCTAACCAACCGGTAGTTCTGTCTAATCGTTCCAGCGAAGGAAATTCATTAAACGAAGCCATTAATGGTGGAAGTAGCCGTGGGTCCATTGCTTCCGTTTTTACTATTTGTTCCATTGCTTCAACTGCTCTCTATTTCCCCATACTTTTTCAAATGCTAACATAGTCTGTTCTAAAGCTTTTTCATCCCTTTTCCCAGTGAATGTTGGCAGGCTTAATAGCCCATTTAAATAACTTTCCGCATTAGGATATTTATTGTTAGAATTGTCCTGTTTTTTGTAGCCCCTAATCGAAAAATTTTCTGAATTAAAAAGAGCTAATTTATGCAGCGAGGGGGAAGCTGGTATGCTGACTTCAATTCCTTCTGCATTTAAAGCTGCAACAATTGTTTCTCTTGAAATACCAAGTTCTGTAAAATCAATCCAAGGCTTGTAGCCGTACCAAGCACCCATACTTGTTGTTGTATCTCGAATCACCGGGGGGCGAATTCCTTTTAATTGCCCTATAAATAGACTCAGTTTTTTTAGGGATTGGCTTCTTTCTTTAATCCAGGTATCCACATGATTTATCAATTGATCGTAAACCAGTACGGCTGCAAGCGGGTGACCTCTTAGTTTTAAACCCCAACCTGTGCGACCTATTGGCTTAAACAAATTGTTAGCTACGCAATTTTCTGATCTTTTTAAATTATGCCCTAGTAAAACAACTTGATCGTGGATTTCGTCAGAATCCGTTAACAAAACTCCGCCTTCCCCACCCGATACGATTTTTTCTCCTTGAAGACTTGCGCACGCTATATCTCCCCAACTTCCTACTGGTTTTCCCATATAATTTGAAAACTGTGCGTGGCTGCAATCTTCAATCCACGCTATCTTCTTTTCTTGGCATATTTTCTGAATTGCCGCTTGTTCGACTGGATGGCCCCACATTGCATTTGTCACTAGGCACTTTGTTTTCGATGTAATATTTTTAGTTATCGCCTCTACAGAGATATTCCCCGTATCCGCTTCTACATCAACCAGCACGATTTGTGCACCAAAATGAAGGGCAGGCGTTGCGGTCGCGTGATAAGTAATCGTGGGGCAAATAATTTCATCGCTTGGTTCTATCTTCAATGCAAAAAATGCACTATATAAGCACATTGTTCCAGAAGAGCAATAAATTGCATGCTTTCTTGTAAACCGCCTCTTTAACTCTTCTTCGACTTGCTTTATTATTCCTGATTGATCCTGTATCGATAGGGGTTTGCCTTCGTCAATATAATTTTTCACCAAATCACCCATGCCAGCATAGCGGGGTGGCCAACTCCACCTCGTTCTTGATTTCTCAGGAACAATCGGATCTCCACCCAGCAAAGCAAGTTTCTTTACATTCATTTTTCTCCTATTTTGCTTTATCCCATTATTTGTTTGTCTTTAATACGGTTAATTATAATAATTAATATTGTTCATAGCTTTAAAATTTAAAGGAAGTCTTTTGTGTCACCAAAAAATCACTTCGAATTAGTTATCAAGCAAAGCAAACATTTTGAAGGTCTGTTGAAAACCCATTTCGGAGCAACAGGCCAAGGCCTTCATCAATTGGTTTCCAGCATTAAAACGGCACTGCCTAAAGACCTTGTTAAGGACTTGCGTAAAATTGCTACCATTCGAAATAAATTAATTCACGACCAAGATTATGATTCAATTGATGAATCCGCTTTTAATCAGGCTTGTGCTTCTGCAGATCAAAAACTTCAAAAACTTACTAATACTGCCTCAAGCGGATTTTCTAGTAACATAATTGGGATTGTGATTGCTGTTGTCATCCTTCTAATTGTAATTATAAGTATACCGCCTTGGGTTTATCTGATTGGTGGGATTGTGTTAGTCTTGCTTGTTGTTAAACGATTTGGTTGAAAAACCGCAGAGTTAGAAAAAAAGCAAAAATTTAATTCTATTCCCTAATCGATTTTCGACCCTGCCATTAATCTTAGTTTTCAAAACCATAAAGTTGTAACTAATTGCTATGAATCTAAAAAGACTTTAATTGAAGTATAAATAAAAAGAAGGATGGCATTTTGGTGCCATCCTTTTTTCTGTTTTAATTTACCTTTTACCAACCTACCCAAGATCCAAGCCATTTACCGGTTGCAGTAACCCCATCCCCAATAGTAGATCCTGTGCTATGAATTAGACTTACCGCGCCTGCTGCAGTTTCGCCTAAGGCCTTTTCTCCAACTAAAGCTCCTGCAATGCCGCAACTAACCCCACCAACAAAGGTGCCTACCGGACCAAAAGTGGAGCCATAAGCTGCCCCATAGCCTGCACAAACTATTCCGCCTCCCAAGCTTCCACCTCCGCCAGCAATATTTTTAGCGTGTGCTATTTCTCTTTGTTGCTCGGATATCTGGCCTTCACTATATTGCCTTTCGGTATCTACACCATTATTTACCCGAACATATCCTTCATAGGCTACCCCTGCTACCCCCACAACTTTTAAAGCACCCCTTCCAATTTTTACACTAGTAGGAATCTTATTGGGGTTTTCAGAAGGATTACCACTTTTCCCAGCGTTAGGAACTTCCGGGGCTTTGCTTGCTTTACTCGGTTTAGCAGATGGTGAACTTTTTACTAGCGGTATGGTTGTTTGAGCTTTGGCTGTATGATAAAGGTTCTCCGTAACTTCCCTCGCTACTTTTGAGCAAAATTCTTTAGTAGGAAGTGGTGCACCGCACGGACTTTTTTGCAACAACCTTCCAGAATTTAACGCATCATCAAGCTGCTTCATTTTATCGGACAAAGGCAGAGATCTAGCTTGTACTTTTTTTTGTGCCAGTTCATCTTTTAAACTTTTTAAAGTTTCTTCAGTTGTAACCAATTTCATATTTGCGTACTTGGGGTCATCTAATGCTTCAAGCATTTGTGTATGCCCTAGTTTACACTGGTATTCTGCGATTACCTTTCCAGCCTTATCAATTTCAAATAAATCTGCTGCGGAATGAGTATGGCCTAAATATTTGGTGGGCAAGATTCTGGTCTGTAAAGAGGTTGCACCAGCCCTTCTATTAAAAGTATCGCTGAAGGTTGCTTCTAATGCATAACCTGCTCGGGAATTTGAACTTGAAGCCCAATAACTTTCAAAGGTGGCGTGGTTGATTAATGCTTCTTTACTTACTTTGCCCATAACTATTTCAACCATTTCTTTCAGGGTGGGCAGCACGGCGGGCCACTCTTTTAAACCCACACCAATTTCACCAACACTTTCTATTACTTGGGGTGCTGAAACAGCGATATTTGTATGAACCAAAAAAGTATAGCTAACAACCAACAAAAGAATCAAAGATTTAGTCATAGTAAAAACTCCTTTATTAGATAGATGAAAAATTAGGGACAACATCGTGGTGCCAAACGAACAGGCCATTCTCGGAACAATTGGAAAAATGGTTTTCATAGTAAACCTCCTGATAATAAGAAAAATTTGTTTTAAACCTACAATTGATACGGCAGGCAATTTAAATAATTGTTGTAAATCTGGATAAATTTAAAATTGAGTTAAGGCATTGGTTGAGAAAGAGCAGTTGTTTACCCCAAATCAGATTTAATAGATCGAATTTATCAGATGTGCAATCGGTGCATTTATGCAACGGAGATAGTGGGAACGGGATCGTGGACAGATCCCGAACCTGGGGATGTAATAATGTAAAAAATCCCCGACCCCTGTCGGAAAATCCGACAAAACCATAAGTAGTTGGAATATAAGGACTTATGGTTTTGGGGTATAGGGGGGTCGGGGATTCATATAAAGCTATACAGAATAAAGGCTTAGATATTCTTTCAGAGGTTGCGTAAGTCGGGAGGGGGGTGGGGAGGGGGTGGGGTCGGGGATTTTGCCTGTTTTGACCCTTGTACAGTAAGGACTTAAGTTGTATGCTGTCTGGATAGGTGCCCCGACTTAGAGGGGATTAAAACATTCAACAATTATCTTGAAAATCTCAAAAGACTTTGTCTGGATAGGTGCCCCGACTTAGAGGGGATTAAAACTTTAAGAATAACCCCTAGGCTTTACCCTAGGGGGAACGTCTGGATAGGTGCCCCGACTTAGAGGGGATTAAAACTTCTGATACCTCGAACACGGAAGTATATTCTACTCCGTCTGGATAGGTGCCCCGACTTAGAGGGGATTAAAACTACCACTTCCGTTTGAATCGGAATAGATGATATCGTCTGGATAGGTGCCCCGACTTAGAGGGGATTAAAACCTCATCGATGAACGCTTCGAAAACTTTTATCGCCTGTCTGGATAGGTGCCCCGACTTAGAGGGGATTAAAACTTAATGTTTTGACCACCCCCAAAAAAAAGGGGTGTCGTCTGGATAGGTGCCCCGACTTAGAGGGGATTAAAACAGGAAGAAAATGCACAAAATGGAAGTTTGGAATTCCCGTCTGGATAGGTGCCCCGACTTAGAGGGGATTAAAACTCCCTATATAGACAATTACCATGATTATTATCCTTGTCTGGATAGGTGCCCCGACTTAGAGGGGATTAAAACTAACTCCTGGTTTCTTACCGTACTAGCTAACCTCATGTCTGGATAGGTGCCCCGACTTAGAGGGGATTAAAACTTCTACCGAAAAAGTAGGGTTGAAGGTCTGGAGTCTGGATAGGTGCCCCGACTTAGAGGGGATTAAAACTATCCCCAGTATTCATAGGTAGTCATATCCTGGTTATGTCTGGATAGGTGCCCCGACTTAGAGGGGATTAAAACCTTGAGAAGTTCAAACTGGCAGCTGGGGTATTACTGTCTGGATAGGTGCCCCGACTTAGAGGGGATTAAAACTTGCATCTTCTTTGTTACTGAATTGCTGACCGCAATGTCTGGATAGGTGCCCCGACTTAGAGGGGATTAAAACATGTAAGCGATTCTTACGATCATTCAAAATTCACTGTCTGGATAGGTGCCCCGACTTAGAGGGGATTAAAACAACTCTTCCGGTGTATACGCATCTGATGCGCATTCCGGTCTGGATAGGTGCCCCGACTTAGAGGGGATTAAAACGTCAAGGGTTGTAAATTCCTTGAAGCTAAATGATTTGGGTCTGGATAGGTGCCCCGACTTAGAGGGGATTAAAACTTTCCGCCCTTGCGGACTGGGCTTCATTTTCGGCCAGCTGCCGTCTGGATAGGTGCCCCGACTTAGAGGGGATTAAAACTTCCTGACATGGTCGATTATTTTATATTTCATGACGGTGAGTCTGGATAGGTGCCCCGACTTAGAGGGGATTAAAACTAGTGCAGTCAGCAGCAATGCAATTAACTGATGTCTGGATAGGTGCCCCGACTTAGAGGGGATTAAAACTACGATCTTGTTGTTCATGACGCTAAAACAGAAAGGTCTGGATAGGTGCCCCGACTTAGAGGGGATTAAAACGTTACCCAATTACTCCCGCCATACTGGCAGGATTTTTAATCCTGCCCCGCATGAGTCTGGATAGGTGCCCCGACTTAGAGGGGATTAAAACATCACTGCCAGCATACCGTTTGGATCGGTCGGCAAGTCTGGATAGGTGCCCCGACTTAGAGGGGATTAAAACATTCCAGTATTGTGGTCCATGATCATTCGATCAAAGTCTGGATAGGTGCCCCGACTTAGAGGGGATTAAAACTACCTTCCAATTGCTCCATCTGGTGCGGAGTGCATCGCCGTCTGGATAGGTGCCCCGACTTAGAGGGGATTAAAACGATAAGTTCAAGCTGGCGATTGGGATTATTTGTCCAGTCTGGATAGGTGCCCCGACTTAGAGGGGATTAAAACCCCAACACCGTTCGTCCCTCTTAGGACAACGGAGTAGGTCTGGATAGGTGCCCCGACTTAGAGGGGATTAAAACACCCCAAAGAAACTCGACCAGTGTGGGTGTGCAGAATGTCTGGATAGGTGCCCCGACTTAGAGGGGATTAAAACCAGTATTCATAGGTGGTCATGTCCTGGTTATCTTCGTCTGGATAGGTGCCCCGACTTAGAGGGGATTAAAACCAATCGCTCGTTGGTGCATACCATGTGCCGAACCTTGTCTGGATAGGTGCCCCGACTTAGAGGGGATTAAAACTGTGATTTCTGTATACTGATTCTTTTATCGCTTCGGTCTGGATAGGTGCCCCGACTTAGAGGGGATTAAAACGTTCGTAGACAGATATTTGATCAAAATATTTACCCGTCTGGATAGGTGCCCCGACTTAGAGGGGATTAAAACCCCATCCACCATCAATCTTTTTTACAAGTTCTCCCGGTCTGGATAGGTGCCCCGACTTAGAGGGGATTAAAACTTTATTAATTTTATCACACAATTTTAGCTGTTTTGTCTGGATAGGTGCCCCGACTTAGAGGGGATTAAAACTTGAGTTTTTTGGGATTTTATTAAATTTTGATTTGAGTCTGGATAGGTGCCCCGACTTAGAGGGGATTAAAACCCCGCTAATGGGGCTTGGCCTACATTAACATAACACCGTCTGGATAGGTGCCCCGACTTAGAGGGGATTAAAACAAGGGAGCATGCTCCAAGGGGTACATTCGTAAGTCTGGATAGGTGCCCCGACTTAGAGGGGATTAAAACCTATGTCTTCGACATTTATCCAAAATTCCATTATTTTCGTCTGGATAGGTGCCCCGACTTAGAGGGGATTAAAACGGAGTGAATCCGTCTACCTTGCATTTTACTTCGAGTCTGGATAGGTGCCCCGACTTAGAGGGGATTAAAACCTCCTGTTTTTTTCCAATGATTGCCATGTCAGTATGTCTGGATAGGTGCCCCGACTTAGAGGGGATTAAAACTTAACCTGCTTGTCTTACCAAGACTAGCGGGCTTAGGGTCTGGATAGGTGCCCCGACTTAGAGGGGATTAAAACCCTAGGCTCTTAAGGGCCAAAACATCATGTTCACGGTTGTCTGGATAGGTGCCCCGACTTAGAGGGGATTAAAACTCCCACGAATGGGATTGACATAACCACGAACCCGTCTGGATAGGTGCCCCGACTTAGAGGGGATTAAAACTTCCGCTAACAATGAGCACGACCCCTTCTTGAGGGGCCGGTCTGGATAGGTGCCCCGACTTAGAGGGGATTAAAACGTACGGAAAGTCTATTTCCTTTCCGTCAGGGTTGTGGAGTCTGGATAGGTGCCCCGACTTAGAGGGGATTAAAACTTCCTCTACTACCTTTTCTGAGATGCTCATAGATTGTCTGGATAGGTGCCCCGACTTAGAGGGGATTAAAACAGTAGGTCGGCAGCTTCAGAAAACGACCCGCCGCCTTGTCTGGATAGGTGCCCCGACTTAGAGGGGATTAAAACCAAGACATTATCTGGTATAGCAGCCCCTGCTGCCTTGTCTGGATAGGTGCCCCGACTTAGAGGGGATTAAAACGCTTTCACTTCTTCCCACATTGGCAGAAGCAGAGGGTCTGGATAGGTGCCCCGACTTAGAGGGGATTAAAACGAAAAAAGTTAAGTGTTCTACCTCTGCCCACACGGGCGTCTGGATAGGTGCCCCGACTTAGAGGGGATTAAAACTTCCCCCAAGCAGCGTCACACTGCTCTACCGTGAAGTCTGGATAGGTGCCCCGACTTAGAGGGGATTAAAACTGGGGAAAGCTGTCCAGTAGGACTCTTCGTCCCTATAGTCTGGATAGGTGCCCCGACTTAGAGGGGATTAAAACTACGCTTTCATAACAAGAATATTTTGACTGTAGTACGTCTGGATAGGTGCCCCGACTTAGAGGGGATTAAAACTTGCGGAACAGCAGGTAGTTTTTACTCTTGTACTTCGTCTGGATAGGTGCCCCGACTTAGAGGGGATTAAAACATTACCATTGGTACCTGTCAATATTACAGCATATGGTCTTGGTAGGTGCCCCGACTTAGAGGGGATTAAAACTTCAGTACAGATGTCAAACTTTAACCGTACCTCCTGTCTTGGTAGGTGCCCCGACTTAGAGGGGATTAAAACATACGAGGCGACCGACTCTGCCCCGTGAAGGTATGGTCTTGGTAGGTGCCCCGACTTAGAGGGGATTAAAACATCGCTAGGGTTGCGATAGATAAACACCACCGACTTGCCGTCTTGGTAGGTGCCCCGACTTAGAGGGGATTAAAACCCATGGCCCAGCCTGTGCACCGCGACAACCACACCGCGTCTTGGTAGGTGCCCCGACTTAGAGGGGATTAAAACTGTGGCTAATTCTACGACTAGATCCTTTTGGGAGTCTTGGTAGGTGCCCCGACTTAGAGGGGATTAAAACGAGTCTTCGTCTCTACCGCCAAATCCGCCACATTCAGTCTTGGTAGGTGCCCCGACTTAGAGGGGATTAAAACAGCCTTCTCCCCCAGTTTGCTCGGGCGATGAGCTTCGTCTTGGTAGGTGCCCCGACTTAGAGGGGATTAAAACTGATCCACTCGCCTACCCAACTAACGATTCTGTCCAGTCTTGGTAGGTGCCCCGACTTAGAGGGGATTAAAACATCTTGTCCGGTGGAAACAGCTTCCACCGGATGTCTTGGTAGGTGCCCCGACTTAGAGGGGATTAAAACTAGTCCAAACCTGAAGAGGCACGAATGATGGGTCCCCATAAGGTCTTGGTAGGTGCCCCGACTTAGAGGGGATTAAAACTTCTGTTTTTACGAATCTAATGATGGGTGCTGCGTAGTCTTGGTAGGTGCCCCGACTTAGAGGGGATTAAAACAGTTTGAACCATATCTCCTGTTTTCACATTCTCCGGTCTTGGTAGGTGCCCCGACTTAGAGGGGATTAAAACTTATTATCTTCCCCGCTGTTAACAGCTTCAATTGGAGTCTTGGTAGGTGCCCCGACTTAGAGGGGATTAAAACTTCAGAAATGTCTCCAACGCTTAGCGTTGGGACAGTCTGGATAGGTGCCCCGACTTAGAGGGGATTAAAACTTTTCTTTGTCAGAGTCCTCTTTATCAAGTGATGCGCAGTCTGGATAGGTGCCCCGACTTAGAGGGGATTAAAACCGTATCTATTTCATAAACTTCATAGGGCTGAAGTTCATGTCTGGATAGGTGCCCCGACTTAGAGGGGATTAAAACGGGCTATCTTAAACACCAGGAGGTCTTCAACCTCCTGTCTGGATAGGTGCCCCGACTTAGAGGGGATTAAAACTGGCGTGGGCAACCAAATGCCGTTTCGGTTATTCATTCTTGTTTTAAGTTGAACTTTTTAAGCATTTAATAATTATTTTTACAATTAATTAACTTAGGAAACGAATCACTACTAGAAACCTTCCCAACCTGGGGGGGTAAAATTAAAATAGCTATTAAACCTGTAGTAATAAAGGCAGTTGTTTTTTATTAGTTAAATTTTTTCAGGGGAAAAGTTTTGAATTAGCCCAATCACCCTGTTTGAAAATTTATTATTAATAAATCATCTGTTTTTTTGAATCAGTAATGCGAAGTACGGCTTATTTTGATGCAGGGCAGAACATTAAGGCTCGCAAAAAGAATAGAGCTTAAAGCTGAAGGAAGACTTTAGGCAAAAGGAATCATTCTAAAAATTGTAGTTATATGGTAACGAGTACAATAGAAAGTTGTTGGAGGTCTAATGCTACTTCATCCCGTTGAACATGGTAAGCAACCAGAGAATGGATTGCTTGCGGTATGTGCTTTAAAGAAATCCTTTAAAGGTAATTCTTACTGGGCCAACCTAAATGAAACTTGCAGGCTCTTTCTTTTTCCTAAATCTGAATGGGCGGATCTAGCTATTCTTAATATAGGCACCGGCAAATTTACAACCTTGTGCAAGCTAAAGGAAAATAAGGAAGGATGGCAAGGAGTGTTTGGCTGGCTTTATTATCAAATAAAGTCTACGGGTATTACAAAGGGGCCACCTTATGTTTTGTATTATTCCAAAAATTATAAGTCTGGATAGTTGCCCCGACTTATAGGAATTGGAAAAGAAGTACTACAGAACGAAGCCGTTAAGTTTTTTTCAATAGTTGATAAGTGCAAATCTAAAAGAAACATAAAAAATGCAATTTATTCGGGTTCTTCCGAATAACTATTAGACAGGGTTAGTTAACTGGTATAAAGTTATTTGAGGTCTTAGTTAAATTTAAATAAAGTTTTAACATCATTAGTTAATTGTAAACAAACTAAGATGTCTATAAAAGGAGATGTGAAATGATTTTTTTAATGCTTTGCTTTGGATTTCAAGAAATCGAAATAGTAGAACTTACAATTAATGTGAGGTCAGCAAATGTTTTAGCAACAGGAAAGAAAACTAACTTTGGATCTTCCGTTGTGATTGTATTGAATGAAACTATGAATGGGATACAAGAAAAGAACAATGTATTTATTACGCAGGATGATTTAGGAAAGATCGCACCTATTGGTTGTACCATTAAAGTAAAAGGGGAAAAGGTTTCTGTAATGACTGCTGAAGGAATAGAAAGAACAGGAGTAGTAGTAAAAAAGTTAGATCAAATTAAGGTGGTAGGGTTTGCACCTATTCTAATTCCAAACGAAGAAAAAAAGCGAGTCTCTCAAACGAGAAAAAGTATTCCAATCGCACCCAAACTAAAAACTGGTGTTGAATTTAAATAAGAAAAAACAATCGTAACTATAAAACAGGATGACTTTATAGGTCAATAATTACATATAAGAAAATTTAGCAAAGAAGAATTTGATAAGGTCGTTAAGATACTTAGGCAAGAGATTGAAAACTGCATTTAGAAGATTAATAGCTATGGATTAAATAGTTTAATTGCAGAAATAATAAATGAAATAAAACAGGAAAGAGAAGAAAATGAAAGACATAGTTAATGGAGTATCTGTTTTTATAACTTTTATAGTAGGAACGATTATTACTTTAATAGCATTTTATTTATGTTACTGGCTTTTTATGAGGTGGCTTTATCCACTTGCTTGGTTTATTTGGAAAATAACTATAGGAGTGTCCGTTCGGTGAAGTACAGGTGCCAAAAGGCGAATTGAATCCGGTTTTTAGATTACTTGGTTGGCAAAAGCGTGTGAAGTTGATCTGCAGGAGTGGTGGGTAACTTGATCAGCGTATCTCGCA
>Ga0209702_10005564_pt1 | contig 17009 bp, 14 predicted proteins | sample FRY01_FD_187210 | JGI IMG/M metagenome (GOLD analysis project Ga0209702, IMG submission 187210) | Freshwater microbial communities from Lake Fryxell liftoff mats and glacier meltwater in Antarctica - FRY-01 (SPAdes) (version 2) | ecosystem: Environmental > Aquatic > Freshwater > Ice > Glacier...
CCCACGTGGCCTACGCCATGCCGACAGTCACGCGTGCCGACCGTGCTGCACAGGCGAAAGTTCCTATCGCTTCGACGTTCCCTGAAAAGCAGCGGGCCTTTCTCGACTTCGTTCTGGCTCATTATGTCGCCGTCGGGGTGGAAGAATTGCAGCAGGGCAAGCTGACGAGTCTGTTAAAACTGAAGTACCATGATTCCCTTTCCGACGCGATCGCCGACCTCGGCAAGGCCGACGAAATCGGCCGGGTGTTTGCCGGTTTCCAGAAATACCTGTACCAAGGCGGAGCATGACCGGGGGGGCCTTTCTTGCCAAAATAAGACATTACCATCCTATTTTGCCACATCATCGAAGGCGTGTCATGCTGTTGCCAGTCGGCGTTCCATCGACAACCTCAGTGTTTTTCGTTTTGCGCCGATATCGGCGCAACAGAAACATTGGACTTATGCAGTTTTCGGGATGCGAATGGATATTCAGGAAAGTTGGCGAGTTAGGCCATCCATTTCCCGGCTCAATCGTCAAAGGGTTCTCGGCATGTCATCCACAACATGACCAGCCATCGGTTCGGCGTGTCACCGTTGCACGTAGCCTTGATGTTGCACTCACTGCCAACAGAACGGCACCTGACGAGCCCGCTTGCCTTGTCGGTGTTTATGCTGCAGAGCATCCCGAGTCCTTTCGCCAATCGCTTCACGTTCCCATTGTGCGACTGACAGAAGGACGTTAAGCACAAGACTGTGGTTGAACTCAGTCGCTAAATCCTGGCGAACAAATCGGCGGTTGCTGACGGATGTTTCTGTGGCTTCTCTCCTGATAATTCACCATACTAAGGGCTACCAAAAAGAAAGGCCGATCGCCCCCGCAATCGGTGATCTGGCGTCACTTGACGATACGAGGCTTCTACTCGATGACTGAAGATTTTCATGGATGGGACTTCAATTATGACGGCCGCTGGACACTTGGTGCGCAAGATCCGGACGGTTTGAGTTGGAGTACCGTTGGCGGCGAATCTTGCGACAGTGACGAAAGAGAAGAACGCGATTCAGATCAAGAGGAATCGCTCTGGGTGATCGACGTGCTGCCGGACGGCCAGTTTACCATAGAACTTTCACATCATTCATTGACTGACCGGAATTCCCCATTTCCTTCGCTTCTGGAGGCTATAGGCTATTGCGAATCAAGCGATGAAGAAGTCCAACGAGGGAACAAACGCCCCACGAAACCGAGAACTCGTAACGCTGAGAATCCGCTGAAAGGTGAAACGTCGGATCGTGATGCATTCGATTGGGCGTTTTCCCCGGATCGTTCTTGGAGTAGGCGTGCTTGGGAAAAGACTCCCGGTGATTCGCCCTTCCGGTTTCCACCGCATTGGGAGATTGAGGTCCTTGAAGATGGCACATTCAGTGTTTTTGGATCGCACCATTCGTTGACTAGTCGCGAAGAACCATTCTCAACGTTGGCGGATGCAATCGCGCACTGTGACGCAGGCGACCGAGAACGGCAGCGGGCTCAAATGGACGACGATGACCTGAAGGCAACCGAAAGGACTCTTGGGCAACCAGCTTCAACGCAACAGGCAGCCTTGGAAGCAGCAACATCGATTGTAAAGCGTCGACAACAGAAACTGCCATTTGAATGACAAGCCAGTCACATTGCCTTGCGTCAATAAGTTCACGTTGGTGAGGTTGATTGGAGAGCGATCAATTCCATATCGCCAAGTTTCACAAGTTGCTGTCGAATCGTTTCCGGCAGATCCACACAAGCCGCAACCAACTCCCGAATTTCACCCCACCGCGCACCGCATTTCGCACCACCCCCGACAGGAATCGCGGTTTCGCCCGGGTTTTCCGATGGTGTTCGAGTCATGGAATGACTCAGCGGGTACGACTGTGAAGGCGTTTGGATAGTCCGTAACGCAAGTGCCCCCTGATCAGATTGAATGACAGGTTCGGCATCGCAACCCTGTCGAGCCATAGACCGCCTGAGTTCCAAAATTGCCGGACAATGAAATTGGTGGCGAAATCTGCCGGTGGTTCAATCAGCTCTGAATGAGGACCGAAAGAAAACAGCCGGGCTGGCCTTACCAACTTTCGGACAGACGTCGACAATGAGGCAGCTTGCAGAGCGTTCTCACGTTCTGTTCAGCGATTTAAACTTAGAACGCCTGACAAAACCGGGACTGGCTCCCGACAATGCCGAAAAACGCTGAAGAACCAGACTCAGGAGGGTGCCTGTCCCGGTTTTGTTAGTGCCTCTTAGAGGCTCGGAGCCGTTGGCACTGAAAGCAGAAGAAGGAACTCTCAATGGCTGGTTATCGCGAACATGTCACTGTCAGCGGATTACTGGGCGTCGCGTACGCCAGCGCTGCCATGTTTATGTTCGGATACAGTCTGATTCAGGCCTGCATTGCCGCAGTGCTCACCTGGATTTCCGGGATGCTGCCTGACCTGGATTCGGAAAGCGGGAAACCGATTCGTGAATTGTTTGGCGTTGTGGCCGCCATTGCTCCCCTGATGCTGATGCAGCATGTTAACGCGATGGGCGTGAATGGGGATCGAGCGATGCTGTTTTCGTTGATCAGTTACGGCGTTGTCAGATATGGAGGCGCTTTTCTCCTTGCGAAACTGACCGTTCATCGTGGCATGTTTCACAGCATTCCTGCGTTGCTGATCGCTGCCGAATTGACATTCCTTGCTTATCACACCGACGATTTTCGAGTTCGAATGTTGATGGCGGTGGGTGTGGGCCTCGGATTCTTGTCCCATCTGATGCTCGACGAGATGTACAGCGTGCAATGGGATGGCGCAAAAGTGAAGCTCGCGAAATCTTCTGGCAGTGCAATGAAGTTCTGGGGAAATGAAGCCCTGCCAAACGGCGTCGCCATGGGACTGCTGCTGTGTCTCAGCTATGCCACTCTGGTGGAAGCGGAAGTCCTGCGAGATCCCGGAGCAATTCCGGCTGCGGAAACCATTTACATCACGTCCGAGCTGCCCGACGCTCCGCGGTTTCAGATCGCCGAGCAGCCTCGCGATACTCAACTGCAGTAAACGTTCGTCGCGACATTCGCTTCGTCACAGCTTCAGCAGCATCCAGAACAGAAGCGTGCCGAGACACAGAACAGCGCCCAGAATTACCCATCGCGGTTGACGAGCCCGAGCCCCATCTTCCTGTGACAGATACTGCCCACACGCCGGACACTGCACGCAGATCTCCAGCATCTCCCGGCCACAGTAAGGACAATCACGAGTCGGCTCTGACTCAAGATCGTCGTCATCATCTTCATCAAAGCCAGGCTCGTCCCAGCTTTCGTCATCATCTTCATCGTATCGCAACAGGCACCTCGTTCTGAATCTGGATCACGATGAGGTGCACCAAAAACACACCTTGCTGAGCCATCGATTTTGCATCATCAGTGAAACAGGCATGGCTAACAAGGGCTTCTCGATTGCGGTGCAGTGCCCAACAACGTCGCCAGTCAGCGCCGGGGCAAAGACAGTCTACTCGTTCCTGGCTCGAAGAAGAGGTCTCGTTGAGTGTTATTTTTTTGAACACTTTCCCAAACGGCACGGCCAGTCGACTGTCAGCTCCAATGGCGTGGACTTAAGGGATTTTCTTGTAGCGGAACTCGCCAGGAGTTTCGGTTTTCCCTCCAAAAACCGGGGTGCCGAAAGTCCTGGCGACTTCCGCTACGGCTTATGTCCACGCCATTTGACTGTCAGCTCAGCAGGGGCGCGATTTCGGTTCCGCCGTCGACGACTTTAAGCGGTCGGCCTTCGGGACTCATGTTTTCATGATCGGCATTGACGCTCAATGCTTTACACACCGTCCGCAGCAGATCAGGGGCAGTCACCGGGTTATCTGCGATCTCGGTTCCATCGGCAGTGCTGGCACCATAAACCTGGCCTCCGCGAATTCCACCGCCCGCCATCATCATGCTGAAGACTCGAGGATAATGATCGCGACCCTCACGAGGATTCACTTTCGGAGTTCGTCCGAACTCCCCCATCCACACAACGACCGTGTGTTCCAGCAGACCACGGTCTCGGAGATCCTGCAGCAACGTGGCCGTGGCGGGATCAACTTCACCGGCATTCCGAGCGCACTCTTCAAAGTTGTTCTGATGAGAATCCCAGTTCCCGGATCGCACCTCCACGAAGGCAACGCCGCGTTCCACCAGTCGTCTTGCCAGCAGACAGCCGCGGCCAAAGTTGGACGTGCCATACTGCTGCTGCAGGGATTGGGGTTCGCCGGTGATGTCAAAAGTATCAATGTCCGGTGCCAGGACCAGCCGCGAAGTCTTGCCGTAAAGTGAACTGTGGGTTGTTGCGAGCTGTGCTGACCCGGATTTGGCAAATTCACCAGACATCTGCTTCAGCAGATTTGTGCGACGGTCAAATCGGTCTCGCGAAACCGTCAGAGCAACGTTTTCTGGCAACTGCCCGGGCCGAGCAACAACAAACGGTTCGTAATCCATGCCGAGAAAGCCGGCGCCCTGAGTTGCTCCGATTGACACAAAGGATGGCAGTTCAGATGTGATATCACCCAGCTGTTGAGCAATGTTAGAACCGAACGAAGGATGCTTCACGCTGCCAGCCGGGACGTATCCCGTGTGCATCTGATACGTGGCTCGCGGATGACTGCCTTCCTTGTTGGTCATCGAACGCACGATCGCAATATCTTTCATCTGCTTTGCGATCAGCGGAAAGTTGTCGGCAATCTGAATTCCCGGGACAGCCGTAGAAATGGCTTCCGTCGGACCACCATTGGAATGCCCGGGCTTTGGGTCCAGCGTCTCGAACTGGCTGGGACCACCCTGCATCCACAGCAGGATCATGGATTTGCCCTGACGTCGCAGTTCCTGAGCCTGTTGTGCCATCAGGTCCTGAAGACCAAACAGGGCCGTCGCGGCAGACGCAACTTTCAGAAAACGTCGCCTGACAAATCCACCGGTGCTCGTCGTGACAGAATCAACAATTTGAGGTTTCATGTCTTACCCTGTGTCACCGGGACTGTTTGCGTTTGAAGATTAAAGTCTGAACAATGCTTAGAACTTAGCCACAATGCGTTCGTGTGCTCGATGCGTTTTATTTCAGCGAATCTGGCACGGTCGCGAATCTGGCGTGTGCGAATGGGACGGGGCTGACTGTACTTTGCAACCGAAGCCTGCAAACACGGAAGCTCGGAAACGGTCAGCCCCTTCCCGCTCGCACCCCTTCACGGGAGACCTTTCAGTTGTGCAGCGTTCCAGACGCACAAACAGGCTGCCTGTGTAACCCCGAACTGCGGAAGTCGTGCCGCGAATTTTCTGAGTTTCTTATGCCCACTATCGACGACTGCAGAATTCCGGGGAATTCAGCAGAACCCACAGCAGATCTTCCAGCGAACTTCGAGTCTGAGTGCTGGCTTTCAGGTATTTCATTGCAATAGTCAGTTCACTCTCGGTAGGTTCGCGTCCCAACGTTCGCAGGTAAAGTTCGCCTACGATGTCTTCTTCGGCCAGCACTGTCGTTGAGATCTGAGAAAGAATGTTTGCCTCTCCTGGCATCGCAATGATGCGGTTCAGCAGTTGTGAATTCATCATAAACAGTGCTTCAGGAATGCTGCCGGTCAGCTCGTCGCGAGGAGTCGACGGATCGAATCCAAAGATCCGCGAGAACTCTTCCCGCCCCGGTTCCAGACGCTGCCTTTCATAAGGCGACCGGCGGGCATCGGACAGACGCAGCGGAAGACTTGTCACGCCGAGCGACTGACAAAGGCCATTGTAGAGCTGATCTGCCCGCAGTCGCATGGGTTCACATCGTGCGAATCCGTCCGCAGTATTATTGGGAGCTCGCTGATAAGTGCGAGTTGAGACAATCGTCTGAACCAGCCATTTCAAATCGTAATTGCTGCCGACAAACCCGTCACTGAGCAGAGTCAGCGTGTCTTCATGAACGCATTCACGATCGGGCCCCAGATCGTCAATCGGAAAATAGAACGCAGTCCCAGTCATCTCGTACCAGACTCGATTGATGATCGCGCGAGAAAACCAGGGATTCGTTGGACTGGTGATGAATTCGGAAACTGTTTTACGGCGTTCAGAATCCGACAGTCCGCTTCGAACTTTCGCAGGTTCCAGAAAAAACACCGGATCAATGCGGACGCCCTGAGATCCCGGGTCAGTAAGATCGGGCATAAAATGTTCAATGGAACCTTGCCCCGGCCTTTCGGGTGGCTGAGCGGTCATGATCTCTTCAATAGACAGCTTGCCGTCGGTGTTTTTGTCTATGACATCCTTTGCCGGACCGGTGAACACGCGGGCCAGAGGTGTTCCTTTTGCTTCCTGTTCAGAAATGAACTTGTCGCGATTCTTGTCAGCTCGATTTAACAGGAACGCGGACGCCATCGGGGACCGAGAGCGGTCCGCGTTGACCGAGGAAATCTCATAATCAAACATGTTGTCTGAGTTACGATCGCGTTGGACGTTCACGCGTGGAAAGAAAGCGGTGAACTCATGAAACTGTTGTCGCTTCCAGCTATCCCACGGATGATCGTGACAGTTGGCGCACTGAATTTGAATTCCCTGAAACAGCCGTGAAGCCTCCGCCGCTACTTCCTCGGCAGTGCCTTCGTGAGCGAAAATCAGAGCAGATGCTCCGTTGTTATTCACGGGGCCCGTCGCCGTCAGCATTTCCGTAACAATCCCGTCCCAGCCGCGGCCTTCGTTCAGCTGGGCTGCCATCCAATCACCAAAGGCTGGCCGCACGATACCGGCTCTCATGTTGGTGGCACGCAGGAAAATGGCATCGCGCCAGTAGCGGGACCAGTTCAGACCATAGTCGGGCGATTGCAGCAACTCACTGGCAACCTCGGACCTGCGGGATTCTGATGGGTTGAGACCGAAGGCGGTAATTTCGCCTGGTGTCGCCGGACGTCCGGCGATATCAAGCATCACCCGACGCAGGAAGGTGGCATCGTCACAGACTGGAACAGTTTCATCGATCGCATCGCCCCATAAACTGTTATCCACCGCGGCGGCTGTCTCTGATGGCGACGGGGGACTCGCGGCAAGAAACGAGCAACAGGCAACCATCAGCAAAGCGACAATGAAGCGTTCAGGCATGAGCTGACTCCGGAAGACAGGCGACCGTTGACTGGATTCGGCACTGGCACGTTCGAGAAAATCCTGCCGGGAAAAGCGACGCCCAGGATACAAACCAGGATCAGGCTCTTTTGGAGTCGCAGAAAGTCTGCAAACCCGCCCATTTTGTTCCGCAAAAGGTAGTGTCGCCTGGCACTCGATAATCCTGCGGATCGGCGGCTTCAAACATGAGGCTCCATCGGGGGCTCTTTTTTGAGGAGTTGAGAAGGGCATTCCAGACGCAGAAATCCCGCCGGACCAAAATGTTGTGCCCGTCTCTTCAGTTGCCCTTCTTTTTGCCCTTCTTTGCCGGGACCGGTTCACCATCGAACGGCTGATTTCCAAAGGCAGACCGTGGGGTCTCCTGGTCGTCGCGAACTTCAACCTTCAGTCGATCGAGTTCGGAATGAAGCTCCTTCACCGTCTGCGTATAGGCCGGGTCGTTGTAAAAATTCGTCATCTCGTTCGGATCTTTTTCTCGATCCAGAAGCTCCCAGTCATCGACATCAGGTTTGTAGTAATGCACCAGCTTGTAGCGATCCGTGATGACACCAACATGAGGGCGAACGCGATGCGGCACCGGAAATTCGTAATAATGGTAGTACAGGCTTTTTCTCCAGTCGGCCGGGTTCTCACCTCGCAGCAAAGGTAGAAGGCTCCGTCCCTGCATATCTTCAGGTGCTGAGACCCCCGCGACGTCCAGAAATGTCTGTGCAAAATCCACCAGCGAAACGATCCGGTTGTTGGCGGCGCCGGCGGGCGTGACGCCTGGCCAGCGAACCATCAGTGGACTTCGTAGTGATTCTTCAAAGATCCACCGCTTGTCAAACCAGCCATGCTCGCCAAGGAAGAATCCCTGATCGGATGAAAAGATCACGATGGTGTTGTCAGTCAGGCCTTCCTGGTCAAGGCAATCCATCATTCGGCCGACGCTTTCGTCAACCGCTTTGACACAAGCCAGATAGTCGTGCATGTAACGATTGTATCTCCAGCGAACGAGATCTTTTCCGGACAGGTTGGCCTTCTGGTACGCCTCGTTGCGAGGTTCGTAGTAAGCGTTCCATTCTTTGAGCTGTGCTTCCGTCAAATTGGGCGCCGGCTTCAGCTTGGCATCGAGATCGGTAAATGTCCGATCGATTCCCATGTCATGATCGCTTACGGCTTTGCTCCGTCCGACAAACTCGTCAAACAGAGAAGGGGGCTCGGGATAGACACGATCATTGTCCCAGCCCAGATGACGCAGAGCCGGCGCCCATTCCCGATGGGGCGCCTTGTGCTGACTCATCAGAAGGAAGGGCTTTGATTTATCACGGTTCTGCAACCAGTCAATGGACAGGTCGGTAATGATGTCTGTGGTGTATCCTTCGCGGCGGAGCTTTTCGCCATTGCGAATCATGGGCGGGTTGTAGTACAGCCCCTGGCCTGGCAAAATGTCCCAGTGATCAAAACCGGTTGGGTCAGACACAAGATGCCATTTTCCAATTACGGCCGTGCTGTATCCCGCCTTCTGCAGAAGCTTGGGAAAGGTCTGCTGGCTGCTGTCGAATGAACAATTGCTGTTGTTGTAAAAGCCATTCAGATGCGAATACTTGCCGGTCAAAATCGTCGCGCGACTTGGGCCACAAATCGAGTTCGTCACCAGGCAGCGGTCAAATCGCATTCCCTGCGCCGCAATGCGGTCCATGTTGGGCGTCTGCAGCAGATGCCGGTTTTCGCCGTAGGCACTGATGGCCTGGCATGTCAGGTCGTCGCAGAAGATAAACAGAATGTTTGGCTGGGTCTGCTGGGCAAAACTCTGTTCCGCAGCCACCAGGCTTGTGACCGCGGCGAGAATACCGAGGGCCATTGGGATTCGTGAAATCAACATGGGATTCCTCAGGGAATGGTCAGGACCAAGTTTCGCTGATTCTTGCATGCGGCTGCGCTGATCGCAATCGGAGACAAACTTTTGCACAACTGGAGCCATCCGCTCTTCGCCGGCGTGGATTTCAGATCTCAGATTTCAAATCTCGGGCGTTGCTGGAGTGCAAATCTCCTCGATGGCTGACTTTCATTCGCAGAGGTCAGGCAATAAAAAAACGCCGTACTGTTGAGACAATACGGCGTTTTTTGGCGTTAGGAACGAGAAGTTTAAGTGGCTTCCTGTTCTTCACGGTAAGCGAAGCACATCCGGATCAGATGTGAAACATTGTCGGCTCGCATCTTGTCGTTGATTCTTGCACGATGAGCTTCCACAGTCTTGGTGCTGACACCAAGTTCCTGAGCAATCTCACGGCTGGACAATCCATCGACCACATGATCCAGAACCTGACGTTCGCGTCCTGTCAGGCGATTGATGCTGTCTTCTGTGTCTTCCAGTTCCTCTTCAAGAACTTCCGGGTCAACGTCGTAGAAGTAAGCATAGGCTCTGGCCACGGCCGAGAGCAGATCTTCAACTTTGACAGGCTTGCCCAGAAAATCGAAGGCGCCGTTCTTCATGGCCTTCACAGCCATCGGAACGTCAGCATGGCCCGAGATCATAACGATCGGCATTTCAAAGCCGTCTTCGGTCAATTTCTCCTGGAGTTCCATACCGGACATTCCAGGAAGGCGCAGATCGAGGATCAGCACGCCCGGAACCGGCTCGCGGTAGTCGCGATAAAATTCCATGGCTGTCATGTAGTCCCTGATCGGGATTTTGTGCTCGCCGATGGCTTCCACCAGCGACGCACGCACGGCCTGATCATCTTCTACCAGGAAGACGGTGAATGGTTGCCTTTTCTTTGGTTGTTCAAATTCTGTAAGGGGCGGAGCTTTTTTTTCTGTCCGCCTTCCCGTTCTGCGTTTGCGCTGCATCAAACTATTCCTTTAGGAGAAGACATCCTTGTAAAATGATTTGGCGGATCCTTCCTGAAACGCCTCAAAGTATCCGTAAAATGGCTGTCGGGCAACGCACTCAGGCTTTTATCCTTGCACCTGATCTCGGAAAATGCCGTGGCGCGGCGCAATTCTCGCGATGGGAAACGTGACAACGAGCCAATTAGAATCCTGGGACGTCTGTGTGACAGACGAGTTAGTGTTCGAAATCTCACTCATATTGTTGTAAGCGCGAATCCCCGATGTGCAAACATGACGAAACCGTTTTATCCATTCAAGGCGGGTTTGTTCCCCCGGGAAAGTCCCGCGAAACATTATCAAACAACTTTGCACCCCGCACTTTTTGTGCAGAAACGCAGATCTGACATTTTCTTCTTGTTGTAGAGAATCAGTGCGAAGTATCAGGACGTTTCCGGTCGTTCATTTTTCATGACGACGTGGATCACTGAGGTCCAATCCCATTGCCACGTACGCCCTTCAGGGCTACTCTGCCGTTATGAAATTGCTTCCACTGCTTCTTTTTTCTTCTGCAACCATTTCGATTTGCGCGCTTCAGGTTGCAAATGGGGAAGAGTGGGTTGTGCAGGAGCGTCACGGTCGCTTTGAACTTTACTCCCAGTTCGAAGTAGTGCCGAGAGTCCTCTGGGATGAATTGAATGAAGTTGCAGAGGAGGTTGAGGAGTTGCTTCAGGTAAAACCGGCGAGCGATCCCGTTCGTATCGTTTTGTTTACTGATCAGCAAAGCTACGTGGCCAGTCTGGGAGCGTCATTGCCTCAGGTGCGAATGCGAAAAGCGATCTTCGTACGCACTGGTGATGTCAGTCGGGTCTATGCGTATCAGAGCCGAACGCTGATCAGGGATCTGAGGCATGAGGTGACGCACGCGCTTCTTCATCAGCATCTTCCATTCCTGCCGCTTTGGCTTGACGAAGGACTGGCGGAATATCTGGAGGAAACCAAGCCTCTGCGGCACACGTCTTCTCGCGCATCCATGGTTCGATGGAAGGCAAGAATTGGCTGGAAGCCTGAACTGAAATCCATGGAGGCCATTCCATCGGCAGAAGAAATGGAGCCCGTCGACTATCGTGACAGCTGGGCCTGGGTTTGCTTCCTGCTGAACGAATCCTCGCAGACTCGCGATCTCCTTGTTACCTATGTGAACACGATTCATAAGGGCGGCGATCCCGGACCTTTCAGTGCCTTCAGCGCAGCCATCACGCCGCATCTCGAGCAACGAGCCACCGCTTATTTCCGACGAATCCCCAGTCGCTCGCTCGGAATGTCTCGGTGAACACATTGATCCTAAAGACAACGGGTCCGAAAGCGTACAAGCGCCCTACAGATCAACTGCGTCTGCCAATGCGATAATGCCGCGCTGGAGTGCTGCGCGAGCCTCGAACAAATGCCAGTGCCGCATGGGACTTTAGACAAGCCTGGCTGCACGTTGCGGCGGACCCTGGGAAAATCCTGCACAACCATCACTGTTTGTGTATTTGTCAAATTGTGGACGGGAGAAAGGCCGCCGCACCACAAACCGGCCGCGTTTGCGACATTTACGACCTAGGGTCTGAATGGAATGGTTGCGAATCGGCAACGCGTCTGCTTTTCAGGCAATCTCTTGAGGGACGAGTTTCCTTGGGGGGAGTCTGAACAGCACGGGTGGATTCACGTAGAAGGAAAAGGGCTTTTGGTGCCACATGGTGACACGGAAATCATTGCTGACTGTTCTTGCTGTGGCTGTGCCTGCTGGCGTTTTTGCGTTGACTGCGTTCACCGAACCGGTGGAGTCTGTGAAGTCTGCGGCTGTCACTGTTCCGGTGATCGCGCCACCTGTTGCGGCGGTCGACGGCCTGGCTGAGCCGGTGGCTGCCGCGGATCATGTTCAGTCGCGGTCGGCGATTACCGTTTCCGCCCGTTCACGAAATGAAAAGAACACCGCCGAATCAACCGGTATCGTAGAAGCATTCACGGAACCTTATCGGGACGTTGCCGTTGCAGCTCCGGAAATGGGTGCTCTGGCAGAGATTAAAGTCGTCGAAGGCGACACAGTGAAGAAGGGCGACCTGATCGCCGTTCTGGATGACGACATCCTGCGTGCCTCTCTGGAAGTCGCTCGGCGCAGCATGAGCGCAGAAGGAATGCTGCAATCTGCCCAGGCCGATCTGCAGATGAAGAAAACGGAGCAGGAAAAGCTGAAACAGCTGCGTGAACGGAATCATGCGAGTCAGCAGGAACTTGACCGAATGGAAACAGACCTTCTGGTTGCAAAAGCCAGACTGCTTTCAGTTCGCGAAGAGCTGGAAGTGAAACAGCTGGAGTTCCGCCGCATTGAAGCTCAGCTGGAGCAACGCAGTATTCGTGCTCCCATGGATGGCATCATTTCTGATTTGTCGCGCGAAGCCGGCGAATTTGTTTCTCCGTCCGACCCGACGATTGCACGCATTGTTCAGCTTGATCCGTTGCTCGTCGTTTTTTCAGTCCCGCTGGCTCAGCGAAATCATATTTCAAAGCATCAGCGAGTCCGCTTAAAGATCGGTGCGACTGAAGAAGTGCAGGAAGGGATTGTGGAATACGTCTCTCCGACATCTGACAGTTCCAATTCATCCGTGCGAGTCAAAGGTGCGTGTTCCGAATTCTGACGGTCGTTTTCAAAGCGGTGAACGAACCGTTCTGGAACTGGCCCCCACCGAAGAAGGGTCTACAAAAGAGCCGCAGGAAGCAACTCCCGTAGCACGACGTGAACCATGAAACCGTTGCAGGTGATTGAACAATCAGAGACTTCCGTTGAGCACGAACAGCTGGACTTCGGTTCGGTTCTGCCATCCTCGAACGTCGACGCAGCAAGTCTGGATTCAACAGCCGCGATCAATGAGTGCAGCCGAATTCAGAAGTCGATGCTGGCTGTTCGGCAGGCGATCTTCGCAGCCAGCGGATTGCCGGGCCTGCAGTCTGCAATGGCGTCTCATCTGCAACATCATTGTCACGCCGTGCATCTCTGCTGGCACGCTCCTGCGGGTACGCAGATTGGTCAAACCGAGCGACTTGAAGGACTGCTGTCCCCGGCCGAAGGGATTTCTTCTGTCCTTCGCGATTATCTGAAGCAGGCCGCAAAAGAATGCACGCTGCGAAATGAAATCTGCAGCTTCGCAATGTCATCGAAGCTCAGACTGTTTGCGCTTCCGGTTCCTGCATTCGCTGGTCACAGCCTGTTGCTGGTCTCGGAAAATCAGACGACACCTGAAGCCCTGATGGCTCACGTGACACCCCATCTGCTCATGCTTTCGTCGTTCACGGCCGAATGGGCCATGCGACAAGCAGGAATTCAAAGCGCAGTCAATGCTCGTTCCGTTGCTGCGATGATCCAACTGGTCGCTCATGTTCATTCGGCCGATGACGTTAACTCGGCATGTCAAAGACTTGTGGATTCACTGCAGCATTATCTGAAGGCCGATCGAGTCGTGGTTGGTCTCTGCCGCAGGGGCGCATCGGAAGTGCGAGTTGCTGCGGTCTCAGGCGGCATGGTGGTCGATCGGTTCTCCGAAGAAACACGGCTGGTCGAATCCGTGCTGCAGGAGTCGCTGGTTCGCTCCGCATGCGGAGTGTGGCCTGTGCTGGACCCCGTCAATCGACATGCGCTACTGTCGCATCAGCAACTGGCCGAATCCGGATTTGGAAAATTTCTGATCAGCGTGCCCATTCGTGCGGAATCGGGCGAAGCCGTCGGAAGTCTTCTGGTTGTGCTGGCCGCAGAGGAATCTGCAGCTGTCTCCACTGATCGCGTCCGGGACGTGGAACGTTTTCTGCGCGCCGGGGCCGGAGCCATGGTCGTCGAGATCGGGGTTCCCGAGGAAGACGTTCGGCATGTAACAGCCGGCATGACGGTCGACATTCAGCTGGAAGCCGTTCCTGAAGAAAAAGTTCAGGCAGTGATCCGTTCGGTTCATCCTCGTGCTGAACTCCTTGACGGAGAAAACGTGTTTATCGCTGAGGCCGATATTCCCAACAACAACGCCATCCTTAGACCCGGGATGCGCGGACTTGCCGACGTCAGCACCCGCCGTCATTCCCTGGGCTGGAATCTGTTCCATAAGCCGGCTGCTTGGTTGGCTGGGGTGGTAAAATGCGCGGCCTGCCTGATATTTCAACCGTCGAGCTGAGTCGCACGCGTCTCAAGCTGCGCGACGATCTGCTGTTTGTTCCGCAGCAGTATTCCGGAGAAACGTTTTATCATGTGGAAGTCAAAACCGCGGCCGAGTACTACCGGATCGGATACGCGGAATATGTCTTCGTTTCCCTGCTGAACGGTCGCACCAGCTTTGCGGAAGCACTGGCAGTTGCCTCACAGCAGCTGAAGGATAAGGCACTGAGTCAGACTCAGGCGATGTCCGTTTATTCGTGGCTGCTCGACAACGGGCTCGGCGCATTTTCTGATGCCGATACGTCGGCCTCAGGTGCATCGTCCGCGGTTCGCTCCACCAGCGAAGGTACATTCTGGAAGAAGTTCAACCCGTTGTGGATGAAGATTTCTCTTGGAAGTCCCGAGTCAGTTCTGCGATCACTGAATCCACTGGCCGGCTGGATCTTCAGCGGACCAGCGACAGTTGCCGGGCTGATGCTGATGGCCATTGCCGGCCTGATGCTGCGTTCGAACTGGGAACAGTTTTCGGCCGCCACTGCGAATGTAATCGCTCGTGACAACTGGCTGTGGCTGTTTGCAGCCTGGGCGGGTCTGAAGGTGTTTCATGAGCTGGCGCACGGGCTGGTGTGTTACCGTTATGGCGGCACGATTCGTGAAACCGGAGTCATCATCGCCTTTCTTGCTCCTCTTGCTTACGTCGACGCATCATCCAGCTGGTCATTTCGTTCGCGGTGGCACCGCATTCATACGGCTCTCGCCGGCGTTCATACGGAATTGCTGATCGCGTCGCTCGCCATGATCGCGTGGACTCAGTGCGAATCGCCCGTTCTGCGACATCTGCTGCAGAACACAATCATGATGGCCAGCCTTTCAACATTGCTGTTCAATCTGAATCCCCTGATGAAGTTTGATGGCTACTATCTCCTGTCAGATCTGCTTGAGATCCCGAATCTCGCCAGTCAGGCCAACAGTGCTGTCTTAAGTCTGGCTCAGCGATTTCTGTTTGGACACACCGGCGGAACGCCAGCCATTGCCGGTCGCCAGCGCTGGCTGTTGCTGGCTTACGGCACTTCGGCCATGGTGTGGCGTCTGCTGGTCTCGCTTTCACTGCTGATTATGGCGTCGGTGCTGTTTCACGGAGGCGGTCTTGCACTTGCGGCCATCGGCGTCTGTGTCTGGTTTGGCCGACCACTATTGCGTTCACTGTCCGCCGTGGGACGACTTTGGCTGCAGCATCCGGAACGCCTGTTTCGCGCAAGTCTTGCTGTATAACGCTGCCTTCCCCCGTTTTCACCACAGCGCCTGGCGTTGTGGATTTTACGCATGGCGAAGTCATCCGGCCGGCCGCTGCCGGATTTGTGGAAGCCGTCTACGTCTTGAATGGTCAGAATGTAAATGAAGGAGACCTGCTGGTCTCACTGCGCAACGACGATGTTCAGACACAATTTAATGATCTGGAAAAGCAAAGGGCTCAGGAAGAACTGCGATTGCAGACAGCATCGGGCGAACACAACTCCGGTGCATTGAATGTGTCGCAGGGAAATCTGGAATCGCTTTTGATGCAGCTTGCGAAGTGTCGCAAACAGCTGGAAGGGCTTCAGATCCGAGCCACTCGGTCGGGCCAGGTTCTTGGTCGCAATCTTCAGTCGCTGAACGGCACATTTGCGACGGCCGGAATGGAGTTGATGACGATTGGACGTGAACAGGAGAAAGAGTTTCAGATGTCGCTGGGTCAGCGCGATCTGTCTGTGGCAGCCAGTCTTGTCGGGCAGCCGGTCAGGCTTCGAATTGGAACACATCCGGCAGTGACGGGAACGTTGGTGCGAGTGAACCCGCGAGCAAGCCGAGTGATCCCTCATCCGGCTCTTGCGGCAACCAACGGCGGAGCGCTGGCTGTCTCTGAAAATCATGACGGCGCCAGTTCCGGAACTGATGATCGACTGCGCCTGACGGAACATCGCTTCACGGCAATCGTTAAGTTACCGACCGAACAGGAGGACAAATTCTTCTGTGGAGAACGCGGCACAGCGGCTCTTGGACTGCAGCAGGGTTCATTGGGAACTCATGTCTGGCGATCCGCGCACGACTGGTTCGCGAAGCAGCTGGCCGTTGTGAAATCGACGCAGTAGTGCAGCAAGTCGCTGAGCGATACCACGCCATCGGATGATCACGGAAAGCGTTTTTATCGGCAGCCAAACGCATTGGCAGAATCTGCCACAGAACATCAGTCAGCCGACGAAACCGGAAATCGCGACAAAATGTGAGGTGAATCGGAGTTGCTATTCTGGGTGGAGCAGGGTAATGTCACTTATCCAGATTTTGGCCGAGACTTCCAATGCGAGTCCGCCGAAGCTGGGCGGTGTGAGCATTTGTGTTCTCGAAGACAGTCGTTGCTAATAAGTTCCGTCCGCCCTTGAGTTCTCCTGCAGCACCTCCAGTGCTCAAAGCTGTAAAAAAGCTTTGCTAAATTTGTGTTCTAACGGCTGCCGTTGTGGCAGCGATCAGGTGTTTTGGAAGCTGTAAAGCTCAAGGGTTATTGTGATGAGTAAGAACATTTTTGTGGGTAGCCTCGCATGGGGCACTACGTCTGAAGGCCTCGAGCGGGCTTTCGCGCAGTACGGCGTTGTGACTTCAGCCAAGGTTGTTAGTGACCGTGAAACTGGTCGATCCAAGGGATTCGGCTTCGTTGAAATGGAAAGCGGTGGCGATGAAGCCATCCGTGCTCTGAACGGTTCTGACCTCGACGGTCGCCAGATTGTCGTAAACGAGGCTCGTCCTCGTGAAGGCGGCAGCGGCGGTGGCGGCGGTGGCGGCGGTGGCAGTCGTGGCGGCTACGGTGGTGGCGGCGGTGGCGGTCGAAGCGGTGGTGGTGGTGGTGGTGGTGGCTACGGTGGCGGC